>Ga0316222_1003266_pt1 | contig 16122 bp, 14 predicted proteins | sample TBH18011metaG_FD_206008 | JGI IMG/M metagenome (GOLD analysis project Ga0316222, IMG submission 206008) | Freshwater microbial communities from Trout Bog Lake, Wisconsin, USA - TBH18011 | ecosystem: Environmental > Aquatic > Freshwater > Lake > Hypolimnion/Profundal zone | place: USA: Wisconsin...
ACGCAGTGCAAAATCTTTCGGTAGCATTTAAGCGAAGTGTTCGACAAGCTGGCCGAGCAGAAAGTGAGTTTGAGCGAAGGTCACCTTCAAACCGACCATGTGCACATGATGATTTAGATTCCACCCAATTATGCGGTGTCGCAAGTGGTGGGCGCTTTCAAGGGCAAAAGCACATTCCATCTTGCCCGGGTGTATGGAGAGCGGAAGCAGAGTTAAGTAGGGCAGACTTTCTGGGCGAGAAGATACTTCGTATCTACGGTAGGGAGAGACGAGGACACGATCCGGGAGTGCATCTGCAACCAGCAGATGGAAGACCAGAGGCTGGATCAGATGAACCTCTGGAGTTGACCTGCTACTGTCAAGGGGGCCCAATTCAACCGATCCGCGTTAGCGATCCCTTTCAATCTGCTTTGAGCGGCTCATGTAGTAAAGCCCCCGGCTCTGCCAGGAGATATCTACTCCGGTATGTTGTATTCCCTCGGTGGTCGTGGCTTCCGCATAAGTCAGTATGCGATAATTTTGCAGTCGAAGGCTGATGAGTTTCACATTTTACTGGATAGTGTGAGGTTATTTTCTGCGATGGATGAATCACTGATATACGCTCGACTGACTGAGATATTCAAGGACGTTTTCGATGAAGACTCCATTGAAGTGGCTCCTGAGCTTTCAGCTAAAGACGTAGACGGCTGGGATAGCCTTACTCACATCCGGCTGATTCTTACAGTCGAGAAAGCGTTCAAGATTAAGTTCTCAACCTCCGAGATCGGCAAGCTGGGAAATGTGGGCGATCTCGTGGAGTTGATCAAAGTGCGGACCTAGTAACTTGTTGAAATTGGTTGGTTAGCGGCGTCTTCTCTTGTGATTTTCGCTTCTGCTTGGGTGAAACCCGTTTGAAATGCGGTTTGGGCTAGCATTTATATAGGTTCATGGGTCTGAGGGAAGCACGGTCGAGGCCGCGACCGCTGTCCAGTACACTGCTCGAGGAGCCTAGCTAGTGGTTGAGCCATCAGTCTCGGCAGCCGGATGAGGTTATGTGCGGCGCAGTTGAATGCGAACATTCTGTCCACTTTCTCCAATCCTCGCAGCTTTGCTTGGCTTCAGTCGCGTGGTGTGCTTTAGGCAGTCGAAGCTCTTCTCGTTCAGCCGCACACCGGGATGGTTCGTGGATTCATGCGTCTGGTTGCAGCGGCTCTTGCCGCGGAAATCCGCGCCATCGCCCACATCCGAGCCCTCCTTCGAGCGAAAACAATTCTGCGAAGCCTAAGCCTAAATCAGCAATGGTCTAGCGTGAAGTGCTCGTCGCTCATGAACCGCCTCACCTGCCTGCTCGCTTCGGCAATGGGCCGCTGTGACACGTCGGAGGTCAACTGCGGGCCGCGGTTCTTCGCGAGCACCGCATGGTTTCACATCGCATCCTCCATGCCCAGGCTTGCAAACCAACTGAACAGCGGGGTGTAATCGATCTGCTCAACCAGCAAACGCTCCGAGCGCACCGAATAGAAGACCTGCAACAACAACGCAGAATGTACTCCAGAGCATTTGATAGAAGGTCAGAGTCCGCATACAGTGCTTTGAACTCCGCGATCAGCGTCAATAGGACCGTGTCAGTCAGATTGCTAGGCAGTCGCCCCGGATGATCCGATAGCACACGCTGCTCCAACAAGATATCACTGAACATCCCGTTCTTAATCAACGCACCTCAACGCATAGTCTTAGGATGACCAACCTCAGATCTCCGTTGCAGAATGGGCACATATTTCAATAAATTCCGAGAGCAGTGCATCCAGGCATGCAACCTTCATATTGGGTGCAGAAACAGGAAGGGGTAATGTTCCAGTGAATCCACTTTACACGGAATTGCAATGGTTGCCGCGTGTGCCAGAGGATTTTTCCGCGAGGCTGAAGGCTCTGGGGAATTCGCTCGGTCCCCTGGGGCTTGAACTGCAGGCGTTGGCGTTGCATTCTCTGGACCTGAACCAGCTAACTAAACTTGCAAAGACGATTGAAAAAGCGCGTTTCGACGGGAAGGATCTTAATCCGCTTACGCCATTCCGGTTGGCAATTTTAAGTAACTCAACCATCGATATGATTGTTCCGGCATTGGTGGCCAGCGCAGCCCGTCATGGCATCGCTCTTGAGATCATCCAGCCCTCGTATGACCAAGTAGCGCAGGAAGCTCTGACGCCGGATTCGACGGTGAATCGATCTAATCCGGATGCGGTGCTTTTGGCGCTCGACTATCGTGCCTTGCCCATGAAACTTGCGCTTGGCAATAGGGAGGCTTCCTCGGCCATGGTGCAGGGAGCTATCGGCTACTTACAAGCGCTTCGCAACAGCATCAAGTCCAATTCCAATGCGGTTTGCATTTTCCAGAGTATTCCGTCACCCGTTGAGACGCTGTTTGGAAGTCTTGACCGAATGCTGTCGGGAACTCTGAGGAACTCAATTGACAGCATCAACCGCGAGCTATGCGAGTTTGTATTCAATTCCGGAGACGTGCTTCTGGACGTAGCCGGAGTTGCGGAAACCGTTGGGCTGGCCGACTGGTACAACACGCAGTTGTGGAATTTAGCGAAGTTTTCTTTCTCCAATGAACTGATTCCGCTCTACGCCGATCACGTTGCCCGGACGGTGGCCGCCATCCGCGGCAAGAGCCGAAAGGTTCTGATTCTGGATCTGGATAACACGGTTTGGGGCGGAGTTATTGGAGACGATGGCTTGGAAGGCATCCAGATTGCACAGGGCGACGCCAGAGGCGAAGCCTACTTGGCATCACAGCGTCTGGCGCTTGACCTCCGGCAACGCGGAATCGTGCTTGCTGTCTGCTCGAAAAATACTGATGAAGTGGCGCGCGAACCTTTTGAAAAGCACCCTGAGATGCTGCTGAAGCTGAATCACATCGCCGTTTTCCAAGCGAACTGGAACGACAAGGCTACCAACATTCGGGCCATCGCCGAGGAACTGGCGCTCGGTCTCGATGCCATGGTGTTTCTTGACGACAACCCGGTGGAGCGAGGACTGGTACGCAAGTTGCTTCCTCAAGTGGCAGTACCTGAACTGCCGGAGGAGCCGGCTTACTACGCGAGAACGCTTGCAGCAGGCGGCTACTTCGAGGCTGTGGCCTTTGCCAGGGAGGATCTCACGCGGGCGGGCTTCTACCAGGACAACGCCAAACGCGCCATCCTGCAAAAACAGGTCGGAGGTGTGGACGCCTACTTGGCATCGCTAGATATGACCATCACCTTCCAGCCCTTCGACGCCACCGGCCGCGCGCGCATCGTCCAACTCATCAACAAGTCCAACCAGTACAATCTCACTACGCGCCGCTACACTGATCCAGAAGTGGTCGAGGCAGAAAACGACCCGAAGATATTAACGCTGCAGGTCCGACTGGCGGATGTATTTGGCGACAACGGCATGATCAGTGTGGTTATCTGCCGTCCGGGAGATGCCGGAGTTTGGGAGATAGATACCTGGCTGATGAGTTGCCGCGTACTCGGACGTAAGGTGGAGCAAATGGTTTTACGTGAGATTCTCGAGCACGCGCGAGGGACAGGCATTTATAAGTTGGTCGGCACTTATAGACCTACGGATCGCAACAAGCTGGTAGTGGATCACTATGCCAAGCTCGGATTCAACAAGGTTGGGGAGGAAAAGTCAGGGGTGATGCGCTGGGAACTGCTCGTCGAGGGCGCGGAACCGGAGAGCGCGCCGATGAAGGTTTGGAGTGCCCGGAATCTTCTGTACCCCTTGAGATGAGAGAAACTGGGCTGAGAAGTGTGTTGGATGGCACTAGGCAAGAAGCATACGCCGGAGCAAATAGTAAGCCTGTTAGGTCAGATCTAAGTTGCTGCGGTGAGCGGCAAGACCACCGCACAGGCTTGCAAAGGAGCTCTGATCATAGAGCAGAGCTATTAGCGCTGACAAGGGGAATATGGCGGTCTTCAGGTCGATGTCGATGAGAGCGAACCTGGACGAGCGTCAAGGTGATCAGCGGCCTGGCCGATGTATTGGCAATGCAGGGCGTCCAGGAATATCTTCGCTCCGACGATGCTCCTCAGTTTGTAGCCGGTGATCCGCTCAAATGACTGGCTACAGCCGGAACAAAGACTACCTTTATCGAACCCGGTGCTTCCTGGAAGAACGGTCACTGCAAGAGTTTCAACTCAAAACTGCAGGATGAAGTTCTGAGCGGAGTGATCTTCTATTTGATGAAGGAACTGGGGATAATGGCTGAATGCTGGCGCGTTCACTACAGCACGATCATGCCGCACTCTGCGCTGGGATATATGCTACTTGCCTCTATTGCAGGGATAACCAAAGCTTCCCACATCCCCGGCTGCGAGCAGGAACAGAACTCCCTCGTTGCGCCACTACAAACAATCGGGCAGGCCAGGTCGTTTCGCACGGCTGCACTGCAATGGAGAAATCTCTCGCATGATTCAATCAAATGACAAATCCAATGGACACATGAAGGAAGCCAAGTTGCCGCGACGAGACTGGATACTGATGCCAATGCTCAGCCTGCTGACAATTGGTTTGATGATAGGATCCGCTGAGTTAATAGCCGACCGCATGAACCCTGTGCTGAGAGATTCTCTAAAACCTATGTCTCAGTGCCTCATCATGAGCGTTCCTGCAGACGGCTATAGTGCGCTACCGGATTCAGATTGCTGGGATAAAGAACTCGAAGCTCCCGTAGAAATTGAATACAGGTTTAATAGCTGCGGGCACCGCGCAGGCATGGAGTGTGGGCCAAAGCCGCCGGGGAACTACAGGATTGTGATGATAGGTGCGTCAACTGCGTTCGGATTCTCGGTGCCTAGAGAGAAGACCATCGCGGCGCTCTTACCGACCAAACTTTCGCTGCAAACCGGGCGCAAGATTGAACTCTATAACGAAAGTATGTTATCGAGGCATCCAAGTGTTGTCCCCAAGCATTTCGATGAAGTTGTAGCAGCAAGCCCCGACATGATTCTCTGGGTATTACAGCCTACTGATATCGAAAACGAGTCGCCTGAGAAAGCGTGGGAACCAAATTCTGCTAAAACAGGCTTTTGGGCAAGGGCCAAGATCCGCATCAAAGTCTTGTTCATGACGGAATCAATCCCCGATGCAGTACGCCATTTGTGGAATCGGGGGGTAGCTGTATTCGATGAGACCGCGCCTGTAGTTCAGCTGCAGTTTCTATTGGAGAAAGCCTTTTATGAGGATCCACGCCTGTACATGAAGCACTACCTTATGGGAGGCGGGGATTCAGGATTCATGCAACTGCAAACGAACGCTGATTGGCAGAACCGCCTTCGGTATTTTGACAGAGATGCCGCGGATACTTTGGGACGGGCCAAAGCGGCGGGAGTGCCTTTGGTTGTTGTTCTGCTGCCAAATCTTCCTCAGGCGATCATGATCTCCATGGGAGAGTGGCCGGAAGGTTTTGATCCCTATAAGCTAGACCGTGAGCTTCGCACAATCGTAACCAGCCACGGAGGGACCTATATAGACATTTTGTCGGACTTCCGTACTATACCCAACCCAGAGCGAGCGTTTTTCCCTTGGAATCCCCACCCCAATGCCGACGGGCATGCGATCATTGCAGACCTGCTGACTAAGCGGCTTACCAGCGGCACCATTTCCGCACTTAAAGTTACTAGCCAGACGCAGGCTGAATTTGAGAAGGGCAAATAACCATGGATACAGCTTCTTTTCAATTCGTGCTGTTCGGCTTGGTTGCAGCGTTAGTATCGAACCTCAGTCGCTCGCGAATATGGCGCTCGATAGTGCTTCTTCTGACCAGCCTCGTTTTTCTTGGTCTGCTCGCGCATAACCCAATCGTCTTTCTTCCGTTAGCTGTTTTTTTGTTGCTGGGTTACATCACGCACGTCATCCTCCAGCGCGGCTGGACCCGGTCCGTGGGGTGGATTCTTTGTCCAGTCATTTTCGGCTACATATGGCTGAAGAAGTATACCTTTCTTCCGGAAGCATTTTTGTCATGCTCCCCATACTTCACGCTGGGCCTCTCCTACATCTTCTTCCGTGTGATGCACTTATTGATCGAGACCGGAGATACCAGTGAGAAGCGGCGCGTAGGACTAGGCGCCTACCTGCTCTACACGCTCAACTTCACCACGCTCATCTCCGGCCCCATCCAACGCTATGACGAATTCGCCCGAGACCAAATTGCCAGCGATCCGATCCCACTAGGGCCTCGCGTGATTGGCTTGCAGTTGGAGCGCATCATACGCGGCTTTTTCAAGGTTAACGTGCTGGCGATGCTGTTCCACCTGGTACAGGAAGATGCACTGGCACAGCTATTCCACCCGCTGCCGTTATCGTTCAGACTCTATGCAGCTTTCAAGCTTGCTGTCGTTTATCCCCTTTTTCTATACGCAAATTTCTCAGGCTACATAGATATTGTGATTGCCATGGCGCGGCTAATGCGCGTGCGCCTGCCGGAGAACTTTGATCGCCCATTCTCGGCGTCCTCGGTCTTGGAATTCTGGACCCGTTGGCACATTACACTCTCAACGTGGTTCAAGACATATGTGTACAACCCTTTACTCATAGCGCTGATGCGACGCATTTCATTGCGTGTTATGGAGCCATTGCTTGGAGTGTTCTGCTTTTTTGTAACGTTCTTCCTGGTCGGAATATGGCATGGACGTACTTCGGAGTTTGTGATATTCGGTCTGTTGACGGGAGGCGGAATCTCGATCAACAAACTCTGGCAGTTAGGACTGACACGCGCCATTGGCCGGCAGCGCTATAAGGCGCTGGCTAATGACTTCGTCTATGTCGCCTTCGGCCGCGGGTTGACCTTTATCTGGTTTGCTTTCACGCTCTCCTGGTTCTGGGCTGACTGGAAGCAGATCGACAGGGTATTTGCTGCTTTGAGCGTCGTGCAGTGGCTAGGTGTCTGGCTGGCGGCTTGGCTTTGTGCCACAGTGGTACTTGCGTCGTGGGAATGGCTCTTCGCCGCGCTGCTGTCAATCAGAAGTTTAGAGGGTCCGGTACTGACCAGTCGTTATGTGCGTGTAGTTTACGCCAGTGCACTTGGTCTGATTGCTATGGTCATGACTGCCTTGCTTAATCAGCCTGCCCCGGATGTTGTCTACAAGGCTTTTTAGTCACTTTCACCGAATGGGCACTTCCACGCTTTAAGAAGGGCGCTATCCGGGTATCCCGGCATGGGCTGTAGAAGGAGACAGGCAGATGAGCCTCTCAAAGAGAAGCTTCAACTCCGCCGACCAGATGCGGTTCGCATCTATATCAGGCGACTATAACCCTATGCACCTCGATGTGCTCCAGGCACGGCGCACGCAAGCAGGCGCGCCGGTGGTGCACGGAATCAACCTGCTGCTTTGGGCACTCGATTCTCTGGCGGAAGCACAACCGGACTTGCCTCCGTTGTGCGGTTTACGCGCCCACTTCTACAAATTTGTCTATCTGGATGAGTTTGTGGACGTAACGCTTACCAAGCAAAGTCCGTCTGATGCACGATTGAATATCTCTGTCGGTGGTGCCTCACGCTCAAAAGTCACCATAACTTTTGGCTATACTGTTGAGGATTGCCCCGACTGGTCCACATCTTCTTTGGAGTTAGTGCCATTTTCTTTGCTGCCGTTGGATCTGAGTTTTGAACAAATGGCCGGCCGTTCCGGCCGCATATCGCTTCAAATGGCGCCGGAGGATGCAATGGCGCATTTTCCGGCTGCCGCAAGGTGGTTAGGCGCTCGAAGAATTGCCGCCCTAGCGGCCAGTTCTTATCTGGTTGGCATGGCCTGTCCAGGGTTGCACTCCATCTATAGTGAACTGTCGATAAAAGCCTGCGTGGAATCTACTCCTCACGATTCTCTTGCATTTCGCGTAACTGAAACTGATCCTCGTTTCCGCTCCGTTGACCAGGAAATCGCAGGTGGTGGGCTGACCGGTATGGTGTATAGCTCTGCCCGCATGCCTCCTGTAGAGCAGCCATCCATGAAGGCGCTCAAGGGGTTAGTGGCGCCGGCAGAATTCGCTGAAAGTGTGGTCTTAATTGTCGGCGGATCGCGAGGTTTGGGCGAACTAACGGCCAAGCTGATTGCCACGGGCGGAGGGCGCGTCATTGTTACCTGGCAAGCTGGGAAAGACGATGCTGAAAGAGTTGCCCAGGAAATACGCTCTGCTGGTGGAATATGTGAAACTATTGCTTACGATGCCAGGAAACCGGCTAGTGAACAAATTGCATTCCTCGCGCACACCCCTACGCATGCATACTATTTCGCGACACCTTCCATCTTTCGTTCCCTATCGGAGATCTTTGTCCAAGAACGACTGGAAGAATTTCTGGCTATTTATGTGAACGGATTCTGGCAGTTATTGCAGGCGCTGCACGCTTGTCAGCCTCGACTATCTATCTTTTTCCCATCCTCGGTTTCCGTTACGAAACGACCGCGGGGAATGACAGAATACACAATGGCCAAGACTGCCGGAGAAGTCCTCTGCGCCGACATAAACATATCTCTAGCCCCCCTGCATGTGACAGTAAGCCGCCTGCCGCGCCTGCTAACGGATCAAACAGCCTCCATTACCGCAGCGGAGACAGCTGATCCGCTTAAGACCATGCTGCCCATCATTAGGGAAGTGCAGTCTTGGCCGAAGTAGTGGGTCTGTGGCGGGAAAGAAGCGCTGCCAGATGGTGCGCCTGCGATCGACAGCCTCCTAGTACCGAGAGTTGAGGCAGTTGAGCGCAACCTCATGAATGCCAGGTCTTGTCTGGCGCATGGCAAATCTGCTCCAGGTTGCAGCGCTCGCATTTGGGCTTTCGCGCATCGCAAACTTGCCGACCGTGGTGAATAATCTGGTGCGAGAACCCGATCCACCGGCTCTGCGGAAGAATCTTAATTAATTCCTGCTCTACCTTTTCCGCAGTCTCGCCCTTCGCCAACCCCAACCTGCGTGTGATGCGGAAGACGTGTGTATCCACAACCACGCCCTCGGCCTTGCCAAAGCAGACGCCCAATACAACATTCGCCGTCTTGCGCGCCGCACCGGGAATCGTAATCAACTCGGCCAGCGTCTGCGGCACCTTCCCGCCGAACTCCCCTATAACCTTCCGCGCCGCCCCCTGAATTGACTTCGCCTTATTGTGAAAGAATCCAGTCGTCCGAATCAGCTCTTCAAGTTCGGTCAGCGTAGCTGTGCTCATTTCCGCCGGGGTAGGGAAGCGCCGAAACAGCTCCGGCGTGACCATATTCACGCGCACATCCGTGCACTGCGCTGAGAGAATCGTGGCCACCAACAACTCCCAAGGTGAGCGATGCGTCAGCGCGCACTCTACGTCCGGATACGCTTCATCCAACCCTTTGAGTATGGCATCAACACGCTCGGGCGCCAGGTCACCATGCGGAGCAGAAATCATCGTAGAAGTGCTTGCAGCGCTCCTAGCCACCCGAGGCGGCTTTTGCGCTGTGATGCCAACCTGCTTCTTTGCAGAGGGCTTCGTGGATCGCTTGGTCACTGCCATATATTCCGCGTCCTGATCGCGCTACAGCTTACCACTCAGCCAGTCGGTAAGTTTCTCCACCGGCAAACGCACCCCGATAAAGAACTGTCCAAACAGGGCATACACCGCGCTCACCTCATCAAAACGCATTTCGTAGATAAGCTTCTTGAAGACCACAGGGTCTTCTGCAAACAGGTCTACGCCCCACTCCCAATCGTCCATACCGATTGATCCGGAGATGATCTGCTTCACCACGTCGCCATAGCGCCGCCCGATCATCCCATGTTCGTGCATCATGCTTTGTCGCTCTGAGAAGGGAACAGTGTACCAGTTCTTTTCTTCGCCGCGTTTGCGATCCATGGGATAGAAGCACAGATACTTCGCTTCCGGCACGGAGGGATAAATACGCGGAGCCATGGCGCTTGATGCCCGATGCAGCGAGGCCGCTATCTCGGCGTTCCAGTCTGCGCTGTGCTGCTCAAAGCCCTTGGCTGCAGCCGCTTCATAGGTCTTGCGGCTCGACTCATACAATCCCAACTCAACCACAGACACATACGAATGAACCGGCGAAAGATATCCGTAGAACTCCGTCTGCGCTAGGTCCAGTTCTACTTGGTTTAGCGCTTCAAATGACTCGCGGAAGTGCATCAGAATCAGATCGCCCTTGTGCCCAAGCTGCGAAAATACTGCGGAGCGCACGGGCCCATCCGCACTGGCGCGTTCCATGCCTTTCAGTGCTGCAACAGCATCGGCTGCTATCCTCTCCCGGTCCGCGACTGGCGTTGCGCGCCACGCCTTCCAATCGAAGCGGAAGAACTGGTGCAACAAGCTTGAACCCTCAAGAGTAAGCGGAACTGGCGGGAATACGGCTGGGGAATCGGTCAACGGAATCACCTCGAAAAATCTTTTAATCATCCTCATCCTAACAAAGTGAGGATGCAGACGTGTGCATATATCTTTTCTTCCTGTATCGAGGGACAGGAAGAAAAACAGCTCCGCATGGGCTTATATACTGAGATGGCCCATGAGCGAAAAAATTCTGGCACTTCTGGTTCAATTTATAACGCATGTCATTGACCTCGGCGGTTACGGCGGCATTGCTACCCTGATGGGTATCGAGTCGGCCTGCATCCCCTTGCCTTCTGAGATCATCATGCCCTTTGCGGGCTATCTCGTTTACCTTGGCCACTTCAGCCTGTTCTGGGCTGCAACCGCCGGAGCAGTGGGCTGCAACCTCGGCTCCGTCATCGCCTATTGGATCGGCGCGAAAGGCGGCCGGCCGCTCGTCGAGCGTTACGGCAAGTGGGTCCTGATGAGCCATCACGATCTTGACCGCATGACCCACTTCTTTTTCAAGTACGGGTCTATCACGGTCTTGCTGGCGCGCTTGTTGCCGGTGGTGCGTACATTTATCGCGTTCCCGGCGGGAATCGCCAAGATGCCGCAGCTCCGTTTCCACATTTACACTTTTGTCGGTTCATGGCCCTGGTGCTTTGGCCTGGCCTATGTAGGCATGAAGCTCGGGGAAAAATGGCACACCGACCCCCGTTTTTATCAGGCATTCCACCGCTTCCATCTGGCCGTTGAAATCGCCCTGCTTGCGGGGATCATCTGGTTCGTCTGGTCGCACATCACTCGTGATCGAGGGCCGAAAACAGCCTGAAATCGCGATTGGGTACCTATGCATTTTGCTAGGCGTAACGGTTCCGTTTGCCGGAACATCAATTTGACCCGATGGGATTCCATCGGTAATGCAAAGGAAGGTTAGGGAAAATAATGTCAACTGAGCAGCAAGGCGGCCAAAAGACCGCCGCATCCAACATCGCGCCCGCTACGGGCAAGCTTGGAGTCATGGTGGTTGGTCTGGGCGCTGTTGCCACCACGCTGATCGCCGGCGTTGAGGCAGTTCGCCGCGGACTCGCAAAGCCCATTGGTTCGCTTACGCAGATGGGGACCATCCGCCTTGGCAAGCGCACGGACAACTACTCTCCGCTGATCAAGGACTTTGTTCCTCTGGCAAACCTCAATGACGTTGTGTTCACCGGCTGGGACCTCTTTGAGGACAACGTCTACGAGTCAGCCGCTCACGCCAAGGTGCTTGACAAGGACATGCTGGAGCAATTGAAGCCCTACCTTGAGACCATCAAGCCCCTGCCCGCAGTCTTTGACCAGTACTACGTCAAGCGCCTCAGTGGTATCCACGTCAAGAAGGGCAAGAACAAGCGCGATCTCGCTGATCAGGTGATTGCAGATATCCGCGCCTTCAAGAAGACCGTAGATCGCGTTGTAGTGATCTGGGCCGCTTCGACGGAGATTTTCCTCGAACCCACCGCCGTGCATCAGTCGATTGAAGCCTTTGAAAAAGGCCTTGATACAGACGACATTGGAATCGCTCCCTCGCAGATTTACGCTTACGCCGCGCTGTCTGAAGGCGTTCCCTTTGCCAACGGTGCTCCGAATCTCACGGTTGATATCCCGGCGCTTATCGATCTCTCCAAAAAGAACGCTGCTCCCATCTGCGGCAAGGACTTCAAGACCGGTCAGACCTTCATGAAGACCGTTCTCGCCCCAGCCTTGAAGTCACGCCTGCTCGGCGTCTCCGGTTGGTTCTCTACCAACATCCTCGGCAATCGCGACGGCGAAGTCCTAGACGATCCTCAGTCGTTCAAAACCAAGGAAGAGTCCAAGCTCGGATCGCTCGAATACATTTTCCAGCCCGAGCTTTACCCCGACCTCTACAAGAACATCTACCACAAAATTCGCATCAACTATTACCCACCGCGTGGCGATGACAAGGAAGCTTGGGACAACATTGACATCTTCGGATGGCTCGGTTATCCCATGCAGATCAAGGTCAACTTCCTCTGCCGCGACTCGATCCTTGCTGCGCCCATTGCCCTCGACCTGGTCCTGTTCCTTGACCTCGCCAAGCGTACTCCGGAGCTGCGCTCTATCGGCATTCAGGAGTGGCTCAGCTTCTATCTCAAGGCGCCCCAGACCGCTGAGGGCCTCTACCCCGAGCATGACATCTTCATCCAGTCCATGAAGCTTAAGAACACCCTCCGCCACATCATGGGCCAAGCACTGATCACACACCTCGGACTCGAATACTACGACTGAGAACAGGTGCCTCGCGCAACATGAAAAGCCCCAGCAATCGCTGGGGCTTTTCAATTTCAAGGCGCGGGGCTTCGCAGTATTGATTCCGCTAAGCCAGTGCAGGCGTCGCATCCAGGACAGTCAGAATAGGCGTTGTTGCCTCGGCGGGGCGCGCAACAGCTGCAGCCGCATGAGCCTGGGCATGGGCGGTGCGCGTGAGCCGATGAACAAAATGATAGGGCGGCCACGGACCTGATAATTGCATCTGGCATTCACGCATCATGGCACTGGTAGTGGCAAACTTATTCTGGTACCGCTCCACGTATTTGCGGTCAATCAGATGCGCGACATCGAGCACCATCTTGCCACTCTCCGTGAGCCGACAGCTTACCTCTTCATCTAAAGGCATGAAGAGTCTATGCATCTGGAAGCTGACTGCTCGTGCGCGTGTCTGGCGCTCCCGGGTACGAGATGCACTCTCGCGAAGGTTGCTTAAATACTCCCGGCCAACATTCTCTGAGGGCACATGCCGCTCAACCTCTTTGCTGCAGCAGTCATCCACCAATATCTTCAAATGCATTTCGGTCTTGCCGCGCAACTTGTCGATATTGTTCAGAAACTGCCGTTGGTTTGAACGGATGGACTTGCGAAGGGTCTCATCGTCGTTGAAGACCGTTCCAAACCGGAAGGGAAGTACCGTTGAATGCTGAAAGCAGTCAGCGATTACCCGGGCATGGTCCACGCCCGACTTCTGGTTCAGTGTTTCCAGTGGGTTGTGCTCGCTCACAACAACCGCAAGGTCACTCGCTGGATATAGAAAAACCTGATTACCGCTTACTCCAACTACAGATTCCATCGGGACTGGTTTGCGATGACGGGCCAATTCAGGAAATGCTTGCTTTTCACCGATGCAGTAGGCATACCATGCCATGACGAGACACTCCGTTCGCGTACGCCGGTCAGCGTCGCTCGTTGGTGAAGCTCTGTGAACTTTGCAAGAACTGCATAGTGGTACATAGTGCTGAACCTGGTTCTGAAGTACTAAGGAACTAAGCGGAATAGTAGCCCTCACAAAATACGACTGGCAAGAACAATGGTCACAGCAGACGCAAAAGTGAGCAATATTGCTCGAATTGATATTTGTATAAGCAACAGGGAAGTTGATATCGCAGAAAATGAAAATCTAAGCAGCCGGCATCCAGTTCACCAAGTCCTTTCCTTTCAATCAACAAGGAAAGCGGGGCCAACTTGCTCCTGCTTGGCAACCAGATCGTTAGCTTTGATCTAAGGCAAATAGAATCAACGTGGACTGTGATTAGCTTTAGTGCTTTTATGCTGGCAAGTAGGCAAGCTCTCAAGCCCCGTCCCATTGTCCTATGGAAGTACGCGCTGTATGTGTAGATACAGCACCAGATTCAGCAAGACGGAAACAGCCAAAAGCCCCAGAGCGATGAGCGCAACCACATTCATCTTGTTGCCCACTGTTTTCAGGTCTTCCAGCAACTCCTGCTGCTCAAGCGTATTTCTATCCGTTGCTTCCCGCACCATCTCCAACTGATCCTCAACCCGCTTCAGCGAGGAGTTCTGCTCCATAACCTGAACACGCAGATCGTGATGCTGTGTCTGAAGTTCAGCCAAGCCGTTTTCTATGGGAGCAAGGTTAACAGGCGCTACTGGTGCCGGTGGTGGCGTGTGTGGATGAGGGTGCGGAGTAAGGAGATTCGAAACTGCGGTGGCTATATTCCCATCAAGCAAAGGCAAAATCCTCTGCACGAGCGGCAGAGCAAGTCGAAGCGCTCCCATCGCGCGTTGCATGCTGCCAGAAGCTTGATCGCCTTCAGGGAGAGCCGCAGGCGGATTCGCCAGTGCCCGGCCCGGAGGCGGCACAGAAGTCAGGCGTTTGGAGTCGTTCTGGCCAAACTGCATCTGACCGCGTCCTCCCATCGGCAGCGGAGACCCGATGGCGCGCGGATGAGGCACATCCACGCTCTGCGTCAGTCGGCTCTGGTCGTCCAATTCAAAACCCATTGAATCGTTCATGGACTCCCTTCTCCCTTCACAATTGAAGGCCACCTCAATATATAACGAATTTTCTCACCTTCTGGAAGATAAACCTCAACTATTCAATACAATTGACTCCCATTGAAGCAGAAAGTCCATCCGGTTAACAGAGAATTCCGCGCCCTCATTCGCGTATCCTCGTAAGCAGGAGAAGCGCGTGAAACCATTTCTAGCTCGTACGATGCGCAGCCTTCAAAGCAATATTCTGGCAGGTATCCTCACGATTGGGCCACTATTTGTAACCTGCCTGATCTTCGCTTTTTTACTTCGCACACTGGCAGAAGCCGGCATGCCCGTAATCCAGCTCTTTGCCGTGTTCTTCCCTATGTCGTGGCTTGCTCAGCCGTTGCTGCAATCTGCGCTGGCCGTTCTGCTTACGTTGCTTGTGCTCTTTGTGGCGGGCCGCGTAACCTCGTTGGTCATAGGCCGGCAAGCCTTCAAGCTCTTTGAAGCCGTGCTGGAGCGCCTGCCCTTCGTGGCAAAAGTTTACACCTCTGTCCGCCAGTTGCTAGACACCATGATGGCTAAGAAGGAGTCCAGTCAGCGAGTGGTGCTGGTTGACTTTCCCATTCCCGGGCAGAAATGTATAGGATTCCTTACCCGGACCATGACAGACTCCAACAGCGGTCAATTATTGGCGGCGGTGCTCGTGCCCAACGCTATCAATCCCACCTCGGCCTTCCTCCAGGTTCTCCCCATCGACCGCGTCGTAGAGACCACCTTGACCATGGAGCAGGCCATGAGCATGCTCATGACTGGCGGAGCCGTTGGGCCAGACACCATCCAGTATTCACAACCCACAATCCTCTCGAATAGCCCGCAAGAACCGGCGGCTCGCGAAGGCCTCGTATAGACCCCGACTTCGGGCTGGCACAATATCAACCTCACCAGCCCGAAGTCGAAGGGGATTTGCCTCGAAATACATTTGGCAATGCGTGTCAGAGCACTCTTGCGAGCTAACCAACCTTCGTGGTCTCGGCAATCGCCAATTCCTCATCTGCTAGCTCGCTCTCCTCGGTTACTTTGCGTAGGCTCACGTGATCAAACCTGGCCCAGACTAAACCCACTGGGACGATGCCGAGGAAGGTGACAAACAGAAGTGTTGCGGCGCAGGCTGTGGATGCTTCTGGCGCCGCCCCATAGAAGCTCGATATCGCCGCGGCAACCAACCCAATTTGTGTAAACCAGCCCAGGATTGGCAACTGGAAAACACTCGCTCCGCCGCTGAAGGCAAGCAGTAGCATGCACTTGGCCAGGGTCATCGAGGCCAACTGCGGGCTCGCAACAAAAGCACGTGTCGTTTCCAGATAGGCAAACGTAATCACTCCCCACATGCAGAGCGAAAGCGAAGCAGCTATCGCAAAGTCAGAAAAACTCCGCATGGTGTCGAGCCCGGAGTGGAAGGTGCGGATCTTGTTTCCAACCGCTAGACCAAGCTTCTTTGAGATCATGCCAAATGCGTTCTCAAGGAGCGAAGCAAC
>Ga0316222_1003271_pt1 | contig 16104 bp, 15 predicted proteins | sample TBH18011metaG_FD_206008 | JGI IMG/M metagenome (GOLD analysis project Ga0316222, IMG submission 206008) | Freshwater microbial communities from Trout Bog Lake, Wisconsin, USA - TBH18011 | ecosystem: Environmental > Aquatic > Freshwater > Lake > Hypolimnion/Profundal zone | place: USA: Wisconsin...
CGGCGACGGTGCGGCCGAATTCGCTGACCGCCACCACCACAGTGTCGCGCCAGACCGGGCCCAGCGCCACGGCCAGGGCATTGAGGCCGCCGGCCAGCTTGGCCAGCGCCTCGGCCAGGCGGCCCTTGGCCAGACCCTGGCCGACATGGGTGTCCCAGCCACCCAACTCCAGCACCGCCACCCTGGGGCCGTCGCCGGCGGCGAGCAGCCGCCCGGCGTCGCGGGCCAGGCCGACGAAATCCTGCCTCTTGGGGCCCTCGCCGGCCATCATCGGCCCGTCGTCTTCGGCCATCACCGCGTCGGCCATGGCCGAGGATTGCACGGCCTCCTCGAAGGCGCCGGCCAGCACGGCATCGCCGGCATAGAGTGCCGCCACCTTGTCGATCAAAGCCGGCGGCAGGCCGGGCAAGGGTGACGGCGCCCAGGACGAGGCCGGGGCGGCGCCGCGCAGGATCAGCGGCAGGCCCTGGGCCACCGCCAAGGCGGCGCCCTTGCCGGCGCCGGCCGCCGCCAGCGTCCGGTTTAGCCAGCCGTCGGCGTGGTCGTGGGGCCGGATGCCGCCGCCCTCCAGCATGTCCTGGGCGTCAAAATGCGAGCGCTCGCGATAGGGCGAGGCGACGGCGTGGACGATCGCCAGTTCGCGCTTTTGCCAATAGGGCAGCAGCGGCGCCAGCGCCGGATGCAGGGCGAAGGTGGCGTCGAGCCCGACCAGGTCGGAGGGCGCCAATGCCATGGCGCCCCGCGCCCTGGCGTAATCGGGATCCCCCACCGGCGCTACCGCGTGCAGGCCGTCCATGCCGCCGCGCAGCACCACCACCACCAGCCGGCGCCCTCCCGGCAAGGCCGCGAAGCTTATTGCCGGAGACAAGGCGGCCAGCAGGCCGGCGGCGGCCCCGGTCAGGATGTGGCGACGGCTGGGCATGGTCACCTCCGTTGGAATTCGCGGGCAGCCAGCAGCAGAAACATCGCGTCGGCGGGACTGCCGGCGCCGTCCACCACCTGGCGAGTGGCCGGCGACAGCGGCGGCGCCGCTCCGGCGGTCACCCCATGGCGGGCCAGGCCTTGAGCGGCGCGGCGCGCCCATTCCAGCCGCAGCATCAGCGCCTCGGGCGCCGCCCATGCCTCGGCGCGGTCGGGCCAACCGGCCGGCGACGGCGCCGTCCACGGCGCCTGCCCCATCAGCCGCAGGCCGCCGACCAGGGCCTTGTCGTCGGCTTCGGCGAGGGCGGGAAAGGCGCGCGACACCGCCGCCACCAAATCGTCGGGGCTGCGCAGCTTGGCCAATGGTTGGGCCCAGCATTCGTCCCGCCCGAGCAATTCCCGCATGACGATGCCTAAATCGCCGTCGCTGTCCTGGAATCGCCGCGCCAGCGCCGCCACCAGCTCGGGCGGCGGATCGTCGGCGACGTAGTGGCGGGCCAGTTTAGTGGCGACCAGGCGGGCGGTGGCGGGATGGCGGGCCAGCATTTCCAGCGCCCCCTCGCCCTCCGCCTCGCCGCCATTCGTAAAGACGCGCCCGAGTACCGTTTTCGGCCCCGGCTCGTGCAAGCGGGGAGCGAAGCGGAAGCCGCCGGATTCAGGGTCGACGCTCCAGCCGGTGAGGACCCGGGCCAATTGCTCGACGTCGGCCTGGCCATAACCACCATCGACGCCGAGCGTGTGCAGCTCCATCAACTCGCGCGCCAGGTTTTCGTTCAGCCCCTTGCCGCGCCGCAGCCCGGCCGGCGAATCGGGGCCAATCGACTGGGCGTTGTCGAGATAGAGCAGCATGGCGGGATGGCGCACCACCGCCCGCAGCAGATCGACGAAGCGGCCGGTAACATGGGGGCGAATGGCCTCGCGCTCGAAGGCGCCGGCCAGCGGCAGCAGCAGCAGCCGTTGCACCGATACGGTGAAATGGTTGCTCCAGAAGCGGACCAGCCGTTCCCGCACCGGGGTGGTGGTGAAGGCCGCCGCCCGGGTGCGGGCGCCGGATTCGGCGAGGTAGTCCTGGCGCAGCGCCTTTTTGGCCTCGGGGTCCTTTTCCCGGCGCGCCGCCAGCGCGCGCCGCAACTGCGCGGCGCCGTCGGGAAAACGATCGAGGCCGGCAGCTTCATCCGGCCGGGCCAGTTGCGCGGCCACCCAGCCGCGCGGATCCGCGCCGACCGCGATCAGTTCGCCGATCGCGGGGCCCATGCCGAAGCGGCTGATGGCGATGGCGGCGGCGTCGTGAGACATGGCGCGATCCCGATCAATATTATCGAGACGCTAATCTGGGCGACGAATATGGTGAATCGGAGGCGTCAGACGTTGGTCAGGCGTTGGAAAAGATCAGCGTCTTCCAGCGCCGACACCGAGACGGTGATGGTGTCGCGCGCCTGGTCATGGCGATGCAGAACCGCGTGCAGCAAGCCGTCGACGTGCACGAAGGTCTTGGCCACCACCCAGGTGTGCCGCGCCCCGTCCGAGACTTTGACGAAGGTGTCGCCCACCGCCGGCGCCACCACTTTTGTCCGTCCAAACATTCCCCACTCCCGCCAGTCGGCCAGCCTTATGCCCGAGTTAGGGCGCACTATGCTATCGTATTATCACTCGATATCGTCAAAGTCGATCAGCCGGAAAACCCTGAGTTCAATTTCGGCCAACTCGCGGAGATCAGCGGCAGTCGCTTCCAGGGATTTGAGCTGTGCGCCCAGCACTTGCACCCCGCCCATGGCGATCAGGCCATTGATCACCGCGTGGTACTCGCTCTCTAGCCGCGCGGCCAGGCCCAGGCGGTAATCCTGCTCGGACAAAGCCGCCCGGGCATCCTGGTGGATCTCGGTCAGCTTGGCGCTGAGCTGGTTGAAATGGACCTGGAACAGCCGCCGCTGCACCTCGTCGAGGGCCTCGCCGAAGCGGGCGCGGAGATCGGCATCGGCGGCTTCGTTGATCTCGATGACCGCCAGCGAGATCAGGTTGCACAGCCGCTCGACGGCGTCGACCAGTTCATGGTCGCGGCGATTGCGCTCGCGCATGGTCTCGATTTCGGCGGCGACCGAGCGGGCCGCCTGCAGCGCTATCACCGCCCGCGCCTCGTTGGGTCCCCGCGCATTGAGTTCGGTCTCAGAGGTCATTCATTTGACCATGATCTTGCTGATCAGGATCTCGGACACGGCCTCGCAGCCGGGCTGTGCGTGAACCAGGTCGATCGCCGTCTTCTTGATCATCGGCGACGATTCGCCCTTTTCCAGCTCGATGAAAGGAACCGCCTGGAGGGTCTGCTTGATCTTGAGGCTGACCGATTTGGGGATGTTGAGCTGGAGCGGCGTCACCGCCACCATTTCGATAGTGATCTGATGGAAGACGCCGAAATCGTCCCACACCTCCAGCATCACCGGCTGCAATTTGACGAAGATCTCCGCCCCCTCGACCTTGCTCGAAGCGGCGGCAGGGGCGGCCGACCACAGCAAGGCGCAGAGCAGCGCCAGACCCCACGATAGGCGGCGGATCATGGCGCGACATCCTGAGTGGCGAGGGTTACATCGGCCAGTTCGCGGCCGATCATGCGAATGTTGCCTAGCAGGGCCGAGACCACCACCTGGACCGCCTCGGGCGCCAGGTCGAGCTGCTCGGACAGGCGTTGCTTGGCGACGATGACGCAGGCGGTGTCTTCCTCGGCCAACGCCGAGGCCATGCGCGGCTGGTCGTCGATCAGCGCCATCTCGCCGAAGATGCCGCCGGGGCCGATTTCGCCCAAGGTGACGCGGCGGCCCTTGACCGTCTTGAAGACCGATACCCGTCCCGATTCGACGATGTAGGCGGTGTCGCCGGCATCGCCCTCGGCGAACAGCAAGGTGCCGGCGGTGAAGACGCGGCGGCGGGCGGCGGCGGCCTGGTCCATGGCGGCAGCCCTACTCGACCCAACGGGCGGTGAAATTCTTCGGCACCACAATGGTATTCTGCGCCGGCGCGATCTCGTCGGGCTTGGGGAAGTCGATGGTGTAGTGCAGCCCCCGGCTTTCCTTGCGCATCAGCGCCGAGCGGACGATCAACTCGGCGACCATGGCGATGTTGCGCAGCTCGATCAGGTCGTCGGTGACGCGGAACGAGCCATAATACTCGTCGATCTCGCCCAGCAGCAGCTTGACCCGGTGCTTGGCCCGTTCCAGCCGCTTGGTCGAGCGGACGATGCCAACATAGTCCCACATGAAGCGGCGGATCTCGTCCCAGTTATGGGCGACCACCACCTCCTCGTCCGAGTTGGTGACCCAGCTTTCGTCCCAGGGCGCCACTTCGCTCGGTTCGGGGATCTCGGGCAGGCGGATTGCGATGTCCTTGGCCGCCGCAGCGCCAAACACTAGGCATTCCAGCAGCGAATTCGAGGCCAGGCGATTGGCCCCGTGCAGGCCGGTGCAAGCGACCTCGCCGACGGCGTAGAGGCCCTCGACGTCGGTGCGCCCGGCATGGTCGGTCAGCACGCCGCCGCAGGTGAAATGCGCCGCCGGCACCACCGGGATCGGCTGTTTGGTGATGTCGATGCCGTAGGACAGGCAGGTGGCGTGGATGTTGGGGAAATGGGCGGTAACGAATTCGGCCGGCCGGTGGCTGATGTCGAGGTAAACGCACTCGCAGCCGAGCCGCTTCATCACATCGTCGATGGCGCGGGCAACGATATCGCGGGGCGCCAATTCGCCGCGCGGGTCGTATTCATCCATGAAGCGGATGCCGTCGGGCCGCAGCAACCGCCCGCCCTCGCCGCGCACCGCCTCGGAAATCAGGAACGACTTGGCACTGGGATGATAGAGGCAGGTCGGGTGGAACTGGGACAGCTCCATGTTCGCCACCCGGCAGCCGGCCCGCCAGGCCATGGCGATGCCATCGCCGGTGGAGCCGTCGGGATTGGTCGAATAGAGGTACACGCGCGACGCCCCGCCGGTGGCCAACACCACGGTGCGGGCGGCAATGTGGTCGATGTGGCCGGAGCGGCGGTCGAGGGCGTAGATCCCGAGGCAGCGCCCGCGCCGCCCGTTGGACAGCTTCTCGCGGATGAGGTCGATGGCGATGTGGTGTTCGAGCAACTCGGCGCCGCTTTCCCGCACCGACTCGGTCAGCGTCGTCTGCACGGCGCGGCCGGTGGCGTCGGCGGCATGGATGATGCGGCGATGGGAATGGCCGCCCTCGCGGGTCAGGTGGTAGGCCGAGCCTTCCTTGTCGAAGCTGACGCCGCGGTTGATCAGCCAGGCGATGCCGTCCTTGGCGTGTTCGACCACGAAGCGGACGGTTTCCTGGTCGCACAGGCCGGCGCCGGCATCCAGGGTGTCGGCGATATGCGAGGCGAAGGAATCGCCGGTGTCGAGCACGGCGGCGATGCCGCCCTGGGCGTACATGGTACTGCCCTCGGTCAGCTCGGCCTTGGCCAGCACCGCGACCCGAGCATCGGGTTTGACTTCCAGCACCCGAAGCGCCACCGACAGACCTGCGGCCCCCGAGCCGAGCACCAGCACGTCGTACACAGCAGTCATGCCCGTCAACTCCAATCCAATCCAATGTCGACCGCCGGGGCCGACTGGGTGATCCGCCCCACCGAAACGTAGTCGACCCCGGTTTCGGCGATGGCGCGAATGGTGTCGAGGGTGACCCCGCCCGACGCCTCGGTCTTGGCGCGGCCCGCCACCAGCGCCACGGCGCGCCGCAGCAGCTCGGGCGGCATGTTGTCGAGCAGCACGATGTCGGCCCCCGCCGCCACCGCCTCGGCCACCTGGTCGAGGGTATCGCACTCGACCTCGATCACCGGCAGTCGCGCCGCCTTGGCCCGCCCCACCGCCGCCGCCACCCCGCCGCACACGGCGATGTGGTTGTCCTTGATCAGCACCCCGTCATAGAGGCCGATGCGATGGTTGCGGGCGCCGCCGCAGGTGGTGGCGTACTTGGACAGCAGCCGAAGGCCAGGAATGGTCTTCCTGGTGTCGAGCAGGGTGCAGCCAGTGCCCTCGATCCGATCGGCGTATTGGCGGGTCAGGGTGGCGATGCCGCCCATCAGCTGGAGCAGATTCAGCGCGGTACGCTCGGCCGTCAGCAGGCCCTGGGCGGGGCCCTCCATCTCGGCCAGCACCGCCCCGGCCTGGATCAGCTGGCCATCGGCGGCGCGAGCCTCGAAGCGGGCCTCGGGCACCACCATGCGGAACACTTCTTCTGCCACCTTCAAGCCCGACACCACCATGGCGTGGCGAGCCTGCATGACCCCCTTGAAGCGCAACTCAGCGGGGATCACCGAGGCCGAGGTGATGTCGCCGGCGCCGACGTCTTCGTCCAGCGCGGCAGCGATGACGCGGCGGGCGTCGTCGAGGTCGAGGCCTTTAGGCGACATGGGAGGAATTCCCCAATTTCGTCGAGGACCCCGACATCGGCACCGAAACCGACATCTCCAGCATGCGCTCCAGCGGCTTCAGCGCCGCCAGCCGCAGCTCTTCGGGGATCTCGATCGCCGGCGCTTCGTTGACGAGCGCCAGGTAGATCTTTTCGATGGTGTTCTTGGCCATGAACGGGCAATTGGCGCAGGAGCAGCCGCCATCGGCGCCCGGGGCCGGAATGAAGGTCTTGCCCGGGGCCGCCTTGGCCATCTGGTGGATGATGTGCGGCTCGGTGGCGATGATGAATTCGCCGGCCTTGGAATTGAGGACGAAATCGAGGATCGCCCGGGTCGAGCCGACATGGTCGGCGTGGGCCAGGATGCCCTCGGGGCATTCGGGATGGGCGGCGACGATGGCGTCGGGGTGGCGGACCTTGAGCTTGACCAGCTCCTGCTCGGAGAATTGTTCGTGGATGATGCAGCTGCCCGGCCACAAGGTCATCTGGCGGCCGGTGCGGCGCTGGATGTAGGCGCCGAGATGGCGGTCGGGGGCGAACAGGATCGGCCGGTCGGCCGGCAGCTGGCGAACGATCGCCTCGGCGTTGGACGAGGTGACGATGACGTCGGACAGCGCCTTCACTTCGGCCGAACAGTTGATGTAGGTGACCGCTAGGTGGTCGGGATGCTTGGCGCGGAAGGCGGCGAAGGAATCTGCGCGGCAGGATTCCTCCAGCGAGCAGCCAGCCTCGGCGTCGGGGATCACCACGATCTTGTTCGGCGAGACGATCTTGGCCACCTCGCCCATGAAGCGGACGCCGCAAAAGACGATCATGTCCGCCTCGGTGGCAGCCGCCTTGCGCGACAGATCGAGGGAATCACCAACGAAATCGGCCAGGTCCTGGATCTCGCCGTCCTGGTAGTAATGGGCGAGGATGACGGCGTTCTTCTCGCGGCGCAGCCGGTCGATTTCAGCGAAAAGGTCGAGCGAGGGGTCAATGTCCGCCTCGGCTAAGGCGCCGGCGGCCGGCAGGACGACGGTATCGGTCATGGTTTGCTTCCTTGCCCGGGCGCTGGGCGGCGACCCGATTCTTCCGAAACTGTGAGTAAATGCGATTTTGCCCGCCCGACGCAACAGCAACCCGCTGTGCCGGACGCACAAAGGGGCGGCGAAATTGTCGGGATAGAGCGAACGGCGCCATAGCGCGGCCGCGGGAAAATCGGCAAGATCGCGGCGCGTCGCCAGCGAAGGAATCTCCCATGACCACACCCGTTCCGGCCGAATTCGTCGCCCTGGCCGTCCGCCTGGCCGAGGCCGCCCGTCCGATCATCCGCCAATATTTCCGCACTCCAGTGGCGGTGGACGACAAGGACGATGCCTCGCCGGTGACCATCGCCGACCGCGAAGCCGAAACGGCGATGCGGCAGCTGATCCGCGCCACCTTTCCCGAGCACGGCATCCTCGGCGAGGAGCACGGGCGCGAGAACACCGACGCCGAATACGTCTGGGTGCTGGATCCCATCGATGGCACCAAGGCCTTCATCACCGGCAAGCCCTGCTTCGGCACCCTGGTGGCCCTGGCCCATCGCGGCCGGCCGGTGCTGGGACTGATCGACCAGGCGATTACCGACGAACGCTGGCTGGGCGGCAGCGGCCTGCCGACCACCTTGAACGGCAAGCCGGTTCGCGTGCGCGCCTGCCCCGATTTGGCCCATGCCTACGCCTACACCACCGGCCCGGAATATTTCGACGCTGCCACCCGCCCCGGCTGGGATCGCGTCGCCGCCAAGGTCAAGCTGCGGCGCTACGGCGCCGATTGCTACGCCTACGCCCTGCTCGCCACCGGCTGCGTCGACCTGGTGGTCGAGGCCGGGCTGAAGCCCTACGACTACGCCGCCCTGGTGCCTGTGATCGAGAATTCCGGCGGCATCGCCACCGACTGGCGCGGCCAGCCGCTCAGCATCCATTCGGACGGCCGCGTCTGCGCCGCCGGCGATCCCCGCGTCCACGCCGAGGCGCTGGCGGTGCTGGCGTAAACGATTCCCTCGCCCACGGAGTGGGAGAGGGTTTTCTTTACCGCGGCCGCGGCGCCGCGTTGGCGAGCAGGCGGCCGACGCGGTCGGCCAGGGTGTCGGACTTGACCGGCTTCAGCAGGAAGGCGTTGACGCCCCATTCGCGAGCGCCGTTGACCACGTCCGGCTCGGAATGGCTGGTGAGAAAGATGAAGGGCAGGGTGCGGGCGTAGGGCGAGCCGGATTTGCGCAAGGTCTTCAGCACCTCGATGCCGCTGCTCGGTGGCATCTCGACGTCGCAGATGACGATATCGGGTTGCTGGCGCTGGATTTCCTTGATGGTGTCGGCGCCGCTGGCCGCCTGCAGCACGGTCCTGAAGCCCATGTTGACCAGCATCTTGGCCACCAGGGCGCGGACGGTGGCATCATCGTCGGCAACCAAGGCCACAAAAGGGGCGAAGTTGACGGATGGAGCGGCGGCGGGGGCAATCTTGTTCATGGTCGTCCCTCCTAGGTCATCCCTAGGCTGCCCCGATCGATCGGACGAAGTCAATCATACGGGTGATAGCCATTGGCACCATCGCCGCGTCGGCGCGCGCTCCGGCCAGGTCGCCGGCCACCAGCCGCGTCTCGATCGTGGAGCATAGTTGCCCGAGTTCGGCGGCGCCGATCGAGTGGGCGCCACCGGCGATCTGGTGGGCGGCCTGGCGGGCTTCGCCACAATCGTCCCGGGCCAGCGCCGCGGCCAGGGTAGCGGCAGCCCCCTTGGTGTTGGCGAGGAACTGCTCGACCAGGGTCACCAACTCGGGGCCGAGGCCGCCGAAGATTTCGGCGATTTCGCGTAGATCGCAAATCACCACGCCGCCCTCGCCGGTGCGGACCAAAGCCGGCTCGGACTCCCCCCCCGGCATCCGACGCAGCAGAGTGGCGGCCGGCACCCAGCGCCGCACCGTAGCGTCCAGCTGGTCGATCGACACCGGCTTGCTGAGGTAGTCGTCCATTCCCGCCGCCAGGCAGCGTTGGGCGGTGCCAGCCAGGGCGTCGGCGGTCAGCGCGACGATCGGCAGCCGCCGCCCGCCCGGCGCGCCGCGGTCGCGGGCCGCCTCCTCGGCGCGGATGTGGGCGGTCAACTGGTAGCCGTCCATTTCCGGCATGTGGCAGTCGGTGATCAGCAGGGCGAAGTCGCGCGCCTTGAGACGCTCGCAGGCCTGGAGTCCGTCATCCACGATTTCGACGGCGTAGCCCAGCCGGGCCATCAGCTTGCCCATCACCACGCGGTTGGTAGGGTTGTCCTCCGCCACCAGGATCAAGGCGCCGCCGGCAACCGCCGCTTCGATCGACGGCGGATTGAAGCCGGTGTTGACCCGGAATGGTTCGGCCTCCGGCGGCGCCACGCCACCCATCAGCGCCGCCACCAGGGCATTCAATTCGCCCCGCCGCAGCGGCTTGGTCAGGGTGGCGAAAAAGCCGCGCCGCACCGCCTCGGGCCGGCTGGAGCACAGCGCCCGCGAGGCCACCAGCACCGGCCGGACGCAGCCGCAGGCGGGATCGTCCACCATCCTGGTGCCGAGCGCCATGCCGTCTCCGGCCAGCCCGCTGTCGATGAGGGCGACGTCGACTGGACCGGCCCGGCAAACAGCGAGCGCCGCCTCGGCGGAATCGACCACGGCGACGCTGGCGCCGAGGCGCTCGAGATAGGCCCGCCACACCGCCGCAACCTCGCCATCGCCCACCGCCGCCAGCGCCGTCAGCCCAGAGATCTGGGCGGGGTCGGGCTCACTGGCCGCGATCGCGGCGGGAATGGTGAACCAGAAGGTCGACCCCTTGCCCGGATTGGAATAGACGCCAATCTCGCCGTCCATGGCGGTCACCAGCTGACGCGAGATCGACAGGCCGAGGCCGGTGCCGCCGAAGCGACGCGCCGTCGAGCTGTCGGCCTGTTCGAACGACAGGAACAGGCGGCCACGCAGTTCCTCGGTGATGCCGATGCCGGAATCCGTCACGGCGAAGGCCAGCTTCGCGTCGCTGCCGGCGCCCAGCATCTCGACCCGGACCGAAATCATCACCCGCCCGGCGGAGGTGAACTTGATGGCGTTGGCGGCCAGGTTGAGCAGGATCTGGCGCAGCCGCGCCGCGTCGCCGCGGTAGCGATCGGGGGCAGCCGGATCGACGAAAGTGGCCAGTACCAGCCCCTTTTCCTCGGCGCGTGGCATCAGCAGTTCAGCCACCTCCTCGACCAGGCTGGCCAGCGAGAAGGGGGAGGATTCCAGCGTCAGCTTGCCCGCCTCGATCTTCGACAGGTCGAGGATGTCGTTGATGATGGCCAGCAGCGCATGGGCCGATTCGATGATCACCGAGACCATGCCGCTTTGCTCTTGATCCAGCCCGGTCTGGTGCAGCAACTCGGCCATGGTGGTGACGCCGTTCATCGGCGTGCGGATCTCATGGCTCATGGTGGCGAGAAAGGTGCTTTTGGCCTGGGTGGCCTCTTCGGCCTGCTCCTTGGCCTCGTTCAGCGCCTGGGTACGTTCGGCGACCTTCCGCTCCAGCCCGACGGTGGTCATCAGCAGCCGTTCCTGCCGCCGGCCGACCAGCCAGGTGAACAGCGACACGATCGCCGACACCAGCACCGCCGCGACCAAGACCAAATCGGCGGCCGATCGTAATTCGGCGGTGGCGGCGGCGGTGCGCTTGCGCGCGGTCTCGGTGCTTTGGGCGGTGATCTTGTCGAGCTGGGCCGAGATCTGGTCGATATGAGCTTCGAACGGGGTGATGAAGGCCACCGCGCTGGGAAAGTCGCCTTCCAGCATCGAGCCGACCCAGGAAATGGCGCCGCGGTAAAGGATCAGGTTGCGGATGAAGTCGTCGAACTCGCCGGCCTGGACGGTGTCGGCCTCGCTGTCGCGATAGGCCTTGAGGTCGGCGGAGACGCCGTCGACGCTGGCCGTCAGTCCGTCAATGCGGCCCCGCAGATCGCCGGCGCGGTCGCCGGCCGCCGCCGCAATCATCAACTGGTACACCCCGGCGTTGGCGGTGCGCAGCCGGCTGTTGATCTCGGCCAGGCGGGCGATACTTTGCAGGTCGGTGTCGACCACCTGCTTCATCAGCCGTTCCTGGCTGCTCAGCGCCCGGGTGCCGACCAGAAACAGGCTGCCGACGATCAGCAGCAGGATCGCCGGCAACGCCGCCAGCCGCAGCGCCAGCGTCAGCCGGCGCCGGCCGTATCCCGACAGTGTCCCCGCGTCGACGTCCATCTCTTTAGATACCGTGGCTGGCGGTGGTGGCGAGCGGCGGCAATAGGCCGAGCGGCGCCCCCCGGCGCCCATTGAATCGCCAACAGGCTACCCGCTATCCCGAGGCACGGCAAGGCGATGCGGTGGATGGTTGATCTGGATCACTCCTATGCCGCCGGCAGTGTGACGGTTACCCGCAGCCCGCCTTCCTGGCGATTGCGCGCCCCGACGGTGCCGCCGATGGCGGCGACGTTGCGCCGAACGATCCACAGGCCGATACCGAAATGGGGGCAGCCCGAGGGATCGGCGGCGGGGCGATGGCTGACATAGCGGTCGAACATCCGCTCGAGCACCTCGTCGGGGGCGCCGGGGCCACTGTCGTCGATGGCCATCACCACTCTTCCGGCCCCGCGCGCCACCGTGACGGTGACCTGGCCACGCTCCGGCGAGAACGAGAGGGCGTTGTCGAGGATGTTCTCGATCACCGTTTCCAACAGCTCGACCCCTCCCCGCACCACGCAGCCCTGGGTGACCCGTCGCTGGATGGCCAGGCCGCGATCGGCCACCGCCTCGTCGTAGGAGGCGAGCAGTGCCGCCACCAAGGCGGAGAGGTCGACCGCTTCGCGTGGCGGTGTCACTAGGTCGGCGTTGACCTGGTCGAGCCGCCGCGACGCCGCCACCAGGGCATCGAGCCGTTCCACCGCCGCCTCGATCACCTGGAGCGAGCGCGAGGCGCCGCCCTTGCCGGCCACCGCCGGCCGTAGCGGCTCGACCGCCTGGGCAATGGTGGCGATCGGGGTCTTGAAGGCGTGGGCGTTTTCCTCGGCGGCGAAGCGGAAGGCCTCGGCGGTGGCGCGCAGGTTGCCGACCATCTGGTCCAACTCGCGGGCCACCCCGTCCAGTTCGGGGACGCGGTTGACCTTGGCGAAGGGAACGCTGCCGCCGTGGCCCTCGGCCACCCGCCGCGCCTGGCGGCCAAGGCGGCGGAGGTTAAGCCACAATCCACCGAATACCGACAGCACCAGCACCGCCAGCAGGGCGTAGATGGCGGCGGCGATGCGCACCTCGGGGCTGCGCCAATAGGGGCGGTCGAGAAACGAGCCGGCCGCCTCTTGCGCCGACTGGCTGGTCACCACCGCCCAGCAGCCGGCGGCGGTGACGAACGGCACAATCGAGGTCAGCACCTCGTCGGTGCCCGACGCGGTAGTGTAATGCAGGTCGAGCGCCCGGCCGCCCTGGCAGGAATCCGGCACCGCCTTGAGGATGCCGGCGGCGGCGAGGCGGGCGCGTTCGGCCTCGACCGCTTCGGCGCCCAAGGCCGGCACCGCGCCGACCAGGAACAGCGGCCCCAGTTCGGCCGCCGCCGCCGCCCCCGTCCCTTGGGGCCGCAGCAGCAGCCGAACGTTGACGCCTTTGGGGTCGAGCTCGTCGAGCACCTTTCTGGTGTCGACCACCGACGGCTTGCCGAGGTGGTTGAGCCCCAGCGCCAAGCCATGGGCGATCAGCTGGCCCTCGACCTGCAAGCGCGACAGCAGCAATTGCTGCTTGCCGGTCTCGGCCGCCGAGAACTGGCCGTACAGCACCACCGGCACGGTGGCGAAGGCTGCCGCCACCAGGGCCAGGCGCGCCGCCAGCGAGCGCGCCAAGCCGCTGGCCCGGCCGCGTGGGAGGGCTTGATTAGTCATCGGCCTTCCAGCGATAGCCGAAGCCGGCATAATTCCCAATCTGGTCGAAATCGCTGTCGGCATCTCGGAACTTCTGACGAATGCGTTTGACGAAGGTGCGGACGTTGGCGCGGAAGCCCTCGGGTCCCGCTCCGGCCAGGAAGCCGGAACCGTGCACCAGGTCGTAAATCTGGCGATAGGCGACATCCTCGCCGGCCTTGGTCGCCAGCATGTGGACGATTTTGAACTCGGTCAGGGTCAACTCGACCGAGCGCTCGCGCCAGGTGGCGCGGCTGGTCTTCAGCTTCAGCACCAACTCGCCCAGCACCATGGTGTCGGTGTCGTTGGCCGGTACTCCGCGCGCCTTGGCGCCGTCGAGGATCAGGCCGATGCGCTTTTCCAGGATCGAGAAGCTGCGGCTCTTTTCGACGAAGTCGATGGCGCCGGTGGCCAGCGCCGCCTCCTCGTAGATCTGGTCGGTCAGGGCGGTGAGGAAGATCGCCGGCACTTCGAGGCTGGCGGCGCGGATGCGCTTGAGCACCTCGATCCCGTTCATCTCGGGCATCTTCCAGTCAAGGATCACCAGGTTGGCCTGGCCTCCACCCAACAGGTGGTCCAGCGCCGAAGCGCCACGGGCGAAATCGCTGACCGCATAGCCGGCGTCGGACAAATTGCGGCCAAGGGACTCACGGAACAGGTCGTCGTCATCGACCAGAATCACCGCCGTCGCCATCGGGTTGCCTCCACGGTGTTCGAGCATCATCTGGACGAGACTCCTAGTCGGCTTGGATTAAGGGGAGATTATTGGAACCGCGCGGCGACCAGCGCGTTGGTCTATCGCCCATCAGCGCGGCCGCACCGCCCAAAGGAGCGATAGTCAATTCATCTCTCGTCATAAACACTGTCCTACCCATCTCGATCAGTGGCGACAGACATAATGGAATACCCAGAATGACCAGGGCGCAAATGGGCAGTTGGCGCGTCCACAATTTGTCATTAGCGGGGAGCTATTTTTCCATCATTTGCCATAACGCAGCCATGGCCCTCGCGGCCATTGCGCCAGCCGCGTCCAACACTGCATACTCCGGCCCACCATTCCCTGATGCCCGGCTCCCAATGAAGATTTCCCTGCGCCTTCTTAGTTCTCCGCTGCTGCTGGCGGCTGGCCTCGCCGCCTGTTCGTGGAGTGGTGCCGCCCCGCCACAGCCCGAGCCCCATCGCTCGGCCTTCATCTCCCCCGAGCAGCAGCGCGAGGCCGACCGGGCGCCGCCCGTTCCCCGGCCGCGCCCGACCGATCCGAAGATCGCCAAGCTGCCGCCGCCGAAGCTGGTCGGATTATCCGAAGCGGAAACCGTCGAATTGCTGGGCCGCCCCGCCGAGGAATCGGCACAGCCGCCGGGCAAGGTCTGGCTCTATCGCAGCGGCGGCTGCGAGTTGTCGGTGCACCTGTTTCCCGACATGGACCACGGCGGCTTCTACGCCCTCGACTATACCGCCGGCCCCGACACCGAATCGCGCGAGGCCTGCCTGCGCAAGACGGCGGCCGGGCTCAAGCATTCGCAGCAGACGGGGGAAAGTCGGTAACTCATGTCATCCCGACAGAGCGAAGCGACTACTACTCGCCGACGCCGAGCAGCAGGCCGCGTACCCGGGCGACGTGCCAGCAGCGCAGGAACACCGCCAGGGCGAGCAGCAGGTAGAACAGGTTGAGCAGACCACATTCCACCAGCAGGCTGAGATCAAGGCCGTGGCCGAACATCAGCGAGCGCATGCCCTCGAACACGTAGGCGGGCGGCAGCGCCCAGGCCAGCGGCTGCAGCCAGGCGGGCAGCGCGGCGATCGGATAGTAAATGCCGGCCACTGGGGCGATGGCGAACACCACCACCCAGGCCAGGCTTTCCGCCCCCAGGCCGAAGCGCAGCACCAGGGCGGAGACGGCGAGGCCGATGGCCCAGCCGCACACCATCAGGTTGACCCAGAAGGCCAAGAGCGGCAGTCCCAGCGAGAAGATCGAATAGTGATAGAGCGGAATGGCCAGCAGCGCCGCCGGTAGCACCCCGATCACCGTACGGATCAGGCTCATCGCCAGCATGGCGGCGACCAGCTCGTGCGGCCGTAGCGGGCTGACCGCCAAATTGCCGAGGTTGCGCGACCACATCTCCTCGAGGAAGGACAGCGAGACCCCGAGATTGCCGCGGAACATCACGTCCCACAGGATTACCGCGCCGATCAGCACGCCGGCCGCCCGCGACACCCAATCGCTGTGGCCGGCGAAGAACTGGCTGGTGAAGCCCCAGACCAGCATGTTGACCGCCGGCCAATAGGCCATCTCGAGCACCCGCGGCCACGAACCGCGCAGGATGTAGAGGTGCCGCAGCACTATCGCCAGCACGCGCCGCGCCGCCAGCCTCATAGCGTGCCCTCCTCGCCGAGCGGCTCGGGCGCATCGCCCGGCGCCCGGCGGTCGCGGGCAATGTCGAGGAAGACCTCCTCCATGGTGGCGCGGCCGAAGCGGCCGATCAGCTCGGCCGGGGCGCCGGAATCGACGATGCGGCCGCCCTTCATGATCAGCACGTGGTCGCAGATGCGCTCGACCTCGGTCATGTTGTGCGACGCCAGCAAGATGGTGGCGCCGCTACGCCGGCGATAGTCGTTGAGGTAGGTGCGCACCCAATCGGCGGTGTCAGGATCGAGCGAGGCGGTCGGCTCGTCGAGCAGCAGGATCTCGGGGTGGTTGAGCAGCGCCTTGGCCAAGGCCACCCGGGTCTTCTGCCCGGCCGAAAGCTGGCCGGCAGGCCGCTCCATGATCGCCTGCAGCTCCAGCTCGGCCGCAAGCTCGGCGATGCGGCCAGCCAGCCCGGCGACCCCGTAGAGATGGCCGTAGACG
>Ga0316222_1003272_pt1 | contig 16103 bp, 16 predicted proteins | sample TBH18011metaG_FD_206008 | JGI IMG/M metagenome (GOLD analysis project Ga0316222, IMG submission 206008) | Freshwater microbial communities from Trout Bog Lake, Wisconsin, USA - TBH18011 | ecosystem: Environmental > Aquatic > Freshwater > Lake > Hypolimnion/Profundal zone | place: USA: Wisconsin...
TGACGTTCATGGATAGCGAGACCTTCGAGCAGTTCACCATGCCCAACGACACCCTGGGCGATACCATCGCCTTCCTGCAGGACGGCATGGTGGTCGAGGTCGATTTTGTCGAAGGCTCGCCGGTCAGCATCGCGCTGCCGGAAAAGGTGGTGATGCTGGTGGTCGAGGCTGACCCGGTGGTCAAGGGCCAGACCGCGTCATCCTCGTTCAAGCCGGCCAAGCTGGAAAACGGCCTGAAGATCCTGGTGCCGCCCTTCGTCGCCGAAGGCGAAAAGATTGTCGTCGCCACTGCGGATTGTTCTTACGTTGAACGGGCGAAGTAGAGGAACACGCTTTTGATCATCCGCTCACCGACCCTCAACGTCATGATGAACGCCGCCCGCAAGGCGGCGCGCGGGCTGATCCGTGATTTCGGCGAGGTTGAGAATCTCCAGGTGTCGATGAAGGGGCCGGCGGATTTCGTGTCCTCGGCCGACCTTAAGACCGAAAAGCTGCTGCGTCAGGAGCTGCAAAAGGCCCGGCCCAATTACGGCTTCCTGATGGAGGAAGGTGGTGAGGTGGTTGGGGCCGATTCGCTCCATCGTTGGATCATCGACCCCATCGACGGCACCACCAACTTCCTGCACGGCATCCCGCATTTCTGCATCTCGCTGGCGCTGGAACGGGAAGGCGAGATCGTTGCGGGCGTGATCTACGAGCCGATCCATGACGAGATGTTCCATGCCGAGAAGGGCGCCGGCGCCTACCTCAACGAGCGGCGCCTCAGGGTCTCGGCCCGGCGCAAGATGGAAGAGGCGGTGTTCGCCACTGGCATCCCCTTCAAGGGCCGCCCCGGTCACGAGCAATTCGTCGCCGACGCCACAGCGGTGATGGCCACCTGCGCTGGCATCCGTCGCTTTGGCTCGGCTGCGCTGGATCTGGCCTATGTCGCCGCCGGCCGCTACGAGGGCTATTGGGAATGCGGCATCCGCCCCTGGGACATCGCCGCCGGCATCGTCCTGGTCAAGGAGGCGGGCGGCTATGTCACCGACATGGATGGTAAGAACGAGATGTTGGCCACTGGCGAGGTGGTCGCCGCCAACGACCATCTGCATCAGCCGATTCTCAAGCTGCTGAATTCGGTGCGCGGCCCGGATTCCCAAAAGAATTAAGGAAAAATGAACTAATTGTGCGCGGCCCGACGGGGCGCCTGGCCGTTTGTCATCTCACTATTGTCCCTTGACAGCCGATCAGCTAGTGTTCCCCGCGATCGCCAACGAGATCCCCGGGGGGCACAGGTCCATGAAGACGGCGACTACAATCCTGGCGACGCTGGCGGCGTTGCTGATCGCGGGTAGCGTTCCGGCCGCCGCGCAATTGGTCGTCGGTGGCGAAGTGCCCGACGGAGTCGTTGTCAACTGGTCGGTGCTGGAAAGGCTGGGGCCGACACCCAACCTGGCCACCCTGTTGAAGGCGCCCAGCGCCCAATCCACCGGAAAGGGTGTCGTCTATCATCCTTACGCCCCGGTCAAGCCGGGTAAGCCGGGCAAGCGCACTGCCGCCGTCAAGCCGCCCAAGCTGACGGCGCCCAAGCCGGTGTCGAGCAAGCCGGTCAAGCCGGTGAGCGCGCCCGTCGCCCCGGAAAAGCCGGTCCGATCCGCCACCCTGCCGCCGCCCCGCGCCGAACTGCCCGAGATTCCGGCGCCGACGGTCAAGGCCACTCCGATCGAGGCGCCGAAGCCGGTCGAGCCACCGAAGCCGGTTGAAATTGCCAAGCCGGTCGAGCCGCCCAAGGCCGTCGCGTCCCCCAAGCCCGTCGAGCCGGCCAAGGGGCCGCAAATCTCCCTGCCGGAAGCGCCCAAGGTGACACCGCCGCCGGCCAAGCCGGTGGAAATCGCCCGCATTGAGCCGCCCGCGCCACCTGTGCCGCCGCCGGTGGCGCTGCCGGTGGCCGCTCCGGCGCCCATCCCGGCGCCGCTGCCTGTTCCTCCGCCGATCAAGGCGGTATCGCTGCCGAGCGGGTCCTCCGCCACGGTGATCAAGAACGGTGACGGCATGTCGGTGGTGTTCCCCGCCGATACCAGCCGCCTGCCCGATCCAGCCTGGAACGATTTGGGCGCGCTGGCCCAGCGGATGATCAAGGACGAATCCCTCAGCCTGCAATTGCTGGCCTATGCCGATGGCGACGATGCCGCCACCAGCAAAGCCCGCCGTTTGTCCCTGTCGCGTGCCCTGTCGGTGCGGACCTTCTTGATGGATCAGGGGGTGCGCTCGACCCGTATCGAGGTGCGGGCGCTCGGCAACAAGATCGAAGGCGATGGGCCGCGCGACCGTGTCGATTTGGTGCTGGCGACGCATTGACCGTTCATCGTCATTCCCGCGAAAGCGGGAATCCATCGGGCACGGATCCCCACTTTCGCGGGGATGACGGCCGGGGGGCGCTGCTTCAACCCTGAAATCACCATAATTGCCGCCGACACTGTCCCCGTTTCCTATCACCGCGAGCGATGCCGCCATGACCAGACCCAATCGCTTCCTGTTGCGCATGGTCATTTTCCTCGGGGCCGTGGCGGTGCTGGCGGCGATCCTGGCGCCCGGCCTGATCAATGCCTTTAGCGCCAATCCCGGACTCAACGGTCTGATTGCCGGGGTCTTCCTGATCGGCATTGTGCTCAATTTCCGCCAGGTACTGATCCTGAAACCCGAGGTCGATTGGCTGGAGGGCTGGCGCCGGGGCGGCGCGCCGTCGGGGGCGCGACTGCGCCTGCTGGCGCCCATGGCCAGTATGCTGGGCGAGAAGCGCGACCGCATGAGCTTGTCGGCGATGGCGCTACGCTCAATGCTGGATTCCATCGCCGCCCGGCTGGAGGAGCAGCGCGATCTGGCCCGCTATTTCGTCGGCCTTTTGATTTTTCTTGGTCTGCTTGGCACCTTCTGGGGCCTGTCCCACGCGGTTGGCTCGGTGGGCGAGGTGATCCGCTCGCTGACGGTGTCGGGGACCGACGCCGCCGCCTCGTTCGAGCGGCTGAAAAGCGGCCTGGAGGCGCCGCTGGGGGGCATGGGCACCGCCTTTTCGACCTCGCTGTTCGGCCTGGCTGGTTCGCTGGTGGTGGGGTTCCTTGATCTCCAGGCCGGCCAGGCTCAGAACGCCTTCTATAACGAATTGGAGGAATGGCTGGCCGGCCAGACTCGCATCGGCGGCGGCGGAGTCAGCGCGGGGGGCGATGACCAGCCGGTGCCGGCCTATATCCAGGCCCTGCTGGAGCAGACCGCCGATAGCCTGGAAGAGCTCAACCGGGTGATTGGCCGCGGCGAGGAAGGCCGCGCCGCCACCAACGCCGCGCTTCGCACGCTGACCGACAAAATGGCCATGCTGTCCGATCACATGCGCACCGAGCAGGCGTTGATGATCAAGCTGGGCGAGGCCCAGTTGGAGATGCGTCCGCTCTTGACCAAACTGGGCGGTTCGCCCGCCGGCGGCTTCGATGACCCCAGCCGCAGCCACCTGCGCAGCATCGATACCGCCATGGCCCGGCTGGTCGATGAGACGGTGCGCAGCCGCAGCGAATTGGTCGCCGAGCTGCGCTCCGAATTCAAGCTTTTGGCCCGCACCATCGCCGCCCTCGCCGAAGAAGCGCCGGAGCGCTAGGACATGCCGCTCGCCCGACGGCGCCAGCGCCGCACCCTCGACATCTGGCCGGGCTTCGTCGATGCCCTGGCGACGCTGTTGATGGTGATCATCTTCGTGCTGCTGGTGTTCGTGCTGGGCCAGTATTTTCTCGGCAACGCCCTATCGGGCAGCGAGCAGGCCAATAGCCGGCTGACCCAGCAATTGGCCAGCATGGCCGAGCAGCTTTCCATGGAGCGCAAAGCCAACGAATCCGTTCATGCCGATATGGAGAGGCTGAACGAGCAATTGCAAAACTCTGACGCGGAGCGCGACCAGCTCAATCACGACGTCGCCGCCCTGTCGGCGCTCAAGGCCGAGTTGGAGGCCAAGATCGCGGATTTGGACGGCAAATTGGGCGAGGCCCATGGCGAGCTGGACAAGGTCAAGGTCGATGCCGCAGCCGAGCGGGCGCTGTTGTCGCAGCAACTCGACGCGATGCGGGCCGAAATGGCCAAGATCGCTCTGGCGCTGGACGTCTCCGACAAGCAAGTGGTGGCCCAGAAGGCCCAGATCGCCGATCTCGGCTCGCGTCTCAATGTCGCCTTGGCCAACAAGGTCGAGGAGATGAAGCGCTACCGCTCGGAATTCTTCGGCAAGCTGCGCCAAGTGCTGGGCGACCGCCCCGGCATTCGCATCGAGGGCGACCGCTTCGTGTTCCAGTCGGAATTGCTGTTCGATACCGGCTCGGCCGAATTGGGCCTGGACGGCATCGAACAGGTACGCCGTCTGGCCGCCACCTTGAAGCAATTGCAAAAAGAAATTCCCAAGGAAATCCCCTGGGTGCTCCGCGTCGATGGCCACACTGATCGCCGCCCGGTGGTGTCGGGGCGCTATCCTTCGAATTGGGAATTATCGACGGCGCGGGCAATGTCGGTGATCCGCACTCTGATCGCCAATGGCGTGCCCGCCGACCACTTGGCCGCAGCCGGTTTCGGCGAGTACCAGCCGCTTGATGCCGGCGAGGGCGAAGCGGCCTATGCCAAGAACCGGCGCATCGAATTGCGCCTGGACCAACGCTGACCCGAGGATATGCCGATGAGCCCCCAAAAAGTTAAGGTTGCCCTGGGATTGGTGGGCTTTTTGGCGGTGCTGGTTGGGGTGGCGACGGTGTCGATCATGTTCCAGGCCACCAGCCAATTGCCACCCAAGCCGCCAGTCGTCGCGCCGAAGGCGTCGGTGCCGGCTCGGGTCAATCCCTCCTTCGACGTGGTGCGGCTGTCCCAAGAGGGCAGCCTGGTGATCGCCGGGCGGGCGGAGCCTGGGGCCAAGGTGGAAATTCTCGACGGCGAGCGGGTGATTGGCCAGGTCAAGGCCGATGGCCATGGCGAATGGGTGTTCGTCCCCGATTCCGCCCTGGCGCCCGGCCAGCACGATCTGCAATTGCGCGCCACCTCCGCCGATGGAAGGGTCGCCACTGCCGACGCGCCGGTGACCATGGTGGTTCCGGCCCAGAAGGGGGGGACGCCGCTGGTGGTCAAGCGGTTGCCCGATGGTGGCAGCGTGGTCATGCTGGGGCCGGTGGGGCAGGAGGGGGCGGGGTCTCTGTCCATCGATGCGGTCGATTACGCCGACCACCGTCTTTCGGCCAGCGGCAAGGCGTCGTCGTCGGCCACGGTCAGGCTCTATCTCGACAATCACGCCATCGGCGAGGTCGGCGCTGACGCAATCGGCCTGTGGCGGCTGGTTCCCCAGGATTTGGCGGTGGCGCCCGGACGCCACACCCTGCGCGCCGACCAGTTGGACGCGGCCGGCAAGGTGGCATCCAGAATCGAGGTGGCCTTCGTCAGCGGTGCCGAAATGGTGACGGTCGAGCCTGGCAACAGCCTGTGGCGCATCGCCCATCGCCGCTATGGCCATGGCGCCGCCTTTACCCTGATCTTCCAGGCCAACAAGGGCAATATCCGCGACCCTAACCTGATTTATCCCGGCCAGGTGTTCGCGGTGCCGAGGAACTGAGTCTCGTCATTCTTCCTAACTTCATCCCGGCGTGCTATTTGGGGAGGGGTTTCTCTGTGACGGAAGGCGGCGACAGTGAGGCGCTGGTTGGCACGATCGGTGGTGGTTTTGGGGATGACGGCTTCCGCCGCCTTCGCCGCTCCCTTGGTCAAGCCCGCGCCGTCCTGTGTCGAGCAGATCGCCGCCACTGAAAAGCTCCATGACATTCCGCCGGGGCTTTTGAGCGCGATCTCGCTGGTCGAATCGGGGCGGTGGGACGACGATGGTGGCTCTCTGACGGCTTGGCCGTGGACGATTAATGCCGGTGGTGTGGGCCATTTCTTCGCCACCAAGGCCGAGGCGGTGGCCGAGGTGGTGCGCCTGAAGGCGAGCGGCGTGAAAAACATCGACGTCGGCTGCATGCAGGTCAACCTGATGTACCATCCTGATGCCTTTGCCAGCCTGGACGAGGCCTTCGAACCGGCGACCAACGTCGCCTATGCCGGGCGGTTCCTCAAAGGATTGTTCGACGCCACCAGCGACTGGCCGACTGCCGCCGCCTATTATCATTCCCAATCGCCAGGGCCGGCTGCCCAATATCGTCAATTGCTGGCGCGGTTCTGGTCTGGCGACGGCGGTGGCATCTTGCTGCCCGTGCGGGCAGTGTCGTCGCCCCGGTTGGACACCGCCGCCATCCGCTATCGTCGAGTGGCGCGCTCTCCCATCGCGGTGATCAGCGATGTGACGCCCTCTCCCTGGCTGCTGCCGCGGCCGCCCAGTTCGCCGCTGGTCGAAGAAATGCGGCAAGCCTGGCGTCAGCAAGCCGACGCCACCCGTGAACAAGCCCACCACGTCGCCGAAGCCTACCGCCAGGGGCGATTGGCGGAGCGGGACGGGCAATAGGGGAACTCTACCGCCCGACGCCGCAGACGTGTTTGAGGGCGTGGAGGCGGTGGAAGGCCCAGCGGAGGCGACCTCGGGCATGCTTATCGAGAGCGGTGGGGTCGATGCGGGCCGAGGGCGGGATGGCGCCGGCCGCAAGGTCGGCAATTTGCTGGACCAGCATGGCGCGGAACAGCAATTCGCGGATTTCGGAGAAGTCGCGCAAATCGTCCTCGTGCAGCATGCCGCGCGCTTGCAGCTCGGTGTAGCGCTCCTCGGTGCCGGTGACGGTGATGTGGGCGCGGATGGCGCGCAGGCGCGCTGCGGCGGTCAACGGCAGCAGGCCGAATTTCTTGGCGTTGAGGCGGCCCAGCTTGCACTTGAACTGACCGAACAGGCCCACCGCGCTTTCCATCTGGGCGACGTGCTGGGCCAGGTATTGTAGGAAAAAGGCCGATTGCGAGGCCTTGTCGATGGAGTAGGTGCGCAATTCCTCGGCCAGGGCTCGGTCGCCCCAGACCCGCTGGAAATCGAAGAAGATGTCGCAGTACATCACCGTCTGGTTTTCCAGCGAGAACACCCAATTGTGAACTTCGGCCTTCCATTCCTCCAGGCTCTTGCGCCATTTGCGCTCGCGGGCCATGACGCCGCCCTCGCAGAAGGGGATGCCGGCGGCGTTGAGCATGTCGTTGATCCGCTTGCCTAATTCGGCGAACCAACGGTCATCGGTTTCGCCGCCGTCATAGACGATGGCGTTGTCTTGGTCGAAGGTCAGCAGGCTTTCGCCGCGTCCGGCGGAACCCAGGATCAGCAAGGCGTAGCGGCAGGGGGGGGCGCCCCAGCCGTCCTCGGCCATAGCCCGCTCCGAGAGCTGGGCCGCCCGCGCCGTCAAGTCGCGCACGGTGCTGGCGATCACGGCGGCGATGTTGCCGGCGGTCTGCCCTTCGGCCAGCAGGCCTTTGGTCAGGCGCGGCAGCCCGGCCATCACTTGGGCCATATCTTCCGGGCCGCGCGCCTCTTCGACGCTGAGGCCAAGCGCCAGGGCGTCGGAGGCGCGGACTCTCAGCAGCGAGCGGGCAGTGGCGACGCCGACCGGTCGCTTGTCGGCGTCCACCACCACCAAATGGCGGTAGCCATACTTGGCCATCTTGGCCAGAGCCAGATAAAGGAAGGCCTCGGAATCAATGGTTGCCACCGGACTCGACATCGCCGCTCCCAGCGTGGTCTCCAGCCCAGCCGGGCCGGTGCCGGCCAACAGACGCAGCAGATCGCGCTCGGTGAAGATGCCGATGGCAAGCCCGTCGGCGTCCAGCGCGATGATCGAAGAGACCCGCGCGTCTTGCATCCGGTCAATGGCGGTGCGCAAATCCATGGCCGGGTCGCCGGTCAGCAGGCTGGCGCTCATCACCTCGCGCATGCGGTGCGAATAGGGAAAGCTGTCAATGCGGGCAAGGGCGGTCAAGTCGTCCATGGGCTAAACCCCGAGTGGGCTGACATTGTTGTCGGTAGCGAAACCATAGTGAGATAATGAACCGAACGGTTGTTCGCTTTCCCCATAGTGTCGAATGAGAACTCTGTGGGGCTGATATTGCGACGACCTGCGGTAAGTTCTGTTAGTGAAGCGTGAAAAAACCGGAAGTCTTCTGACGGTGAACTGTCGCTAACGCCGTCATCATACTTTGCGTATTTGGGCGCAACCCCTTAAAGATGGGATAATTCGTCACAGTATGACATAGACACTAATGACTTTCCACTCGTATAGAGTTGACGCCCCGGCGAAGCGATGATAATTACGTTGGAAGCATCAGGCAAGATGGGGGTCATGCCGGCAGTGCATGGGCGCCTTGTGGGCCTGCATAGGGGTTTCGATCGGATCCGGCGAGAAGACCGGACGCGGAAAGATGGGCGCGCCGCATGGCGCGCGCGATATAAATAGCGGAGGGCAAAAGTGAGCAATAAAATCGCAAGCGGCAAGATCGCGAATAATCCCAAATTCCACGAATTGGTCCACAAGCGCTCGGTCTTCGCCTGGACGCTGACGGCGGTGATTTTCACCCTGTATTTCGGCTTCGTCTTCTTGATTGCCTATGGCAAGGCATTCCTCGGAACTCCGTTGTTTGAGGGGTCTGTCACCACCGTCGGCTTCCCGATCGGTGTGGCTGTCATCCTCTCGGCCATCGCCTTGACCGGCATCTACGTCCGCCGCGCCAATGGCGAGTTCGACGAGCTCAATCGCCAGATCATCGAGGAATCGCGCTGATGAAGACGATCAAGAACGCTTTCGCGGCACTGGCCGGTTCCGGCTCGCTGCTGCTCGCCAATGTTGCCCTCGCCGCCGGTGATATGGGCCAGGCTGAAAAGCAGGCGACCAATTGGCACGCCATCATCATGTTCGTGCTGTTCGTGTCGGTGACGCTGTGCATCACCTACTGGGCTTCCAAGCGCACCCGCACCGCCAGCGACTTCTACACCGCCGGCGGCGGTATCACTGGCTTCCAGAACGGCATGGCGATCGCTGGCGACTACATGTCGGCGGCGTCGTTCCTCGGCATTTCCGCGCTGGTCTATGCCTCGGGCTATGACGGCCTGATCTTCTCGGTGGGTTGGCTGGTCGGTTGGCCGGTCATTCTGTTCCTGCTGGCCGAGCGCCTGCGCAACCTCGGCAAGTTCACCTTCGCCGACGTGGCCTCGTATCGCCTGGCCCAGGGGCCGGTGCGTATCTTCGCCGCCACCGCCGCTCTGGTGGTGGTTATTTTCTACCTGATCGGCCAAATGGTCGGCGCCGGCCAGTTGATCAAGCTGCTTTTCGGCCTCGACTTCATCTACGCGGTGATCATCGTCGGCGCGCTGATGATGGTTTACGTGACCTTCGGCGGCATGGTCGCCACCACCTGGGTGCAGATCATCAAGGCCGGCCTGCTGTTGGGCGGCGCCACCTTCATGGCGCTGGGCGTGATGGCTCATTTCGGCTTCTCGTTCGAGGCGCTGTTCGCCAAGGCGGTTGAAATCCATCCCAAGCACGGCGCCATCATGGCTCCGGGCGCCCTGGTGACCGATCCGGTCGATGCGGTGTCGCTGGGTCTGACCCTGATGTTTGGCACCGCTGGTCTGCCGCATATCCTGATGCGCTTCTTCACCGTTCCCGACGCGAAGGAAGCCCGCAAGTCGGTGTTCTTCGCCACTGGCTTCATCGGTTACTTCTACATCCTGACCTTCATCATCGGCTTCGGCGCCATCACCTTGGTGTCGATCGATCCGCAGTACCTGGTTGGCGGTGTCGCCGGCGGGGGCCTGAAGGGTGGCAACAACATGGCCGCCGTGCTGCTGGCTCACGCCATCGGCGGCGACTTGTTCCTCGGCTTCATCTCGGCCGTGGCCTTCGCCACTATCCTCGCGGTGGTGTCGGGCCTGACCCTGGCTGGGGCGTCGGCCATTTCGCACGACCTTTACGCCAGCGTCATCGCTCGGGGCCGCGTCACCGAAGGCACCGAAGTGATGGTGTCGCGGGTGGCGTCGATCTTCCTCGGTATCATCGCGGTTATCCTCGGCATCATCTTCGAGAAGCAGAACGTGGCGTTCATCGTCGCGTTGACCTTCTCGATTGCCGCTTCGGGTCCGTTCCCGGTGCTGGTGATGTCGATGTTCTGGCGGGGCCTGACCACCCGGGGCGCCGTGATCGGCGGTTCGATTGGTCTGGTGATGTCGGTCGGCCTGGTGGTTCTGAGCAAGACGGTTTGGGTGTTGAGCTTCCACAACGCTGCGGCGATCTTCCCGTGGAACTACCCGACCCTGTTCTCGATGCCGGCTTCGTTCTTCTTCATCTGGTTGTTCTCGATCCTCGACGGTAGCCCGCGCGCCGTTGCCGAACGGGCGGCCTATGAAGCCCAGGCGATCCGCTCCGAGACTGGTCTCGGTGCCGAAACCGCTTCCTCGCACTAATCGCGGGGAGGTTAAGACGATAGGGGGCCGCCGGCATGACCGGCGGCCCTTTTTCTTTGGCCGTTTGACGCCTGTGTAAGCATTTCTTTACTTTTTCTTCAGGCTGTGCGATCCTGCCATCATAGCGAAGGAGCGATCATGGCTATCGCCGGGATTTCGTCCAGTCAGGTCTATGTGCCGCCGCCGCGCGTTCCGGCGGCTGCCGCCGATTCTGCGGCGCAGCAACAGGCCGCGAATGCCCTCCAGTCCCAGTCCAGCCGTGATACTGCTGGCGTTCCGGCGTCGGATCTCAGCGGGCCGGCGGGCGTCCAGGACGCGCTTGGTCGGGTCGCGGGCGCCCAGGGCGCGGTCCAGTCCCAGGCGAAGACCAGCCAGGACCAGATTCAAAACGCTCCCACCAATTCCAGCCCATTGACTGCGGCCGTCTCGGTCGCGGCGGTTGTCGTGTCGCAAGGGTCGGCTTTGCTGGCCTATGGTGCCAGCGGGGCGGCGCAGGATTACGGCAGCAGTTTGCCGCGCGGTAATTCCTATAATTCCATCGCCTGATCCGCTTCTGGGCTGCATGTCGGCGTGCTGAAAATCCACGATCTCTCACGCGCTGGGTTGGCGCCGTTCCGGTTGGATGTGGCCGGGGGCGAATGCGTGGTTGTGACCGGGCCTTCGGGGGCGGGTAAGAGCCTGCTGCTGCGAGCGATCGCCGATCTCGACCCCAGTGTCGGCCAGGTCAGCCTCGACGGCATCGAGCGCGAGGCGATGGCGGCACCTGCTTGGCGCGCCCAGGTCTGCTATCTCGCCGCCGAGCCGGGCTGGTGGGCCGATAGCGTGGCCGAGCATTTCACTGACTGGCCAGCGGCGGCGCCCTTGATCGAAAGACTGTCTCTGCCCTTGGAGATCGGCGCCAAGCCGGTGGCTGTGTGCTCCACCGGCGAGCGCCAGCGTCTGGCCCTGGCGCGGGCGCTGACGCGCCAACCCAAAGTCTTGCTTCTGGATGAGCCCACCTCGGCGTTGGATGGCGGTGCCCGTGCTGCGGTCGAATCGCTGTTGGCCGAGTGCCGCGCCGCTGGCATGGCCCTGATCTGGGTCAGCCACGATGCCGACCAGGCGCGGCGGGTGGCCACCCGCCGGATCGAGGTGGCGGATGGCCAGGTTACCGAAATGGAGTTGGGGGGATGAGTTACATTCCCCTCAGTCTCGCCGATCTAGCCATCGCCGGATTGCTGGTCCTGGTCAACGGGGGCCTGTCGCTGGCCTTGGGCCTGGGGATCGAGCGCCGGCTGATGATTGCCGCCATTCGCATGGTGGTGCAATTGCTGCTGGTCGGACTGGTGCTACAGGCGCTATTCGGCGCCGCCTCGCTGGCGGCAACCGCCGCAACGGCCTTGGCCATGGTGTTGTTCGCCGGCCGCGAGGCGGTGGCGCGGCAGGAGCGCCGCCTGTCCGGATGGTGGTCCTATGGCTTGGGCACCGCCTCCATGCTGCTGGCGGCGGGCGTGGTGACCACTTTCGCCCTGACCACCCAATTACGGCCCGATCCCTGGTACGACCCGCGCTACGCTATCCCGCTGTTGGGAATGGTGTTGGGAAACACCATGACCGGGATCAGCCTGGGGCTGACCATCCTGACTGGCGATGTCAGCTCCGGCCGCGCCGGGATCGAGGCCCGGCTGGCATTGGGGGCCGACCGCTATCAGGCCATGCTGCCCCTGGTCCGGAAGGCGCTGCGCGGCGCCCTGATGCCGGTGGTCAATGGCATGGCCGCCACGGGGCTGGTCTCGCTGCCGGGCATGATGACCGGCCAAATCCTGGGCGGCGTCGCACCCGTCGAGGCGGTCAAATACCAGATCATGGTAATGTTCCTGATTGCCGGGGGCACCGGCCTGGGTGCCACGGCGGCGGTGCTGGGCGGCGTGTTCCGCCTGACCGATCACCGCCACCGGATCAGGCTGGACCGGCTGGAGGCGCGGCGGGGGTAGTTGTCTAAAAATCGGCTCCGCCGTCCAACCGATCCAAGATTGCCAGTGCGGTTTCCCGGTTGGCGCTAGCGGCCATGGCGTGAAAACGGGTTTCCGTGTCATGTGCCGCTATCGCGGCGGTACTCAATTCTTCCATCAATTTATTGAGACTGATGCCACGTGAGGCGGCAAGCTGCTTGAGGCGCTGGGCGGTGTCGTCGGGAAGGCGAAGGGTCATCGTGTTCATCGCAATTCCTCCAAGCATTCGGACGGGGGCAGCACCAATAGATCGGCCCAGCGCAGTTCGGCGCGACGTAGATCGCGGATGTTGTGGGTGATGATCGCCCTGGCGCCCCCGGCGACGGCCAGTTCGATCAGGTGGTTATCACCTTCGTCGCGAAGATTGGGGCGCCAGCCGAAGTAGATCTTTACCCATTGTCCGGCTGCCGCCAGGGCGGCCAAAACCTGCCGACGGTCTTCATCCGACGTCTCGGCGGTCCACACCGGGCGGGCCAGCAGATCTTCGTATTCCAGCCATAACGCGTTGGAGAATAAGGGGCGATAAGCCCCCTCCAACGCGCGTCGAAGCACTTGGCGAGATGCGCCTCCGTCGGATCGAAGTCCGGCGACAAAGACGTTGGTATCAATCACGACCGGTGTCATGGTGATAGCATATGCGCCGTCACCCATCCATTCAATCGCCACCGGATCAGGCTGGACCGGCTGGAGGCGCGGCGGGGGTAACAACGGCCGCTGGCTGCCGCGGGAAGGCCAGGGTGACCTCGGTGCCAGCGCCTTCGCGGCTGGTGATCGACAGGGACCCCCCGTGCATTTCGACCAGCGACTTGGTCAGCGACAGCCCCAAGCCGGTTCCGGTCAGCTTGCGGGTCATGGCGCTATCGACCTGTTCAAACGGATGGAGCAAGCGCGGCATCTCGCTGGCGGGGATGCCGATCCCGCTGTCCTTGACTGTCAACAGAATCGAGTCCGGCGTTTTCCGCACCAGGATGGCGACGGTGCCGCCCTCGGGTGTGAATTTGACGGCGTTGGTCAACAGATTGAGCAGGCATTGTTTGGTGGCGCGGCGATCCGCGATCAGCGGTGGCAGATCGGAGGCGATGTCGGCGGTCAAGGCCAGCCCCCCATCTTTGGCACGCCCCTCAACCACGGTCAGGCACTTGGCAGCCAGGGTGCGGAGGTCGAGGGGTTCGGGACTGAGTGTCCATTTGCCGGCCTCGATCTTGGAGACATCGAGCACATCGTTGATCAATTCCAGCAGGTGGGTGCCGCTGGAGTGAATGTCGGCAGCGTATTCGCGATAGCGGGGGGTACCGATCGGCCCCATCATCTCGCTCATGATGATCTCGGCGAAGCCGAGGATGGCGTTCAGCGGCGAGCGCAATTCATGGCTCATATTGGCAAGAAATACCGACTTGGCCTGATTGGCACGTTCGGCGGCAAGACGGCTTTGGCGCAGATCGTTCTCCAACCGCATGCGCTCTTGGGCATAGCGGATGGCCCGTAGGATATCGTCGCCATCGACGCTGCCCTTGACCAGATAGTCCTGGCCACCCTCGCGCAGCATCTGCATCGCCACCCGATCATCGTCGAGTCCGGTGAACACCACCACCGGCAGGTCGGGGGCCGCCTTGCGCAGCTTTTGCAGTGCGGCGGCTCCTCGGGCATCGGGAAGGGTCAAATCGAGCAGGCAGACGTCGAAGGCTTCGCCCTCCAGGCGAGCCAGGGCGTCCCCCAGGCGAACAACCCAGATGACCTCCACCTCCTGGTCACGCGCCGCCTCGGCCAGCCCAATCTTGACCAACTGGGCATCACCGGGATTGTCTTCGATCAGCAGAACGCGCACTTGCGCCCCCCAACATGTATGCCCCATCCCTATTCTTAAGTATTACACCCAAACCCCATGCACCTTCAACGCGGGAAATTCAACCCTGCCTCCCGCCGCGCCGGCTTGACGCGGGGGCCAGCCGCGCGTCAGTGTGGGGGTGTTCCGCGCTTCGGTGGTGGTGATGGGTGATTTCCTGGTTTCGGCCAGCGATTGGCTGGAAATCCATGTGGGTTTGGCCGCCTGGGCTCAGGCGGCGGGGGCCAGCGCTGGCATCGCCGCAGCCATCCTGCTGCCCTGGATGCAGCGTCGGCAGGACCGCGCGCTGCAATGCCACTTGCTGGCCACCGTGCTGGTCGCGGAATTGGCCGATTTGATCGAGCGGTCGCATCTGGTGGCGGCGGTGCTGGATGACGCCGTTCAGAGTGTCACCGAAGAGGAGCCTCGGGTGATGGCCGATCTTGATGGCGCCCTGGTGGCCGACTTGTCGCTGCCCGAGCCGCCGGTGATGGCTGCCAGCCCGCATCAATTCTATCTGCTGGGCCATGCTGGCGCCGAGGTCCAACTGGCGCTGGCGGCGATCCGCCGCTTCTCGGGCGGGCTGCGCGATGATGCGCGCCGCTGGGGATCAATCGATCCCCGTCAGTTCGCCGCCGAAATCAGGGCGGTCGAACGCCAGCTCGACAAGGCCTGGAGCCGCGCCGACCACATCCGCCAGGGGCGGATTTTGTGAAGCTACTCCGCCTTCAGCAGCGCATGGCGCTTGCGCCCCGCCGATAGTTTGACGCTGCCATCCTTCAGGTCGAGGGGGGTGACCTTGTGCATCTCGTCGGCAATGGCGGCATCGTTGACCCGGGCGCCGCCGCCCTTGACCAGTCGGCGGGCTTCGCCGTTGGAGCTAGCCAGGCCAGCCTGAACCAGCAACTGGAACAACGGAATGCCGGCGGCCAGCTCCTCCGTCATCACCGTAATCGTCGGTAGCGACTGGGCAGCGGCGCCTTCCTCGAAGGTCTGGCGCGCCGTCTCGGCGGCGGCTTCGGCGGCGGCGCGGCCGTGGGCCAGGGCGGTAACCTCGTTGGCCAGGATCTTCTTGGCCTCGTTGATCTCGGCGCCGCCCAGGGCTTCGAGCCGGGCCACCTCGTCCAGCGGCAGCTCGGTGAACAGGCGCAAGAAGCGGCCGACATCGCCGTCCTCGGTGTTGCGCCAGTATTGCCAGAAATCGTAGGCCGACAGCCGCTCGGCGTTCAGCCACACAGCGCCTTGGGCCGTCTTGCCCATTTTGGCCCCGGATGAGGTGGTCAACAGGGGCGTGGTCAGGCCGTAAACCTCCTTGCCATCGACTCGGCGCGTCAACTCGACGCCGTTGACAATGTTGCCCCATTGGTCCGATCCGCCCATCTGCAAGATGCAGGCATTGCGCCGGGCTAATTCAAGGAAATCATAGGCTTGCAGGATCATGTAATTAAATTCGAGGAAGCTCAGCGGCTGCTCGCGCTCCAGCCGCAGCTTGACCGATTCGAATGTCAACATGCGGTTGACGGTGAAGTGGCGGCCGTAATCGCGTAGGAATTCGATGTAGTTGAGGCGGTCGAGCCAATCGGCGTTGTTGACCATGACCGCATCCGTTACCCCGTCGCCGAAGCCGAGATATTTGCCGAACACGCCCTTGATGCCAGCCAGATTGTGGGCGATATCGTCGTCTGACAGGAGGCGGCGCGATTCGTCCTTGCCCGAGGGATCGCCGATGCGGGTGGTGCCGGCGCCCATCAGCACGATCGGGCGGTTGCCGGTCTTCTGCCACCAGCGCAGCAGCATGATCGGCAGCAGCGAGCCGACATGCAGCGAATCGGCGGTGCAATCGAAGCCGATATAGCAGGTCTGCGGCCCCTCGGAGAGGCGCTTG
>Ga0316222_1003275_pt1 | contig 16098 bp, 5 predicted proteins | sample TBH18011metaG_FD_206008 | JGI IMG/M metagenome (GOLD analysis project Ga0316222, IMG submission 206008) | Freshwater microbial communities from Trout Bog Lake, Wisconsin, USA - TBH18011 | ecosystem: Environmental > Aquatic > Freshwater > Lake > Hypolimnion/Profundal zone | place: USA: Wisconsin...
CGGTCGAGAGGTGGGCAGCGTAACCACCTCCGGTACCCTCGCCGGCGGTGCGCATCAAACCCTCGTTCAGCAGGTTGGGTTCCCTGGCCCGCAACCTTGGTCTCCGGGTTCGCCGGTCCTCTATGATATTAAGGGCCGGTTGAGTCGAGCGGGGGTGAGGGTGGACGAAACCTCGACGGCGATCGGTCTCCGGACCCTGCGCTTCGATCCCGACCAAGGATTTTTTCTCAATGGGGTGTCGATGAAGTTGAAGGGGGTTTGTATCCACCACGACGCGGGCTGCCTGGGGGCGGCGGTGCCGGACAAAGTGGTCGAGCGCCGGCTGCGGATCTTGAAAGAGTTGGGGGTCAACGCCATCCGGACCAGCCACAATCCGCCGGCGCCCGAACTGCTGGAGTTATGCGACCGGCTCGGTTTGCTGGTGATGGACGAGGCCTTTGACGAATTCACGCCGGCCAAGAACAAATGGGTTAATGGACGGAATAACGGTCTGCCGAGCCGGTTTGGGTATGCGGAGTTCTTCCCGCAGTGGTCGGTGGTGGACGTCTCGGATATGGTGCGCCGGGATCGCAATCATCCCAGCGTGATCCTGTGGAGCATCGGCAACGAGGTGGATTACCGGAACGATCCCTTCACGCACCCCGTCCTCGGGAACGAGTATCGGCCGGGGAATCCGCCAGCGCAAGACCTGGTCGCTTGTGCGCGGCCGCTGATCGCCGCCGTAAAGCAACTGGACCCCACTCGCCCGGTCACGGCGGCCTTGGCCACCGTGGCCATGTCGGATGCCGTGGGGTTGGCCGAGCTGCTCGACCTGGTTGGCTACAATTACCAGGAGCCACGTTATGCCACGGATCACCACGATTTTCCGAAGCGGTTCATCTACGGCAGCGAAAACGGTGGCGGGTGGGGCGCGTGGCTGGCGGTGAAGGACCACGAGTACGTCGGGGGACAGTTTCTCTGGACCGGGATTGATTATCTGGGGGAGGCCAACCGCTGGCCCAATCGCGGCAGCGGGGCCGGGCTGCTGGACTTGTGCGGATTCAAGAAGCCCAGCGCCTGGTTTCGGCAGAGCTTGTGGAGCGATCGCCCGATGGTTTATCTCTTCGCCAGTGCCGGGGGCGGCGGGGCAGGGCGGGGTGGCGGCGGTTTCGGCCGGTTGGGGGGCGAGGAGCGGTGGAATTGGCCCTCGAATAGCACCGTTACGGTTCGGTGCTGCACGACCTGTCCGGAGGTGGTCCTGCTGCTCAACGAACATCCGGTGGGAACCAACCAGCTATCCGCGGCGGTGCAAGGCCTCTTGAGCTGGCAGGTTTCGTTCGAACCGGGCGTGCTCAAGGCGATCGGGCGGGACCACGGTCAGGCGAAATGTGAGTTCATGCTGCGGACGGCGGGGATGGCGGCACGCATCGAACTGCTGCCCGATGGGAATGCCTTGCGGGCCGATGGCCAGGACGTTTGCCATTTGGAGTTTCGGATTGTGGACGCGCAGGGTGTGTGGGTCCCCGACGCCACGTCTGAGGTGACGTTCACGGTGGATGGTCCAGCGAAGGTGATAGGCGTAGAGAATGGTGACCTGAACAGCCCGGCAACCGGGAAAGAGGGTGTTCGCAGCGCGTTTCACGGACGCGGCTTGGCCATTGTGCAGTCCACCCGGCAGCCGGGTAAAGTTCACGTGATGGCCCGGGCGAACGGCCTGAATGAGGGAGTGGTGGAAATTGAGTCGAAGCCCTAGCGGGACAACCCCAGCGCGATGGACCGGAGCGGAAAGGTAGAAGGAGCGGTGCATGGCCGGAATGGGGTCCGTCTTGCACTTGCAATGCAGAGCAACCCTTGCATCAACCGGTTGAGGTGCTGAAGGGGTGGGCGATTGGGGGTGGCACCCGTCCCAGGTTGAGTATTTCGCCAGAAAAGGGGAGTCCTGTTTAGGGTGGCACGCTTCCTGCGTTTGTTGGGTTCGATGAAAAAGACGACCCTTGCGTTACGGGCGAGTGCTCGGCACGATTTACCGGCGGAGCAGTCAATGGCCCAGGCGTGGCGACCCGACGGTGGCTTGAGTCCACAAATCGGTATTTTCTGCTTGACAAAGGGAGGCGTTTTACGCATAACCGAGATCAACTGGCGGCGGTACGCCCACGGGGGCATGCCATCATGGGGAAGCCGGCTGGGCCTGCGGCTGTTGTGTCCTTAAACCTTACTTGCACTATGCTGTCGTCAGTAGAAAACAACATGAATCGCGGGCAAAAGTGGAACACGGAACGCTCCCGGCAGCCGGGTTGCGTAGGTCGGCAAACACAGCCCACGAGGCGTTGGTATAACGCTGCGGTGATGAGTGCGGTGGTGATGGGGTGGGTGTTGATGCTGGGGGGGCGGGTGGCGGAGGCACAGTTGACGATTTCCTCGATAACCCCATCGGCGGTGACCAATACGCCGGGGACGGTGGCTACCTACAACGCAAACTACACCTGGCCGAACCTGACGCTGAGCGCCACGGGGGCGATCATGACCATTACGGTGCCCAGCCCGGTGCAGAACACAGCGTCGAATAATCTTGTGCTGGTGGGCAACCCGCAGATCACCAATTCCTTTTACAATCCCACCAACCAGACGATTTATTTTCAGTTCGTCAGCCCCTTGCCCGCCGGGTCCGCAGGAACCGTTCAGTTCCAGCCGTACCTGCGCAATGATGGCACGGTCACCAACGGCAGCACGGCCACGTTCGTGGCGACTTTCGCCGCCGTGGGCCAGACGCCGGCCACAAATCGCGCCAGCCTGAAGGCCGGTGGAGTTACGGACAATGCCACGCTGACCCAGACGCTATTGGGGAAGGGGACCATAACCACCAACTCCCTGATCAGCTACCAGATCTCCCCGCGGAATGCCAATCCCAGTCTGAATATCACGAACTGGTCCATGGTGGATCTGCTGCCGCCGCACGTGGTGTATGTGAGTTCCTCCCCGGCAGGCGTTTATGACTCAGTCGCCGGGACCGTGACTTGGACCAGCAATTCCACCCCGTTCAATGTTGGCTATTCGCCGAGTTTCACCGTGGCGGTCTACGCGCCCTCGGCGTCCTTTGCGGTTGGCAATTCGTTGACCAACCGCGTGACGACGACCAACCTTTTCCTGGATGGCAATACGGTGGTGAAAAGCGCGACCAACACCACCGCACTGACCGCCCCGGCCGTGGGGTTCGATTCGGTGGCCAAGACTTCGAGCGGTTGGAACGGGCTGTTCAACTCGCCGTTTACCTGGGCGATAGCCTGGCGCGCGCGGGCCAATGACACGGCAACCACGCTGACGGTGACCGACCCGCTGCCCCCCGCTTTCGTTCCCACGGCGATCAACCCGAGTTTTCCCGACGTCGGTCCCGCCGAGGTGTATGTTCAATACCAAACGAAGAACAACACGAACTGGGCCAGCCTGCCGGGATCGCCCTTCACGGTTGCCAGCGCCACGGACGCCAACAACAAGACCTATTACTTGACCAACCTGCATTTAGGGTTGGATGTCGTGACGGGGGTGCAGTGGACCTACACCAACGTCAGTCCGTTGGCCACGTTTAACAGTGGGGACATCAAGCCGACCTTGACGGGATCGATCACCAACGTGGATCGGAACGGGAACACGGTTTCGCCGACCGCGGTGATTACAAACTATACGACCTTGGTGGCGACGTATTACGGCACCAACGTGCCGGTGGGGACCACGAGCAACTCGGTGACGCTGGCGGTGGCGGCGCCGCTGGTCTCGGTCGGTGAGAGTACCAGCTCGGGGAACCCGGCGCAGCCGGGCCAGACCAACGCCTGGAAATTGTCGGTGGCGAACAACGCGACCGCGTCGGACAACTTGACGAACCCGGTGGTGGCAGACCTGTTGCCCTTGAGTTTGCAGTATGTGCCCGGGAGCGCCACGGGGGCGGGCGGGAACCTGACTTTGACCAATACGGTCGTGAGCACCAACTATAATGGCACCGGACGCACCCTGGTAAAGTTGCTATATTCCGGTTACCTGAAGCCGAACAACACCGCCGTGACGACGATCCAGACCTACGTCAGCCCCGGCGTGGTTCCGGGCACCGTGGTCAATGCGCTGTCGCTGATCGGCTGGGTCAATGCCACCATCAACAGCAGCAGTCCGTGGGTGGCGGACACGAATAATCTGAACGGGACCGGCAACACCAACCTGGTGTTTCCCACCGTCTCGGGGACGCTGACGATCACGGCGGCGGCGGCGGCGAGTTCGGTGAAGCGAGTCAAGGGCCAACTGAACAGCGGCTACGTGGGTTACCCGCAGTATGGATCGAGCTACGCGGGAGGCCCGATCTCCTACCAGGAGACGATCTCCAATCCGGGAAATGTGACCCTGACCAACATCACGGTGGTGGATATTCTCCCGTATGTGGGGGATGTGGGGGTGCTCGCGACCAACCAGGCGCGCGGCAGCGCGTGGCAGCCCTTCCTCACCGGGCCGGTCTCGGGCCCGTCCGGAGTTACGGTTTATTACAGCCCGTCGACCAACCCGTATCGGCCTGAGATGTTGGGCACCAACACGCCCGGATCGCCCTCGGATTGGACGACCACCCTGCCGAGCGACCTGTCTACGGTGCGCGCCTTGAAATTTGCGTTTGGCCCGACCAATCTGCTCAGCCCCCTGGATTCAGTCCAACTGACGTGGACCCTGCAGACGCCGGCCAACGCGGTGACCAATTCCTTCGCCTACAATTCCTTCGCCTACACGGCCACGCCGGCGATGTCCAATACGTCGCCGCTGGTGAGCGAACCGAACCAGGTGGGGATCGTGGCGACCCCCACGCAACCGGCCTTCCTGGGCGACTATGTCTGGAACGATGCGAACCAGAACGGCATCCAGGACGCGGGCGAAGCCGGCATCAATGGGGTGCGGGTTGAGCTCTACGCGGCGGGGGCGTCCCGGACTGCCGGGGCACCGGATAACACCTTTTTGCAGTTCGTGCTGACGGCGCCAAGCCCGACCGGAGCGGCGGGCTACTACCAGTTTCCGTACCTCTCCCCGAGCAACTACTTTGTGAAAGTCATTCCCCCGGCCACCTACGCCATTTCGCCGCAGCGCCAAGGATCGAACACCAACCTGGACTCCGATTTCAACCCCGCTACGGGGTGGTCGGACTTGATTACTCTGGCGACCGGAGCGACGAATGAGAGCGTGGATTGCGGTGTCTATTACACCGGTAATGCGTCGGTGGGCGCTTATGTGTGGATCGACCGCAATGGCAATGGCCTTCAGGATGAGGGGAGTATCGACGGTCTCAATGGCGTTACCGTCCAGATCTATGCGGTAACGGCTTTAGCGACGAACCTGTATGCTGGCGCGACGACCGCGTTTGATAGCTTCGGGAACCCTGGGTACTACCACTTCTACAACCTGCCGCCGGGGCAGTACCAGATACGGTTCGTGCCGCCCGCAGGGGACACGTTCACCCTGCGGGAGGCCAACGGCGCCAATTCCGGCAACGGGTCGGAGGCCAATAGCGCGGGCTGGACCTCGGTGTTCACCCTCACCGGGGGGCAGGTGAACAACACGTGGAACGCTGGCATCATGCTCCCCTCCGGACCGCTGAGCGTGGGCCGGATGGTCTGGTACGATCCCAATGCGGATGCCCGTTACGATTTCTTCGGCGGCGAACGGGGCATCAACAATGCCGTCGTTTCCCTTTATTGGGACACCGATAACAACGGCGTCTTCACGCCGGGAACCGACCAGTTGTTTTCGTCCACTTTGACCAGCACACTGGGCGGCGAGCCGGGCAATTACTCGTTTAATAACCTGCCGCCCGGCAATTTTATCGTGGTGCTCGAAGCGATCAACTTCCAACCCGGGGGCGCGCTTTATGGTTTAACGAACGACCCAGTCTGGGTGCCCGACGCGCCCGGCTATTTGGATAATGTCAACAAGGGCGTTCCGGTGGGCAGCTACATCGCCTCGACGGCTTTCCCACTCGTCGTGGGGAGCGAACCGACCACGCCGAACTCGAACCTGACGCTGGACTTCGGGCTGACTTACCTGACGAACTTGTGTGCGGTGGGGAGCACGGTGTTTCTGGACAGTAACCAGGATGGCAAACAGGACAACGGTGAGGCGGGGATCGCGGGGGTGGGCGTTCAGCTCTGGCGCCTGGGTTCCAGTGGAGCCGTCGGTGGCAGCGACGCGGTGCTGGTGGCCAGCACCAACACGGACGCCAGCGGCAACTACCTTTTCGCCAATCTTCCCCCCACGAATTACTTTATTGAAATCCCGACCCCGCCGACTACGGGCGGCGCGGTCAGCCCGGTGGTGTATACCGGGAACCAGAAGGACGGATATAACCACGGCACCCAGCCCAACGGCTACAATACCGCTGTTTTTGGTCCCAGTTTTACCCTGAGCCCAGGCACGGAACCAACCGACACGATCGAGACGGCCCAGGGGGGTACTTTGGATAATGCGCTGCCGGGCGGGGATGCCAACGGGGACATGACCGAGGACTTTGGGTTATTCGATTCCAGCAGTCTGGTGGCGATTGGCAATACCGTGTTTAATGATTTGAACGCGAACGGGAGACAGGATGCGGGCGAACCGGGGATCTCCGGGGTGGGGTTGGCCTTGGTGCGGGTTGTCGGCGGCGTCAACAACGTGGTGGGGTATACCACGAGTGGCACCAACGGTCACTATAAGTTCGATCTGCTTTCGCCGGGCACCTACCAGGTGGTGGTGCTGGCAACCAACTTCCAAACTGGCGCGAGCCTGACCAATTTCCTGAGCAGCCCCGGTGCGGTGACCGGTGCGGCACCGGACTCGTACGTGGACGATCATGGAATCGACAATGCGAGCGCCGCGGTGAACGGGATCCACTCGGCAGTTTATGATCTCGAGTTGGGGACGGCGCCGTCCGCCGGGACCAACGGGACGCCCGTGGGAGTGCCGGGCACCAACGCGAACTTGACCATCGACTTTGGATTCACCCCGACGTACAGCCTTGGGAACCGCGTGTTTGCGGATAACGGGGTTGGGGGAGGGACGATGAACAACGGCATTCAGGACGGTTCTGAACCGGGAATATCGAACGTGGTGGTCAAGCTCTTTGCGGCGGACGGCTCCGGGAATCCTACGGGGTCCGCTTTGGCCACCAACACCACGGACGGGCTGGGGTATTATCGTTTCGACACTTTGCTGGCGGGGACCTATGTGGTGGTGGTGGATACGATTGCCTCCGGCCAATCACTGGGCGGTTTGGCCAGCAGCACGGGCTGGAACGCCGGGTTAACGGCGGCCGACGATCAAACGGACCATGGCATCGACGTGGCGCTGGGGGCCAGCTCGGTACTGCCCGGGGGCATTGCGAGCGTCCCGGTGACGCTGGGAGCCGGTTTACAGCCCATCGGCGAGGCGGATCTGGGCGGATCGAGTCCAAATCCGCCGCGTGGGAATGGCCCTTCGGGCGATGGGAATGACAATTTGGTGATCGATTTTGGGTTCACACCGGCCTATAGCATCGCCAACGCCCTCGTCTCGGTGGATCAGCCGGCTGCTGGCGCCGGCGGCACCCAAGTCACCCCTGGTGGCCTGGTAACCTCTGGTTTGCTGGTGGGCTTGCCCGAGGGTAGCGTCCCCGGGTTGACGGTAGTCGCCCAGGTTCCGACGGGGATGCAATATGTTTCGAGCCGGGTGGTGACGACGGCCGCCGGGAGCAGCAACCTGCTGTCCGCCAACTTTGGCGGCACGATCCCCATTCCGGTCGTCACCGGGGGCACGGGCAATGGCTCTGCCGTCACCTGGACCTTCGGCGCCATATCCGTTCCTGGAATCGTGCCGACCAGTATCCAGTATTTCGTGGTGCTGATCACGATGCAGGCGCTTGATGTGTCCGGAAACACCGGCATGGGAGCGCAAACCGTCCTGGCCAATAGCGCGAGCTGCGCGGTTACCGGCCAACCCCCCATCGCGTCCGCCTCGGTGAATGTCACGGTAGTGGAGCCCGCGATGGGGTTGGCCGAAACGATAACTCCAGCGACCACGGACGCGGAGGGGATCGTGACGGTTACATTGGTCGCCACCAACTCGGGAACGAGCACCGCCTATTCGGTGAACGTTCAAGATGTTCTCGCCGGGACGAACTTCGACCTTGGCACCGTTTCCCTGGGGACGGCTGGGGTGAACTATCCTGACTCTTTTACGGCCTCCTACTCGGCATCGAGCGGGACCATCCTGTATTCCGGTGGCAGCATCGGGGTTAATGCCTCGGCCACGCTTAGCTTTACGGTGAAGCTGGCGGCCACCGTGGTTCCGGGAAGCATCGTAACCAACGGCGTTTTTCTGACGCAGGCGGCGACTTTGCCCGGCGGTGCCGGTCGGCATGAGCCCGGGGCCGGCGCGACGGCTACGGTGGCGGTTTATACCCGTTCGGTCGGCGGTTACGTCTATGCTGACGCCAACAACAATGGCGCGAAAGATAACGGCGAAATCGGCTTGGCGGGCGTGAGCGTTGCGTTGACTGGCACGGACGCCACTGGTCACGCTGTCGCGTTGACGAATGCGACGGCAGCCGACGGGTCTTACCTTTTTACCAACCTGGCACCGGGCATATACACCCTCACCCGGGGCTCAACGCCCAGCGGCTATCTCGACGGCAAGGAGACGGCCGGGTCGGGCTTTGGCGGCAGCGTGAACAATACGGCCTTGAGCGCAATCATCTCCGGCGTGACCATCTCAGGCGGCAGCGGCCAGAGTGGGGCGAACTACAATTTTGCACTCATCCAGCCCAACAGCCTGTCCGGGCTGGTGTTCAGCGACCAGAACAATGACGGGATCATGAATGGTGGCGATTTTGGCATCAGCAACGTGGTGGTGGTGCTTAGCGGGACGAGCGACTGGGGGTCTGTTTCGACGACCAATAACACGTTGGCGGACGGCACGTACTCGTTCCCGAACCTGCGGCCGGGGAGCTACACGATCACGGAAACGCAGCCCGCCGCTTTTGGCCAGGGCCGCAACGTCCCGGGGACTGCGGGCGGGGTCAATAGCGCGACCGACGTTTTCTCGGCGATTACGCTCACGCCGAACCAGGCGGGCACGGGCTATAATTTCGCAGAGCTTCCGGCGTCGCTCGCCGGCACGGTCTTCATGGACCTGAACTACAACCACGCCCTCGATGCGGGAGAGGGCCTCGCGGGGGTGCGGGTGGTCCTCACGGGCACCAACCTCCTGGGCCAGACCATGAACCTTACCAGCACCACGGTCGCGACTGGGGCGTATGGGTTTAGCAACTTGCTGGCCGGTTACTATACGGTCCAGGTTCAGACCAACACGCTGGCGGTGGGGATGTTGCAGGACGTGGATCCCGACGCGGTTCTCGACAGCGCCACCTCGGTGAGCCTGTCCGGCGGGGTGACCGACGCGAATCTGAATTTCGGTTATGACCGGTCGGACCCCTACCGGACGCAGGCGGACGGCGACTGGAATAACCCGGCGATTTGGCAGCGGTGGGATGGCCTGCAATGGACCAATGCCACCGTCGCTCCCACCTACACCGATGGAGTTATCCAGGTTATGCCCACCAACACGGTTAGGGTGACCGGCGGCGTGGTGGCGGATCAATTGCGGGTGGAGGGATCCTTAGTCATCCAGCCTGGCGCCGTGCTCCTACTGGCGAGCAACAGCCTGCCAGGTCTGGAATTGCATGGGGTCTTGACCAACTGGGGAACCCTCACGCTGGACCCTAACACCCAGGCGATCGTGGGGGATACGGGGATGCTGGTCAACTCCGCCACGGTGAACTCGGCGACGACGAACCTGTGGTTCGTCGGCGGCACTTATGTGCATGCCTGCACCACCGACGCGGGCGCCATTCCGCTGGCCACCTGGCTGTCCTCCACCAACCATTCGGCGACCTGCCAGGTGGATGGCTACACCACCAACACCACCGCGCCGCTGGGGCTGAACCAGAGTTTCCTTAACTTCGTGTGGAGCTGTGCCGGCCAAACCGCCGAGGTCAACCTGGGGGCCGGTTTCGCCGCCGCGGACAATTTCACGATCGCCAGCACAGGCGCGGGCGGCATCGCTTTAGGCGCGGCCCTGACGGTGACCAATCAAACTCTCGTCTCGACCGGGGCGGAACTGGACTGCGGGACCAATGTGCTGAGCGGCGGGAGTTTCAACCTGGTAGCGGGGGCAACGCTGGGGATTGGCTCGCGAGACGGCATCACGGCCGCAGGCAACGCTGGCAACCTCCAGACGACAAACAACCGGTTTTCGTCGTCGGCCAATTACGTTTACGATGGCGCCGTCGCGCAGGCGGCTGGCAGCGGGTTGCCGGCCGTGGTAAACAGCCTGGCGATCCTGAACACCCAGGGGACGGTAACGCTGGCCCAGGCTACCACCATTGGCACCGTCGTGTCGTTGGCCAACTCGGCCCGGTTGTCGCTCCCCGCCGGAACCACCTCCTCAGCCGCTTCCTTTGTAGTGGGTGGCAACGGGAAATCGGCGGGCTCCTGGGGTTCCACCTCGTCCCAGGCATGGCATCAAAATGACGCCTATTTCGCCGCCACCACGGGCCTGTTGAACGTGAGCGTCGGCATACCCGCAGCCTTCAGTGGCCTAAGCTCCAACCAGGTGATTGTCTATGGGACGAGCCACTTGCTGCTCGGCGGCACACTGAACGGGCCCGGTTCGACGCATCCTCCCGATGGCGAGATCGTCACGATCCAGATCGATGGCCACGCGCAGACCACGATGGTGAGCGGAGGCAACGGGGCTTTTTCTATGGACTATGCTTCCGCGAACCTCCAGCACAGTAACTTTGCGCCGCACACGATTACCTACAGTTATGCTGGCGACGACAACCTGAATGGGGCGGCCGACGCCAGCACGTCCGTACAGGTGCAGTCGGTGAGCCTGACACCCGCGGTTACGCTGAACAACAAGGTTTATGACGGCACCACGAACGCCGCCACCATCGCCACCCGGCGACTGGAGGGCATCGTGGGCACCGACGATGTTGCCCTGGGCGGCAGCGGGTTGGTGGCCGGTTTCCCCAGCAGGAACGTGGGCAGCTACCCCGGCATCGCCGTCACCGGCTTGAGCTTGAGCGGCAGCACCGCGGGCAACTACCAACTGGCCGGCACCAGTGTGGTGGCGGGAGCCAGCATTACTCCGCGGCCACTGACCGTCACGGCGGGAACCAACGTGAAGGCCTACGATGGAACGACCAGTGCCACTAACCTCCCGTCCATCACGACTGGCGGGCTGATGGCGGGCGATAACGCGGGGTTCAGCGTTGCCTACGCCACCCCTGGCGTTGGCAAGGGTAAGACCCTGATGCCGAGCGGCACGGTCGCGGATGGCAACGGGGGGACCAACTACGGTTACACCTTCATGGCCAGCAGCGGGGGTGAGATCGACCCGGCGGCCACACAGGTCAAACTGATCTCGTCGAGTCCGACCAATGGTTACCGGGCCAGCGTGTTTTTCACCGCGACCAACCTCCCGACGGATGCGGGCAGCAACGTGATCTTCAGCGCCAACGGCGTGCCCTTTAGCACCAACGTGGTGGTGAATGGTGGCGCCGGCAGCCTGGCCATTACCAATCTGCCGCGCGGCAACACCAACGCCATCCTGGCCACCTACACCGGGGACAACAACTACCTCAGCTCCTATGCCAGCCTGATCCAGGTGGTCACCAATCATCCGCCCGCCGCCCGCGAGCTGTATTACGTTCGCACGGCGGGGCTCCTGTTGAGGGTATTCTGGTCGCAATTGTCGACCAACTGGAGCGATGCGGACGGGGACGCCATCACGGCGGCGGGGATCAGCCTCTACACGACCAACAATGTGCTGTTGGCCACCAACAGCCTGCAGATTCTCTACCCGGCGAGCGCACCCAACGTGAACGACCGGTTCGGCTACGTGATCCGTGACAGCTACGGCGACACCAACACTGCCTATGTCAACGTCGTGGTGAACCCGTTTGTGACCGGCCAGCCAATGACCCTGTCGCGAGTTAACCCCGGCTCGATCACCTACTTCGGCCACCCGGGTTACGCTTACGTCCTGCAACGAACCACCAATCTCTTCAACACCAACGCCTGGGTGAACCTCAGCACGAACACGATTGGCGCTAACGGCCAAGTGACCGTGGTGGACCATTTTACGGACCTCGGTGGTGTGGTTCCGGCCCAAGCCTCTTACCGGGTGGGCTGGCGGCCTGCTTATTGAACTTGAAATGAAAAAATTACTAATCTTCGTCGGTCTATGTCTGGCTGTGAGTGGAACGGAAGCGGCCGTGGTGCTCACCCAGACCTTTGACTATTCCAGCCAGGCGGGTGGCGGCTATAACATCGCCGCCGGTGACCCGGTAGGGGTCGCCGTGCAAGGCAACTTCAACCTGGGTCCGGTGGGGGGGCGCCTCGTGGGGGTGAGCATCGGGCTCAACGTCTCAGGCGGTTACAATGGGGATTACTACGCCTGGCTAAAATCACCCGACGGCACGCTGGTCCAGTTGCTCAACCAACCGGGCAGCGACATCTTCGGGTCGCCCGCCTCCGGTTTTGGCAATGGCGGGATCAACTCGTTTTTGTTGAGTTCCAGCGGCTCGGTGAACATCCAGGGGGTGGACGGGACCTACGGAAGCTCACTGACGGGGACCTATTCGGCGGCGGGCGACCTGAACGCCTTTGGCACGGAATCCAGTCCGAGCGGCTCCGGCAACGGTAATTGGACGCTGTTTATCGACGACCTGGGCAGCGGTGGCGGCTCCGGCACTTTGGAAAATTGGACGCTTAATGAGACGATCATCGCCGCCCCCGAGCCACCTTACATGGTGGTCTCACTGCTCTTGTTTGCCGTGGGCGTGGCCATATTCCGGTCTCGACGAGTGGTTGCGGCACCGTGATGCCGCGGGAGGGTGCTGCGGAAAACCCTGCCAGGGCTCACGATTCAGGGAGATGACGAAAGTTCGGATGGGTCTGTTTGAGGATTTTCGAAATGCGCGCCTTCTCCGCGGCATGGATATAATCGTAGCGCGGGTCGGGGGTGGCGGAATTCAGTGCGTCGGCGAGGCGTGCCTGGATGCGGCGCTTCAGCTCGGCGGGCAGGGTTAGAAAACACTCCGAGTAAATGAGATAACTGCATCGGTTCTTGAAGAGATGCCCTGCGACCTGCAGGTCTTTTAACGAGCTGCCATCATCGGCGCGCGGCGCGTCCGCGCCGAAAGCCTTTGGAAAGGCGGCCGACCCTTCGAGGTCGGACGGCAATCGGGCTTCGTTCCTGAATAGCAAATCATCCACCACGTGCTCGACCGCCGCGTCGAAAACGTGTTTGACGCTGTCGTAGGCCAGGGTCTCCGTCACAGGTTCTTTCAAATCCCGCTGGAGGTTCTTTTGGTAAGCGAGCATGCGACGGCAATCCAGGGTGGCTCGGGTCAGCGTGTTCTGCATCGCGGTTTGATGCTCAAGGACTAGGAGCGCGACAATATCGCTGTCGGGCCGGAGATAAGAGCGTGCTGGGAACGGGCCGGACAGGTTGGTGGCCTGGGGGCCGATTTTCAAATCCGCTACCAGCCGGTCACCCTCTTCGTGGACCAGCGTATTGCCTCGGTGTACGGTGGTGCCCTGCGTGCCGGTCACGTACCATCCGCCCCAGCGGTTCGTAAGGGGGGTGCGAAAATCCACCACTTCTGTCCCGTAATGCAAGAGTGGTTCGCCGTTTTGGGCGGTGAACACCGAGCGCACGAACACACCCGGAATCCCGCGGACGAATTGGCCGCCGTGGCAGTTCATGCATTGGCTATCGCGCACAAACCGCGGCTGATCCGCATTCGGATCGAAGCTGTAGAAGATTGGGCCAAGCTGGGGATCGATCGCGGCCACCTCGACGAGACCGCCGGGCACCCAACCGACGTAACAGGTATCGGAGAAATAGATGGCGCGTGGGCGATTGGGGGCAATGGCCTGTCGCTGAAAACTCGTTTTGGAGAACACCAGCACCTGGCTCTCGATGGGGACGCGCAGCTCTTTCAACAGCCGCCGAAGAACGGCCTCGCCGCCACCGGTCCAAGGCGGGGCCGTGACCCGTGCTTGCAGCGCGCTGACGGCATCGTTCGGCTGGCTGGTGGAGTAGTTGAGCGGCGGTTTATCATAATCCGGCTCACTTTGTGCGGCGCCCTGGTTCTCGGTCGCCAACGCCAGAGCCACCAGGGCCCATCTCGCCACAGCGCGGATCCGCGGCGGATTCGCCGTGGCCGTGCGGCCGTTGAACCTGGCGGCGGGTCGCGAGGGACGTCCATTCGAGGGGGCGGGCGAAGTCCGGCCTCCGGACGAATCCAAGCGACGACTCTCTTCCTCGACAGCAGCCATTAGAACAAAGCTGACCTCGGTTTCCGCGGCTGGAAGTTCCTCGTATGGAGTCCGCGGAGTCATAGGGGAGACTTGGCCCAGCGTCGTCTTCACCCATCTTCTTGGTAGATTGTCAGGCATCACAGGAAAGGATGAGGGGTGGACCCAGAATTATGAAGGGAAGTCACCATGGCCGGTCAATGCTTCCGGTCCTTCGGTGGTTCGAGTTGACGGAGGGCGGTGGGGGCGGTGAGGGTCTGCATCTGGCGGATGCCGATTTGATTGAGCCGCTTGAGGCGGTCGCCCTGCGGCAGGGCCATGTGGATGAACTCGGCGTTCATGCCTTCGAGGTTGGCCAGCACGAGGAGTTGCTCGATGTTGGCGTGGTCGCGCAGGTTGCCATCGAGCTTGGGGTTGGCGTCGCGCCACTGCTTCGCGGTCTGGCCGAAGAGGGCGACGTTGAGCACGTCGGCCTCGGTGGCGTAGGTGATGGCCGCTTGGGCGGGCGTGACCTCTGGCGGGATGAGGTGGGCCTTCACTGCGTCCGTGTGGATGCGGTAGTTGAGCCTGGAAAGGGTGCGGTTGAGATTCCAGGCGAGGGAGAGGCGGCGGTTTTCGTCGTCCTTGAGGCGCTGGAATTCCTTGATGAGGTAGAGCTTGAACTCGACGGACACCCAGGAGGCGAACTCGAAGGCGATGTCCTTGTGGGCATACGTGCCGCCGTAGCGCCCGGCTTGGGAGGTGATGCCGATAGCCCAGGTTTTTTCGATCCACTGCTTCGGCGTCAGGGTGAAACTGTTCAGCCCGGTCTGCATTCTAATCCCGTCGAATTCGACGGGATTAAACTTCGGGTTGTTGAGCCGCTCCCAGACGCCCAAAAACTCCACCGTGTTGCGATTACGCAGCCAGTTGCGGATGACGTCGTCGGAGTGGTCCGCATTCTTGAATTTGGCGATGTCTGTGAGGCTGAGGTAGTCCGCCTGGTTCTGGGACAGGATGGTGATGGCTGTGCCCCGGACTTCGATGATGGATTTCCTGGGCTTGCTCATGGCTTTCACTGCCTGGACAAGCCGGCTAGGGGTTGGTTGTGGATACGCCCGATGAACGCAGGCGCGTGGAATGGTCCTGGAGCCAAAAAGCATCCGGGCTGTTTGGCAGTGCGGACGGCATGATAACGGAAGGCTTGAAAACGTGAGCGTCCAACCACTTGTGGATTTCCGAATGACCGTCCGCGAACCCCACGCCGGCGCCGTGCCCGTGTGAGCTAGCGGGGAAGTCAACGATTTGCTCGCGGTCATTGGGTGTGCCCGTGTAGCCCCTCATCTGCACCACCAGGGAACCGTCATTGATGCTGTCGGCGTGCTCGTCCATCAGCACCCAGGTGCTGGCCGGCCCTGGCCGCACCAGGTCGCCGAGCTTGCGGTAAACCACCCAGGGCTGGTCCGTGCTCCAAACCTGGTAAAGGGGAGCGGCATCGCCGTCACCCCCCACCCAGCTATTCATGGAATAGCTCCTCGGTCGGGGCACACGTACGCCACTGGGCGTGAGGCCAGTGGAACTGTCCGCCGGGCAATGCCACGGCTCGGCCGACTTGCCGCAATAGGACCAAAGGCGACTTCGGGCGATGGTGTTCGTGCGATCCCAGTTGCCTGGATTCGAGGGTGTCTCCGGGGCAATGTCCCAGGGGTATCCCGCGGGGCCTGACCACACATAAGGAGCCGTATTGGAGTGGGAACCGTAGGCCCAGAGCAGCACC
>Ga0316222_1003278_pt1 | contig 16093 bp, 10 predicted proteins | sample TBH18011metaG_FD_206008 | JGI IMG/M metagenome (GOLD analysis project Ga0316222, IMG submission 206008) | Freshwater microbial communities from Trout Bog Lake, Wisconsin, USA - TBH18011 | ecosystem: Environmental > Aquatic > Freshwater > Lake > Hypolimnion/Profundal zone | place: USA: Wisconsin...
CTGCCCTTCCTGAACGCCCGCAAGACCTACCGCGCGGCCAAGGTCATCTTCGCCGGGGGGGTGACGGGCACGGTGCCCCTGCTCCTGAAGCTCAAGGACAGCCCGGACGGGCTCCCGAAGCTGTCGGCCCGGGTGGGTGACTTCATCCGGACCAATTCCGAAGTCCTGGTCGGCGTCGTCACCCAGCGGCGGGACCGGGACCTGTCCCAGGGCATCGCCATCGGCTCCATCCTCCACACGGACGAGCACTCCCACCTGGAGCCGGTGCGCTACCCGGCCGGCGCGGGCTTCTTCCGCACCCTCATGCTGCCCCTGGCCCCCGGGGACACCCTCGCGACCCGCCTGGGCAACGCCCTGGGGCTGATGCTGCGCCACCCGGTGCGGGCGCTGCGGGCCTACCTGGTGCCGGACTTCGCGAAGTTCACGATGATCCTCCTCTACATGCGCACCGTCGATGGGCACATCCGCATGCGCCTGGGACGGGGGGTGCGCACGGGCTTCCTCAGGGGCGCCGTCACGGAGCCCGGGGACGGCCCCCCCGCCAAGGCCTGGGCCCCGGAGGCCACGGACCTGGCCCAAAGGGTGGCGCGCCACCTGGACGGGTTCCCGGCGAGCCTGCTCACCGAGACGCTCCTGGGCATCCCCACCACGGCCCACATCCTGGGCGGGGCGCCCATGGGCGCGACGGCCGAACAGGGTGCCATCGACCACCAGCACCGCCTGTTCGGCTACGACGGCCTCTACGTCATCGACGGCTCGGCGATCTCGGCCAACATCGGCGTGAACCCCTCGCTCACCATCGCCGCCCTGGCCGAGCGGGCCATGGGCTTCATTCCGCCCAAGGCGTCCTGACATGGAGCCCTTCCTCCTGGGCCCCTGGGCCGGGGCGCGCTTCCGGGCGGTCCAGCGGTGCGCCCTCCCCAGCTGCCGGTCCTTCACGCCCGGGCAGTGGGACGAATCCTTCCGGATCGTGAACCACATGCTGGCCGGCAAGCCGGTCTCGGTGCGCCGCCAGCTGGTGGCCTTCCTCGCGCTGATCGACGTGCTGGCCTGGATCACGGGCGGCACGGGCTTCCAGGACCTGGACCCGGCCCGCCAGACGCGGGTGCTGGGCATGCTCTTCGACGCCCCCGTGCCCATCCTCCGCAAGGGCTTCTGGGGCCTGAACACCCTGGTCAAGCTGAGCGTGTTCGGCCAGCCCTCGGTGTATCCCTCCATCCGCTACGTGCCCAGGGTCGTGCCCCATGACTGAGACCATCCTGGACTTCGACGTCGTCATCATCGGCTCGGGCGCGGGGGGCGGCACGGTGGCCAAGGAACTGGCCCCCCTGGTGCGCGACGGCTGCAGGATCGCCCTCCTGGAGTGGGGCGGCCGCTTCCGCGGCGAGGACAACACCCGGGACGAGCTGGGCATGGCGGACAAGTACTACTTCGACGGCGGGGGCTTCCAGACCCGCGGCATGGACCTCACCCTCGCCTTCGCCAAGGCCCTGGGCGGGTCCACGACCGTCTACACCGGCACGTCCATCAAGGCCCCCCGGGAGGTGCTGGAGGCCTGGGCGGTGCCGGGGGTGACGGCCGAGGACCTCGAGCCGCGGTTCCAAAAATACATCCTGGAGAACAACGTCCACCTGAACGACCGGGCCGAGCTGAACGAGAACAACCTGCTGTTCGAAGCCGCCTGCCGGCGCCTGGGCTGGCGGGTGGAGCAGTTCCCCGTCAACACGCGCGGCTGCGAGGGCCTGGCCACCTGCAACCTGGGCTGCTCCAACCTGGCCAAGCAGGGCACGGCCGCCGTGCAGATCCCCCTGGCCGAAAGCCGGGGCGTGGAGGTCTTCACCTTCTGCCGGGCGGACCGGATCGAGGACCACGACGTGGTGGCCGACGTGATCCCGCCCACCCACGGCCTGGAGGCCTCCCGGCTCGCGCCGGGGCGCTACCGCTTCCGGGCCGGGCGGATCGTCCTCGCCGGGGGCGCCGTCAACAGCCCGGCCCTGCTCATGCGCTCCTTCGGGGAGGCCTGGCACCCGGCTCTGGGCCGCTATTTCACCTGCCACCCGGCCATGATCCTGGCCGGGGTGCACCCCCGGCCCGTCCACGGCGCCTCCGGCCATCCCAAGAGCTTCTACTGCGACGAATTCATGCGGTCCCAGGGGTTCCTGCTGGAGACCTGCATGTACTTCCCCTTCACCCTGGCCAAGAGCCTGACCGGGTTCGGCGCCGACGTGGACGACCTGATGTCGCGGTTCGACCACCTGCAGCTGATCCTGTCCCTGGCCATCGACCACGCCGAGGCCCGCAACCGGATCACCCTCGACGCCCGGGGGGAGCCGGTGGTGGACTACCACTTTTCGGAACCCGTCCTGGACGCGCTGGTGTCCTCCGTGCGGGCCAGCGCGAAGCTCCTGTTCGAGGCGGGCGCCGAGAAGGTGCACGCCCCCGGCTCCGGCCGCTTCTACCTCCACCGGGGCGACCGGGACCAGGTGGACCGCCTGGTGACCCGGAGCCGCTTCAAGCCGGGCCAGGTGACCCTCTCGGCCGCCCACCTCATGGGCGGCTGCCGCATGGGCGAGGACCCCGCCCTGGCCGTGACCGGTCCCCGGGGCCGGGTGCACGGCCGGGACCATCTCTACGTGGCCGACGCCAGCCTGTTCCCGGATTCGGTGGGCATCAATCCGTACCTCACCATCATGGCCCTGGCGGACCGGGTGGCCGAGGGCATCCGCGAGGACATGGGGAGGCGGGCTTGAACGTGAGCGGCGCGGCACTCGTGGTCCGGGCGCTCCAGGAGGCCCGGGTGCGCTGGGTCTTCGGGATCCCGGGCACCCACAACATCGAACTCTACGACGCCCTGCTGGACGCGGAGGGCTTCCGCACCGTCCTGATCACGGACGAGCAGAGCTCGGGCTTCATGGCCGACGGGGTGGCCCGGGCCTCCGGGGAGCTGGCCGCGCTGAACCTGGTGCCGGGCGCGGGGCTGACCCACGCCCTGTCCGGCATCGCCGAGGCCTTCCTGGACCAGATCCCCCTGCTGGTGCTGGTCTGCGGCATCCGCAAGGACACGGGGATGAGCTACCAGCTCCATGCCGTCGACCAGGTCGCCATGGTCCGGCCCGTGTGCAAGGAGGTCCTCACGCCCGCCACCCACGCCGAGCTGCACCCGGCCGTGACCCGGGCCTGCGCCCTGGCCCGGCAGGCCCCCTGCGGGCCCGTGGTGGTGGAGATCCCGGCCGAGCTGTTCCTGCTCCAGGGCCGGGCCGGCGAGGCCCTCCCGGCGCCCCCGGCGCCCCTCCCGCCGCCCCTGGACGCCCTGCCCGCCATCAAGGCCGCCCTGGACGGCGCCCGGTCCATCGCCCTCTACGTGGGCCTCGGGGCCCTGGGCGCGGACCTGGTCGAGCTGGCCGAGCGGCTCGACGCCCTCGTGTTCACCACCGTCTCCGGCAAGGGCGTGTTCCCCGAGTCCCACCCGCGGTGGGCCTGGAACACCCTGGGGCGGGGCGCGCCCCGGGCGATCCGCAAGCTCGGGGAGGGCTGCGACCTGATGCTGGCCATCGGCTGCCGCTTCGGCGAGGTGGCCACGGCCAGCTACGGGGTCACGCCCCCGGCGACCCTCATCCACGTGGACATCGATCCCGGCGTCTTCCACCGCAACCTCCCGGCCCAGCTCACCCAGGAAGCCGACGCCGCCACCTTCGTCCGGGCGCTGCTGGCCGGAGGCCTGAGGCCGCGGCCCGCCTCCCCGAGACTGGAGGCGCTGCGCGAGGCCCACCAGGCGGTCCGCGCGGAGCAGGCCCGGCCCTCGGAGCATGAAGGGGATCCCGTCCGGCCCGCCACCCTCTTCGAGGCCGTCCACCGGCGCTGCGGGCCCGACACCGTGTTCGCGGCGGACAGCGGCAACGGGCTGTTCCTGGCCATGGAGCACCTGCGGCTGGACCGGCCGCGGTGCTTCCTGGGGCCCGTGGACTATTCCTGCATGGGCTATGCCGTGCCCGCAGCCATCGGCGCCCAGCTTGCCCAGCCGGAACGCCGGGTGGCCGCGTTCGTGGGCGACGGCGCGTTCCTCATGACCGGCCTGGAGATGATGACCGCGGCCGCCTATGGCGCGGGGGTGCTGTTCTTCCTGCTCCGGGACGGCGAGCTGTCCCAGATCGCCCAGTTCCAGCGGGTGGCCCTGGGCCGCCAGACCTGCACGACCCTGGGCGGCTACGACGCCCTGGCCATCGCCCGGGGCGCGGGCTGCGAGGCCCTGAAGCTGGAACATGACGCCGACGTCGAAGGGGTGGTCCAGGAGGCCCTCGCCCTGGCCCAGGCCGGCCGGCCCGTGCTCGTCGAGGTCGCCATCGACTACAGCCGGCCGACCTACTTCTCCCGGGGTGTCATCAGGACGAACTTCCTGCGGCTGGCCTGGAAGGACCGGCTGCGCATGGTGGTCCGGATCCTGGCCCGGAAGTTCCAGTAGGAGCCTGGCGGTTGGTGGGCGCTGCTGGCGGAAGGTGAAAGTTCATCCCGAGGCCCGGGGGTGGGCCCCCTCATGGGGCAAAACAGCGGTCCTCGAGCAGCTTCCGTACCTGGACCTCCTCGGCCAGGAAACTCGTCTGGTAGCGGTTGGTGCCCAGTTCCCGGACCCGCGCGATCCGGTTCCGGTACTGGTCCTCGAAATCCTCCGGCGGCTCGAAGGCATCGGCGGCCTCGAGGAAGGCCTCCGGTGAGCCGCACCGGGCCACGGCCAGCCCCACGGACTGATCGACGGCCCCGAGCGTGTTGGCGATATTCCCGAGCAGGACCGGGATGACCTTGGGGGGCAGCCGGTCCCGGACGAGCCAGCCCAGCTTCATCCCCCACAACCGCAGGTTGGAATTCGAGTGGCCCATGAGCAGCCTCAGGGCAACAAAGGCACCCGTCTTGGACGGGTCCTTTTCGCAGCAGGCCAGGCAGAGCTCCCAGACGAGGCCGTCGCAGCCCTTGAAGCAGGTCTTGGCCCGCTGCTCGACGTTCCTCCGCATGGCCTGTTTCGCGGCGGGGCCCAGGAGTTCCCACCGTTCCAGGGCGATCAGGATGCATGCCATGCCCGCCAGGTCCGCAGGGACCGGCATGACCCGATCATTTCCGGCCTCCACGGCAGCCGCCTGCCATTCCGCCGCGAGGCCGAGGAACCCCTTCTCGACGGGGTTCTGGGCGATCAGCAGGCCCTCGTCCGGAGCCCCGGCCGGAAGGTCAGGCGGATGGACGATGAGCCGTGAGCAGCCGGAAAGCCGGGCATAGGAAACCGCCGCCTTCACGCCGACCGGGTCCAGCCCGGCCGCGCCGGCCAGGTCGGACCCGCGGAATTCGAAGAAGGTCTCGTCCGAAAAGGCGAGCAGCAGCTGCCCTTTGGTCCTCGGCTTGTTTTCGGACAGCACCACGCCGGCGATGGTCTTGCCGAGGATTTCCTGGACACCGCGTTTCACGTTGGACTCCGAATGGCCCCCGGCCGGGCAGACCGGCCCCGAAGCGGGGTCAGGCCATTATCGGAATGCGCCAGTGACAAAAAATGTCCACCGTCAGGACTTCAGAAGCGATAGCCGACCGTCAGCCCAGCTTCCCGCCGTTCCCCCTGGACCCAGGAGATCCGAGCCGGCCCGCCGCCGCCCTGGTCCGTGGACGCCTTGAGCGCGTCCAAGGCGTAGACGGAGATGGTGCAGCCGGGCAGGCAACGCCACCCGAGGTTGCAGCTGACCTGGTCGATGGCGGCCCGGGGCACCTCGGGCGAGGAGGTCCCGGCGATGCTCAGCACGTCCATGGTCACGGCGCCCACGTGGCTGTAGCCGACGAAGCCGCTGAAGGCGTCGACGGTGAACCGGGTGAAGAGGTTGGCCTTGAAGGACGGGGTGTAGCTGGGCGTGTAGGCCGGGACCCCGGCCGCGGCGTTCACCTTGTAGTTCAGCCAGGTGCCGTTGGCGCCGAAGGCCCAGTGCACGGCGGGCCGCCAGCTCAAGGCCAGCTCCACGCCCTTGTCCTCGGCGCCGCTGGTGTTCTGGTAGTCGTTGGACACGGTGACGTTCACGCCGGTCGGCGTCTCCACGACGCTGGGGTTGGTCACCCCGGGGGTCGGGCCCTGCGCGATCAGCTGCGAGAACTTCATGTCGAAGAGGGTGAGGTCGATGCTGACCGTGCCCAGGCTCTGGCGGTAGCCGAGCTCGGTGCTGGTCACCTTCTCGGGCTGGAGCTGGGGATTGGCGTTGACCTGGAAGATGCCCTGGACCGGGATGGAGGCGGGCAGGCCCAGATCGGCGGCGCTCAAACTGAAATAGTTGGTGAAATTCACCCGGCTTTCCAGTTCCTGGGGACTGCGGGAGGAACTGTAATAGCCGAGCCGGAGGCTGCTGGCGGGCGACGGGTTCCAGAGGACCACCAGCCTCGGGCTGGTGCGGCTCCCGCCCAGGGCGTCGTTCTCGGCCCGGCCCCCGCCGCTGAGGGTCAGGGTGGGCGTGACGTTCCAGTCGATGTTCAGGAAGCCGCCCGAGGCGGAATCCTTGATGGCGGCGGGGAAACCGATGACCGCGGACGGATCGGTCGTCGAGGCCCGGTGGTCCAGGCCGCCCACGAAGTGCAGGCTCTTGGCCGGATCCCAGTTGAACTGGAACTCCACCAGATCGGAGGCGATCTTCGCCCATTCGGTCGTGCCCTCGGCGTAGGCCGGATCGCTGAAGGTGGAGGCCAGGGGCAGGGAGGGGCCGAAGGCGTCCGTCTGGGTGAGGCCGCCGTAGCGGAGTTCCGTGCGGAAGACAGGGCTCCAGGCCTGGCTCCAGCCGGCGCTCACGGTCCGGGTCTCGAAGACCTGGAACGGGAAGCTCTCCTGGGACGTGGTTCCGACCTGCTTGCGGGCGTCGCCGGCCGAAAGCCAGACCTCGCCCTGCCCGAACTTCCAGGCGCCCCGCCCGAACACCTGGCTCTGGTGGGAGCGGTCCAGGTCCAGGGTGACCGGGTTGCCGGTGTTGAGATCCGTGGTCTGGCCGTTGGACGCGCCCAGGGAGGCGCCCTGGTAGCCCAGGGTGAAGCCGAGTTCCTTGGTGCCGAAGGCGAGGTCCGCCGCCCCCCGGGTCGTGCCGAGGTTGGCGCGGGAGGCCCGGAGGCCGCCGGTCGTGCCTTCCCCGGCCCTGCGGGTGGTGACGGCGATGACGCCCACCACGGCGTTGGCGCCGTAGAGGCTGGAGGAGGGGCCGCGGACCACTTCCACCTTGTCGATGAGATCGATGGGCACGGGCAGGTTGTCGATGTCCACCGCCGCCAGCTCGGCGTTGTAGAGCGGCACGCCGTCGACCAGGATCTGCACGTTGCGGGGCTGGCCCTGCTGCATGGCGCCCCGGAGGCTGATGTTGGTGACCTGGTTGTTCAGTTCCAGCACATCCACGGAGGTCATGAGCTTCAGGGCGTCCACGAGCCGGTAGATGCCCATGGTCCGGATCTCGTCCCCGGTGAGCACCTCGATGCTCTGGGGGCTGTCGATGAGGCGCTGCTCACGCTTGGAGGCACCCTGCACCGGCGCGTTGAGCAGGGCTTCCAGCTCCTTGGCCAGGTCGTCCTCGGGCGCCTGGGCGAAGGCGCAGGTGCCGCCCAGTCCGGCCACGAGCAGGAGGATGAAGGGGGTTTTCAGGTTCATACGAGGCTCCATGGCTGAGGCAGCGAAGGGATGTTCAGGGCGTGTATTAATAATATCATTTTTGTCATATAGTAATAAGTCGTTAAATTGTATTAATATAAAATAATAGATAAACTGCTCCGAAACCATGAAATTATATTAAATACTCACACAAGAGGCCGCGCGGCCATTGTCCATTGCCGCCTGGCAACCTTCGGGATCCAGGTCCACCGCGGAAACGCAGAGGGTCGCGGCAACAACCTGACCACGCTGCAACCGATAAATAAATTAAAAATCTATAGCTTAAAGCCGTCCACCACATGCCTCAGACCATCCGCCACCGAGGCCAGATCATCGGAAGTCTTGGTGATTTCATGAACCGTGGCCGCCAACTCCTGGGTCGCGGAGGCATTCTGGATCAGACGGATGCTCGTCTGCTGCATCCGCTGGGACACCTCTCCGCTCGTCTCGGCCTGGGCATTGCTCAGGGCGGCGATCTCCCGGATGCTTCCGGCGATCCCGTTGATCCGCTCACGGATGGTGTTCAGGTGGACGAGGCTGCCCTTCACGCCCTCGACCCCGCCCACCACGGCCTCCTGGGTGTGCTCGTTGAGCTGGGCGATCTCCAGGGCGGCGCTGCGGGAACGGTCGGCCAGCTTGCGCACCTCCTCGGCCACCACCGCGAAGCCCTTGCCCGCGCTGCCGGCCTTGGCGGACTCGATGGCGGCGTTCAGGGACAGCAGGTTGGTCTGTCGGGCGATGTCCTGGATGACGCGGACGGCCTTGACCACCTGTCCGGTGGCTTCCCGCACCTCCTCCATCCCCTGGGCCGCGCCCTGCCCGGCCTCGGCGCCGCGGGCGGTGTCCTGGACGGCCTCCTGGCTTTCGCTGCCGGTGTCCCGGGTCCGCATGCGCATGGCCTCCACGTTGTCGGTGAGCCGGTCCATGGCCAGGGTGACCTGCTCGCCGGCTCCCTTCAGGTCCTCGCTGGTGCGGGCGATATCCTGGACGGCCCGGGACATCTCCTGGGAGGTGGCCGCCAGTTCCGCGCTCCCCGAGGCCACCCGGGCGGCCAGGCCCGCGATCGTGGTGACGGTCCCCCGGAGCTTGCCGTTGTAGGCATTGAAGGCCTCGGCCGCATGGGCGATCTCGTCCTGGGTGGAGACGACGATGCGCTTGGTGAGGTCGCTCTCCCTGAGCCCGTGCACCAGGTCCAGCAGCGGCCGGACCATGGCCCGGGACCGCCAGCGCGACAGGACGACCACCACGAGCGCCACCAGCAGGGCGCCCCCCAGCAGGGCCACGGTCAGCGCGCGCATCTGGTCGTTCACGTCGTCCAGGTAGACGCCGCCGCCCACCACCCAGTCCCAGCCCCTCACGCGCATGGCGAAGGCGGCCTTGGGGAACAGGCCCTCCCGGCCCGGCTTGGCGTAGGGGTATTCGTAGTACGCCCCCGAGGGGGCCCCGTCGGTGGCGGCCCGCAGGGCGTCGATGATCTTCCGGGCGCCTTCGGGCAACTGGTCGTGGGGGACGTTCTCCAGCTTGGGCGCGGGCCCCAGCACCAGGGGCGAGCGGTTGGGACCGTGGATGAAGACGTAGTTGCTCCCATCGAAACGGATGGCCCGCACCAGTTCCTTGGCCCGGCGCTGGGCCTCCTCCTGGGGCAGCCGGCCGGCCTCGGCCTCGCCTTCCAGGAAGCTCACCTGGGCCTGGGCGCTCTCGATGACGTGGCGCAGGCCCTCCTTCTTGGTGTCCAGCAGGAGGCCGTGGAAGGTCGGCAGCATGTACCCGGCGATGAGCGCCAGGAACAGGATCACGGGGATCATGGCCGTGCTGAAGACCTTCCCGGCCAGGGAGCGGAAGTAGGTTTGGAAAGGCATCGCGGGCCTCCCTGCGGGATCATGGTGCAATAAGGACATATTATATTATCCGCCCCGGCCGCCGTGGGCCTCATGGTTATGATGGAGAGGCGGCCCTTGGTGCCGAGCCCCCGCGAGGTTTGATGAGGATCCATGACCGAGCCCACGCTGCGATCGGACGAGGGGCCTGGCTTGCCATCCTCGCCCTGGTCTGGTGCTGGAGCGCGCAGGCGGCGGAAACCGTCACCCTCCAGCTGAAGTGGCGCCATCAGTTCCAGTTCGCGGGGTACTACGCGGCCCAGGCCCAGGGCTATTACCGGGACGCGGGCCTCGACGTGAGGATCCTGGAGGCGGCCCCGGCCATCGACGCCGTGCAGGAAGTGGTCACCGGGCGGGCCCAGTACGGGGTGGGCAGCAGCGCCCTGCTCCTCTCCCGGGCGAAGGGCAACCCGGTCGTGGTCCTGGCGGTGATCTTCCAGCACTCGCCCTTCGTCATCATGACCCGGGCCGGCGGCGCCATCCGGACGGTCCAGGACCTGGCCGGCAGGAAGCTGATGCTGGAGCCGCTGGCCGACGAGCTCATCGCCTACCTGCGCAAGGAGGGGGTGCCCGAGCGGCGCGTCACCCTCCTGCCCCACACCTTCAACCCCATGGACATCATCGATGGCAAGGTGGACGCCATGAGCGCCTACGTCACCGACGAGCCCTACTTCCTCAAGCAGGCGCACCAGGATTGCCTCGAGTTCAGCCCCCGCATGGGCGGCATCGATTTCTACGGGGACAACCTCTTCACCTCCGAAGCCGAGCTCAGGAACCATCCCGCCCGGGCGAAGGCCTTCCGGGAGGCCAGCCTGAAGGGCTGGAAGTACGCCATGCAGCATCCCGAGGAGGTGATCGCGCTGATCCTCGCCACCTACGGGACCCGGCGCGGGCACGACTACCTCGCCTTCGAGGCCGAGCGCATGGTGACCCTCCTCCAGCCGGTGCTGGTGGAGATGGGCTACATGTATCCCGGCCGCTGGCAGCACATCGCGGACACCTACGCGGACCTGGGCCTGCTGCCCAAGGGCTTCAGGCTGGAGGGTTTCCTCTATGATCCGGACTCCGGCGCACGCCAGAACTACCGCCGCCAGACCCTGGCCATCCTCGCCCTGCTGGCGCTGGGCGTGCTCCTGGGGGCCGTGGCCGGCGTGTTCTACCGGCTGAACCTGAAGCTGAAGCGGGAGATCGCCTCCCGGAAGGAAGCCGAGGAGGCCATCCGCGTGGAGCATGAGGCCACGGAGCGGTACCTCAGGGTCGCCGAGGTGATCCTCCTCGCCCTGGACGCGTCGGGGCGGGTGACGATGCTCAACCGCAAGGGGCACGCGGTCCTGGGCTACGAGGAAGGCGAACTGGTGGGCCAGGACTGGTTCGACCGCTGCCTGCCGGTGCCGGCGCGGGCGCCCGTGCGCGCGAGGCTCCAGGGGGTCCTGTCCGGCAGCCTGCGGGCGAGCGCGGGCGAGAACCAGGTGCTGTGCAAGGACGGGACCCTGCGCCTCGTGGCCTGGCACGGCACGCCCCTCCTCGATGCCCAGGGGGGGATCACCGGCATGCTCAGCTCCGGGGAGGACATCACGGACAGCCGGCGCGCCGAGAGCGAGAAGGCCGCCCTCCAGAGCCAGCTGCTTCAGGCGCAAAAGATGGAAAGCATCGGCAGCCTGGCGGGGGGCATCGCCCACGACATGAACAACGTGCTGGGCGCCATCCTCGGCATGGCCTCCGCCCACGTCGACGCGCACAAGGAGGGCAGCCCGGCCCGGAAGGCCTTCGACACCATCATCCGGGCCGCGGAGCGCGGCGGCAAGATGGTCCAGGGCCTGCTCAGCTTCGCCCGCACGACGCCTTCCCACGACCAGGAAGTGGACCTCAACGCCCTGCTCACCGAGGAGATCCACCTGCTGGAACGCACGACCCTGGCCAAGGTGCGCCTGGCCATCGACCTGGCCCCGGACCTGAAGCCCATCCGGGGCGATGCGGGCGCCTTGAACCACGCCTTCATGAACATATGTATCAACGCCGTGGACGCCATGCCCGAGCCGGGCACATTGTCCATCCGGACCCGCAACGCGGGCCCCGACCGGGTGGAGGTCCTGGTGAGCGACACGGGCCTGGGGATGAGCCCGGAGGTCCTGGCCAAGGCCATGGACCCGTTCTTCACGACCAAGCCCCAGGGCAAGGGGACCGGCCTGGGCCTGTCCATGGTCTACAGCACCATCCAGGCCCACGGCGGCAACCTCCACCTCGCCAGCGAGCCCGGCCGGGGCACCGTGGTGACGGCGGACTTCCCGGCCTGCACGGCCGGCGCCCCCGCGCCGGCCGCGGCCTCGGGGGGACCCGAGGCCCTCTCCGGGCGCCTGGAGGTGCTGGTGGTGGACGACGACGACCTGATCCGCGGCTCCCTCGAGGACATCCTCCTGGAGCTGGGCCACGTTCCCTCCCTGGCCGCCACCGGCGAGGAGGCCCTGGCCGGCCTCGAAGCCGGGCGGGTGCCGGACCTGGTGATCCTCGACCTGAACATGCCGGGCCTGGGCGGCGGGGGCACCCTGCCGCGGCTGCGCGCGCTCCATCCCGACCTGCCGGTCCTGCTGGCCACGGGCCGCACCGACGAGGCCGCCCGGGACCTGGTGAGGACCTTCCCGCCGGTGACCCTGATCGCCAAGCCCTTCGCCCTCAAGGAGCTCCGTCAGGCCATCCAGGGCCTGGCCCTCGGCGGCCGGGGCGTGACGGGTCCATGAGCGGCCCCCGGGACGGCCGAGGACGGCAGCGGTGCTAGAGGCCCCCGTCAGGCCCATGGCCCGCGGCCTGGTGCTGATCATGGCCTCGGCCACCGGCCTGTCGGTGGCCAGCCTCTACTACGCCCAGCCGCTGCTGCCGGTCATGGCCCGGGAGCTCGGCCTGTCCGCGGGCAGGGCCGGCATCATCGTCACCACCGCCCAGCTGGGCTATGCCCTGGGGCTGCTGCTCATCGTGCCTCTGGGCGACCTCATGGAGCGGCGCGGGCTGATCGTCCTCATGTCCCTCCTGGCCGCCTCGGGCCTGGCCCTCACCGCCCTGGCCCCGGGCCTGGCCCTGGTCCTGGCGGGCACGGCCCTGACCGGCCTGTTCTCGGTGGTGGCCCAGCTCCTGGTGCCCTTCGCGGCCACCCTGGCCGGGCCGGAGGAGCGGGGCAAGGTGGTGGGCACGGTCATGTCCGGCCTGCTGCTGGGCATCCTCCTGGCCCGCACCGCGGCCGGCGCCCTGGCGTCCCTGGGGGGCTGGCGCACCGTGTACGGGGCCGGGGCGGGGGCCATGGTCCTGGTGGCCCTGCTCCTGCGGAGGGCGCTGCCCGCCCATCACCGCCCGCTGGGGCTGAGCTACTTCCGCCTCCTGGCCTCCATCGCCACCCTGTTCCGGGAGGAGCCCGTGCTTCGCCTCCGGGCCGGGGTGGGCGCGGCCGTCATGGGCACCTTCAGCGTGTTCTGGACCTCCATGGCCTTCCTCCTGGCGGGGCCGCCGTACCACATGGCTTCGGGCCCCATCGGGCTGTTCGGCCTGGCCGGCGCCGCCGGCGCCCTGGCCGCGTCGGGCGCCGGGCGCCTCTCGGATCAGGGCAGAGGGCACCTGGCCACGTCCGCGGGCCTGGGCCTGCTGCTCCTCTCCTGGGCGCCCCTGGCCTTCGCCCAGCACTCCCTGACCGCCCTGCTGATCGGGGTGCTGCTCCTGGACCTGGCGGTGCAGGGCGTCCACATCAGCAACCAGACGGCCATCTACCGCCTCCGCCCCGAGGCCCGGAACCGGCTCACCGCCGGCTACATGACGAGCTACTTCATCGGCGGCTCGGCGGGTTCCCTCCTGTCGGCCACGGCCTACGGCGCCTTCGGGTGGCCGGGCGTGGTGGGCGCCGGCGCGGCCTTCAGTGCCGCCGGGGGGCTGGCCTGGATGCTGCTCGAGGCGCCCCGGTAGCCGCGCGCCGCATTTGCCCCGGACGCGGGACCGGTTCCGGCGATACTGGAAGGTCAAGGATGACCCCATGGCCTGCTGCTCCGATTCCAAACCCGCTTCCGAAGGCTGCGGCTGCCACGGCCGGCAGCCCTTCCCGTGGCTCAGCGCCGTCTCCGACCCGGTCATCCGGCGGATGTTCTTCCAGCGCTACGGGCGGGAACTCTGGGTGGGCGCCGGCTCGGGCCTCCTGGCCGGGGCGGCCGTCCTGGCCCTGGGCGAGGTCCTGGGCGGGGTCGGTCCGCTCCTGAACGGGCCCTGGCTCCACCTGCACGCGGGGCTCGTGCTGCCCGCGACGCTCCTCGGGGGGCTGATCCTGGCCCTGCGGTCCGGGGCCACGCCCTGGGCCTGGCTCCTGGCCGTGGCCGCGGGCTTCGGCTGCGCCAACGCCTGCCTGGAGGTGGGGGCGTCGTGGTCGGGGATCTTCCAGGAGGGCGGCCTGGCTTCGGTGCTGGCCTTCCCGGTGCTGGGGGTGCCGTCGGGGTGGCTGGCGTGGACGGTCGCGGCGAGGGTCTTCCTGGGGGCCGCGAAGCCCCGCGAGCAAGTCCCGGGCGAAACGCACCGCTGCTGTTCGGAACCAGCCGCGCTCCCGCTGGAATCCGACTGAGGGCCTTGGTCAGCCCCAAGGCCCCCTGGCACGATGGGGTCCAAGTGACTTGCCAGGAAAAAAGCCTCAACCCGGCTGCTGCTGCGTCATGCAGTGCATCGCCCCGAACCCCCAGATCAGGTCCCCCGCGTAGATCCCGATCACCTGGCGCCCCGGGAACAGCTCGGCCAAAAGGTTCAGCGCGACCCGGTCGTTGGGATCGTTGAACACGGGCACCAGCACCAGCCCGTTGGCGATGTAGAAATTCCCGTAGCTCGCCGGGAGCCGCACGCCGTCGAACCATACCGGCGCGGGCATGGGCAGTTCCACGATCCGGAAGGCGTTGCCCTCCGGGTCCCGGGCCGCCTTCAGCCGGCGCAGGTTGTCCTGCAGGGGCGCGTGGTTGGCGTCCAGGGGATCGGGCTCGACCATCGTCAGGATCGTGTCCTCGGCCACGAACCGGGTGATGTCGTCCACGTGGCCGTGGGTGTCGTCGCCGGTGATGCCGCTGCCCAGCCAGATGACCTTGCGGATCCCCAGGCGCTCGGCGAAGACGGCCTCGTAGTCGGCGCGGGTGAACCCGGGGTTGCGCTGCTGCACGGTGCCCAGCAGGCATTCCTCGGTGGTGAGCAGGGTGCCGCGGCCGTTGCCGTCGATGGACCCGCCCTCCAGCACCACCCGCCCGCGGCCCCGCACGGCGCGGTCCTCGCCGGCGCCCGCGGCCCGGGCCATGAGGGTGCCGATCCGCTCGTCCTTCTCCCAGTCGGGGTACTTGGCCCAGGCGTTGAAGCGCCACTTGACGCCGCGCAGGGCGCCGCCGGCCTTGACGAAGGTGCAGCCGGAATCCCGAAGCCAGATGCGGTCCGTGGGCCACGGGTGGAAGCCGACGCTGGGGGTCAGCGCGTGGGCCCGGGCCAGGAATCGCTCGGCCTGGGCCTGGGCCCGCGCGTCGTTGACGATGAGTTCGACCCGCTCGTGCCGGGCCAGGTGCCGGATGATCTCGGCGTAGACGTGGGGGATCGGCGCGAACTTGCCGGGCCAGTCCCTGCTGTTGTGGGGCCAGGCCAGCCACGTGGCGGCGTGGGGTTCCCACTCGGCGGGCATGCGGATCGGGCCTGGGGCGCCCATCAGTCGATCATCCGGCGGGTGATGGCGCCGTAGCTGTCGATGCGCCGGTCCCGGAGGAAGGGCCAGTTGCGCCGCGTGTCCTCCAGGAGGCCCAGGTCCACGTCGCCCAGGAGGATCTCCTCCCGGTCATGGCTGCCCTGGGCCAGGATCCGGCCGAAGGGGTCGCAGAGGAAGGACCCGCCCCAGAATTCCAGCCCGTGCCCGGCCACGGCATTGCCGCGGATGTCGCCGGTCTCGAAGCCCACGCGGTTCACGGAACCCACGTACACGCCGTTGGCGATGGCGTGGCCGCGCTGGACGGTGCGCCAGGCGTCATGCTGGGCCACGCCGAACTCGGCCTTCTCCAGGGGGTGCCAGCCGATGGCCGTGGGATAGAAGAGGATCACGGCCCCGGCGAGCGCCGTGAGCCTGGCCCCTTCCGGATACCACTGGTCCCAGCACACCAGGGTGCCCAGGCGCCCCATGGCCGTGTCGGTGGCCCGGAAGCCCAGATCCCCCGGCGTGAAATAGTACTTCTCGTAGAAGAGCGGATCGTCGGGGATGTGCATCTTCCGGTAGGTGCCGCACAGGGTGCCGTCGGTGTCGAACAGCACGGCGGTGTTGTGGTACAGCCCCGGGGCGCGCCGCTCGAAGAGCGAGGCCACCAGGACCACGCCGTGGCTGCGGGCGGCCTCGGCCAGCCGTTCCGTGGTAGGGCCGGGGATGGGCTCGGCCAGGTCGAACAGGGCCGGATCCTCCCGCTGGCAGAAATACTGGGTCTGGAACAATTCGGGCAGGCAGACCACCTGGGCTCCGCGCGCGGCGGCCTCCCCCACGCGGTCGATGGCCTTCCGGAGGTTCTCCTCCGGCTCGGGGCCCATGGACATCTGGATCAGACCGACTCGA
>Ga0316222_1003279_pt1 | contig 16091 bp, 14 predicted proteins | sample TBH18011metaG_FD_206008 | JGI IMG/M metagenome (GOLD analysis project Ga0316222, IMG submission 206008) | Freshwater microbial communities from Trout Bog Lake, Wisconsin, USA - TBH18011 | ecosystem: Environmental > Aquatic > Freshwater > Lake > Hypolimnion/Profundal zone | place: USA: Wisconsin...
ACCGTGGGGCGTTTCCCGCATCTGGTCGAACGCGCCAAGCCGGGGGCGATCATGGTGCTGCCGAATGGCAAGCGTTTCACCAACGAGGCGAATTCCTATCACGACGTGATGCAGGCGCTGTTCGCCGTCACGCCACCGGGCGCGCAGCCGCAGGCGTGGTTGATTTGCGATCAGGTGTTCCACAACCGCTACGGATTGGGCCGCAGCCGCCCCTTCCCGTTCCGCATCGGGCCGTGGCTGAAGAACGGCTATCTCAAGCGCGGCAGCACCTATGCCGAGCTTGCCGCCCAATGCGGGATCGATGCGGCGTCGTTCGAGCGGACGATGGCGAATTACAATCGGAACGCCCAACGCGGTGAAGACCCGGAATTCGGACGCGGCGACACGCCCTATAACCGCATTCAGGGGGAGGCGAGCCACAAGCCAAATCCCTGCATCGCCCCCATTCGGCGCGGCCCGTTCTATGCCGTCAAAATCGTCTCCGGCAGCCTCGGCACTTTTTCCGCCCTCAAGACGGACGAACATGCCCGCGTGCTGCGCCAAGACGGTGCGCCAGTGGGCGGGCTGTGGGCGGTGGGCAATGACATGTCGAGCATGATGGCCGGCAGATATCCCGCAGGCGGCATCACGTTGGGGCCAGGCATGACCTTCGGCTTCGTCGCAGCACACGACGCGGCCGGTGTGCCGTTGGACAATAATCGCAGCTAAAAGGCATTTTTCATGTCACGCACCTATTCCCTCGCCTATCTCGCTTTCACCCCGCTGGTCGCCCCGGATGCCATTCGCATCGCCTCGCTGTATGGCGCGGGTGCCATTGGCGTGCGCCTGCTGCCCGCCGCCCCCGGCGGTCCGTTCGATGATCTGATCGCCAACAAGGCGTTGATGCGCGAGACGAAATCGGCGATGGCGCAGACTGGGGTGTCGATTTTCGACATCGAAATCGTGCGCATCAAGCCGGAATTCAACGTCAATGATTACACCGCGTTCCTGGAAACCGGCGCGGAACTGGGGGCCAAGGCTATTCTGGTCGCCGGTGACGATCCCGACCAATCCCGCTTCATCGCCAATTACGCCAAATTCTGCCAAGCCGCCGCCCCCTATCATCTGACCGCCGATCTGGAGTTCATGCCCTGGACGGAAGTGAAGAACGCAAACGCCGCCATCCGCGTGCTCGAAGCCGCCCAGCAGCCGAATGCGGGCATTCTGGTGGATTCCCTGCATGTTGGCCGCTCGGAGACCACCAATGACGACATCCGCGCCATCCCGCGCGAATGGCTGCATTATGCCCAGGTGTGTGACGCCACAGCCGGGCTGAACTTCACGCTGGAAGAGTTGATCTACAATGCCCGCGTGGAGCGTTTCCTGCCGGGTGAAGGCAATATCGACATCGCCGGCATGCTCGCCGCTCTGCCGCCTGACCTGCCGCTGAGCATCGAAATCCCGTCCGAGCCGCGCAAGCCGGTGCTGGGCGTGATGGAATGGTGCCGCCTGTGTGTCGAATCAGCGCGTCGTTTGGGGTGACGCGGAAATACGTTTCATCGTTGCACTCACGCGCGTTGTAGGGTGTGATACCGTAGCCATTCACATGACCCAATGACGGTCCCATCTATGAGTCCCATGTCGATGGGTTCATGTTCAGGGAGCGCAGCCACGATCCGCCGCATGTCGCGCGCGTTCTGCAATGGGGTCGATGTCACCAATGGTTTTGTCCGCTGCAATCACCTTCACCCTCAACGGCAAGCAAACCACGCTGCCGCCCGATATTTCGCCCACCACCACGCTGCTCGATTGGCTGCGCGGCACGCCCCGGCTGACCGGGACGAAGGAGGGCTGTGCCGAGGGCGATTGCGGGGCGTGCACCGTGGTGCTGGAACAGCCAGATGGCGGGCGGGCGGCGGTGAATGCCTGTCTGCTTACCCTCGGCCAATTGCACGGGCGCAGTGTGCGCAGTGTTGAAGGTCTGCGCGGTGACGATGGCTGCGCGCATGTGGTGCAAGAAACGATGGCGGCGTGCAACGGCACACAATGCGGCTTCTGCACGCCGGGCATCGTGATGTCGGTCTGGGCGCATCAGGTGGAAGGCGGCGAGGTGCATGAGGCGCTGGCAGGCAATCTCTGCCGCTGCACCGGCTATCGCCCGATTTTGGAAGCCGTCAGCAAATTGCCGCCCGTCACAGCTGCGCCGGTCGAAGCTGCGCCGCCCTTGGCCGTGGCATTCGAGGCTCCGGGTCAGAAATTCTTCCGCCCCGTCACCCTCGCCCAATTGGTGCATCTGCGCGCCGAACATCCGAACGCGATGCTGCTTGCTGGCGGCACCGATCTCGGCCTGCGCTTTTCCGAGCATCGCGAGCGCCCGGCCAAGGTGATCTGCACGCTCGATGTCGTGGAACTCAGCGTGGTGGAGGTGTTGCCGGAGGGCATGCAGATCGGGGCCGCCGTGCCGTATCGCACGCTGCTCACTTTGTGTGAAACCGAAGCAGGCTTTGGCGGGTTTGCCGATTTGCTACGCCGCCTCGGCTCCCGCCAGATCCGCACCATGGGCACGTTGGGTGGCAATCTCGGCACCGCCTCACCGATTGGCGATGCCTTGCCGCCGCTGCTCGCCTTGGGTGCCTCCGTGCGCATCGCCGGAACCGAGGGCGAGCGTGAGATGTTGGTGGAAGATTTCCTGATCGATTACCGCAAGAACGCGCTGCAAATGGGTGAGGTGATCCGCGACCTCTGGCTGCCCCGCCCGGCACCCGGCGCGCTGTTCTCCTGCGACAAACTCTCGCGCCGCCACGATCAAGACATCACCGCCGCCGGTCTGTCCGTGCTGATCAGCGTCGCTGATGGCCGCATCACTTCCGCCCGCGTGGCACATGGTGGCGTGGGGCCGAAAGCCGCGCGGGCCGTGGCAGCCGAGACGGCGTTGGAGGGTGCCCCCTTCACCCAAGCCAGCTTCGATGCAGCAGCAAACGCCCTGCAATCCGATATCTCCCCGATGGCCGATCTGCGCGCCTCTGCCGAATATCGCCGTCTGGCCGCTGGCAATTTGATGCGCCGATTGTGGTTCCGCTGGTCCGCGCAGGAGGTGGTGTGATGGACGGCATGAACGACAAGCTGGCCATTATCGGCCAATCCACCCGCCATGACAGCGCCCTCGCCCACTGCACCGGCGACGCCCGTTTCGTGGACGACATTGCCGAACTGCCCGGCACCCTGCACGCAGCCCTCGTGCTGTCCGACATCGCACACGGCAAACTGCTCGGCCTGCACACTGCCAAGGCCGCAGCGATTTCCGGCGTGGTCGCCATCATCGGCCCGCAGGACATCCCCGGCCATAACGACGTCTCCCCCACCCATCGCGGCGGCGAGCCGTTATTTGCCGAGACCGAGATTCTGCATTGGGGTCAGGCGCTGGCGATGGTCGTCGCCACCACCCGCGACGCCGCCTTGCTCGCCGCCCGCGCGGTGACGGCGGAAGTGGAGGCGCTGCGCCCGGTGCTCTGCGTCGATGAAGCCTTGGAAGCCAATGATCTGCTGATGGCGCCGATGGTGATGACCACCGGCGATTACGCCAAAGCCCTGGCCGCCTCGCCGCATCGTCTCTGCGGTGAATTCCGCTGCGGTGGGCAGGAGCATTTCTACCTCGAAGGCCAAATCTGCCTCGCCATTCCCGGCGAGGATGGCGATCTGGCGCTGCATTCCTCCACCCAGCACCCAACCGAAGTGCAGCACATCGCCGCCGGCATTCTCGGCTGCGATTTCAACCGCATTTCCGTCCATGTCCGCCGTCTCGGTGGCGGCTTTGGCGGCAAGGAGAGCAATGCCTCCTGGATCGGTGCCGCCGCCGCCCTGGCTGCGGTGAAGACCGGCCGCCCGGTGAAACTCCGCCTGCCACGCAAGACCGATATGGCAGTGACGGGCAAGCGGCATCCCTTCCTGTTCCGCTGGGATGTGGGCTTTGACGACACGGGCCGCATCCTCGGCCTCGATGCCCTGATGGCCGCCGACGGTGGCCACACGCTCGACCTCTCCACCGGCGTGATCTTCCGCGCCGTCACCCACGCGCTCAACGTGATGGCGGTGCCGGATATTCGCATCGATGGCCGCGTGCTGCGCACCAACACCGTCAGCAACACCGCCTTTCGCGGCTTTGGCGGGCCGCAGGGCGTGGTGCTCAGCGAGGAAATCATCCGCCGCATCGCCCACGCCCTTGGCTCCACCCCGGAAGCAGTGCGCGAACGGAATTTCGCGGGTGAGGCGAATGGCAGCCTCACCCCCTATGGACAGAAACTCGAAGGCGATCTGATCAGCCGCGTCTGGGCGGAGACCAAAGATCTCTCCGGCTGGGATGCCCGCCGGGCGGCGGTGGACGCCTTCAACGCCAGCCATCCCTATAAGCGACGCGGCCTCGGCTCATTCGTGCTCTCCTTCGGCATCTCCTTTGGTGTGCAGTCGATGAACCAGGCGGGCGCCTTGGTGCATGTCTATGCCGATGGCTCGATCCGGCTGAACCATGGCGGCACCGAGATGGGCCAAGGCCTGTTCACCAAGATCGCCCAAGTGGTGGCGGAAACATTCGGCGTGCCGCTCTCCCGCGTGCGCATCACCGCCACCTCCACCGCCGAAGTCCCCAACACCTCCCCCACCGCCGCCTCCACCGGCACCGATCTCAATGGTTGGGCCGCCCGGATTGCCGCCGGTGCGCTGCGGGAGCGGATGGTCAAAATCGCCGCTGAGAATTGGGCGGTGGACGAGGCCGAGATCGAGATGGTCGATGACGAAGTGCGTGCCGGCAATCACCGCATGGGCTTCGGCGAGTTGGCCAAACTCTGCCACGCCAAGCGCGTCTCACTCTCCGCCACCGGCCATTACAAAACCCCCGGCCTGAGTTGGGACCCGGTGGCGATGCGTGGCGAGCCATTCTTCTACTTCACCTATGCCGCCGCCGTCGCCGAAGTGGAGGTGGACACCCTCACCGGCGAGCATCGCTGCCTCGGTGCCTGGCTGGTGGAAGATTGCGGCCGCAGCCTCAACCCAGCCGTTGATCTCGGCCAGATCGAGGGCGCGTTCGTGCAGGGCATGGGGTGGCTGACCAGCGAAGAATTGTTCTGGGACACCCAAGGCCGCCTGCGCACCCTCGGCCCCTCCACCTACAAAATCCCCGGCTCGCGTGACGTACCGGAAGTGTTCGAGGTGCGTCTGCTCTCCGATGCCCCAGCCCGAGCCGACACCATCTTCCGCTCCAAAGCCGTCGGTGAGCCGCCGTTGATGCTGGCGACGTGTGTGTGGAATGCCTTGATTGATGCGGCGGGAGTGCAGAGCCTGGATATGCCGGTGACGCCAGAGCGGTTGTTGATGGCGATGTCAAAACCGTAGGGCGGAAAAGGCGAAGCCGTCATCCGCCATTGCCTCCGAAAATCCGGACCATGGCGGATGACGCTGCGCTCTTCCGCCCTACGGCCATATCATTAATAGTCCGGAACAATAAAGTCGCACCTCTGCCCGTGCCCACGTCAATTTAAGCAAAATCGCCGCCGTCGCATCGCCGTCAGCACGCCCCGAGGCAGCGGAATCCGCCCCCAATCAATCGGCACGCGCGGTTTGCGTGTCCGAGGCTTAGGCACCCGGGCAACCGGCTCCGGCACCACCACGCCCGGCTGAAGCACCGCCGTCTCAATCGCCAACATCCGACACACCGGACGCAAAATCCGCGCGGCTTGTGGAGCCGCCTTGAGCAACTCCACCATTTCCGGCTGCCCGAGAATATGTCGCAATTGCGCGCCATAATCGGCTGCCTGATACGACGCCGCCCTGACCAGCCAACCGAACCGCCCCGGCCAAATCCGCGCGCCGGTCTTGGCCGCAACGCGCACGCCAGCAGATTTCCGAGACGCACGCAGCACCAGACGCCCGGCCTGAAACCGCACCGCCAGACGTTCAATTTTCCCGCAGATGTCGCCCAACCGCCGATACAGCAGCAACGCCAGAAAATTGTTCAAAAACCCACGCACCGTCCAGCCGCCCAGCTCGCCGCGCAGGGCACGCAGCACCGCCGACAGGCTCAGATACGGGGAAACGGGCGCGGAGGAATTCATCCGCAACTAACCACACGTTAGCTGGCCAAACTCAAGAGAAATCGCACATCCACCCAGCAACCGTCATCAAGTGCGAGGAGCAGAGCGACGTGGCAATCCAGCAGCCAAGCGGCGGCTCGCCATGACGACAATCCATGGGTTCAATCGAAAATCATCACCCCGCCCCCGGCTCCAACCTCAACCCGCTCCCCGCATCGAACACATGCAGATGCTCGGGCGGAATCCGCACGCGCAAAAAGCTGTCCGTCACGTGGGAATGCGCCAGCTTGATCGTCAGCAGCGTGCCGCTTTCCAGCTTGCCGATCACCACCGTCTCTGAGCCCAACGGCTCCACCAAATCCACCGGCAGCGTAAACCCGTCATCGGCCAGCCGCAGATGTTCGGGCCGAATGCCGATGGTCAAAGCCATCCCATCCGCCCCCGCGCGCGGGCCATCGGCGAACACGATGGTCTCGCCAATCTCCAACGCCACCGCGCGACCACCCTGCGCCAACTTGCCCGCCAGCAAATTCATCGCAGGTGCCCCGATGAAGCCCGCCACATAGGTGTTGGCCGGGCGGTGAAACACCTCCATCGGGGTGGCGAGTTGCACCGGCACGCCCTTGTGCAACACCAACAACCGGTCGCCGAGCGTCATCGCCTCCACCTGATCATGCGTCACATACAGGCTCGTCACCCCCATGCGGCGTTGCAGGCGACGGATTTCAGCGCGCATCGTCACGCGCAATGTGGCGTCGAGGTTCGAGAGCGGTTCGTCGAACAGGAACAGCTTCGGCTCACGCACAATCGCGCGGCCCATCGCCACACGCTGGCGCTGGCCGCCGGAAAGCTGTGCCGGTTTGCGGTCGAGCAAATGGCCGAGTTCCAGCAGCCCCGCCGCCTCATCCACCCGGCGCTTGATCTCGGCATCGGATAATTTTCGAATGCGCAGCCCATAGGCCATGTTGTCGAACACGCTCATATGCGGATAGAGCGCGTAATTCTGGAACACCATCGCAATGTCGCGCTGCGACGGGTCGCGGTTGGTCACATCGGTGTCGTCGATCAGAATCCGCCCCGATGTCGGCTCCTCCAGCCCGGCCACCAGACGCAGCAAAGTCGATTTGCCACAGCCGGACGCACCGACAATCACCAGCATCTCACCGGAATGCAGTGCCAGATCAACACCATGCAGCACGGCGGTTTTGCCGAAGCTTTTGCGAATATCATCAAGAATAAGCGTGGCCATTATTTCTCACCATCAGTCAAGCCGCGGACGAACCAGCGTTGCATCGAAACCACCACCGCCACCGGCGGCAGCAAGGCCAGCACGGCGGTGGCCATCACCCGGTTCCACTCCGTCGCTGTCTCGGTGCCGATCATCTTGACGATGCCGATCACGATGGTGTCCAGCTCCGGCGTGGTGGCCACCAACAGCGGCCAAAGATATTGGTTCCAGCCATAGACGAACAAAATCACGAACAATGCCGCGAGGTTGGAGGACGAGACCGGGATCAGAATGTCCTTCAGGAACCGCCACGGCCCTGCCCCATCCATCCGGGCTGCCTCCACCAACTCATCCGGCACCACCAGAAAGGTCTGCCGGAACAACAACGTCGCCGTCGCACTGGCAATCAGCGGGATGGTCATGCCGGGGAAGGTGTTGATCAGGCCGAGATCGGACATCACCGAATAAGTCGGGATAATCCGCACTTCCACCGGCAGCATCAGCGTGATGAAAATCGTCCAGAACGCCGCCATGCGGAACGGGAAGCGGAAGAAGGTGATGGCGTAGGCCGACAGGATCGAGATCACGATCTTGCCCACCGCAATCGTCAGCGCCATCGCCCCCGACACCAGCAACATGCGCCATACCGGCCCGGCCCCCGGCGAGCCATCCCTCAGCACCGAGGCGTAAACGCCCAGACCCGACAGGCGCGGGATGAGCGATAATTCACCGCGTGAGATTTCAGCAGCCGTCAGCGTGGAGCCGGACAGCACCAGCCAAATCGGCAACACAAACAGCGCCACCCCGAGCGAGAGGATGATATGGGCGGGCCAATCGATCCGGCGGGTCATTTCTCACCCCGCTTGCCGAGAAAGCGGAACTGCATCGCCGTCAGCGCGATCACCCCGATCATCAGCACCACCGATTCCGCCGAAGAGGCACCGATATCCAGATTGACCACGCCATCGCGATACACCTTGACCACCAACGTCTCCGTCGCCTTGCCCGGCCCGCCTTGGGTGAGCGCCTGAATGGTGCCGAAGGTGTCGAAGGCGGCGTAGACGAGGTTGACGACGATGAGGAAAAACACCGTCGGCATCAGCAGCGGCAGCACCACGCTGCGAAAGCGGAACCAGCCCTTTGCGCCATCCATCCGCGCGGCCTCGATCACCGCTTTGGGGATGGATTGCAGGCCTGCGAGGAAGAAGATGAAATTATAGCTCACCTGTTTCCAGGCGCTGGCGGCAATCACCATGCCCATCGCCTGAGCGTCATTGAGCTTGTAATCCCAGGCGATGCCGCTGTGGTTCAGCCACGCGCCGACCAACCCCACCTGCGGATGCATCAACAAAAGCCACAGCACGGCGGCCATTGCGGGGGCGACGGCATAGGGCCAGATCAGCATCACCCGATACCAGCCGCGTCCGCGAATCTCACGATCCGCACACACCGCCAACAGCAGGGCCACACTCATCGACAACAACGCCACCGCCGCACAGAAGACCAGCGTACGGGTGATGGAATCGATGTAGAGCGGGTCGCTGAACAGGTCGGAGAAATTCTCCAACCCGACGAAGAAGGTGTTTTCGCCGAACGGGTCAGCGCGGGTGGTGCTTGACCAGATCGCCTGACCGGCGGGCCACAGAAAGAACACGGCCGTCAGCGCAAGCTGCGGCAGCACCAGCAAGATCGGGAACCAAGTCCCCGGAAAGATCGTGCGACGTTCCATGCGGAAATGGCGCGACCCTCAGAAGAGGGCGGCGCCGTAGCCTCAGGTGCGAACCGATTTTTCGAACTCGCGCAGCACTTTGTTGCCCCGCGTGACGGCAGAATCGAGGGCTGCCTGCGCGCTCTGCTGGCCCTGCAACGCCTTCTCGACTTCCTCGTAGACGATGTTGCGGATTTCCGGCAGGCGGCCCAGACGCAGCCCCTTGGAATTCGCCGTCACCGTGCCCCGGCTGAGCGACTTGATCGCCACGTCTGCCCCCGGTGCCTGCTCATAATAGCCCTGCTTCTTGGCCAATTCGTAGCCCGCCAACGTCACCGGCACGTAACCGGTGTGTTCGTGGAACTGCATGTCCTGATCGGGATGGCCGATGAATTGCAGGAAGGCCGCAACGCCCTTGTATTCAGCAGGCGTGCGCTTGGGCGAGGTCATCGTCCACAGGCTGGCACCGCCAATGATGGTGTTGTTCGGCGTGCTGGTCAGCGCCGGATCATACGGGATCACCGAAGCTGCCCATTTGAATTTCGCATTGCGCGCAATGTCGCCACGCCCGGCCGAGGAGCCAAAGCCGATGGCGGCTTGGCCGCTATAGAACAACGGATCAGGCTGCGCATCACGGCCGGCATATTTGAACGCGCCTTCCTTGGACAGATCGAGCAGCATCTGCAATTGCTTGGCATGGGCGGGCGAGTTGAATTTCAGCTCGGCATCCAGACCATCAAAGCCGTTGGATTTGCTGGCGAATGGCAGATTGTGGATCGCGCCGAATTGCTCGATTTGAATCCACGCGAACCACGACGACGTTGCCGCCACCAGATCCGGGCCGCCCGATTTGGCCATCATCGGCTTGGCCCATTTGTCGCGCAGCGTGACGGTGGCGGCGTGGAATTCGGCCCAGGTGGTGGGCGGCTTCTCCGGGTCCAGACCCGCAACCTCAAAGGCGTCTTTGTTGTACCACATCACGCCGGTGGAGGAGTTCAGCGGCATTGACGCCATCCGGCCATCGGAGAGCGAGTAATAGCCCCGCACGGCGGGCAGATAGGAGGCCGGATCAATCTTCAGGCCGGTTTCCTTGGCCAGTTCCCACACCTGCTTGACCGCCTTGCCGGCCGCGAGCATCGAGCCGGTGCCGACCTCATAAATCTGCGCCAAATGCGGTGCCTGCCCGGCGCGCCATGCGGCGATATTGGCGGTCAATGTCTCGGGGTAGCTGCCCTTGAACACCGCCTCAAGCTCGTAATCGCTTTGGCTGGCGTTGAACTCGCGCGCGAGTCGGTTGATTTCTTCACCATTGGCACCCGTCAAGGCATGCCACAGCACAATCTTGGTCTTCGCCGCCTGAGCATGGGCGGAGATCGGAGCGGCCAACGGGGCGGCAACCAGGGCAGCGGCCCCGGTCAGAAGTGTGCGGCGTTGCATCAAGCTGTCTCCCATGGTTCCTGCCGTCCGGGTTCGCCCCTGATCGGCCATTCCCGGTGGCCCGGGACGTTACGCCGACAGATGCTAGCCGCAGCGACGCAACAGGTCGATGGTTTTGCTGCTTAATCACTCCTCAAGGCTTTGGCCAATGAAGCTGCGATGACGCTGGGTGATCGGCAAACCCGGTACGTGCAGCCACCCCCCTCACATAGGGCCGCATTGCCGTTGACAGAATTTATGCCTGCCGTAACATGTTACCCATAGCACGGCGACACAAGACCCTGCTGATCAATGCGTCTGGAGGAATTACGTCATGAAGCTCAATCGCCGCAGCCTGCTGAGCAATGTCGGCCTCGCCGGTATTGGCATACTCGCCGCCCCCGCTCTGCTCACCCGCCATGCGAACGCCGCCATCACACTGCGTTGGGGCTCGGTGCTGCCGACCAGCCATCCCTCGGTTGCGATGATGGACAAGGTGGCCCGCGATGTCTCCGACAAAACCGGCGGCGCGGTGGCCATTCAGACCTTCCCCTCCGGCCAACTTGGCTCCTCACGTGATGTCATCGAGGCCACGTCCACCGGTGCGATCCAGATGGTCGATGAAGGGGCGGCCCAGTTCGGCCAGTTCAGCGCGGCCTTCTCCATCCTCGAAGCACCCTATGTCTGGCAGAGCGCCACCCATATGCGCCGCGCGCTCGCTTCGCCGATTGTTGATGCGATGAACGCCGATCTGGTCGCCAAGCGCCAGATGCGGGTGATCGGCTCCACCTATTACGGCACCCGCCACGTCACCACCGGGTCGCGTGACGTCAAAAGCGTGGGTGACATGCAGGGCTTCAAGCTGCGCATCCCGGAAGTGGACACCTATCGCGCCATGGCCGAAGCCTGGGGGGCGAAGGCCACGCCGATGAATTTCGGCGAACTCTATCTCGCCCTCAGCCAGGGGGCCGTCGATGGCCAGGAGAACCCGCTGCCGACGATTCAGAGCGGTAAATTCTTCGAAGTGCAGAAGCATCTGCTGCTGACGGCACACATCATGACGCCGCGCCTGGTTGTGGTGAATGAGGCGGCATGGAAAAGCCTGTCCGCCAGCCAGCAAGACATTCTGCGCGCCTCGCTCGCCGCCTTCGGCAAAGAGCAAGATGACGAGATCGTTCGTCAGGAAAATTCGCTGGTCGATACCTTCAAACAAGGCGGCATGATCGTCACGCCCATCGATGTAGACAGCTTCCGCAAGCCAGTGCTGGCCAGTGTGCCGGGCAAGTTCGAGGCGAAATGGGGCAAGGGTCTGTGGGAACGGGTGGTTTCGGCCTGATCCCAATGCTGGCTCTGTTCGACCGCGCGCTGGCAATATTCGGTGCCGCCCTGCTCACCTGCCTGATGGCCACCGTGCTGGCAGGTGTGGTGACGCGGGCGATCGACGATCCATGGGGCTGGACCGATGAGGGCGCGCGCTTTCTGATGGTCTGGCTCGCCACCACCGGTTGGATGCTCGCCAGCCGCAAACGGGCGCATGTGCGCATCCGCTTCTTCCAGAATCTGCTGCCCAATGCGGTGTGGCGGGGCGTGGAGCGGGTGATTCAGGCGGCCCTTGTGCTGCTCGGTCTGGTGATCGCCTGGTTCGCCATCACCCTGGTGCAGCGCAACGCCGATCTGGACGCCACATCGCTGCCGATCTCGATGGCCTGGCTTTACGTGCCGCTGATCCCGGCCGGGTTGCTGATGGCGGTGCAGGCGATGGGGCAGTTGCTGCGGCCGGGGGAGAAGACCATTTGACCCAACTGATGGCCGAAATCGCGCTGTGCTGGCTGTTCGCCATCCTGACCGGATTGCCGCTATTTTCCGCTATGGCATTGGCAGCGCTGGGTTTCGTCACCCTCTCCGGTTTGTCACCCTCCATCGTGCCGCAAAAGATGGCGCAGGCGATGAATGCGTTTCCCATCGTGGCCGCGCCATTGTTCATCCTGATGGGCAATCTGCTGAGTGCGGCGAAAATCACCGACCGCATCGTGCGCTTCGCCACCGCCGTGATGGGCTCACTGCGCGGCGGCTACGCGCAGGCGAGCATTCTGGCCAGCCTCATCTTCGCCGGCATGGCGGGCTCTGCCGTGGCGGACGCTGCAGGCACCGGGGCGGTGGAAATCCGGGCGATGAAACGCGCGGGTTATCGGGCGGAAACGGCAGCGGCCATCAACGCCTCCGCCGCCACCATTGGTGCCATCGTGCCGCCCAGCCTGCCGATTGTGATCTTCGGCGTCACGTCAGACGTCTCGGTGGGCCGTCTGTTCCTGGCCGGCTGCATCCCCGGCCTGCTGATGGCCGCCTCGCTGATGACGATGGTGGCGGTGATCGGCAAACGCCAGGGCTTCCCAAGCCAGCGTTTCCCCGGCTGGGGCGAGCTTTGGGCCGCGTTCCGCGATGGCTTTTTTGCCCTGATGGCCCCGGTGATCCTGCTCGGCGGCATGTTCAGCGGTTTGTTCACGCCCACCGAGGCCGCAGCCGTCGCGGGGCTGTATGCGCTGTTCCTGGGGCTGGTGATCTACCGCACGCTGCATCTGGCCGATATCACCCGCGTGCTGGTCGAGACGGTGGAGACGGCGGGGATTGTGACGGTGCTGGTGATGGCGGCGGGCGCGCTTGGCTGGTGCATGTCGATCTCCCGCATCCCGCAAACCGTCGCCCCCTGGATGGTCTCGGCCATTCACGGCAAGTTGTTGTTTTTGCTGGTGTGTAACGCGCTACTGCTGGTGGTTGGCTGTTTCATGGAAACGCTGGCCGCGTTGTTGATCCTGATCCCGATTCTGCTGCCCGCCGCGAAAGGCTTCGGGGTGGAACCGGTGCAATTCGGCATCATCATGATCTTCAACCTCATTCTCGGCACCATTCACCCGCCCGTTGGTGTGGTGTTGTTTGTCACCTCGCGCATTGCCGAAATTTCCTATGAACGCATGTCGCGCGCGGTGCTGCCCTGGCTGGTGCCGCTGCTGATCGTGCTGGCGGGCATCACCCTTTGGCCGCCGCTGACCACGTGGCTGCCCGGCGTGGTGTTCGATTGACGCACACCAAGCCGGGGATAAACGCAGTTGCACGCCACGCATTGCCGCGTTCACCATCCGGTTAATGAAGTGACCAGATCGGCGCACTGAACGAGGGTATGATCGCATGAGCAATCCCGTCCGCCTCGCCGTGATGGGCGCAGGCCTGATCGGCAAGCGCCATATCGCGCATATTCTGGCCCGCCCAGAATCCGAATTAGCCGCCATTGTCGATCCCACTGAGGCTGCCCGTGCCTTGGCAGCCAGCCTCAACACGCCCTGGTATGCCTCCTTCGCCGAGATGAAGGCGGCGGCGTTGCCCGATGGGGTGATCATCGCCACGCCGAACCAGATGCATGTCGCCAACGGGCTGGACTGCATCGCCGCCGGTCTGCCGAGTTTGATTGAAAAGCCGCTGGCCGATGATGTGGTCGCCGCCGAGGCCTTGGTCGATGCCGCCGAACGTGACGGCATTCCGCTGCTCACCGGCCATCACCGCCGCCACAACCCGCTGATGCAGAAAGCCAAAGCCGAGATCGATGCGGGTCGCCTGGGCCGGGTGATCGCGGTGCACGGCACGTTCTGGCTCTACAAGCCCGATGATTATTTCGATCCGCAATGGCGCCGCGAAAAGGGTGCGGGCCCCATTCTGACCAATCTGATCCATGATGTGGATCTGCTGCGCTATCTCTGCGGTGAGGTGGTGGCGGTGCAGGCGGCGCAGTCCAATGCGCTGCGCGGTCATGCGGTGGAAGAGACCGCCGTGATCATCCTGCATTTCGCCTCGGGCGCGCTCGGCACCGTCACGGTGTCAGATGCCATTCAGTCGCCGTGGAGTTGGGAATTCACCTCCGGCGAGAACCCGGCCTACACTCACACGCAAGAGACCTGTTACATGATCGGCGGCACACGCGGCTCGCTGGCCATTCCGCAGTTGGATTTCTGGAGCCATCCGCAGCAGCCAAGCTGGTGGTCGCCGTTGGAGCGGGAGCGGTTAGACGTGACGTTGGAAGACCCGCTCGGCTTGCAAATTGCCAATCTCTGCGGCGTCATTCGCGGCACGGCGTCCCCGGTTGTCACCGGTCGTGAGGGGTTGAACACCTTGAAGGTGATCGAAGCCGTCAAACAGGCGGCGTGCAGTGGCGCGTTGGTGCGTCTCTGAACAGGGGCATGTGATGCAGGGCGATGCGTGTGATGTGGCGGTGATTGGCGGTGGCGTGGTGGGCATGTCCATCGCGCATGGGCTGAGTGCTGCCGGATTGCGAGTCACCGTGCTTGATGAGGGCGATGTCGCCTTTCGCGCCTCACGCGGCAATTTCGCGCTGGTCTGGGTGCAGGGCAAAGGCCTTGCCATGCCGGAATATGCACGCTGGACGCTGCAATCCTCCGATCTCTGGGCCGATTTCGCCGCTGACCTCACCGCCGAGACCGGCATCGACATCGCCCATCGCCGTCCGGGTGGCTTCGCGCTGTGTCTGAGCGAGGATGAATTGGAGCAGCGTGCCCACGACCTCGGGCGGTTGCACAATCAGATGCCCGGCCATGTGCGGCTGGAGGTGCTCGACCACAAGGCGGTCAAAGCGATCCTGCCCGATATCGGCCCCGAGGTCGTCGGCGGCACCTATTGCCCGGCGGATGGCCATGTGAACTCCCTGCGCCTGTTCAACGCGCTGCATGAGACAGCCCGGCTGCGCGGCGTGGCCTATCAGCCCAATGCCAGCGTGCGCACGATCACGCCCACAACTGACGGGTTTCGCATTCTCTCGGCGGCGGGTGATGTGCAGGCGCGCAAGATCGTGCTCGCCGCAGGCCTCGGCAATGCTCGCCTGGCACCGATGGTTGGTCTGCACGCCCCGGTGCGCCCGCAGCGTGGGCAGGTGATGGTGACGGAGAAGCTCGCGCCGTTTCTGCATCATCCGCTGGTCAATCTGCGCCAAACCGATGAGGGCGGTGTGATGATCGGCAATTCGCAGGAGGAAGCGGGCCTTGATCCCAGCACCAGCCATGCCGTGCTCGGCGATTTGGCGGCGCAGGCGGTGCGCTATTTCCCGCTGCTCGCCCGCGCGCAATTGGTGCGCAGTTGGGCGGCCTTGCGGGTGATGAGCCCAGACGGACATCCGATTTATGACCGCTCGCACAGCTGTCCCGGTGCCTATGTCGTCACCTGCCACAGCGGCATCACCCTCGCCGCCGCGCATGCCCGCATTTTGGCAAGCCATATCGCCGCCGACAGCTGGCCCGACACGCTTTCCCCCTTCAGCGCGCGGAGGTTCGATGATGTTCAGGCGGCTTGAAGGCGCGCGGATGCCGGTGGAGATCCACGTCAACGGCCAGCTTGTGCAGGCCTGCGCGGGTGACAGCGTGGCGGCGGCGTTGCTGGTGCTGGGCGTTGCAAGCTTTCGTCACACCCCGAAAACCGGCAGCCCGCGTGCGGCCTATTGCGGGATGGGCGTGTGTTTCGACTGTCTGGTGACAATCAATGGCGAGCCCAACCGCCAAGCCTGCCTCACCCCGGTCGCACAGGGCATGACCATCGACACCGGCACGCGCCTTGCGCAACTGAGCGAAACGGCACCCGTATGAGCCACTCCTGCGACCTGTTCATCGTCGGCGCAGGCCCA
>Ga0316222_1003282_pt1 | contig 16078 bp, 10 predicted proteins | sample TBH18011metaG_FD_206008 | JGI IMG/M metagenome (GOLD analysis project Ga0316222, IMG submission 206008) | Freshwater microbial communities from Trout Bog Lake, Wisconsin, USA - TBH18011 | ecosystem: Environmental > Aquatic > Freshwater > Lake > Hypolimnion/Profundal zone | place: USA: Wisconsin...
AAATCATGGCAAAGAGTAAATTTGAACGTACGAAGCCCCACGTAAATGTGGGCACCATCGGTCACGTGGACCATGGCAAGACGACATTGACTGCGGCGATCACGACCGTGCTGTCGAAGAAGTTTGGTGGAGAAGCGAAAGCTTACGACCAGATTGACGCAGCGCCGGAAGAAAAGGCACGCGGTATTACAATTAATACCGCGCACGTAGAATACGAAACGTCAAACCGTCACTACGCACACGTTGACTGTCCTGGACATGCCGACTATATCAAGAACATGATTACCGGTGCGGCGCAGATGGATGGCGCGATTCTGGTGGTATCAGCAGCTGACGGTCCGATGCCGCAAACTCGCGAGCACATCCTGCTGGCGCGTCAAGTGGGCGTTCCGTTCATTATCGTGTACATGAACAAAGCTGACATGGTGGATGACGCCGAACTGCTGGAATTGGTCGAAATGGAAGTGCGCGAACTGCTCACCAAATACGACTTCCCTGGTGACGACACCCCAATTATTATCGGTAGCGCGCTCAAGGCGCTGCAAGGTGACCAATCTGAAATCGGCGAGCCATCAATCTTCCGTTTGGCGGAAGCATTGGACACCTACATTCCTGAACCTAAGCGTGCTCTGGACGGTGCATTCCTGATGCCTGTTGAAGACGTATTCTCCATCTCGGGTCGCGGCACCGTGGTAACGGGTCGTGTTGAGCGTGGAATCATCAAGGTTGGTGAAGAAATTGAAATCGTTGGTCTTAAGCCGACGCTGAAGACGACATGCACCGGCGTGGAAATGTTCCGCAAGCTGCTGGACCAAGGTCAGGCAGGGGACAACGTGGGAGTGCTGTTACGCGGTACCAAGCGTGAAGAAGTGGAGCGTGGTCAAGTGTTGGCCAAGCCGGGCTCGATTACACCGCACACCAAGTTCACGGCAGAGATCTATGTTTTGAGCAAAGATGAAGGGGGTCGTCATACTCCGTTCTTCCAGGGATATCGTCCACAATTCTACTTCCGTACCACCGACGTGACTGGAGCGGTTGAATTGCCGGCCGGTACCGAAATGGTGATGCCTGGTGACAACGTATCGGTGACGGTAGGATTGATTGCACCGATCGCGATGGAAGAAGGATTGCGCTTCGCGATTCGTGAAGGTGGTCGCACCGTTGGCGCGGGTGTGGTTGCTAAAATCATTGAATAAGTTTGTGGTCTGTGGTTGGTAACTTCGAGTTGCCAGTCACAGGTTATAGGCTGTTTGTTTTAGGCCAGTAGCTCAATTGGTAGAGTATCGGTCTCCAAAACCGAGGGTTGGGGGTTCGAGACCCTCCTGGCCTGCCAGTTACAAGAAATCGGACACAATGCATGGCTGACAAGATTAAATTAGGCGCGGCAATCCTGCTTATTGTTGCAGGAATTGCGGGCTTTTACTCGCTTCATGAGAGCGCTGCTGTAATTCAGTTGGCGGTGTTGTTGCTTGGCTTGGTGTTCGCTGCGGGGGTAATCTGGACCACTGATCCGGGTAAGCGCTTGTTTATTTTTGGCAAGGATTCGATTGCTGAAGCCAAGCGCGTGGTGTGGCCGACACGCAAAGAAACCATGCAGACAACCGGAGTTGTGATCGCATTTGCGGTTGTGATGGCCTTGTTCTTGTGGGCGGTAGATGCCAGCTTGATGGTGGTGGTCAATAAACTTATGGGACGGAGCGAGTGATGGCCAAGCGTTGGTATGTTGTTCATACGTACTCGCAGTTCGAAAAAAGTGTGCAGCGTGCTTTGGTAGAGCGCATCGCGCGTACCGGCATGCAAGACCTGTTCGGGCAAATATTAGTGCCGGTTGAAGAAGTGGTTGAGTTAAAAACGACTGAAAAACGCGGTCAGCAAAAAGTGCTGAGCGAACGCAAGTTTTTCCCCGGGTACGTGCTGGTGGAAATGGAAATGACCGACGAAAGCTGGCATTTGGTCAAAAATACACCCAAGGTAACGGGCTTCCTCGGTGGTTCGGCTATGAAACCGACACCGATCAGTCAGAAGGAAGTCGATACCATTATGCAGCAAATGCAGGCGGGTGTTGAGAAGCCGCGTCCAAAGGTACTGTTTGAAGTGGGTGAGGCTGTGCGCGTCAAAGAAGGTCCATTCACCGATTTTCATGGTACGGTGGATGATGTCAATTATGACAAGAATAAATTGCGTGTGGCGGTGACTATTTTTGGTCGTTCGACACCGGTTGAACTAGATTTTGGACAGGTTGAAAAGTCCTAGGAAGCGGAAATAGGAAGAAAAAGGGATGGGGATAAAAAACCCTTCCCCTTTTTCATTTCTCTTTCCTGTATTAAACGGGGAGCGTATCGGAGTGGTTGCGGTATGCGTTTAACCCACTAAAAAGGAGTAGTAACGTGGCAAAGAAGATAGTTGGCTATATCAAGCTGCAAGTGCCTGCGGGCAAAGCAAATCCAAGTCCTCCAATCGGCCCTGCACTGGGTCAGCGCGGTTTGAATATCATGGAATTCTGTAAGGCGTTTAACGCCCAAACCCAAGGCGTTGAGCCTGGTTTGCCGATTCCTGTTGTGATTACCGCTTTTGCAGACAAGAGCTTCACCTTCGTCATGAAGACGCCACCTGCGACTATTCTGATCAAGAAAGCTGCAGGTATACAAAAGGGAAGTAAAACACCTCATACCGACAAGGTTGGCAAGCTTACCCGCAAACAAGCGGAAGATATTGCAACAACCAAGATGCCTGATCTGACAGCAGCCGATATGGATGCCGCAGTGCGCACTATTGCTGGCAGCGCCCGCAGCATGGGTATTACCGTGGAGGGCGTATAACATGGCACACATTTCCAAACGTTACAAAGCACTGGCTGCCAAGGTAGATCGCAACAAGCTGTATCCGCTGGCGGATGCGCTGACTTTGGTGAAAGAAACTGCCAAGGCAAAATTCGATGAATCGATTGATGTCGCAGTGAACTTGGGTATAGATGCGAAAAAATCCGACCAGCTGGTTCGCGGCTCTGTTGTGTTGCCTAAAGGCACCGGAAAAAGCGTACGCGTGGCAGTATTTGCCCAAGGCGCCAAGGCTGAAGAAGCTAAAGCTGCCGGTGCAGATGTAGTTGGTTTTGATGATCTGGCTGAAAGCATCAAGGCAGGTAAAATGGATTTCGACGTGGTAATTGCTTCACCGGACGCAATGCGTATTGTGGGCCAATTGGGTCAAATCCTGGGTCCACGCGGTTTGATGCCTAACCCCAAGGTGGGAACAGTATCGGCTGATGTGGCAGGTGCGGTAAGAAACGCCAAGGCGGGTCAAGTACAGTACCGCACTGACAAGAACGGTATCGTGCAGTGCACCATCGGTCGTGCGTCGTTTACACCAGAGGCATTGCGCGAAAATATGTTGGCGCTGATTGATGCGCTTAACAAAGCTCGTCCAGCTGCTGCCAAAGGTGTTTACCTGAAGAAGGTATCGGTTTCCAGTACGATGGGTGTCGGTATTCGCGTTGAACAAGCAAGCTTGGCAGCGTAAGTGATTTGAATTTGCGGCATGGTGTTTAACCATGCCGCCTGAAGGCTTTGGACTGCTGGCAGGATAGGCAGATTATCAAAGACCGTAGGTACCCGAGGTGCAGTCAGCCGACGGTTTAATTGACGGCTTATCCCGTCAACCCACGTAGATGGTGTGCCCATAAGCGGGAGTGCATTTTTTCTGGCTTAAGGTCGCGGTCGTTAATGAAGGAATGGATAACCTGGGTTATGTGTTCCGGTTAAAAAGGGAGAAAGACTTTGGGTCTTAATCTGCAACAAAAACAAGCGGTAGTGAGCGAAGTAAGTGCGCAAGTTGCACAGGCTCAGACGATCGTTTTGGCAGAGTACCGTGGGATAGCAGTAGCGGACATCACCAAATTGCGTGCTACTGCGCGCAAATCAGGTGTGTATTTTCATGTATTGAAAAATACGCTGGCCCGCCGTGCTGTTCAAGGTACGCAATTCGAAGCTTTGGCGGAAAAGATGGTAGGACCGCTAGTGTACAGCATCAGTTCTGATGCTGTTGCTGCCGCTAAAGTGGTGCATGAGTTTGCTAAAACGAACGACAAGTTGGTGGTTAAGGCAGGTGCTTACAATGGCAAGACTCTGGATGCCGCAGGCGTTAACGCACTGGCTACAGTACCTTCCAAGGAAGTGCTGCTGGCACAACTATGCGGTTTACTGCAATCGCCAATCGCTGGCTTTGCACGTGTACTGAGCGCTGTGGCTGAGCAAAAAGCAGCTGCTTGATCATCTAAAATTAATCTTTAAAAGTTAGGAACTACAAAATGGCATTCGATAAAGACGCATTTCTGGCATCCGTGGACGCTATGTCCGTTCTGGAGCTGAATGAACTGGTTAAGGCAATTGAAGAGAAGTTCGGCGTTTCTGCCGCTTCGATGGCAGCTCCTGCTGCCGGTGGTGCTGGTGGCGCAGCTCCCGCAGCAGCTGAACAAACTGAATTCACAGTTGTTCTGACCGCAGCTGGCGATGCCAAGGTAAACGTAATCAAGGTTGTTCGCGCTATTACCGGCTTGGGCTTGAAGGAAGCCAAGGATCTGGTGGACGGAGCTCCGAAGCCAGTCAAGGAAGGTGTTAACAAGGCTGATGCTGATGCCGTACTGAAACAATTGATCGAAGCAGGCGCAACCGCTGAAATCAAGTAACTGTCGCATGTGGAAAAGGCTGGCGGCTTCCGTCAGCCTTTTCCGCTTTTAAGAAGTTAACGGTCAGCGGGCGTTGATCGCGCCCTTTGTCCCTTGTCTTTTTTTCCTTGGTTGTGGAGATATCATGAACTATTCGTTTACTGAAAAAAAACGTATCCGTAAGAGTTTCGCAAAACGGATCGGCGCTTTGCCGGTGCCATTTTTGCTGTCCACCCAGCTTGAGTCTTATAGCGCTTTCTTACAGGCAAGTGTCCAGCCTGAGCAACGCATTAACGACGGTTTGCAGGCCGCATTTAATTCGATCTTTCCGATTGAAAGCCATAACAAATATGCCCGTCTGGATTTTGTCAGCTATGCGCTTGGGGTGCCCCCTTTTGATGTGAAAGAATGTCAACAGCGCGGGCTGACCTATGCATCACCGTTGCGCGCCCGCGTTCGCCTTACTTTGCTGGACAAAGAAGCATCCAAGCCAACTGTCAAGGAAGTGAAAGAGCAGGAAGTGTACATGGGCGAAATTCCGTTGATGACACACACCGGTTCGTTTGTGATTAATGGTACAGAGCGTGTGATCGTGTCGCAGTTGCATCGCTCGCCCGGGGTATTTTTCGAGCACGACCGGGGTAAAACACACAGCTCGGGAAAATTGTTGTTCTCGGCACGTATTATTCCTTACCGTGGTTCCTGGCTGGATTTTGAATTTGACGCCAAGGATTATGTATATTTCCGTATTGACCGTCGCCGCAAGATGCCCGTTACGATTTTGCTGAAGTCACTGGGTTATACGCCCGAGCAAATTCTGGCCGCATTCTTCGATGTGGATACATTCTTGTTGGGCAAAAAAGGCATTCAGTTTGAGGTAGTACCGGAACGCCTGCGCGGCGAAATAGCGCGCTTTGACATAGCCGGCAAGGGCGGTAAAGTGATCGTTGCATCGGGCAAGCGTATTACAGTGCGTCATATCCGCGAGATACAGGAAGCCGGCATCGACAAGCTGGCAGTCGGCGATGATTTCCTGGTCGGGCGTGTACTCGCTCATAACGTGGTGGACAAGGAAAGCGGAGAAATTATCGCCAATGCCAACGACGAAATTACTGAAACTCTGCTGGGTAAATTGCAAGCTGCAGAGATCACGCAAATTAACACTCTGTATACCAACGATTTAGATCAGGGCGCGTTCATATCGCAAACATTGCGCACAGACGAAACGACTGACCTGTGGACAGCGCGCGTTGCTATTTATCGCATGATGCGTCCTGGAGAGCCACCAACAGAAGACGCAGTTGAAGGGCTGTTTAACGGCTTGTTCTTCTCTGAAGAGCGTTATGATTTGTCGGCAGTTGGACGAATGAAATTTAACCGTCGTGTCGGACGTGAAGAGCTGACCGGTTCCGGTATTCTTTCGAACGATGACATCGTTGCGGTTATTAAGATTTTGGTTGAATTGCGCAATGGCCGCGGCGAAATTGACGACATCGATCACTTGGGTAATCGTCGTGTGCGTGCGGTGGGTGAGCTGGCGGAAAATCAATTCCGTGCCGGTCTGGCTCGCGTTGAACGCGCTGTGAAAGAGCGACTTGGTCAGGCTGAAACTGATAATTTGATGCCGCACGATTTGATTAATGCCAAGCCGATTTCAGCAGCAGTTAAGGAATTTTTTGGTTCCAGCCAGTTGTCGCAGTTTATGGATCAAACCAATCCTCTGTCGGAAGTGACCCACAAGCGACGTATTTCCGCACTGGGCCCGGGGGGGTTGACACGCGAACGCGCAGGCTTCGAAGTGCGCGACGTACATCCGACGCACTATGGTCGCGTGTGCCCGATCGAGACACCGGAAGGTCCGAACATCGGTCTGATTAACTCGCTGGCGCTGTATGCCCGCACCAATAACTATGGTTTTATTGAAACACCCTATCGTAGAGTGCTCAAGGGCAAGGCAACCGATGATGTTGATTATCTGTCTGCTATCGAAGAAGGAAAGTTCACCATTGCGCAGGCCAACGCCGAGTTGGATAGCAAAGGAAAGTTTACCAATGACATAGTGTCTTCACGTCAGCATAATGAATTCGTGTTGGCAACGCCGGAAAAAATCGAGTACATGGACGTGGCCCCTGCGCAGGTTGTATCGGTAGCGGCTTCGTTGATTCCGTTCCTGGAACACGATGATGCTAACCGCGCGTTGATGGGTGCAAACATGCAACGTCAAGCGGTGCCCTGTCTGAGAGCAGAAAAGGCATTGGTTGGAACCGGTATTGAACGCACCGTAGCGGTAGACTCGGGTACAACCGTGCAAGCATGGCGCGGTGGCCGTGTGGATTATGTGGATGCCGGTCGTATCGTGGTCCGTGTGAATGATGATGAAACCACGCACGGCGAAGTGGGTGTGGATATTTACAATCTCACCAAGTACACACGATCCAATCAGAACACCAATATTAACCAGCGACCTCTGGTCAGAATGGGTGACGTGATTGCACGCGGTGACGTGATTGCCGACGGTGCATCCACCGATATGGGCGAGTTGGCACTGGGCCAAAATATGCTGGTGGCGTTTATGCCTTGGAACGGCTACAACTACGAAGACTCGATTTTGATCTCCGAGCGTGTGGTGGCTGAAGACAGATTTACTTCTATCCACATCGAAGAATTGACGGTAGTGGCGCGCGATACCAAACTGGGTTCGGAAGAAATCACCCGTGACATCCCGAATTTGTCTGAAGCACAAATGGCGCGCTTGGATGAATGCGGTATCGTGCACATCGGCGCGGAAGTGAGTGTGGGGGATGTGTTGGTTGGTAAAGTGACGCCGAAGGGTGAGACCCAGCTGACGCCTGAAGAAAAATTGCTTCGTGCAATTTTTGGCGAAAAGGCGTCCGATGTGAAAGATACCAGCCTGCGCGTGCAAGCCGGTATCTCCGGTACCGTCATCGACGTTCAAGTGTTCACCCGTGAGGGATTACAACGCGACAAACGTGCTCAACAAATTATTGACGATGAATTGAATCGCTACAAGAAGGATTTGGCCGACCAGATGCGTATCGTTGAGGCTGACGTATTTACCCGTCTGGAAAAGCTGCTGTTGGGTAAAGTGGTTAACGGCGGTCCAAAGAAATTGGCCAAGGGAACAAAACTGGACAAGAGTTATCTTTCAAGTTTGGAGCACCATCATTGGTTTGACATTCGCTTGAGCGACGAAGAAGTGGCTGCTCAACTTGAGCAAGTCAAAGAAAGTCTTGGTTTGAAGCGTCTGGAATTTGATGCGGCGTTTGACCTGAAGAAGCGCAAGCTGACACAAGGCGATGAGCTGCAAGCTGGTGTTCAGAAGATGGTCAAGGTCTATGTGGCAGTGAAACGTCGTTTGCAAGCCGGTGACAAAATGGCCGGACGTCACGGTAACAAGGGTGTGGTTTCGCGTATTGTTCCAGTGGAAGATATGCCTTATATGGCTGATGGTACACCGGTAGACGTGGTCTTGAACCCTCTGGGCGTACCTTCGCGGATGAACATCGGTCAAATTCTGGAGGTTCATCTAGGTTGGGCAGCCAAGGGCTTGGGCAAAAAAATTAACAATATGCTGGAGTCGCAAGCCAAGATTGCTGATGTACGCAAGTTCCTAGGTAAGATTTACAACACCAGTGGTCAGACTGTCGACATCGCTGCATTCAGCGATGATGAAGTACTTGAATTGTGCCGCAATCTGAAAAGTGGTGTGCCATTTGCCACGCCAGTATTCGATGGTGCGGATGAAGATGAAATCAAGCACATGCTTGAACTGGCCGATTTGCCGCGTTCAGGCCAGATTGCCTTGCACGACGGACGTACCGGTGCAGCTTTTGACCGCCCGGTTACTGTAGGTTATATGCATGTACTGAAGTTGCACCACTTGGTGGATGACAAGATGCACGCACGTTCGACGGGTCCGTACAGTTTGGTGACCCAGCAACCTCTCGGCGGTAAGGCGCAATTCGGTGGCCAGCGCTTTGGGGAAATGGAAGTTTGGGCACTGGAAGCTTACGGCGCTGCCTACACCTTGCAGGAAATGTTGACGGTTAAGTCGGATGACGTTAACGGCCGCACCAAGGTTTACGAAAGCATCGTCAAGGGCGATCACAAAATTGATGCCGGTATGCCGGAATCATTCAATGTACTGACCAAGGAAATTCGTTCCCTGGGCATTGATATCGATTTGGAACGTCACTAAATATTGTTCGTCGGGCATAAGGCTTAAAGGAGCTACACATGAAAGCATTGCTGGATTTGTTCAGGCAGGTAACGCAAAAAGAAGAGTTTGACGCGATTAAGATCGGGTTGGCTTCTCCGGAGAAAATTCGTTCTTGGTCCTATGGCGAAGTTAAGAAGCCGGAAACAATTAATTATCGTACGTTCAAACCGGAACGCGATGGGTTGTTTTGCGCAAAAATATTTGGACCAACGAAAGATTACGAGTGTCTGTGCGGCAAGTATAAACGACTGAAACATCGTGGTGTGATCTGTGAAAAGTGCGGAGTTGAAGTCACTTTGTCCAAGGTGCGTCGCGAGCGCATGGGCCACATTGAGCTGGCTTCCCCGGTTGCGCATATTTGGTTCCTGAAGTCACTTCCCTCTCGCCTCGGTATGGTGCTCGACATGACATTGCGCGACATCGAACGCGTGCTGTATTTTGAGGCCTATGTTGTAACCGAGCCGGGTATGACGCCGCTGAATCGTGGCCAGTTGCTGTCAGAAGATGATTATCTGGCAAAGCTTGAGGAATATGGCGATGAGTTCTCTGCTGTTATGGGGGCTGAGGGCGTACGCGCTTTGTTGCGCGCACTGGATGTTCCTTCTGAGGTGGAAAAGTTAAGAAGTGAATTGGCGGCAACCAGTTCCGAAACCAAAATCAAAAAATACGCTAAACGTCTCAAAATACTTGAGGCTTTCGTCTCCTCCGGCATTAAGCCGGAATGGATGGTCATGACCGTATTACCTGTTCTGCCACCTGAATTGCGTCCACTGGTTCCTTTGGACGGAGGTCGTTTTGCAACTTCCGATTTGAATGATCTTTATCGCCGCGTGATTAATCGTAACAATCGTTTGAAGCGTTTACTGGAACTCAAAGCGCCTGAGATCATTGTCCGCAACGAAAAACGTATGCTGCAGGAATCGGTTGATTCGCTCCTGGATAACGGTCGTCGCGGTAAAGCCATGACAGGGGCAAACAAGCGTCCGTTGAAGTCTCTGGCCGATATGATCAAAGGTAAAGGCGGACGTTTCCGTCAAAACTTGCTGGGTAAGCGGGTTGATTATTCCGGTCGTTCAGTGATCGTGGTTGGGCCTCAGCTGAAATTGCACCAGTGCGGCTTGCCGAAGAAAATGGCGCTCGAATTGTTCAAGCCATTTATTTTCCACAAACTGGAAATTTTGGGCTTGGCAACGACTATTAAAGCCGGAAAACGTATGGTTGAAGCAGAAGAGCCCATTGTCTGGGATATTCTGGAAGACGTGATTCGCGAACATCCGGTGATGCTGAATCGTGCACCTACGCTTCACCGCTTGGGGATTCAGGCATTTGAGCCGATCCTTATTGAAGGTAAGGCAATCCAGTTGCATCCGTTGGTTTGTACCGCTTTTAACGCCGACTTTGACGGTGACCAAATGGCGGTTCACGTACCCTTGTCGCTAGAGGCGCAGATGGAATGTCGCACTTTGATGCTGGCATCCAATAATGTGCTATCACCCGCTAACGGAGAGCCGATCATTGTTCCGTCACAGGATATTGTGTTGGGTCTCTACTACATGACGCGCGAAAAGGTAGGTTCTTTGGGCGAAGGCGCACTGTTCTCGAACGTGTCAGAAGCTTTGCGTGCTTATGAATCCGGCCATGCAGATCTGCAAGCCAAGGTGATAGTCCGAATAAAAGAATCTCAAGCTGATGAAAACGGCATTTTGCAAGTCAAGCTCAACCGCTATGAAACGACAGTAGGTCGTGCCATCCTTTCTGAAATACTGCCTGCCGGACTGCCGTTCAGTCTGATCAACAAAGCGCTCAAGAAGAAGGAAATCTCACGTCTGATTAACACCAGCTTCCGACGCTGCGGTTTACGCGATACAGTCATTATGGCCGACAAGTTGATGTCCACTGGCTTTACGTATGCAACTCGCGCCGGTATCTCGATTTGCTTGGACGACATGCTGGTACCTCCACAAAAGAATGAGCTGATTGGCGCGGCAGAAAAAGAAGTTCATGAAATCGATGTGCAGTACACCTCCGGTTTGGTCACTCAAGGCGAACGTTACAACAAGGTGGTCGACATCTGGGGTCGCACAGGGGATATTGTTGCCAAGGCGATGATGGATCAATTGGGCAGTGAACCGGTAATTGATCGTGCCACAGGCGAAGTGCGTACCGACAAGAAGGGTAAAACTCTGATGCAAGAGTCATTCAACTCCATCTATATGATGGCTGACTCGGGTGCACGTGGTTCCGCAGCACAGATTCGGCAGTTGGCAGGTATGCGCGGTTTGATGGCCAAGCCTGATGGCTCGATCATTGAAACGCCGATTACCGCGAACTTCCGTGAAGGTCTGAATATGTTGCAGTACTTCATCTCAACCCACGGCGCACGTAAAGGCTTGGCGGATACAGCGTTGAAAACCGCTAACTCGGGCTACTTGACTCGACGCCTCGTTGACGTGACCCAGGATTTGGTCGTGATTGAAGACGATTGCGGTACCACGACAGGCGCTTCGTTTAAGGCGCTGGTTGAAGGTGGTGAAGTGATCGAAGCGCTGCGCGAGCGTATTTTGGGGCGGGTTGCCACCATGGACATCGTCAACCCAGAAACGGGTGAGACCTTGTATGAGGCAGGAACTCTGCTGGACGAAGATATGGTGGAAACCATTGAGTCGCTTGGCGTAGACGAAGTTCATGTACGTACTCCCTTGACTTGTGAAACACGCTACGGATTGTGCGCGAAGTGCTATGGTCGCGATTTGGGACGTGGCGGTCTGGTGAATACAGGCGAAGCAGTCGGTGTTATCGCGGCTCAATCCATCGGGGAGCCGGGAACCCAGCTGACTATGCGCACCTTCCACATCGGTGGTGCGGCGTCACGTACCGTCGTAGCCAGCCAGGTTGAGGGTAAGTCAAACGGCATTATGAAATACAGTGCGAACATGCGTACTGTAAGCACGGCACGCGGAGAGCTGGTAGTGGTGGCACGTAGTGGCGAGTTGATGGTGACCGATGATCATGGTCGCGAACGTGAACGTCATAAGGTGCCCTACGGTGCGATGCTAACCGTGCGGGAGGGGGTTGCAGTTCGTGCCGGAGAAGTTCTGGCTACATGGGATCCGCACACTCGTCCAATTGTTACAGAATATGCGGGCCGTGTGCGTTTCGAGAACGTGGAAGAGGGCGTTACTGTTGCCAAGCAGATTGATGAAGTTACGGGACTGTCGACTCTGGTAGTAATCGATCCCAAGCGGGCAGGTACACAAGGCAAAGGGGCTTTGCGTCCCCTGGTTCGCTTGCTTGACGATGAAGGCCGTGAAATCAAGATTGCTGGCACTGATCTATCAATTTCTGTGACCTTCCAGACCGGTAGTATCATCACGGTGGAAGATGGACACCACGTGGGTGTAGGTGAAGTATTGGCGCGCATTCCGCAGGAAAGCAGCAAGACGCGCGATATTACCGGCGGTTTGCCGCGTGTAGCTGAATTGTTCGAAGGCCGCTCACCCAAAGATGCGGGCATGCTGGCCGAAGTCACCGGAACAGCATCATTTGGTAAGGATACCAAGGGCAAACAGCGTCTGGTAATTACCGATGTTGAAGGCGTGGCGCACGAGTTTTTGATTACCAAAGACAAGCATGTTCTGGTGCATGACGGTCAAGTGGTCAATCAGGGTGAAATGATTGTGGATGGCCCGGCTGATCCGCATGACATCTTGCGCTTGCTGGGTGTGGCCGCATTGGCACGTTATATTACTGATGAGGTGCAAGACGTGTATCGTCTGCAGGGCGTGAAAATTAACGACAAGCATATCGAAGTGATTGTCCGTCAAATGCTGCGCCGCGTTCAAATCAAGGATGCAGGGGATACAACATTTATTCCTAAAGAGCAAGTTGAACGTGCGGAGTTGTTGCAGGAAAATGAGCGTGTTCTGGCGGAGGGAAAACAACCGGCAACGTTTGAGTTCATGCTGTTGGGTATTACCAAGGCTTCCTTGTCTACCGACTCGTTTATTTCGGCTGCATCGTTCCAGGAAACCACCCGAGTATTGACAGAAGCAGCAATTATGGGCAAGAAGGATGATCTGCGCGGCCTCAAGGAGAACGTAATTGTGGGCCGGCTGATTCCTGCTGGAACCGGACTTGCCTATCACACCACTCGCCGCAAGCAGCGTTTGGGGGTCGATATAGCACACGCAGGGGTATTGGCTGAAGGGGATTCTGAGCCTGAAGCACATGATAATACTCAGCTTGCTTGACAGTTCGGGCATTCATAACTAGAATGCGCGGTCTTTTTAGCCGTCACTGCGAGAGGATGCAGATTTGCTGTGGCGGCTATGATTTTTGCAGTATATTGATTTGTAGAGAATTTAGGTACATTTAAGGGATATTTTGAGATTATGCCAACCGTAAACCAGCTAGTGCGCAAGGGCCGTGAGGCCGAACCAGTCAAGAGTAAAGTTCCTGCACTTGGAGGAAGTCCTCAAAAGCGCGGAGTATGCACTCGCGTGTATACCACGACTCCAAAGAAACCGAACTCCGCTTTGCGCAAGGTGGCCAAGGTTCGTCTCACCAATGGATTTGAAGTCATTTCCTACATCGGTGGTGAGGGTCATAACCTGCAAGAGCACTCGGTCGTTTTGATCCGTGGTGGTCGTGTGAAGGATTTGCCGGGTGTGCGTTACCACACCGTGCGTGGCAGTCTGGATACGGCGGGCGTGAAAGATCGCAAACAGTCGCGTTCCAAATACGGCGCAAAGCGTCCTAAGAAGGCCTAATACCCTGGGTGGGTGGGGTTGGGGATGGATAATCCCGAATTCTTCGAAGAAATTTAATTAGTTGCAGGATAACACGAGGTTTAGATATGCCAAGACGTAGAGAAGTCCCCAAGCGCGAAGTTTTGCCTGATCCCAAGTACGGGAATCAGGATCTTTCCAAGTTTGTAAATGTCCTGATGACAGCCGGGAAAAAATCCGTGGCTGAGCGCATTCTTTATGGTGCCCTCGAGCAGGTCGTGAAGAAAAGCGGTAAAGATCCGATTGAAGTCTTTAACTTGGCGCTGAGTAATGTTAAGCCGCAAGTTGAAGTTAAAAGCCGTCGTGTGGGTGGTGCAAACTATCAGGTTCCAGTGGAAGTGCGTCCTTCGCGCCGTATGGCTTTGGCCATGCGCTGGTTGAAAGATTTTGCTCGTAAACGCGGCGAAAAGTCGATGGGCATGCGCTTGGCGGGTGAGTTGATTGACGCGTCCGAGGGACGTGGCGGTGCGGTTAAAAAGCGTGAGGAAGTTCATCGTATGGCTGAAGCCAACAAAGCTTTTTCTCACTTTCGTTTCTAAGTGTATATCTGATTTTTTTACAGTCTTCTATTTAGGTAGCTATCGTGGCACGTAAAACACCAATTGAGCGATACCGCAATATCGGCATCAGCGCGCATATAGATGCGGGCAAAACAACGACAACGGAACGTGTGTTGTTCTACACCGGCGTTTCACACAAAATCGGCGAAGTGCATGATGGCGCCGCTGTGATGGACTGGATGGAGCAAGAGCAAGAGCGTGGAATTACCATTACCTCTGCTGCGACCACCTGTTATTGGAAAGGGATGGACAAAAACTATCCCGAGCACCGGATTAACATTATTGATACACCGGGGCACGTGGACTTTACCATTGAGGTTGAGCGTTCCATGCGTGTGCTGGATGGTGCTTGCATGGTTTATTGTGCGGTCGGTGGTGTGCAGCCCCAATCCGAAACGGTTTGGCGCCAAGCTAACAAGTACGGCGTTCCTCGCTTGGCCTTCGTGAATAAGATGGATCGCTCCGGCGCCAACTTCTTTAAAGTTCACGACCAGATGAAAGTTCGTCTACGTGCAAACGTCGTGCCTATCCAGATTCCTATTGGCGCTGAAGAAAAATTCGAAGGTGTGGTCGATTTGATTCGCATGAAAGCGATCTATTGGGATGACTCCACTCAGGGTATGAAGTTTGAGTTGCGTGATATTCCTGCTGACTTGGCTCCGGTTGCAAAAGAATGGCGCGAGAAGTTGGTTGAAAGTGCTGCTGAAGCCAATGAAGAAATGATGAACAAATACCTTGAAGAAGGTGATTTGTCTGAAGCGGAAATTAAGCAAGGCCTGCGCATTCGCACCATTGCCAGTGAAATTGTACCTATGTTGTGCGGTTCGGCGTTCAAGAATAAGGGCGTTCAAGCGATGTTGGACGCAGTGCTTGACTACTTGCCGGCACCTACTGACATTCCGCCTGTCAAGGGTGAGTTGGAAGATGAAACGATTGGTGAGCGTAAAGCAAGTGATGATGAGCCTTTCTCCGCTTTAGCTTTCAAAATCATGACCGACCCATTTGTCGGGCAGTTGATCTTCTTCCGCGTCTATTCCGGAAAGCTTAATTCGGGCGATACGATTTTCAATCCGATTAAAAATAAGAAAGAGCGTATTGGTCGTATTCTGCTGATGCATGCAAACGAACGGGAAGAAATCAAAGAGGTGTTCGCGGGTGATATCGCGGCAGCTGTTGGGCTGAAAGATGCAACAACCGGTGATACTTTGTGTGATCCAAACAAAGTAATTACTTTGGAACGCATGATATTCCCTGAGCCAGTGATTCACGTTGCAGTTGAACCGAAGACCAAGGCCGACCAGGAAAAAATGGGTATGGCGTTGAATCGTCTGGCACAAGAAGATCCTTCTTTCCGTGTGCGTACCGATGAAGAGTCGGGTCAGACTATTATTTCCGGTATGGGTGAATTGCATCTGGAAATTCTGGTGGATCGTATGAAGCGTGAATTCGGAGTTGAAGCCAACGTCGGCGCGCCTCAAGTGGCATACCGCGAAGCCATACGTAAACCAGTTGAGGTTGAAGGTAAATTTGTAAAGCAATCGGGTGGTCGTGGTCAGTATGGTCATGTATGGTTGAAAATCGAGCCGAATGAGACGGGTAAGGGCTTTGAATTCGTTGATGCGATCAAAGGTGGTACTGTGCCGCGTGAATTTATTCCTGCCGTAAAGAAAGGCTTGGAAGATACGCTGCCGAATGGTGTGTTGGCCGGCTTCCCGGTGGTTGATGTTAAGGTAACGCTGTTTGACGGTTCTTACCATGATGTTGACTCGAACGAAAACGCTTTCAAAATGGCTGCTTCAATGGGATTTAAGGATGGTATGCGTAAAGCCAG
>Ga0316222_1003284_pt1 | contig 16077 bp, 16 predicted proteins | sample TBH18011metaG_FD_206008 | JGI IMG/M metagenome (GOLD analysis project Ga0316222, IMG submission 206008) | Freshwater microbial communities from Trout Bog Lake, Wisconsin, USA - TBH18011 | ecosystem: Environmental > Aquatic > Freshwater > Lake > Hypolimnion/Profundal zone | place: USA: Wisconsin...
AGTTGTTTCAGCGCGTCCACGAGCTGCACCTCGTCGCGCGACTGATCGGCCACCGCGCCGTTGTTGGCGGCGCAACGGTTGCGTAATTCCGTCACGCGCTCCAGCACCTCGCGTTCGTGCGTCGCGTAACCTTTCACCGTCGCGACGAGATTCGGGATGAGGTCGTAGCGGCGCTTTAATTCCACGTCCACGTCGCTCCATGATTCGCGGATGTAATTTTTCAGCCCGACGAGCGCATTGTATTGCGCGATGACAAAAATCACCGGCACCAAAATGACGCCGGCCACGACGATGAGCGGAATGAGTAAAGAAGGATTCATGTGTTGGTGAAAAGGTAATCCGGCAGCCGCGCACGGATTTCCGCGAGCCGTTGCAAGTTGCGTTCAAATTCTTCCGCCGCGAGCCGCGAGTTGAACGCGAGCGCAATAACCTCGTTTTCCAGCTCCACGCTCAAGTCGCGGTTGGCGAGGAGGTATTCCATCATCGGCGCGTTGCACACGTCGTAGGCGAACTTCTTGTCCGGCGAACGCACGCAGAACGTCTTGGAAAACTCGGCGGATTCAAACTTGATGTCCTGATAGCCGAACACCTCGGCGACCTTCGTGAAAAAGTTTTCGCGCCGGATAGTCAGGTCGGGAAACAGCACCGGCACCGTCAGGATGAAAAACGAAAACCAGTGGTGATGCGTCTGGCGTCCGTTTTTATCGTTCGTATAAGTTTCGTAATGGTAATCAAACGCCAGCACCTTGTTCTGCCGATACGTTCCCGAAATCACGTTCGTTGCGTAGCGATTGTCGCCTTGGTCAAGTTGCTTGAGAAAGCCAAATTGCCCCGGAATACCGTCATCCTCGCCCGCATCGAAATTTAGGTTCAACCGCGTGGCAAGTTCAAACAGCGCCGCGCGCCGCTTGCGTTCGGCGATGAAGGTGTAAATGACGCCGACCAAAATAATCCCGACCACCAGCACCGCGAACAACGGTGCGATCGGAAAATCGGAATTGGCGTGGAAAGTCACGCCGCATTTCTAAACCAAACCCGGACGACAGGCCATTACAAATTCCGGCGCGTTTTTCCTTTTCCCGGTTTCATTTTGCCGTCACCTTGTTTGCGTGAAGCTTGCCGCCGCTGAAATCCGCCATGCCGTCCGCGCCGCGCTCGCCGAAGACCTCGGCAGCGGCGACGTGACCACGCTGGCTACCGTGCCCGCCAACGCAAAATCCGTCGCGCTCATGCGCGCGCGCGAACCGCTCACTGTCGCAGGAATTCAATTTGCCGAAATTGCCTTTCGCGAACTCGCGCCGAAAATCAAAATTGAAAAGCTCGCGCGCGACGGCCAGAAAGTCGCCGCCGGAAAAACGCTGCTGAAAATTTCCGGTGCCAGCCGCGCGATTTTGAGCGCCGAGCGCGTCGCGCTGAATTTTGTGCAGCGGTTGAGCGGTGTGGCAACGGCGACCGCTTTATTCGCCAATGAAATCAAGGCTTCTCGCGCCAAAATTCTCGACACGCGCAAGACCACGCCCGGCTGGCGGCGCTTTGAAAAATATGCCGTCGCGTGCGGCGGCGGGAAGAATCATCGCATTGGTTTGTTCGACATGATTTTGATCAAGGACAACCACCTCGTCGCGTTGCGGAGCGAAAAACCGAACGCCATCGCCGCTGCCGTCGCCCGCGCGCGCAAAAAATTTCCCAAACTGAAAATCGAAGTTGAAGCCGACACGCTGGCGCAAGTCGCGCAAGCCGCTGATGCCGGCGCGGACATTATCCTGCTCGACAACATGGCACCGGCAATGTTGCGGCAGGCGGTAAAAATTGTCCGTGGCCGCGCGCAAACGGAGGCCAGCGGTGGCGTGAATCTGCAAACCGTTCGCGCCATCGCCGCGACCGGCGTGGATTTCATCTCCGTCGGCGGCATCACGCACTCGGCGCGCGCGGTGGACATCGGATTGGATTTCGAGAACTAACTTGAGCCACCGATGCACACAGATGAAACACCGTTTTCATCGGAACATTTGGCTGGCATCGCTTTTAAGATTTGTCTGATTCCGCCAGTTGGAACCTCGTAGTCATGGCGATAACCACGCCGGCACCAAGCAGCACAACGCCGAAAAATGTCTGGCCGTAAACCGCGAACCCCGCGCCCAATAGCCCCAGCGCCCCGGCAAACAAATAAAAAAACGGCCCCCGCCGCCGACCGTCTTGGGCGAGGACGGCACCGACGGACATCGCCAGATAAACTGCCAGCAGCGGCAGGAATGCCAGCATGGAGACCATCGAAATCAAAACCAGCACGCCGTAAGCGCCGTCATTGACCGTCCGGTCGGAATCATGGATGCCGCCCATGAAGTCAAAGACCACGCGTTCGAGATTCAAAGCGGTGAGGACAAACACAATCAGCAACAATGGAAACAGCGCCGCCACCAGCCAGCGTCCGCCCGTCAGTCCGGCGCCGCGCCGCAAATAAAACACCAGTAGCGCCACCCGCCAGCCGGCCACGACCGCCAGCAGCCACAGCCGGACAGCTTGCGCCGTGGGCAGCGCCAAACCGTGGCGGACGGGAATCGCATAAAGGATGGCTGGCGGCGCGGTCAGTGACACAAAGATGAGGACATTCAGCAACGACCAATGCGCCGGCACCAGCGGCCACAGCACCAGCCAGAGGAAACCGGCGAGCACAAAAACATAGGCGACGGAACCCACGCCGAGATGCTGCCACAAACCGGCCTTGGGATCTTCCCACCAGCGGCCCATGCCCACGAGCCAAGTGCCGAGCAGACCCAAGAGCAGATGCCGGTGATTCATCCCGCGCAATTCATCCACGCTGGCGCGAAACGTCAAAACCCGGATGGCGGTGAGGAGGGTTCCCTTCATGCCTGCCTTTCGCAATTTCCTTTGCTGCTCATGGCCGGACTTTGCTCCCGGCTCAAACCTTTGTCCAGCCAAAGCCGCGCGGCCCCGGCATCCGGCGCGGAAGCTTACTTTAGTCGCCGCAATTCTGGCGGATGGCAAAACAAGGCTATTTTGGTCGCCGCTATTTCAGCGGGTGGCAAAAGAACATTCTTTTGGTCGCCGCGGCCACGGCGGATGGCAAAATAACGTTCTTTTGGTGCCCGCTATTCTAGCGGGCCATGAAATAAGCCTATTTCGGTGTCCGCAATCCCGGCGGGTCATAAAACAACGGTCTTTCGGTCGGTGGCCAGGGGCGAATGGGCAAAAAAACCCTCTTTAAGCAGCTTCTTATGGCGCGGAGAGACAAACTTTATTGATAACGCCTTGATAGCTTTGGATAATGGCTATTGATCCAGCCGGCGACGGGCGAAACGGGTTCGGAGGCCGGACGCACGAAAAGCGGCTTTGCAAATTGCCGGAAGGGACTACATTCCAGCCATGCGGCAAATTCGCAATTTCATCTGGACGCTCACGGCGGTCATCGTGCTGGCGCTGGCGGTCTATCTCACCTTCACCGCCGCGCGCTGGCTGAACCGGGGCGACGGCGTGCATTTCTGGAACACCACCAGCGTCGTCCGCGCGGTGCAGCCGCTCGCGGATCTCGTCACGGTCAAATACGTCATGGACAAGGTAGTGGTGCTGGAAGACGTGAAATGGTATGGCGAAAACCGCGTGCTGCTCCTCGCCCACGGCGTGGTCAAGGCGGGCATTGATTTGAAACGCCTGCAACCGGAGGATGTGTCCATCGCCGGCAAGAAAATTACGTTGCGTCTGCCGCCCACGCAGATTACCGACGCCTACCTCGACGACGCGGCGAGCCAGATGATTGACCACACGACGGGTTTGCTCCGCGCCTTCGACAAGGATTTGGAACAGTCGGCGCGGCAGAATGCGGTGGATGACCTCGCCCGCGCGGCGCGTAATTCGGGGATTCTCACCGAGGCGGACAAGCGGGGACGCGAGGAACTGCAAAACTTCTTCAAGCGGGCGGGCTTTGAGTCGGTTGAGTTTCGCTGACGGCACCCATCGCCGCGCTGTCCACATTTTGGCAGCCGTGTCTAATAATCACCGGCTGCGCTTCCTGAAGCAACATCGTCACCGGCAGCCGGCGGCGCACCGTGGGAATTTTTCGGGCGCGCGGAGCAATGCGCCGGCCCGCCGATTGAATCGTCGCCATCCGTAGAGTGATTGCGGCGATTGCCGCGTTGACCGGGGAGCTGGTTTGCGTTTGAAATTTTCTGGCCACGAGAAAACTACCGCAACTCGTGTGCCAGAAATTTCATCACCGTTTGCCCAACCGCGCGAGCAATTTGCCGTGAATGCCGTCGAAGCCGCCGTTGCTGAAAACGCAGACGACGTCGCCGCCCTGCGCGTGCTGCGCCAGATGCGCGACAATGGCGTTCGCGTCCGGCAGATACGCGGCGGCCTTGCCGGAGGCCTTGATGTCGGCCATCAGTTTTTCGGGATTCAACCGCTCGGCGACGGAGATTTGCTCCAGCCGCGCCACCTCGGAAACCACGACCGCATCCGCATCGGCGAAGGACGACGCCAGTTCTTCCTGAAAAACATTCCGGCGCGTGGTGTTGCTGCGCGGCTCGAACACGGCCCAGATTTTTTCCCGCGCGTAACGCAGCCGCAGCGCCTTGAGCGTCTCGCGGATGGCCGTCGGGTGATGGCCGAAATCGTCAATCACCGTCACGCCGCCGGCGATGCCCTTCACTTCCAGCCGCCGCTTGATGCCCTTGAAGGTGTCAAACGCGCTTTGAATCTGCTTGTTCGACAGTCCGCAATGTTTCGCCGCGCCGATCACCGCGAGCGCGTTGCGGACGTTCAATTCGCCGACGAGATTCAGGTGAAACTTGAAGCTCGGAATCTCAAACTCCGTCGCCGTCGGGCCGTAGCGAAGGTTGAAGGCGTAAACCGCGTAGTCACCGCCGAGGCCGAACTTTTTCACCGGGCAATGCGTGACGTTGAGCAGCTCCTTGAGATTCGCGTCATCGCCGTTGCCGAGCAGCAGCCCGTTGCGCGGCACGAGGCGGATGAAGTGCGAAAAAGTTTTCTTCACCGCGTCGAGATTGTCGAAAATGTCCGCGTGGTCGAATTCCAGATTGTTGATGATGGCGATTTCCGGCTGGTAATGGATGAACTTGCTGCGCTTGTCGAAAAACGCCGTGTCGTATTCGTCGCCCTCGATGATGAACCACTCGCTGTCCGTGAACCGCGCGCCCTGCAAAAAATTATTCGGAATGCCGCCGATGAGGTAGCTCGGGTTCAGTCCGTTGTGCTCGAACACCCACGTCAGCAGCGACGTCGTGGTGGTCTTGCCGTGCGTGCCGGCCACGACGATCGAACGTTTGCCCCGGATGAAAAACTCCGCCAGCAGCGCCGCGAGCGAGCAATAGCGCAGCTTGTGGTCGAGCACGTATTCCGCCTCCGGGTTGCCGCGCGAAATGGCGTTGCCGATGACCACGAGGTCGGGCTTGGACGCGAGGTTGCGCTCGTCGTAGCCGTTCATCACGGGGATTTTCTTGGCGGCGAGGAACGACGCCATCGGCTCATAAACATTCTGGTCGGAGCCGGTGACGGTAAAACCTTTGTCCAGCATCGCGGCGGCGGCGGACGCCATCGCCGTGCCGCCGATGCCGGTGAAGTGAACGGATTTGATCTCGGATGAAAACATTCGCGCTATAATGACTAAAGTTCGCCGCCAGAAAAAGTCTGAATTGAACGCAATCGAAAAACATCACGCGCAGTTTAGGCGTGAAGCGTTTTTATTTTTGGTTGGGGAGCGCGATCTTCAAAATTGATAACCGGGGAAGCCGTGACAAAAATCAATGGTTGCATGGTGCGCCCGGCGCGAATCGAACGCGCGACAACCGGCTTAGAAGGCAGGTGCTCTATCCAACTGAGCTACGGGCGCAACCGCTGTCAGATTAACCCCACACCGCCTACGCGGCAAGCTCGTTGCCGCTCACGCGTGACCGAAATGCCGGAGCGTTTGATAGACGATGAACGCCATGACGTAGGCCAGCCCGGTCATGTAGAAAATCTGGAACAGCGGCCATTTCCAACTGTTCGTCTCGCGCCGCACCACGGCGGTCGTGGAAAGACATTGCGCCGCGAGGATGTAAAACACCAATAAACTCGCGCAGGTCGACGCGTTAAAAATCGGCGTGCCGTCCGTGCGTTTGGCCTGTTGCAACGTGCTGTAAAGCGACGACTGATTGTTTTCCGCAGCGTCCTTGCCGACGCCATAAACAATCGCCAGCGTCGAGACGATGACCTCGCGTGCGGCGAACGAGCTGATGATGCCGATACCAATCTGCCAGTCGTAACCGAGCGGCGCGATGACCGGCTCGATGACATGGCCGATTTTTCCGGCGAAGGAATTTTGCAGCGAATTCTGCGCGGTCAGCCGGTCGGCGGTGTCGAGTAAAGCCGCCGCCTGATTCGTGTCGCCGGACTTTTCAAATTGCGCAGCCTGCGTCGTCATCGCGACGGCGGCCGCCGGCGGGCTGGATTTGGGATAATACGAAAGCGCCCACAAGACCAATGAAATCACGAGGATGATGGTGCCCGCCTGTTTCACGAAAATTTTTGCGCGGTCGTAAGTGTGCAGCAGCGCCACACGCAAACCCGGCACGCGATACGGCGGCAGTTCGATCATCAGCGGTTTGCTTTCGCCGGGCAAAATCGTCCGCCGGAAAATCATCGCCGCACCGAGTGCCGCCGCCACGCCGCACGCATACGCGGCGGTGAAAACCAGCGCCGCCTTCAACGGCGAATGCGGAAACAACAGCGCCGTGACCATCGCATAAACCGGGATGCGCGCCGAACATGCCATCAGCGGCGTGACCAAAATCGTCACCAGCCGGTCGCGCGGATTTTCGATGACGCGCGTGGACATGATGGCGGGAATCGCGCAGGCGTGCGCCGAGAGCAGCGGCACGAACGCCTTCCCCGGCAGGCCGAGCTTGCGCATGATTTTGTCCATCACGAACGCCGCGCGAGAGAGGTAGCCGGTGTCTTCCAGCAGCGACAGCGCGAAAAATAAAATGCAGATTTGCGGCAGAAAAACCAGGATGCCGCCGACGCCGCCGACCACGCCGTCGGAAACCAGGCTTTGCAAATCGCCCGCTGGCAAAATCGATGCCGTCCAGGATTTGATGTCCGCAAACGCGTGGTCAATCAGTTCCATTGGAATTTGCGCCGCCCAGAAAATCAGCGCGAACAGCGCCAGCATCACGATGTGAAAAATCACCACGCCGGTGACCGGATGCGTGAAATAATCGTCCAGCCGATCCGTCCACGCAGAACGCTGGATGAGCGCGGCGTCCATGACGCGCGTGGAAATTTGCTCCGTCCATTCGTAGCGCGCCTGAAAGGTGCAGCCGGTGCAGCCCGCACAGTTTGGATCCACATGATCCACGGCTTCCGGCATCGCGCCCTTCACGAGCCGGTCAAGTTCGCGCTTCAATTCGTCCACGCCTTCGCCGTTGCGCGCGGAGACGGGCATGACGACGCAGCCGAGTTCCTCGCGCAATTTTGCCACATCAATGTGGATGCCGTCGCGCCGCGCCATGTCCATCATGTTCAGCGCCACGACGACGGGAATTTTCTTCAACTCCAAAATCTGGCTGACGAGAAAAAGATTCCGTTCGAGATTCGTCGCGTCCACGACAACGAGCGCGGCGTCCGGCGCGGTGTGTTCGAGCTTTCCCTGCAACGCGTCGGCGGCGAGTTTTTCGTCCGGCGATTTGCTGTCGAGGCTGTAAAGGCCGGGCAAATCCACGACGACAATCTGCTTGTGGTCGAGGTGCAGCCGGCCGACTTTGCGCTCGACCGTCGTGCCGGGGAAATTCGCCGTCTTAGCGCGCAGGCCGGTGAGCGCGTTGAACAAGGTGGTTTTGCCGGCGTTCGGATTGCCGACGAGCGCGAGCGTGAACGCGTGATGAGAATGCGCGGCGGCTTCCGGCGCGCTGTCGTGGCAGGCGCTCATGCGCAATTCTCTTCGCGCATGGCACAATGGCCGGGCTGGCAGACTTCCACCGTCACCCGCGCGGCGAGTTCGGCGGACAGGCCGAGGCGCGAGCCGAAAATTTTCAGGATGAGCGGATTCCCGACGCGAACGAGTTCCAGCCGGCGGCCGACGCAGACGCCGAGCGTCTTGAGCCGCTGCGTGTCCTCGTCGTCGGTCGTGACGCCGCGCACCACAGCGCAGACGCGCGGCGGCAACTCGTCCAGCCGGACGAGCGAAACGGGCTTTGCATTAGTTGTCACAACGAGAACAAAATAATCCTTCCTGCGAACCAGTCAAAGTCTATCCGCCGGCGCGTGCTGAGACTGTTGGCCGTTTGCGGTTTGTTGTCGGCAGTTTGCGAAATTGATTTCGCGCGAAGAACGCGATGGCGGCGAAGGAACAGAATTTTCCCCTTCGCAACCTTCGCGTTCTTCGCGCGACACCGGTTTTTTACCAATAATTGAGAATGATTTGAAAACCCGCCGCGAGTCCGGCACATTGGCCGCGTGAAGCTGAAATTAATTTCTCCTGCGCTGCTGGCCGTAATGATTTGCGCCGGTTGCACCAAGCCGGACGCGTCCACCACGCTGAATCCGCCGCCGTCCGTGGACGATTTGCTGCCTACACACGCGCAGCCGAAACTGCCGACGATGAAAATTTATCTCGGCGCGGAAATGCTCGACGCCGAGCTGGCGCTGACCGAGGAGCAGGAGATGACCGGCATGATGTTCCGCACTAACATTCAGGAGACCGACGCGATGCTGTTCGTGCTGCCTGTGCCGCAACGTGCGAGCTTCTGGATGAAAAACTGCCCCGAATCCATATCCGCCGCCTACATCACGACCGATGGCACGGTTCAGGAAATCCATCACCTCGAACAGAACGACACCAATTCCGTGGTCGCCGCGCGCGACGACATCCGGTTCGTGCTGGAAACGAAGGAAGGCTGGTTCGGGCGGCACAACATTACACCCGGCACGGTGATGCAGACTGAAAAAGGCTCGCTGGCGGATACGTTTCTGCGAGGGCGTCAGTAATTATTTCGCAGCAGCGAATTTGTCCAGACTAGCTTTCAAATCAGCTTCCTCCGGCACGCCGGTGATGCGGTCGGCCACTTTCCCGTCCTTGAAAAAAATCAGCGTCGGAATCGCCTGCACCTGGAAATTCTGCGCCAGACCCGGCGATTCATCCACGTTGATTTTAACGAACTTGATCTTGTCCGCATAGCTGCCGGCCAGTTTGTCCAGCATCGGCGAAAGCATCCGGCACGGTCCGCACCACGTCGCATAAAAATCTGCCACCACCGGCGTCGCGCAGCGCGTCACCTCGTCCGCAAACTCGCCTTGCGTGATATGCTTCACGTTTGCCGTGGACTCGTTCATCGCCGCCGGATTGCCGCAGCCAGTCAGCACCAAAAGCGTCGCGCCGGCCAAAACGGGGAAAAGTTTCTGCAGAAAGTTCATGCCGCAATCTAACCGCCGCCATTCCTCGCGCAAATAATTTTTCACGCCAAACTGTTTGCGAAATTTCCATTCCGGCTTACGATTCGGTCATGCTGTCGCTCGAACAATTGTCTGCACTGCTCGAAAAAAACCGCGCCGCTGCGTCCGCGCGGGTGAAGGAATTTTCGCTCGGCGGCAAGAAATTCAATTTCAATTCGTCGCCCGCCATCATGGGCGTCGTCAATTTGTCCGCCGATTCGTGGTATCGCGAAAGCGTGTGTTTATCGGCGGATTCCGCGATTCAACGCGGCAAGGTGCTCGCGGCGCAAGGCGCGCAAATCATTGATGTCGGCGCGGAATCCACGCTGGCGCACGCGGAGCGCGTGGGCAATGCAGCACAAAAATCTAAGTTGATTCCGGTCATCAAGGCGCTGCGCAAAGAAAAGATTCTCGTTTCGGTGGAAACCTATTCGCCCGCCGTCACACGCGCGAGCCTCGCCGCCGGCGCGAATATTTTAAACCTCACCGGCACCGCTGGCTCGAAGGAAATATTCAAACTAGTCGCCGACCACGACGCGGCGGTCATCATCTGCTACGTCGCCGGAAAAAACGTCCGCGAAGTCGGCGACTTCGATTTGAGCGCCGACCCGATTCCGATGCTGCGGGAATTTTTTGTGCGGCAGATTGAACTCGCGCAAAAGTGCGGCGTGGAAAAAATCTTCCTCGATCCCGGCCTCGGCTTTTACTACCGCAATTTACAAGACAGCGCCGTGCGCGTGCGGCATCAGATGAATATCTTCCTGAACACGTTCCGCCTGCGGGAACTGGGCTTTCCCATCTGCCACGCGCTGCCCCACGCATTTGAATTTTTTGGTGACGAAGTTCGCTGCGCTGAACCGTTCTTCGCCGTGCTGGCGGCGTTGGGCAAAACGGATTTGTTCCGCACACACGAAGTTCCGCGCATCAAGGCGGTGCTGGACACATTAAAAGTTTTTTAACCGCTTCAAAGCGGTGCTAAAGCAACCGCAGTCCAAACGCTCCGCGCAGTTTGAATACGTCGAACCATCGCGAAGCGTCTGGACTGCGGTCGGTTCACCGCCGCTTTTACCGCCCCACCATTGATCTCATGCTTTTATTTCCGGCGGCAGAGAAAAACACCTTCTTCGCCTGATTTCGCGATCCACTGGCCGCAAACTGCCAGTCCGTGACGCGCCAGCAAATTCACTGCACGCGCCGGCGTGTAGCGATACGAGAAAAAGAGCCGGATGGTTTCACCACGCGCAAAGGAAAATTTCCGCCCGCTGATTTTGATTTTGCGAGCGCGTTGAAAATGAAACCGCGCCATGACGCGCTGCAAACCCAGCCCGCCGGTCTCGATGGTGAAACGCAAATGGCCATCGCGCGGCTCCACGCCCAGATCAAACAGGAAGGCCGTGAGCCAGTCGCGCGTCAGCGGATTGTCGTATTGCGAGAGAATTTTTTCCATGCCAGCCGCGTAATTGCCACCCGGTGCAAGGTTGGCGCTGAACAACAGAAAATCATTGGGGCGCAATAGTTCTGCGAGTTTCGGCAAAATCTGTCGCGGCTCAAAATTCGGAATCATGCCGAAGAAAGTGACAAGTGACGGGTGGCGGGTGACAAGTTGGGTGGGCAAGTCATCCGCCGTCGCCAGGTCGCAGACGAAGGGAAAACAATTTTTCGCCGGCAAGATTTTGAGCGCGGCCTGGCGCGCGACGAGCACCATCGCGACGCTGACGTCGCAGGGCATATAGGAAAGTTTTTTCCCGCGCGACAACAACTGCTTCATCAACTGCACGTCTTTCTGCCCGCCGCCGCAGCCGAGGCCGATGAGATGAACAGATTTGCTTTTGATTATTTTTGCGGCGGCGATGAAGGCTTCGTCGTAAGTCGTCAGGCAATTTTTATCGTAGCGCGCGGGCGAATGCGCCTCGTGCAACGCGAGCCATTTCTGGGTCTGCTTGACGCTGTCGTAGTGAAACTTGTGGTTCACGCGCCGCGTGCGCAGCGACGCCAGCAAATCGCGCCGGACATTTTCCGGAAACTGGCTGGGGTCAATCGCAACTGAAACGCTGGTGGCCATGCGCAGTTATTTCTGAGGAAAAATCTGGTAGAGCAGCAGGTAAATTACCACGCCGGTGACGGAGACATACAGCCACAGCGGCCAGGTCCAGCGCGCGATTTTCTTGTGCGCCTCGAAGTTTTGTTTTTTTGCCCGCCAGAGCGTCAGCAAAATTAGCGGCACAATGACGACGGCGAGCAGTGTGTGCGTCAGCAGAATCGTCAGGTAAATCGGGCGAAACCACGCGGGGTTGACGAAGTGCGTAACCGTCTTGACCGTGGCGTGGTAGGTCAGGTAGCACGCGAGAAAAACCACCGAGGTGCCAAACGCAGTGATCATGCAGTTGCGATGCGCGATTTTGTTGCCGCGCTTGATGGCGGTAAAGCCGGCGATGAGAAAAACCGCACTCAAGCCGTTGAGCGTGGCGTTGACGGCGGGCAAATCGTGAACAGTCATGGTTCGTTTTCCAACTGACGGACGGATTTCAAAATCTTCGGCAACACGGCGTTCGTCCAGTCCACGCCGTCGCCGCCGGTCTCGAAAAAACCGCGCAACTGCGCGTGTTTGTCCACGATAACGAAAATCGTCGTGTGGATGAACAAATCGGCGGCATCTTTTTGTTCCTCTAGCCTTACCGGCTGCGTGCTCAACTTCAGACTGTTCGCAGCAACGGCGGCGATTTCGCTTTTCGTGCCGGTGAGAAAAGTCCAGCGGTTGAAATCCGCGCCGAAGCGTTCGCCGTATTTTTTCAGCACGGCGGGCGTATCGAATTCTGGGTCGGTGGTGAGCGTGACCAATTTTGCGCCGCTGTCTTTCGGCAGCAAATCCTGCACCTGCCGCAGTTGCTGCGTCAGGCGCGGACACGGCCCGGCGCAGCGCGTGAAGATGATGTCGGCAAGCCAGACGTGGTTGGTAAAATCGGCAAGCGTGACCGGCTGGCTGGCCTGACTGGTAAGCGTGAACGGCGCAACCGCGCTGATGACCGGCAGCGGCGACTGGCTGAATTTTCGGCTGATCTGGACGAACCACAGCACGAATGACAGCCCCAGCAAGCCAAACAAAAACAGAAAGCCAATCCAGATGGTGCGCGGCGGACGCGGCGGATTTTCCGTCATAAAGTGCGGCCATTATGCACCGAAAAGAATTTGTCGCCAGCGGTAAAGTGGCGGCGTCAGTTTTTTTCACGCAACCCGATCAAGCCGCCCAACAGCGTGAAGGCAGCCCACGCCAGCGCAGGAATATAAAGTCCAAACTCGCCCAAGCCCTGCGTGAACCAAGCCAGCAGACCGGCAAAAATGGCAAAGGCCATTTCGTTGTCCGATCGCCAAAGTTTTTTTCCAAGCACCGCCAGCGACAAAACAATCCACGCCGCGTAAGTCAGTCCGCTCAAAATGCCGCCGTCGGAAAATTGTTCGAGGTAGTCGTTGTGCGCCAGTCGCGCCATTTCGGATTCCGGCGCTTTGATTTCGGCGTAAGGCCGCTGGAAGGTTCCTGGCCCGGTGCCGAATACCGGATGCGCCGCCGTCGTCCGCACGGCCGCGTGCCAGTAATCGAACCGCGCGCCGACGCTGTGGGCACCGGTGGCAAAGTAATGGTGAAAACGCACGGCAAAAATACCGAGGCCGAGCAGCATCACCGCCGCGACCGCCATGAACTTGAATTTTCGCGGCCCGTCCCGCCGCAACAAATAAAGCCCGGCGAGGCCAATGGCAATGAGCCAGCCGAGTTTCGAGCCGCTCCAGAAAAGCGCCGCGCCGCCGAGAAAAATTGTGAGCGCGATAGTAGCCAGACGGATGAGCGGTTTTAGATTTTTCGTGGCGCTTAACGCGAGCAACAACGACACCGGCCAGAGCAGCAGGATGATTCCCGCCAGCGCGTTGGGATAAACGAGCGTGCCAGCCACGCGGCCTTTTTGGAATTTCTCAAGGATGGCCGGATTCGCCACCTCGGCCCCGTTGGTGGTGATAATGATGTTGTCGGCCTTCATCTGCGCGATGGTTTCCGGCGGAAAATTGGTCCAGCCGGTGCGTTCGCCTTCTATTAAAACCAGCCGGTTTTGTGGAAACTCAAAAACGCGCTGGTCAATTCCGCGCACGAGGCAAAAGACGAACGCCGCAAGCAATCCGGGCAGCAGCCAGCGCCACAAATGGTCGCGGGAAAAAATCAGCGCGCCGAGAAAATAACAAATAACGCAGCCGGAAAATTGCCAAAGCGTGGCGCGGGTCAAATCCGCATCCACGGTTTGCGTGGCAGAGAGAAATTGCCAGCCGAGCCACGCCAACGGCAATAGCCAAAGCCATTTCATTTTCAATTTCCAATTTCTAATTTCCAATTTTTCGGAGTGACCGAGATTGCGATTTTTGAAGACGAGCAGCCCGCCAATCATGGTCAGCGGGAGCAAAATCCAGTTCGCCCAGTGCAACGGCCACGGTTCGTAGAGAAATTCCGCCAGCGTGGTCGGTGCGGAAATTTTGTGGTCGAGAATGACGGGGTTGCCGAATTTCCAAATGCAGAGGCCGAGAAAAAGTCCGAACGCGAGCGCGTAAAGTTTCGTCGCGGTGAGATTTTTCATCGCTCAAAGTTGTAGCTTCAGCAAGCCGACTTCGAGCGCGAGTGCCTCTTGCACGTTGGTGTGGAGCAGCCGCTGGGTTTGCTCGATGACCGACAGATTTTCCTGCGCTTGGCGCGGGGAAATGCGTTTGGCAACCTCGTCCGCGCCGGCGATTTGCGGCAGGTGCAGCAGTTCCTCGCCGGCGGCGAGGGTGCAAAGCCAGACATCGCGCAGCCACCATTGCAGCAGCAGCAGCACTTCGGCCCGCTGCCGGCGATATTCCGCCTCAATGCCGGCGGCCAGTTCGTCCTCCCATTTCTCACGCAGATTTTTCTCTACATCATCGTATTTTTCCAGCGGCGAACGGGCGGACAAAGCTTCGTCCACACGAGCGCGCAGCGTGTTGAGATGCTGGAGCAATGAATCCAACAGACGGTAACGGCCAAACAAACTTTTCTGTCCGGCAGCGGCGGCGGAGCTGAATTGTTGCAGCCAGTAAGCCTGCTCGGCGGAAAGCACGCGCGCGGTTTCGGCGGAGAAATTCAGGCGCAGACAGCGGGACAAAATGGTTTCCAAAATCCGCGACGGCTCGGTGGACAGCAAAATTAAAATGGATTTTGGCGGCGGTTCTTCCAGCGTTTTCAGAAACGCATTGGCCGCCTGCGTGTTCAGCCGATCAGCTCCGACGATGATGGCGATTTTGTAGCCAGCCTCGGTGGGCTTGAGCTGAATTTCGCGCATGAGTTCGCGCGTCTGCTCCACGGAAATGATACGCGACTTGGATTCAGGCCGCGCCCAATGGAGGTCGGCGTGGTTTTCGTTCTCGATTTTTTTGCAGTTCAAACAGGCATCGCAACAGTCCGTGGCAATGCCATTGGTTTTAATCGGATTCTGGCAATTCAGCGTTTTTGCCAGAGTGCGGGCGAGCGTTTCTAGTTCCTCAAGCTGATGGCCGGTGAATAGGTAGGCATGACCCAGCCGGCCCCGGGCAAGGGAGCGCTGCAAAAGCTGAACGCCCTGGGATTGCTCGGAAAATTGTGTGAAAGCCATGCGTTGCAAGATGGTGCCGGCGGAGGGGGTCGAACCCACACATCCTCACGGATACCAGATTTTGAGTCTGGCGCGTCTGCCAATTCCGCCACACCGGCCACCAAGACGGAAAATGTAGCACAGGCCATTTTCAGGAAAAGAAAAAACGCCGGCGGAATTATCCGCCGGCGTTGTCCCCACGGAAATCAAATCAGAAACCAACCGAGCTTTGGCTGCCCTGTTTGGTGATCTGCTTCTCGCCTTCCCAGACAGCCAGCCCACGGTTATCCGTGAGCGACAGTTGGAAACTGTAAGTGGATTGGTGGGTGTCGCCGTCCTTCACGGCCAGTTGGATAATTTTGCCTGACAGCGTGAAATCGGTCACGCCCGTGGTTGTCTGATCGTTCAGAAAATCATTTTTCTGCTGCTGCCCTTTGGCCAACGGGTCTTCGGCGATTCCGCCCAAACCGAAGGTGGTGGTGGTGACCGCCTTGTGGCTGTTGAGCAAAGCGATGCGGATTTTTTTCAGTAGCAGATCGGTTTCCAGCTGGCTGCCAGTGCTATTGATAATACGGCTGATGGCGAGAACGGCCGGTGGGGTTTTCACGCGATCAAGCACGCCAGACGCCAGCAAATCGCTCGACATATTGTCGGCAGCCGACATGAAGTCCTGGATGTTAATCTGGCCGACATTGACAATGTTTTGCGTCCCGCCGGTCGCGACGTAATGCGCATTGGTGCCGCAGCCGGTGATGAACACCGCGCTGGCGGCGATGAGTGGAATGATGATTTTGTTTTTCATTTTATGGTCTGGTTAAAAATTAAAGATCTATTGGCCGAGAATCAGTTTCAAGCGGAAATCCTTGGCGGTTTCCGTGGGGGCAATGGCACTGATGAATTTGTCCTCCTTGCCGACAATCTCGTCGGCAATAACGGCGGTCGAAGAGCCGCTGATCTGCATGCCGTTCTGGTCAAACCACTCGAAGTGGTAATTGAAATTCTGCAGCGA
>Ga0316222_1003285_pt1 | contig 16073 bp, 8 predicted proteins | sample TBH18011metaG_FD_206008 | JGI IMG/M metagenome (GOLD analysis project Ga0316222, IMG submission 206008) | Freshwater microbial communities from Trout Bog Lake, Wisconsin, USA - TBH18011 | ecosystem: Environmental > Aquatic > Freshwater > Lake > Hypolimnion/Profundal zone | place: USA: Wisconsin...
TAACGGCCGGCCGCTGGAGACCCTGAAAACCGGGGAATTCTAAAAGCTATTCAAATTGTTCCCATCTCGGCCGCGTTTTTACAGTGAATCAATCAAAATGAATGAAGCTGACATTATTGGTTGGAACGACCACCCCCCCTCTCCCCCAGGCGAGGGTTTTCACCTGGCACATTCTCATCCATTCGTCCACCCGTCCGGTCAATCCAGCCGCATGATTACTCAAAGCAGCGGGGAACGTTTTCCCCTCTCCTGGGGGAGAGGGCCGAGGTGAGGGCGAGCGACGACACAAACTTTATCCCCCTGCTTTGGGGTTGCTGTGAACATTTTTCAAACCCGCCCGGTAGGCCCTCGCCGTTCTCGCCAAAGAACATCAGGGCGTCGGCGTTAGAGGAATAAAATGAGCCCGGAACAAATCCAATCTGCGCTTGCCAATATTACGGCCGAGCAGGATCCGACGGTCAAAAGCCTCAAGCTGGCCTCGCTTTGCACGGCCCTCTGGGCGGAACGGGGCGTGGAACTGGTTGTGGTCGGCGGTTCGGCCATCGAGATTTTGACGGAAGGAGCCTATGCCTCCGGCGATCTCGACATGTGCCATGCCAACCGTGCCAACCTGCCCATCCGCGAACGGCAGGAAATCATGGGCCTACTGGGTGCTGAAGGTGGTCCGCGCAACTGGCGCGTAGCCGGTATGTATCTGGACCTGCTTGGTCCGGTGGAGAGTTTTGCCCGCACCCCCTTCCGCCGCGTGATCGGTCCATTCGGTGAAATTCAGGTGATGAAGGTGGAAGACTTGCTCGTGGAACGGGTCTTGGTCTCCGTTTACCCCGGAAAAAACAAATCCGCCCGGGAATGCGCCCGACAACTCGTTGCGGGAATTCTAACAGGCGGTCTTACCGTGGATTGGAACGAGGTCCGTCGGCTTGCAAATCTGCCGGAATACCGTAATTTTAAAGAGTGCGTGGCTCTCGTGAACGAAGTCGCCGATGAACTTAAAATCAAAAGCCCCCTGCATCCCGATTCCGATTGACGGCGTCCTCAGCTATGAGGACTGGCTGAAAGGTCGCCGCTTTCGCCGGGAAGTGAGCCAGCTCGTCGCCCCCGGCGTCATCCGGCGAAAAACCAGTTCCAGCGACCGCCGCCTCAAAGCCCTCTTCAACGGCGAACGCGGCCTCCCCTTCACCCCCACCGAAAAACTCTAGAGCGTGTATTCAAAAAGGGTTGGGCAGGTTTGAGGCGTCCTGGACTGCGCCGGCAGAGCGGAGCGGCGACGGCGCTTTGCCACGCGCGAACCCGGCGGCGCTGCTTGCCAAGGCGGGGTCGCGCTCCGTTTGCCCCCGCAGTCCAAAAGCTGGCGCCAGCAAGTTCCCCCTGTTAACAGCCAATACGGCATTTTGCAAACACGCCATAGGCAAGGCCCGTTCCGCCCGGAAAACCGGTGCCTGACCTCCGCCAGCGTTCCCGCCGGCCGGACCGGAGAAAACGGTAAAATACGCTTGTCATAAGTCATTGCAAACGCTATTACCAAAGATAATGAATTCTTAAGCCCCATGGATCGCATCCATTTGCGGAGGGATTTCAGACACCAAACCAAAACCAAAAAAGGAACAATGAAAATGACTGTTTCAAAAATCATCCCCGGCCTGGCCTTGCTGGCCGCCACCACCGCCGGCGCGCAAACCGTGCCGATTACATTCTCCGGCACTGCCGGTTCCTCGCCTGTCTCCATCACGTTTGACAGCAACGTGAGCTTCACTCTCACCAACTCCGCCACGGCCGGCGACTTCCTGCTCTTCACGATGGCGGACCTGTTTCCGACCAACGGCCTGCAACAGCACTTCGTGGAAAGCTTTTCATCCGTCCTGCAGTATTCCATCAACGGAGGCCCCCTGCAAAGCGTCACAGGACTGGCGGATGACGGCTGGGCCGCCCAAAGCATCACCGCCAATGACGGCTATTTCTGGTTCAACGCGCCGGAAGACCTGAACCCGGGCGATGTCATCACCCTGGACGCGGGCACCCTGACCAGTGAAGGCAACGTGCCTGCGAACTTCAACATCGGCACCACCGGGAATTACAACATGTTCATCGGCGATGCCGGTCCCGAGGGGAGGGGCGGCTTGGACATCTCCAATTTTGGTGCCACCAGTGCCCCCGAGCCGTCCAGCCTGGCGCTCGCCGCCCTCGGCGGCCTCGGCGGTCTCACCTGGTTCCGCCGCCGCAACAAGTAATCCCTTGTCCCCCTCCGGCGGCCGGGTTCTTTCCGAACCCGGCCGCCTTTTCCTTTTCATTTGACACTTTCGCCCCTTGGAGCGATGTTGCGCTTAAGAAACCGCCGTAAACAGGTGTTTGAAGGTGCTGATTATGAAGACTCCAGCTCAATGCCGGACTTTCACGCGGGCCCTGCTCGCCGCCGCTCTGCTGACCGCCACCGGGCGACTCGCCGCCCAGGACGCCACCGCCCCTGCCGCAACCACCCCGGATGCCGCGCCTGCCGCGCCGGTGACCTTGGCCCCCCAACTTTCCTACGGGGTCTCCTCCATCGTCCAATTGTCCCAGGCCAATGTCGGTGACGCCACCATCGTCAAATACATCCAGACCGGCGGCAGCGGCTTCGGGCTGAACGCCGACCAGATCATCTACCTCAAGCAGCAGGGCGTGTCCGACACCGTCGTCAACGCCATGCTCAACCAGCCCAGCCAGGCCTCGGCCGGCACCGTTGCGACCGCCGCCCCGGCCGGCGGCACCGCCGTCACGGATTATTCCACCCCGGCGGTCAACGCCAACTACACGGCGGATGCGGCACCCGCACCCGCGCCCGTGGCCGCCCCCAATCCCGCGCCCATCCCCCCGGTTTCGGTCTATGTGATCCCCGCGCCGCCCACCACCACCCTTTACACGCCGGCGGCGACCCCGTATCTCTACTATCACCCCGGCATCAGAACCTGCGGTTCCGTCTCCGTCGTTTATATCGGCACCAGCTGCGCCCGCCCCGGCGGCTACCGCAGCAGCTGGCGGCATTGAGCCGCCATTCCCCGCACATTCCCGAAAAAACGGGTGCATCCCGGCCCCGCACCGGTTAAATTGCCCCCGCAATGGAATACGAAGCCGTCATCGGGCTGGAAACGCACGTCCAGCTGAAAACCAAATCGAAGATGTGGTGCGGTTGCGCGAACCAATACGGTTCCGAGCCGAACACCAACGTCTGCCCCGTCTGCCTCGGCCTGCCCGGCGTCCTGCCCGTGCCCAATGAGGAAGCCCTCCGCAAAACCGTCCTCACCGGCTACCTCCTGAACTGCACCATCCCCCGCCGCGCCAAGTTCGACCGCAAAAACTATTTCTACCCCGACGCCTCCAAGAATTACCAGCTCACCCAATACGACCAGCCCAGCACCGCCAACGGCTTCGTGGAATTCGAATTCAACGGCGCCCTCGCCCGCGTCCGCATCACCCGCGCCCACCTCGAGGAAGACGTCGGCAAGAGCACCCACTTCGAACGCCACAGCGGCGTGGATTTCAACCGCGCCGGCGTGCCCCTGCTCGAAATCGTTTCCGAGCCCGACCTCACCGGCGCCGACATGGCCTATGAATATCTCAACGCCCTCAAGGATATTCTCATCCAGGGCGGCGTCAGCGATTGCGACATGGAAAAAGGCATGGTCCGCTGCGATGTGAATGTCTCCGTCCGCCCCGTGGGCACCACCGCCCTCGGCGCCAAGATCGAGATCAAGAACATGAACAGCTTCTCCGGCGTGCGCCGCGCGCTGGAATATGAGATCCCCCGCCAGATCGAGGCCGTGAAACGCGGCGAACGCCTCATCCAGTCCACCCGCCGCTGGGACGACGTCGCCGGCATCACCGAACAGATGCGCACCAAGGAAGACGCGCACGATTACCGCTATTTCCCCGAGCCGGACATGATGCCCCTCGCGCCCACTGATGAGTGGCTCGCCAGCGTCAAGTCCCAGGTCATCGAGCTTCCGCTCGCCCGCAAGCAGCGCCTCATGGCCGAGTACCAGATTCCCGCCGGCGATGCCGATGTCTTCCGCGGCAACCCCGAACTGGGCCGCTATTTCGAAGCCATCGCCCGTTCCGCCAAGACGCCCAAGGTCGTCGCCAACTGGATCATCAACAACCTCCAGGCCAAGCTCGCCGAGGCCAACGAGAAATCCAAGGCCGGGCAGGAAGCCATGGGCGTGGAACCCGCCGACGTGCAATTGCTCACGCTCGCGGACCTGAAATTCACCCCCGCCGCGCTCCTTGAACTCCTCGCCCTCGTGGAGGCCAAGACCATCAGCAACTCCGCCGCACAGCAGGTCTTCACCGAGATGTTTGAGACCGGCCAGGCCCCCGCCGCCATCGTGCAGGAAAAAGGCCTCGCGCAAGTCAGCGACACCGGCGAGATCGAGAAATTCTGCGACCAGGCCATCGCCGCCAACCCCGCGCCCGTGGCCGATTACAAAGCCGGCAAAGTCGCCGCCCTCAACTCGCTCAAAGGCCAGGTCATGAAACTCTCCAAGGGCAAAGCCAACCCCGCGCTGGTCGGCGAAATCCTGGAACGCAAGCTGAAGGCGTAGGGCTGCACTGTCTGCGGAGCGCGACCTTCAGGTCGCTTCAGCATGACAGTTGAGAGGGTGGTGGAACATTTCACCCGTTTCGTTGGGCTTGTGTTGAAGCGGCGCAAACGCCGCGCACCCGCCGTGCTGGAACGTCCGCGCAACGGAATCGTTCCGGCTAAAACCGCAAGGTGGTCTGGAGAATAAACACCGTGGGATCCGGCAACGCCGGCGAACCGCCGGGATGAAACACATGCTGCACGCTCGGCTGAAGGGTCCACCAAGCCGTGAGCTGCGCCTTGTAGGAAAGTTCCACGACCCCCTCATAATCCCCCGGCACCACGCTGCCGGGGGCGATTTCATCGAGTTCCTGCTCGGCATGCCGGAGGCCGCGGCTGAACTGAAGATAAGAAGCGGCCAGCGCAAGGGTATCCCAATTCCGGGAGGGGATCGGGCCGCGCGCGACGAGACCGGCGTCGAATTCCAGATCGGTCAGACCGCGATCCGGCGGTCCGCCCAGCGCGCGCGCGAAGCCCACCAGACCGCGCTGGGCCGGATCGGCTTTGCCGTGGGAGAGCCAAAGCTGTTGTTCGCCCACGAGGTAGACCCCGTAGATGCCGGTGTGCTGCGCAGGATTGGGGTCCAGTCCGGCGGCGTAGAATACACCGTCGTGCGCGTCGGTGAACTGGCTGGTATCGTAATAGGTTCCCAATTTTAAAGTGCCGCCCAAGGCGGGGTCGTTGGTGCCCGGATGATGCCGCCAGCCGGTCTCCAGATAAATGAGGGCCCCGTCCGACCGGTGGACCTGGAAGCGGTTGCCGCTGTATGATTGGTCCGGGGTGCCGTCGTAGAGGCCGGCTTGCAGGTAATGCTCCGGGTTCGGCGTCCAGTTCAGCACGGCGCCGGGCGTGGCCACAGGAGTGGTGGCCAGCCCCCGGTTATTAGCGGGAAACCCGGGCGTATTGTAGACATTATAAGCCAGGGACGGGTACAGCCAGGTCTGGTTCAGCAGGGTGAACTGGCCGAACCCGGTGTAATATTCCGGCACCAGAAAATCGGAATCCACAGAGAGCCGGCCGAAGCGGATGGAAAGTTTGTCCCCGAAGAATTTCTGCCGGTAGGCGAGTTCCCACAGGCGGAAGGCGTTATTGAAATCCAGCAGGTTGACCCGGTTGTAATCGCCCGAATAATCAGGGGAGAACGGCTTTTCTCCGTGCAGAAGCAGGCCGCTGACATGCAGCGTGCCGCCATCATAGCCCAGCAGTTTCTCGGAATCCAGATCCAGCATGCCCAGCCCGGCCCCTTGGTAAACGGCCCCGGTGCGCAGACCGCCGGCGAGGTTGTCCGGCATCGACCCGGCATAGAAAAACTCAAAATCCACGCCATGCCGGGAAAGGTCGGTGCGCAGCCCGCCCCAGTCGCCAAGCATATAATCCTGCGTGGCCCAGCGCAGGAACAGGTTCGTCCCGGTCACCTCCGCGCCCCGGGTGGCGACCGTCCCCAGCGCCAGCAGCAGCACGAGCAGACCGCCGCCGCGTCGCCAAAACCAGATCCGCGCCGGACAACCAGGTTTGGCAATGGCAAGCGTGGCGGTAGGTATCATAAAAAACGCTTTAAGTGAGGGTCGGTTTGATGCGATCGGCGGCGGCCGTCAAAAATGTGGTGAGTTCGCCCGGGCGGACGGGCTTGCTCAGGCATTCGTCCATGCCGACGGCCAGGCATTTTTCGCGGTCGCCTTTCATGGCATTGGCGGTCACGGCAATGATGTACACCGGCCGGCGGCCCGCGGGTTCGGCGGCTTCCAGCCAGCGGATTTCGCGCGTCGCCTCGTAGCCGTCGAGAACCGGCAACTGGCAATCCATCAGGATGACGTCCGGGCGGTGAACCCGCCAGAAATCCACGGCTTCGCGGCCGTTGACGACCATGTCCGGCCGGCAGCCGAGCTTGGTGAGCATGAGCTCGATCAGCCGGCGGTTGATGGCATTGTCCTCCACCACGAGCAAGCTGAGGTGGCCCAAGCGGTGATTGGCCGCCGGCGCCGGCGCGGACGGGCTGGCCGCTTCCGCCGGGACGGGTGTGATGGCCGGCGGCCGGCTGACGGCCAGCGCGGATTGCACGGCGTTGTACAGATTGGATTGGCGCACCGGTTTGTAGATCACCCCCTGCACATCCGCAGGCAGAACCCCGGAACGTTCTTCCAGGGAGCGGATCAGCAGCGCATGCAATTGCCGGTGCCGGACCGCCGCCCGGCGGCACAGTTCTTCCCCCGTCATGTCCGGCAATTTGCCGGCGATCAACACCACCGGAGCCCCGTCGGCCGGCAGGCGGGATAATAGTTCCAGGGCCGACGCCCCGCTGCCGACTTCGTAGTGGTGGGGCGTCCAGCTCTGCACCATGGCAAGAATGCTCTCGCGCGTGGCCGCATGCTGGTCCGCCACCAGCACCCGGACCTTCGCCACCTCCCTGCCCCCGGCGGTTTCCGCCGGGCCCGGCTGCTGCCGGCGGCTCAGATCAATCTCAAACCAGAAATGCGAACCCTTCCCCGGCTCGCTGTCCACGCCGATCTCCCCGTTCATCAGCCCCACCAGCCGTTTGCAAATCGCCAGGCCCAAACCCGTGCCGCCGTAGCACCGCGTGGTGCTCGTGTCCCCCTGGCTGAACGGGAGGAACAACCGCTCCCGCACCTTCGGCGTGATGCCAATCCCCGTGTCCGACACATGGAACCGCAGCCGCACCTGTTCCGGACCGGCGGTCAGACATTCCACGCGCAGGGTGACCTCCCCCGCCTCGGTGAACTTGATGCTGTTGCCCAGCAGGTTCATGAGAATCTGCCGCACCCGGACCGGGTCGCCCGTGAATTCCACCGGCAGGCCGGCCGGGAGAATCGCGGTCAGCTCCACGCCCTTGGCCTGGGCCCGCGGCGCCAGCAAGCCCAGCACGTCATCCGCCAGATCCCGCAGGTTAAACGGGGCCATCTCCAACGCCATCTGGTTGTATTCAATCTTGGAGAGGTCCAGCAGGTCGTTGATGATGTTCAGGAGATTTTCGCTGCTCTGGACGATGTAGTCCGTGAACTCCTTTTGCTGGGGATCCAGCCGGCTGTCCTGCAACAGATTGGCCATCCCCAGAATGCCGTTCATCGGCGTCCGGATCTCGTGGCTCATGTTCGCCAAAAAATCGCTCTTCGCCGCGTTGGCCAGTTCCGCCCGGGCCGTCGCCTGCTCCAGATTCCGGTTCGTTTCCCGCAGGTTATTCTCGGCCCGCTTCTGTTCCGTCAGATCGATGCCCACGCAAAGGATTTCACGCAATCCGCCCGCCTCATCACGGATCGGCACATTGCCCCAGCGGACCCACACCCGGCGGCCGTCGCGGCAGTGGACCTCGTTCTCGTGAACGGCGAACCGCTCGGGCTCCCGCAACAGCTCGGCGAACCGGTCGGCGAATTTTTCCCCGGTGGAGGAAGTTTCCGGCACAATGGTCCCCAATGCGGGCCGCCCGACGAGTTCGCCCGGCGCGAAGCCGAGAAGGCTTTCCCCGAACCGGTTGATGAAAACAATCCGGCCGGCCGCGTCCAGGCGCAGAATCAGACACGTGGCCGTCTCCACCAGACTGCGATAATTCTCCTCGCTCAGCCCCAGTTCCCGGGCCACGCGGGAAAGGCGCGCCTGCTCCCAATCATAGTTCGTCACCACCGCCCAGGTGACCAGGGCGACCCCGGCCAGGGCCGCCAGCACGCCCGTGAGCAGATCAAGAAACTTTTCCGACCGGTCCGAGAACCGGAACACCACGTTGGGGAAATAATACTCAAGCGCAAACAGCGCGCCGATGTTCAAGGCGACCAAGCCGGCCACGCCCCACCGCTTGCCGCCGCGCCAGATCGCCATGGGATAGACGATGATGGCCAGGAAATAAAAATTGTTGCTGCCGGCTATCCCGCCATCGCGCACCCAAATGACGTCCAGCAACAAAACCAGCACCAACAGGAACAGCCGGGTATATTCCCGCCCCCGCAGGGCCTGCTGATAACAAAAGATCCCAAAAAAACCAACCAGGGCGGTGCACACGTTCACAGACATCGGCAAGTCCGCCTCCAGCAAGTTCGACGGCACGGCGAGGCCCAAGGCAACAACGGCGGTGGCCAGACATAGCAAGCGAAACAGCCGTGACTGGAGGGTCAGCGACCGATCCTTGGCCACAAAGTCCCAGATTTTTTCGAGTAATTTATCCACAAGCACCCCAATTATTCGAACTGCACCCCGGCTGACGGGAACTGCCGCAAATGGACCGCCTTCAAATGAACAAACCAACGTTTCCCAGCCGGTCTCCGCACCGTGACCAGCGCAAGCCCTTCTCTGTCACTGATTAGAATTGTCTGCCGGCTCCGCTGATTTGCAAGCCGTTTTTCTGATTCGCGAGGTTTTTTTCTGCGTTCCCGAGGGAGGGTGACGCCAGCCGTGCCGAATCTTGGCTGGTGGGAAGATGTTGTGAGGCAAGCTAAAGAAAAAAACGGGAAGCCCGTCTGCTTCGGGCGCATCCCGAGCCCGCCCCGAAGCGAGACCTTCAGGTCGCTTCAACGGGAACCATCACGGGGTAGTGAAAACGATCGCCCGCCTCGGTCTGGCCACGCAGAAGCGGCGTAAGCGCCGCGCTCCCGGTCAACCGCTTGTCGGCACACTCCTATTGTGATACGGTTATCCCATCGGCGTCGTGACTATGAATACCAAAAAATTACTCCTCCTTGGCGTATTGGCGGCGGTTGCGGCCGGCCTGGCCGGCCGGCTCATTCGCCCGCATCCGGCGACGACCACGGTCGCTCTGCAGCAGAACATCCCCGCGCCCGCCGCGCCCATCATCCCCGCCGCGCCCGCCCCGGTGACCGCCCCTGCGCCGTCCGCGCCGGAGCCGGCGGTGATCGAGCCCGCCCCGATCACGGTCGCCCAGGCAGCCATCGCCCCGGATATTCAGCCGGTCAAAAAGGCGAAAAAGAACGGCTCGCCCGCCAAAACCAAACCGCCCATCCAAGACCCCGATGCCCGCATCGCCCTGAGCTTTGTCGGAGCCGATCCGGAGGCGGAGGATTATTGGATCTCCGCCATCAACAACCCCCAGCTGCCCGCCGAGGAACGCAAGGATCTGATCGAAGACCTGAATGAGGACGGCCTGTCCGACCCCCATCATCCCGGCCCCCAGGACATGCCACTCATCCTCAACCGGATCGCGCTGATCAACCAATTGCAACAGGGTCCGACCGCCAGCGACCCGGTCAATGCCGATGCCTTGGCCGAAGCCAAAAAGGACCTGGTGAACCTCGCCAGCGGCCAGCCGGCCGACTGACCGCGGCGATTTTCGTTGTGACGCGACCCGGTCACTGCACCTGGACCAGCCGGTAGTAGCGGGCCGAACCGGCGGTGCCGCTTTGCACCTGGCTTACGCTCCCGCCGATCAACGTTACGGTCTCCACCGGCGTCCAGTTCACCAGATCATTGGACTCCTCGATCTGCCAAACGCTGCCGTCATCCCCGCTGATGGTGAAATGCGCCGCCCCGTACCCCACGGTGAACGTATCCAGTTCGGCGTACGCCGGGGGGACCGGTTGCCGGACCAGCAGCGGCTGGTACAACAGGACCCCGCCATTCGTCACGGTCACCCCGTCAAATACCGCCGCATCCGTCACATTGCTCACCCCCGAACTGACCGCCAAGCCGGCAAGCGCACTCGCCGTCAGATTCGGCAGCGACACGCTGGCCACTTGCACCCACGTCGTGCCGTTCGAGGAGACCAAGCCGGTGAAGGTGTTCGTGCTCCGCACCAGCCGCACCCAGTAGGGCAAAGCCGGGTTCGTGACGGTGGAGGAGGAACTCAATGTGTTCGACGTTCCCCGGTAAATCCACTCGGCGCTGTTGGTCGGCGTCAATCCCAGGAAGGCGAACTCCGCCCCGGCATTCGTGCTGGAACGGATCATCACCCCGGCCAGCGGCGCGGCTCCGTTCGTTTGCAAGCTGCCCACTTCCGCCGTGATGGTCAGGCTGTTCGTCACGGGCAGCGAAACCAGGGAGAAACTGTCCGCACTGGCCGTCAGCCCGGTGCCCGCGCCGGCCACGGAGAACGCCTTGCTGAAATACGTCGCGCCCGTCTCCGCCGCCACCGCGCCCACGGTGTTGCTGCTCCAGAGCGAAGGCAGCGCGTAGGTGTTCGTGTTCGCCAGTTGCGCGATCTGGCTGCCGGTGAGCGCCCGGGTGAAGATGGCCACCTCATCAATCTGGCCGTTGAAGTTGTTATTCGCATTCCGCACGTCCCGGCCGATGTAGGTGATGATATTGTTGGACAGCGCCTGCATGGCCCCGTTCGTTGCCGCCGCCAGCGCGCCGTCAATATAGAGATAGCAGTTGGTCCCGCCACTGCGTTCGGCCATCACGGTGTGCCATTGGCCGTCATTGACCGCCTGTTTGGTCGCAAAATTGAACTGATACCCGCCGCTGCCGTAGAGGAAAAAATTCAGCGTGCCGCCGGCGTTCACCGCCAGCTGATATTCGCCCACATAGCCGGGACCGCTGGGGTCCCGCTGCTGGATGACGACCCCGGCCGTATTGGCTGTCGTCTGGATCCAGGCGCTCACGGTGAAATCATTGGTGCCAGCCAGGGAGGCCGCCGTGCCGGCGGAAAGGTAATTGCTCGCGCCATTGAACTGCGCCGCCGTGTTTGAGCTCTCAAACTGCGGATACGCCGGTGATTGCGGACCGGCCACGCCCAAGACCAGCCCGGTGCCCTGCGCGGTGGCGGTGTGCCCGTTGCCGCTGGCATCCAGCAGGCTGGTGCTGCCGTTCGTCTCCCCCAGCCGCCAGTAGCTGTTCGGGCCCTGGGCCAGCACCTGGGTTGCGTAATTCGTGTTCACCACGGAGATGGTCCCGTTCACGTACAGGTTGTTCGTGTTCCAGACCAGCCAGGTGGCCAGGGTGGGCAGCGTCACACTGCTGAAACCGCCCGCGTAGCCGCCGGCGCTGAACAATTGGAAACTCTGCCCCGCCGCCAGGGTGTTGGCCCCGGCGGTCGTGACCGTCAGCGTCCCCCCGTTCGTCAGCGTCCCCGCCCCCACCGCCAGCAGGCTGGCGGCGCCGGTGCCGGAATTGATCGCCATGTCCAAAGCCCCCGCCAGCACCGGCGGAGTGCTCACGGTCAGCGTGCCGGTCCCGTTGAAATTCACCGTGCTCCCGGCCGCGCTATTAAGCGAACCAATCGTCTGGCTGAACCCGTTCAACAGCAGCGTCGCCCCGCCGGAGACCGGAACGGAGGCATTCACCCCCAGGCAGTTGGTCGCGCCGCAGATCAGCGTTCCCCCCTTGATCTGCACGGCGGTGTTCGTGTTATTGGCCACGCCGTTCAGCAGCAGCGAACCCGTGCCGTACTTGTATAAGCCCAGCGAAGTGACCGCCAGCGGGCCGTTGACCGTGAGATCGCCATTCGTGGTGTTGGCTCCCGGATCGGTCTGGATGGACATGCCATAGCCGTCGTTCACCAACTGGATGTTCGGGTCCAGCACCGAGCCGGAGGCGGACGCGGTGCACCAAATGCCGACCGCGTTGATATCAAAGATGCCGAGGCTGGCGTAGCCGCTGCCGTATTGCCGGAGCGTGGTGGGCGCGGTCTGCAACGTGATCTTCCCCGCGCAATTATAATTCTTGCCGCCCGCGAGATAAAATCCCGTCGTCGCGCCGGCTCCGTTCCCGTTGATGGTCATCGCCGTGTTGGCATAATTGTCAATGAGCGTGTTGTAGCCGATCTGCAGGGTGGCCCCCTGGGCGATCGTGTACGCGACGTCGCCGGACTTGTTCAGCATTTGCAATACCCCCGCATTCACGCTGACGGTGTTCGTGAAGGTGCTCGCCCCGCTCAGCACGGCCGTGCCGGCACCGTTTTTCACCAGCGCCCCGGAGCCGGAGATGACCCCGGACACGATGTTGCTGGCCGGGCCGTCCAGCGTCAGGGCATAGCCTGCATTGATCACCGCCCCGCTGACCGTCAGGGTCCCGTTGCTGCACACGAAACTCTGGGCGTTGCCCAGCGTGGCGTTCAGGCTCCAAGTGTTGTTGCCGGTCCCATTCACCAGACCGCCTTGCAGGGTCACCGGGTTGCCCGCCAAATTGAAGCCCCCGGCGTTGAACCCCACCTGGCCGACGGCTGTGAGGAAGTCATTCGTATTGTTCAATTGCTGCGTCCCTTGGAAGGTCAGCGCCTGCCCGTTGGCGGGCACCGCCCAGTCCCAATTCCCGGCCGCGCTCCAATTGCCCGCCCCGCCCCCGCCGTTCCACACCAGCGGTCCGTTCGTGCTCGCGACAAAATTCGCCGTCACCGTGATGTTGCCGGTCACCCCGGTATCCGTTCGCGGATCCGCCGTGCTGGCATCGCTCCAGTTCGTGAACGCATAGCCGCTGGCCGGCAACGCGGTCACGGCCGTGCCGTTGCCGCCGTAAGGCACGGTCTGCGGACTCGCGCCGCTGATGCTGCCATTCGGCCCCGCCGAGTAAGTCAGCGTCAAGGTGGTGCTGTACACGGAAATCGTCCCGTTCACCGTCAGGTTGTTCGTGTTCCACGCCAGCCCGGCGGCAAGGGCGGGCAGGTTGATACTGCTGAAACTCCCGCTGAACGTGCCGGCGGTGAAGAGGGTGAAACTGTTCCCGGCGGCCAGCGCGCTGCTGCCGCTGTTCGATACCGTGAGCGTGCCGCCTTCGGCCAGCGTGCCGGTCACCGCCACCTGATCGTTGGCCAGCGTGCCGCTGTTGTTGGCCACATTCATCACCGTGGTGCCGCCGGACACCAGCGTCAGCGAACCGCCGAAGCTCAGGGTGCCGAGCCCGGCATCGCCGGGCGACAGCGTGCTGCCGCCGGCCAGCGTGAGCGTGGCCGATAGCGTGCCCGTGCCGGACAGGGTCGCGCCGCTCCCCACGGAAACGGCGGAGGCCACGGACCCGTCCACCTGCAAGGTGCCGGCGTTTACGGCGGTGGCACCGGTGTAGGTGTCTGCGCCGGACAGGACGAGCGTGCCGGAACTGATCTTGGTCAGCGCCCCGGCATTCGTGATGGCGCCGGAAATGGTCAGCGTGTTGGCCAGCGTGTCCACGGTGAGCGTGTCACCGGCGCCGAGGGAGAAACCGTTCGCGAGCGTGGTGGCGACGATGGCCTGCAATGTGCCGCTGGCGGTGTAACTCACCAAGCCGGCGCCGAGCGGCGTGGTGGCGTTGTTCAGCTGCACCGAGCCGCCGCTGACGACGGTGCTGGCGGTGTAGGTGTTCGCACCGGACAGGCGCAGGGACCCGCTGCCGTTCTTGCGGAGGGCATTGCCGCCGCCCGTCACCAGGCCGTTCACCACGAGATCACCCGTGGCGGTGTTCGCGCCGCCGGTGGTGTTGATGAGCATGCCATAGCCGCCGGCCAGATTGATGTTCACCGTGGGATCGATGATCGTGCCGGAGGCGGCGGCGGTCACCACGAAATTATTGTAATTGATGTCAAAGCTTTCCAGCTGGGCGTTGGCCCCGGAACCGTAGCTGGTGATGAGCGTGGGCGCGTTGCTGATGATGAACTGGTTTTCCGCCAGCGTGACGCCGCGCGCAATATGGAGGCCGTTCGTGGAACCGGTGCCGTTGCCGTAGATCACGATGCCCTTGGTATAAGCCGGGACGGTGCTGTAACCGTGGTAAAGCGCACCGTTCGCGCCTATGACAAAGCCGATGGCCGTGGCCGCCGGCCCTGCGGACATCACGAGCGCGCCGGAATTGACGGTCACCATGCCGTTGCAGGACGGGCTGCTGTTGCTCAGGGTGAGCGTGGCCGGCCCGTTCACGGTGAAATTGTTCGTGCCATACAGCGGACAGGTGATGGCGGCATTGGCGGCGGCGGTGACGGTGAAATTCGAGGTTACCACCAGATTGCCGGTGCCGGCGATGGTGTAGGCACCCCCGCCGGTGGCGTTGAAGGTGAGGGCGGTCGGCGTGACATTGTCCGCCAGGGTGACGGTGCAATTGGTGGTCGTGTTCACCCCAAAGGCGGCGGCACAGGTGTCGGACCACACTGCGTTGGCGGTGCCATTCCACCAGTCGGCGACGGTGTCGCTCCAAGTGCCGCTGCCATCCCGCGCCCCGGAGGCCGTGCCACTGGCGTCCCACGCCAGCGGCGGACCGGCGACGGTAAGCGCATAGGGCGCGGAAGCGATGCCGTTGGCCGCGATGACGAGCGGATAGGTACCGCCGGGAAGATTCGCCGGCAAGGTCAGGTCCGTGCTGACAATATTGGTGCCGGTCATCACCCCGGTGCTGCTCCAGTTGGTGCTGCGGACATAGAAGACGGAGCCGTCGAAATTCGTGAGGCGGGCGATCGGGTAATCGCTGCGCATCTGTTCGTCGTCCCCGTAGGCGGCCCCCTCGGAGATGCCGTTGAACTGCGTGCCCGTCACATGGTAGGACCCGTTGGCATTCTGACTGGCGCCATTGATGACCGGCTGGCCGGCGGCCAGGGGCGAGCCATCCGGCGTATACACATAAAGCTGCGAACCGAAGGCGGAAAACAGCACGGTGCCGTCCGGCAAATCCACCATGCAACATTGCCACGGTGCCCGGGCGTAACCGGTGCCGGCGGTGGCGTTGGTCGGACAGGGCGCGGCCGTGAAGGAGTTGGACAGATAATTGTATTCATAGAAATAGCTCGGGCCGGCGTAGGCACCGCTGCTGTTGGTCGCAGCGGCGCCATTCGTGCCGACACAACAAAGGATCTTGCCGTTGACCATCATGGCGGCGGGGCCGTCCTGAATGCCGTAACTGTTCGGAATGTGGGCGCCGGCCGTCCAGGTACCCGCATTGGTGGCGCCGTTGGGCGTGTAGATGCCGGCGTAGTTGGTCGTCCACGGCGTATAAATGGCGGTGTCCTGGACGCCCCCGAGGAAAAAGACCTTTCCGTTGGGCAGCAGGAACCCGGCCCCCAGCTCGCCCCAGGTGCTGTACATGACATCCGGCACATTGCCATCATTGACCCATTTGTTCAGCGAGGGAATATAGCGCTCCGAATTGGTGCCGAACGGATCAATGGTCAGAATGCTGCCGTCCGCCAGCTTGACCCAGGCGGCTTCATCCTGGTCATCGCCGCGGTACAGGGTGGGACCGTTGGACCAGTTGTTGGACGCGGCGTTCCAGATCAGCGTCTCGCCATAATTGGCAGGGGTCACCGGGGCGATCAGCACATTGCCATCCGGCAGGATTTCACAGATCGAGTCCACAAACTTGCTGTCGTCGGGCAGATTGGGGGCCATGGTCCACCGGTTGGCCAGCGGATCAAAAACCTCCGCATTGGTCTCGCCCCCGACCCCGCCGTCATATTCGGCCCCGGCCGCGAACACCTTCCCGTTCGGCAGCACCTGCGTGGCAAAAGCTTCGCGCGGGTAGTTCATCGGAGCCACTTGGGTCCAAGTGCCATTGACGTAACTGCCGTTCGTGGCCGGGGTCAGCCGGTACCAGTTCGTGCTCAGGCCGCCGC
>Ga0316222_1003287_pt1 | contig 16068 bp, 11 predicted proteins | sample TBH18011metaG_FD_206008 | JGI IMG/M metagenome (GOLD analysis project Ga0316222, IMG submission 206008) | Freshwater microbial communities from Trout Bog Lake, Wisconsin, USA - TBH18011 | ecosystem: Environmental > Aquatic > Freshwater > Lake > Hypolimnion/Profundal zone | place: USA: Wisconsin...
AACTGGGAGCATTTCACCCTCTCCCCGGGGGAGAGGGCCGGGGTGAGGGCGAGTGATTACACATTTATCGAAAAAAACATGACTCGGCTTTATGGCGACAGCACCACCACGGTGTCGATGGGGTCCGGCGCTTGGGCGGGCAGATTGACCGTGAGCGAATTGGGGTCGGTGTTGTACGTGGTGGTCAGCGTGGCTCCGGCGGGGTCGGCCAGCAGGTGCGCGGTCAGCACCGCCTTGGTCAGGCCCAGTTCCGGCACGACCAGTTTGCCGTCGGCGGGCCAATCGAAGACATGCACGTAATATTTGCCTCCTTTTTCCGTCACCCGCCCCCAGGCGGGCACCGTCTTGAGCGGGCTGGCCTTGGTGCCGTAGATCGAATCGCCGTTCACTTTCATCCACGCACCCACCGCCGCCAGGTCGGCTACGCCGCCGGCGGGAATGACGCCCTGGCCGGTCGGCCCGACGTTCAACAGGTAGTTGCCGCCTTTGCTCACGATGTCCACGAGGTTGCGGATGACAGTGGTGGCGGGCTTCCATTTTTCATCGCCCTTGAAATAGCCCCAGTGGCCGTTCAGCGTCATGCACGTCTCCCACGGCTTGGCATCCCCTTTGCCGGGGATTTTCTGCTCGGACACGCCGTAATCGCCCAGCTTGTTGCCCACACGGGAATTGATGATGCAGTCCGGCTGCAAGTGATGGATGAGCGCCACCAACTCGCGGCTCTCCGCCGGGGAAATTTCCTCCGGCGTGTCAAACCACAGCACGGCGATGGGACCGTAATGCGTCAGGAGTTCCGTGATCTGCGGGATGACCTTGCGGCGGAAATAGCGGTCGAACACTTTTTTGCTCTCGTCCGGGTAATCCCACGTGTTGCTGCGGTAACCGTCACGCGTGGGCACATCCGGGTCCGCCCAGTCGCGTCCCAGCGAATAATACACGCCAAAGCGCAGGCCCTGCTTCGCGCACGCTTCCGCCAGTTCCTTCACCGGATCGCGGTGCCACGGCGTGCGCTTCACGATGTTGTAATCGCTCGAACCGCTGTCGAACATCGCGAAGCCGTCGTGGTGTTTCGAGGTGATGACCATGTATTTCATCCCGGCGTTTTTGGCGATGCCCACCCATTCATCCGCATTGAAGTTGGTGGGGTTGAAGTCATCGGCGATCTTGGCGTAATCGGCGAGCGGGATTTTCAGGCGGAGCATCATGTGCTCGCTGCCGCCATTGGTGCCCTTGTAGAAACAGCCGTCCTGCGCATACAGTCCCCAGTGGATGAACATGCCGAAGCGCGCCTCGCTCCACCAGGCCAGCCGATGCGCGGCGGCGGCATCGGGACCGGCGGCGAGGGCCACGTCCTTGGGCGGTTCGGGCAACGGGATGTCCGCCTCGGCGGCGCGGAGGATGGCGGTGGGATTTGCCGCCAGCAGGAGGGCGGCGGCCAACAAGAGGCCGGTGCTTGTTTTCAAAATCATAATCGGTTTTTTCATGTGGTTGACAGTGGCGCCAGCTCTTGGACTGCGGGGGCAAGCGAAGCGCGACCCCGCTTTGTAAGGCGATGCCGCCGGATTGGCGAGTGGAAAAGCGCCGTCGCCGCTTCGCTCTGCCGGCGCAGTCCAAAAGCCGACGACGTGCCGAGCCCGCTTGGCAAACCCGTCGTGATGAGATCGGCGGGTTTCATTTCAGTTTCAGGACAATGGTTGAGGAGATCGGGTCCGGCGCGGCGGCGGGAACGGAAATATCCGTGCCACGCGTTCCGGGAGCAGTCACGAGCGGACTGCCCGTCGCCAGCAGGGTGGCCGTGACCGTGCCGGTCAGGCCCGGCACGGTGAGCTTGCCATCCGCCGGCCAGTCGAACACGTGGAGGTAGAGCGTGTCGCCCTTCTGCGTGACCCGGCCCCAGGCGGGCTGGGTTTGCAGCGGACTCTTGGTGGTGCCGTAGATGGCCTCGCCGTTCACTTTCATCCATGCGCCGACTTCGGCCAACCGGTCCACGGACGGCCCGGGGATCAACCCTTCGCTGGTTGGGCCGACATTGAGCAGGAAGTTGCCGCCTTTGCTGGCGATGTCCACGAGGTTGTGGATGAGCGTGGCGGTGGGTTTCCATTTGTTATCCGAAGCGCGGTAGCCCCAGGTGCCATTCATGGTCATGCACGTTTCCCAGTCGCCGGTGAGGGAGCTGGTGGGAATTTTATTCTCGGGCGTGCTGTAATCGCCGGTGAGTTTTTTGGCATCGAGCCGGTTGTTGCTGATGATATCCGGCTGCAGTTTGAGCAGCGGCAGAATCTTTTCCACGCGCTCCTGGGTCATGCCCACCGGCGTGTCCCACCAGACGACGGCGACTTTCCCGTAATTTGAGAACAGCTCCTTGAGCTGGGGAATGTCCACGGTGTCGATGAATTTATCCATGTCGCCGTCCTGCGCCTTGTCCCAATGGCCGCCGGCCGCGCCGCCGCCGGGGTGGTTCCAGTCCTGCGCCTGCGAATAGTAGAAGCCCAGCTTGATGCCGGCGGCCGCGCAGGCATCGGCCAGTTCCTTCAGCGGGTCGCGCTTGAAGGGGGTGGCGTCGTAGATGTTGAACGCACTGGCCTGCGAATGGAACATGGCGAAGCCGTCGTGATGCTTGGCGGTGATGACGATGTATTTCATCCCGGCGTTTTTGGCGATGTCCACCCACGCGGCGGCGTCGAATTTAACCGGGTTGAACTGCGCGGGGAGCTGCTGGTATTCGGCGAAGGGGATGCGCCCGCGGTTCATGATCCATTCCGCGCCGCTGCGGGTGACGTTGGTGCCGTGCCACACGCCGGCGGGCACGGAATAGACGCCCCAGTGGATGAACATGCCGAAGCGGGCGGCGCGCCACCATTGCATGCGCGCCTCGTGGCTGGCGCCGTATTCATGCGCCCACGCGGCATAGACGGGATTGTTCATATCCCCGGTGTTGGTGTAGGAAAAGCTCGGGGCCGGCGCCTCGGCCGGGACCGGTTCGGCGGCGAACAGACGGGTGGCGGCGAGGCCGAGGGCGGCCAAAACCATGGCTTTCACCGGAAATGAGGACAAACGGGCCGGGTGTGGATTCATAGATGGATGACGGACTCCATGGTGAGGACGATTCGCGGGCCGTCAAGGTTTCAGCACCTGAACGTTTGTTCAATGGCCGCCGGGGCCGCCGGCCGCTAATCTTTCGCCATCCACCTGAATCACCTGTAACCTTTTTGGCTCCAACCGGCACTAGAAGACTAGCCTGTTCTACCTATGAAATATCATCCGCTCCTGCTATCCCTCGGCGTTGCCCTGCTCGTTTCCTCCGCTCAGGCGGCGGATTCACCGGAAATCCGCACCCCGGCCGCACCCCCGACCCCGCGCATCAACGGCCCCGGCATCTTCGGCGTCCGTCCGGAACACCCCTTCCTCTACCACATCCCGGTGACGGGCACGCGGCCGATGGAGTATTCCGCCGACAACCTGCCGGATGGCCTCGCGCTGGATGCGAAGACCGGGAATATCACGGGTTCGCTCAAGGCTGCCGGCACTTTCACCGTGATCCTGCATGCGAAGAATGCCCTCGGCACGGCGGACCGGAAGTTCAAGATCGTCGCCGGCGAGACCATCGCCCTCACGCCGCCGATGGGCTGGAACAGCTGGAATCATTACGCCAGCCGCATCAGCCAGGACCTCGTGCTGCAAAACGCGCAAGCCGTGGCGTCCTCCGGCCTGATCGACCATGGCTGGAGCTATATGAACATCGACGACACCTGGCAGGGCGCGCGCGGCGGTCCGTTCAACGCCATTCAGGGCAACGAGAAATTCCCGGACATCAAGGCGCTGTGCGACGCGGTGCATGCACTGGGTTTGAAGATCGGGATCTATTCCACGCCGTGGACGACATCGTATGCGAATCACATCGGGGGCAGCGCGGAAAATCCCGCCGGCACCTGGACGCCGCCGGCCGTGACCAAGAAAGGCCGCATCAACAACAAGACCATGCCGTGGGCCATCGGTCAATTTCACTTCGCCACCAATGACGCCGCGCAATGGGCGGCGTGGGGCATCGATTATCTCAAGTACGACTGGAATCCGATCGAGTTGCCGGAGACGCAGGAGATGGCCGACGCGCTGCGCCACAGCGGGCGGGACATCGTGTTCAGCCTCTCGAACAACATGAACATCACCAACGGCCCGGCCGTGGGCCCGCTGGCGAACAGCTGGCGCACGACGGGCGACATCAAGGCGAACTGGAAATCCATGAGCGAACGCGGCTTCGGGCAGGACAAATGGCGGCCGTATTCCGGGCCCGGCCATTGGAACGACCCCGACATGCTGGAGGTCGCCACCAAGGAAAAGAACCAGCCCGGCCTCACGTCGGATGAGGAATACACCCACATGACCCTCTGGTGTCTGCTCGACGCCCCGCTGCTGCTGGGCAACGATCTGACCGCGCTCACGCCGTTCACGCTGAATGTGCTGGAGAATGACGAGGTGCTTGCCGTCAGCCAGGATTCGCTCGCCGACCAGGCGGTGACCGTGGCCCAGACGGGCACGACGCGCGTGTATGCCAAAAATTTGGAGGATGGTTCGAAGGCGGTGGGCCTGTTCAATGTCAGCACCAACGGCCCGGAAACGGTGACCGTGAAGTGGAACGACCTGAAGCTGCTCGGCAATCACACGGTGCGTGATCTCTGGCGGCAAAAGGATTTGGGCACTTTCAAAGATGAATTTTCCATGCCCGTCGCGGCGCACAGCGCGGAGATGATCAAGATCATGCCGTGAAGATATGGCCGTGTGATTGAAAATGAATGCAATGGGCAAAATTGGTTTTAACGCTCGCCCTCACCCTGCCCTCTCCCCCAGGAGAGGGTTTTCACCGGGCACACTTTCAGCCATTCGTCCACCCGTCCGACCCATCCAGCGCCGGATATTTCCAAAAATGCTGCAACCGTTTCTCCCTCTCCCGGGGGGAGAGGGCAGGGTGAGGGCGAGCAATCACACATTGATTGTATTTCTGAGGTTTTTCCTGGCAACCGGTTGAAAAAATACCCCGTGGTGAAAACGTTCTGCCACTTCATCCTAACCACCTGCCTTTTGGGTGTGGCGGTCTTTTCCGCTCCGACGCAGGACGCGGTCGCGCCGGGGCCACAGCTACGGCTGACTTCACCCGTGGAATATCAGGTGGTGCAGCGTTCCACGCGGACGCAGGGGGAACTGGTGGTGGCGGGGGAATTTGCGGCGACCAAGGGTGAACCGTTGCCGGACCGGTTGGAGGCGCAGGTGACGGGCAAATCGGGTTTCGGCGAATTGCCGGAGGCGTGGCAGCCGTTGCCATGCGATGCCCGGGTGCCGGCGTTTCGCGGGGTGCTGAAGCTGCCGGCGGGCGGGTGGTACCGGCTGGAAGTGCGGGCATCCCGACAGGGCGCGGTGGTGGGCACGGTCACGGTGGAGCACGTCGGCATCGGGGAGGTTTTTGTCATCGCGGGGCAGTCCAATTCCGCCAATTACGGCGAGGAAAAACAGAATACGCTGTCGGGACTGGTGGTGGCGTTCAACGGGACGAACTGGGGATTGGCGCAGGACCCGGAGCCGGGGGCGGGCGGGAAGAAAGGCAGTTTTCAGCCGCCGTTCGGCGATGAAATGACGGCGCGCTTTCAGGTTCCCATCGGCATTGTCGCCACGGGTATCGGTTCGACAAGCGTGCGCGAATGGCTTCCGGCGGGCACGCGGTTGAGCGGATTGCCGCCGTTGACGCGGAATGTGGTGACCACCGGCACCAATCAGTGGGAATCGTCCGGGAAGATTTTTGAGGGTTTTACGGCGCGGATGCGGCAGTTGGGACCGCAGGGTTTTCGCGCCGTGCTGTGGCATCAGGGCGAATCGGATGCGAAACAGGCGGCGGCGGACCGCACGTTGTCCGGCGAATTTTACCGGCAATATCTGGAGCAACTCATCCGCGACTCGCGGCAGGCCATCGGCTGGGACGCGCCGTGGTTCGTGGCGCAGGTGAGCTATCATAATCCGGGCGACACCGCATCGCCGGATATCCGCGCGGCGCAGAAGGCGACGTGGGACGATGGCCTCGCCCAGCCCGGGCCGGACACGGATACGCTCACCGGGGAGATGCGGGAAAAGCAAGGCCTGGGCATTCATTTAAGCGCGCGGGGACTGAAGGCGCACGCCCATCTTTGGGTGGAAAAGGTCAGTCCGTGGCTGGAACGGCAACTGGGGGAAACGGCGGGAGCGGGCAAATAAAACCCGGGGCATTTTTAAAATGAATGCGCCGGACATAATTGGTTTAAACGCTCGCCCTCACCCTGCCCTCTCCCCCAGGAGAGGGTTTTCACCTCGCCAGCTTTCAGTGATTCGTCCACCCGTCCGACCAATCCAGCGGCTTGGCATATCAAGGATGCCGGGAACGTTTCCTTCTCTCCCGGGGGAGAGGGCCGGGGTGAGGGCGAGCGATGACACTGACTTTTCGTCTTCGGTTTCACCTCGTCGAATATTGTTTCCACCATCAATTGACTTTTAAAATAGCCCTACCATGAACCTGCTTAAAATCCAATTTTCAAAAGCCTTGTTCGTGCTGGCCGCACTGTTCGTTCTGCGTCCGGCGTTGGCCGCGCCGGATACGCAATGGTTTCGCGATGCGAAGTTCGGCATCTTCGTCCACTGGGGACTGTATTCCGTCATCGGCAACGAGTGGCAGGGGAAGACGTATTTCGGGTCGGGCGAATGGATCATGAACCGGGCGAAAATCCCGGCGGCGGAATACGCGCGGACGGCGGCGCAGTTCAATCCCACCAATTTCAACGCGGCGGAGTGGGTGAAGTTCGTGCAGGATGCGGGCGCGCGGTATCTGGTGGTCACGTCGAAACATCACGAAGGGTTTGCGATGTTCGATTCCAAGGTGTCACCGTACAACATCGTGGCGGCGACGCCGTATCGGCAGGACCCGCTGCAGGCGCTCTCGGTGGCGGCGGCGGCGAAGGGGCTGAAGCTGGGCTTTTACTATTCGCAATTCCTGGACTGGCACGAGCCGAATGGCGGCGGGAACACGTGGGATTTCAAAAAGGAGACGAAGGATTACAAAAAATATTACGCGGAGAAATCCATTCCGCAGATCAAGGAATTGCTGTCGAATTACGGTCCGCTGGGGCTGGTGTGGTTCGACATGCCGGGCGGTCTGAATCGCGACGAGACGCTGGCATTCATGACCGAGGTCCGCCGGTTGCAGCCGGACTGTCTCATCAGCAGCCGCGTGGGCAACGGGCTGGGCGACTTTCAGGATTTGGGCGACAGCGAGCTGCCGCCGAACACGATTCCCGCCCCGTGGGAAGCGCTCTTCACGCACAATGACTCGTGGGGCTTTGTGCGGAGCGACAGCAATTTCAAGACGCCGCGCCAGGTGTTGCATCTGCTGGCCTCGGCGGCGGCGCGCGGGGGGAATCTCATCCTGAACGTGGGGCCGGATGGCACGGGGCGCATCCCGGAAACTTCGCAACGCTACCTGCGCGAAGTGGGCCGCTGGCTGGCAGTGAACGGGGAGAGCATCTACGGCACTGTGCAGTCACCGATCCCCGACCAGCCGTGGGGCGTGAGCACGTTGAAGACCAACCGGCTGTTCCTACATGTGTTCGACCGGCCGAAGGATGGCGTGGTGGTGGTGCCCGGTTTTGGCGCAAAGGTAAAGCTGGTTTCACTGCTGGCGGGCGGCAAGAAATTGACGGCGGCGGCGGCGGACGGGGATTTGAAAATCACTCTGCCAGCGGAATTGCCGGATGACCGTGATACGGTGGTGGCGGTGGATTTCTCCGGCACGTTGCCGGATGGCTGGGCCACGGCCCCGGCAATCATCTCGCGACAATTCGACAGTTTTTCCGTGGAGGCAGCCAAGGCGAAAGTGAGCGGCGCGACGGTAGTGAAGAGTATCACGAGCAGCCAGTATTTCGGGAACTGGAAGCATGATACCTGTGCGACGGGCATGCTGACGCCGGCGGATGGCGCGGAATTTGCCTGCCGGTTTCTGGAGGCGGGCGATTACCGGGTGACGCTGGAGTACGCGTGCCTGGCGGATTCCAAAGGGCGTGATGGCGTGGTGGATATCGGAGACCGGTCGCTGCGGTTTCAATCGTTACAGACGGCCACGGCATTTGATTCGCACGGGCCGCTGGTACTTTTCCGCCATGCGATCGGCGTGGTGAGCATCGCCTCGCCGGGCACGGTGCCGGTGACGGTGCGGCCTTTCAACAGCGGTGCGGAACTCTGCTGGCTGCGGCGGGTGATTTTCGAGCCGGTGCGGTGAGTCACTGCGTGACGGCCACCGGGGCGGTCCGGGGAACGGGCCGCGTTCCCAAATCCGCCATGCCGGCGCGGAGGACCATGACGGGACAGGGGGCGTGGCGGAGGACGCGTTTGACGGTGTTGCGGCGGAAGCAGCCGCTGAGCCAGCTGCGCGGGCGGGTGCCCATGATGATCAACCCGGTGCCGGTGACGCCGGCTTGCTCGAGGATCACCTCGTCCGGACGGCCTTCGCGAATGCGGACGGAGACGGTCGCCCCGGCGTCGTTCCGCCACAAGACTTCGGCCAGCCGTTTCAATTCCTGCTGCGCGCCGTCGCGGATGAGGCGGATGAGGCCGGGAGCGGCATTTTCCGGCTCCAGCCGGCCGTGGCGGGGCTGGACGACATGGAGCAGGTCGATGACGGCATGGTATTTTTCCGCGAGCGCTTTCGCGTAGCGGAGGGTTTCCAAGGTGCAGACGGAGAAATCCACCGGCACCAGCACGCGCTTGAAATGTTCACCATCGAGCCGGCCAGTCATAGTTCCGCCAGCATAGGCCGGCGTTTCCGGCCGGGGTAATCAAAACCGGGGGCGAAGGTGTTAAAATGATATCAACGCAGTCAGCCCGGCTGGGAAAGCTTTTCCTTGAGGTTGCCCAGCAGTTGCATCACGTAGCCGGCCAGGGCGAGCAGGATGCCCACGCTCACATAGCGCAGATTTTGGGTGAGCAAATAGGTCAGCAGAATGAACCCCGCGCCCAGGCCGATCAGCGTGATCTTGCGGCGGTTCCGGTCGGAGAGGTTCTCGGCCAGAAAAGGCAGCAGGCCCATGGCGAGGCCGACGAAGAGAATGGCCCAGCCCAGGCCGTATTTAAGGTCGCCGGCGGCGATGTAGGCGGTCGGCGTCACCATGGCGCCATTCACGGTTCCGCTCACGTTCCGGGCAAAATCGGGGACGTCGCCGTGCGGCATCATCTGCAGCATCTGGTTTTGCATCGCGGTCATGGCGCGGCTGGTTTCCTCGCCGGGGTTGTAACTGAACCATGGCAGGAAAAAGCCGACGAGCAGCAGGGCCATGCCCAGCAGAATCAGTTTGCGGGGGGACCGGGCGGCCGGGGCCAGGCGGGCGGTCACCGGCGTGGCGGAGCCGAGGGCGTTCAGGAGCTCGGCGCTTTCGGTGGCATTGATCTTGCCCTCGTCGAGCATTTTCAGGACGCGTTCGCGTTCCGGCGAAACGACGGGGCCGGGGGCGGTTTTTTCCGGCTGCAGAAAGGCGGTGACCGTGTTCACCAGCGGACAGATCAACAGCGCGCCGAAGGTGAGCGCCGCCACGTTCCAGGCGGAATAGCCATAGCCCAGCCAGGCAAAGACCGGAATGAGCGCGGCGAAAAGGACATTGCCGATGCCGAGCCAGGCCCGCAGGCCTTCGGCGCCCGGGAGTTTTTCAGCGGGGGTCTGACCGCCGCCGACCCATTTGAGATAGAGTTTGATGACAAACGGGATGAGCAGAAAGAAGCAGAGGCCGGCAGCAAGGCACGGATCCACCACCTGGGACGGCCGGCCGGGCCACTGATGAAAGGGTGTTGCATCCAGGATGGCTTGCCGGCGGCTGAAGCTGGCCACCACCCCGGCGCCCAAGGAAAAAACAAACACGAGCAGGCCCGCCCGACGGGGCACGCCGAGAAAGCGCCGGGAGAAGATCGTGCCCAAAATGACCACGGTCACGGCGGCCACCACCCCGACCACGCACAGCAGAAACGGAACGATCTCATTGTTCATAATATCCTTATCTCTCCTTCAACAGTTGGGTGGCTTCCGCCACGGTGATTTCGCCGCGTTCGAGTTGTTCCAAAATCTGGGTGCGGTTGACGGCCGGGGCCTGGTTGCCGAGCAATTCATTCACCAGATCGAGCCGTTTGCAAACCGTGGGATAGGAAATGCCAAGCTCCCGTTCCACATCCCGGATCTTTCCCTGGCACCGCAGGAAAATCATGACGAATTCCTGGAGATCCGGCGGCAACCGGAAGAAGGGCGGGATGGCCAGTTGCGAATCGATCTGGGTGTTGCAACCGCAGCAGGAGAGCCGGCTGATGCTCAGGTCCTCGCTGCAAAACGGGCAGCGGGTAATGAGTTTTTTTCCGGTTGGCGGTGGCTTGCTCATGCAACGATGGGTGTCATCATTAATTGATTTATTCAATCTGTCAATTAAATAAATCAATTAAAAAGTGGAAAATAATTAAGATTGAGGTGTTTCAAGGTCTGATGGCCTGCGTTGTAGGGCTCGTCGGTTATCTGGGGTTGGTGTTCACGCCGCTTCTATTTCTGGCTGGTCAAATGGGGTGGAGCATTCACCGCTCTGGTCAATTTCCCGTTGAAGCGACCTGAAGGTCGCGCTCCTGCCCGCAGTGACAGAATGAGCCCGACGCCATACCGCGTTCCAATCAAAAGGACAGTCTGAATTTCATCCTGTCCATCCTGTCAAAATTCTTCCTCAGATGGCGAGGAGCAGGCGTTTGATTTCTTTGAGGCGGGCTTTGGGGTCTTTTTTGGTGAGGCGGGGGAATTTGCCGCCGAAGGTGACGAAATCGCGGTTGCGGGTGACTTTCAGTTTGTCTTCCTCGACTTCGATGACGGTGACGTTTTTGGCGGCGGCGAGGATTTTCAGTTCGCCGATGGCCAGGAGCAATTCCACGGCGGCGGGCAAGGGGCCGAAGCGGTCGCGAATCTCCTTTTGGAGCGCGTCGAGGAGGGGTTTCTCCACGGCTTGGGCGAGCTTGCGATAGATTTCGATGCGATGCTGCGGCTCGGTGACGTAGCTCTCGGGCACGGTGGCGGTATCGCCGAGGAAATCGAGGGCGATACGGACTTCCACGCGGGGTTTGACCTTTTCGCCCTTGAGGGAGCCGACGCTTTGCTGGAGGAGCTGGCAGTAGAGTTCGAAGCCGACGGCGGTGATGTGGCCGCTTTGCTCGGCGCCGAGGAGGTTGCCGGCGCCGCGGATCTCGAGGTCGCGCATGGCGATCTTGAAGCCGCTGCCGAGGGAGGAATATTGCTTCATGGCGCTGATGCGCTTGCGGACGTCGGTCAGCAGGCGGGCGTGGCGCGGGAGGAGGAGGTAGGCGTAAGCTTGATGCTTGTAACGGCCCACGCGGCCGCGCAATTGGTAAAGTTCGCTGAGGCCGAAGCGGTCGGCGCGGTCGATGATGATGGTATTGGCGTTCGGGATGTCGAGGCCGCTCTCGATGATGGTGGTGGAGAGGAGGACGTCGGCCTCGCCATTGACGAAGCGGGTCATGACTTCCTCCAGATCGTCGGCGTGCATCTGGCCGTGGCCGATGACGATGCGGGCGGCGGGGACGAGTTCGCGCAGCTTGGCGTACATGGCGTCGATGGTGGTGACGCGGTTGTGGAGGAAGAAGACCTGGCCGCCGCGATGAAGTTCGCGCTGGATGGCGTCGCGGATGAGGCGCTCGTCGTATTCGGTGGCGATGGTCTCGACGGGCAGGCGGTCGTGGGGCGGGGTCTGGATGGTGCTCATGTCGCGCGCGCCGGTGAGGGCGAGGTAGAGCGTGCGCGGGATGGGGGTGGCGCTGAGGGTGAGAACATCCACGAGGGTGCGGAGGCGCTTGAACTTCTCCTTGTGCAGCACGCCGAAGCGCTGTTCCTCGTCGATGACGACGAGGCCGAGGTTTTTGAAGGCGATGTCATCCTGCACGATGCGGTGGGTGCCGATGATGATGTCCACGGTGCCGGCGGCGAGGGCGGCGACGACGGCGGTCTGCTCGCCCTTGGTGCGGAAGCGGGAGAGGAGCTCGACGCGCACGGGATAATCGGCCATGCGGTCGCGGAAATTGTTGAAGTGCTGCTGGGCGAGCACGGTGGTGGGCACGAGGATGGCGACCTGGCGTCCGTCCATGACGCATTTGAAGGCGGCGCGGATGGCGACCTCAGTCTTGCCGAAGCCGACGTCGCCGCAGATGAGGCGGTCCATGGGCTTGGGGCGTTCGAGGTCGGCCTTGGTCTGGGCGATGGCGGTGACCTGGTCGGCGGTTTCCTCGTAGATGAAGGCGCTCTCGAATTCGCGCTGCCATTGGGTGTCCGGCTTGCAGGCGTGGCCGGGCTGGGAATCGCGCACGGCCTGGATGCGGAGGAGTTCGGCGGCGACGTCGCGGATGGATTTCTCGGCCTGTTCCTTGGCCTTGTGCCAGCGGGTGCCGCCGAGCTGGTTAAGGGGCGGGTTGGCGCGGCCGGCGCCGACGTATTTGCTGACGAGGTGGACCTCGCTGACGGGGACGTAGAGTTTGGGCGGTTCGCCGGCAGGATCGGCCGGGGCGTATTCGATGACGAGACATTCGGTGTCGGGTTCATCGGGGCGGGCGGGGCCGGGGCCGGTGCGCACGGAAATGTTTTTCAGCCCGAGATAACGGCCGATGCCATGTTGCAGGTGGACGACGAGGTCGCCCTCGGAGAGGTCGGTGAAATCGATGTCGAGCGCGGAGCGGGCGGCCTGGGCGTGGGGGGATTTGAGGCGGCGCGGGCGCTGGATCTTGTAGCGGCCGAAGATCTCGGCATCGGTGACGATGACGAGTTTGGCCTCGTCGCAGAGGAAACCGCGGGCGAGGGAGCCGATCTGGATGACGGGGGCGAGCGGCGGCGGCTGGCCGGGTCCGGGCGGGCCGGTGAAATCGCGCCAGACTTCCTCGAAGCGCTGGCGTTCGCCGGCGTTGTTGCAAAAGACCTGGACGGAATATTCCTGCCGCAGCCAGCGGTGGAGTTGCTGAAAAAATTCGCGGCGCTGGGCGGCGGCGATGGCGGGTTCGGGCGGGCGTTCGCTGAGGGGCCGGTAGGCATCGAGGCTGGCGAACCGGGGCAGCGCGGGGTCGGCGGCATCGGTGAGCGGGGATTCGCCGGCGAGGTCGAGGCAGGTGAAGCCGCGCCGGGTGACTTCGGCGAGAAAATCGGGCCAGGTGTGAAAAAACGGGTCGCCGGCGGGTACCTGGCGGCCGTAATCCTCGGCGTGGGCGGCGAGGGCTTCGGGGTCGGACAGGAGCAGGATGGCATCGGCGGGCAGGTAATCGAGGAGCGTGGCGAAGGGGGTGCCGGGGCCGGTGCCGGGGCGTTTGAGGAGGCCGAGTTCGCCGGCGGGCGGCAGGGTGACGGCGGGGATGGCGTCGCGGGAGATCTGGGTGACGGGATCGAAGTGGCGGAGGGATTCGAGTTCGTCGCCGAAAAATTCCAGGCGCACGGGCCAGGGGCTGGTGGGCGGAAAGACATCGACGATGCCGCCGCGCAGGGCGAGTTCGCCTTTCTGGGTGACCTGCGCCTCGGGCTCGTAGCCTTGTTCCTCGAGAAATTCGATGAGCGTGAGCGGGTCCAGGTGTTCGCCGCGGGTGAGGGTGCGGGCGCGGCCCTGGAGATCGGCGGGGGCAAAGGTGCGCTGGAGGAGGGCGGTGGCATCGGTGACGATGACCGGGGCGGCGGGGCGCGCGGGATCGGCGAGGGTGACGAGGGTCTGGAGGCGTTCGCTGATGACGTCGGCGTGGGGCAGCTTGCCTTCGTGGGGAAAGACTTCCCAGGCGGGGAAAAAGAGCGGCGGGGCGGCGAGCCAGGTTTCGAGGTCTTGCTGGAAGCTTTCCTGTAGTTTGAGATTTTCGGCGACGAGGACGAGGGGGCGGTTGGGAAAAAGGTGGCGCAGGAGGGCGGCGAAAAAGGGATGGGCGGCGGTGACGCCGGGAACGGACAACGCTCCGCCAGCGGCCAGATGCCGAAGGAGGCTCTGACCGGCGGGAATGCGCCGGACGCGGTCGAACAGGCCGGGGTGCGAACCTGACGGGCCCGAAGGCGTCGGCGGAGTGACAGGTTCCGACAAGCCGGATGATTCTGACGGATGGGGTGGGGACGTCAAGCTCACTGCGTGAGCTCACTGCGTGAGGGCCACCGGGCCATCGGGCGAGTCCAAGGTCCAAAGTCCAAAGTCGGAGGAAGCCGGTTTTTGACAGGATGGACAGGATGGACAGGATGGACAGGATGGACAGGATGGACGGGATGGACGGGGATTGGGGATTTTTAACCGCGAAATTCGCGAACGACGCGAAAGGGACGGGCAAAAGGATGTCGGCAAAATCAAAAGGGCTGACCTCGGGCGGGATGAGGCTGGGGATAGGGTCTGGCGCCTGGTGGCTGGCGGCGAAGATTAGGCGGGGGGCGGGGAGCGGCCATTTTTTAGCCACAGATTTTCATAGATGAAACACAGATAGAGAGATGGCGGGGGCAGTAATTCGTTCATGCTCAGCTTTGCCTCCATGGGAATGAAGATCGCAATCAGGTGGTAAATACTTGCTACGTTGAAGTTTTTTTAGGTAAAGTCCGTCAAAGTACTTTCCCTTGGAGACGCAAGGGATAGTCTTCAACCCGAAACCAATGCCAACCGAAGCCGACACATGCAGAAAATACGTTGTGCCGAAACTTCAGGCGGCCGGCTGGGATAATGTTCCCGCGTTCGCCACCCAGGAAGAGATAGATGAAAGCGGCCAGGTGACGGACATTGAAGTCATCCCCCCCGAGGAACCCGAGGATACCGATTCCCACCGGGGCAATGCGGCGGAAAGGCCCCGGGTCTCCGGCGATGACCAGACCGGCGGTCCCGGCCGGGAATACTATTTTGATGGGGGCCATGTGGAAATCGCCGCCGAAATCGTTCACGAACTGGATGCGGATGGCAAACAACTCCGCGTCATCAAGCAGACCAATGATACAGCCGAAAAAGTCCGCATCCTTTGCACCAGTGCCGACGACCTCCGCACCCGCTGGGCGGATGCCGGCCGACGCGCCGAAATCATCCAGCAATTCGGCGAGCACGGCATTGACTTCGCCAGTGTCGCCGCCCAGGCTGGCCAGCCGGACGCCGATCCCTTTGACTTGCTGTGTCATCTGGCCTTCAATGCGCCCATGCTGACCCGCCGCCAGCGGGTGGATCGGGTCAAAAAACAGGAGGCCGCATTTTTCAACCACCTCGGTCCCGAAGCGCGCGAAATCCTAGATGACCTGCTGGAAAAATATGCCAAAGACGGTGAACTTCAGTTCACGCTGCCGGATGTTTTGAAACTGCCCCCCATTTCGCATCACGGCAATGTGAATGAGATTATCGGCAAATTTGGTGGGACGGAACAGCTCCGCAGCGCCGTGAACCAACTCCAATCGCTGCTATATGCGCCTGATAAAATGAGTATGCACCAATCTATTAGTTAAGATTTGAAAAACTAGGAAATCAAAACAATAATACGACAATGGCACAAGTTGAAATACCTCAAAGACTGATCGACTTGGTAAAAGCGCGAAGAATTATCCCTTTTGTTGGGGCGGGATTCTCGGCTGGCTTGAACCTTCCCGACTGGGACAGTCTCCTTGGAAAATTGGCCGAAGACCTCGACAACTCAATTCCATATCAGGAGGTGAAAAAATTCTGTAATGGTGATTACTTGCAAATTGCAGAATACTATTTTCTAGTCAGTGATCATAGAATAGGGCCGCTGCGCCACACGATTTCTTCTGCGCTTCAAAACAACACAAACACATTGTTCTCAGCCCCGCATGTTGAACTGTTGAATCTCGGCGCCCCGCAAATTTACACTACTAATTATGATGATTTGATTGAAAAAACTTTCAAGTTGCTTAAACAGTCTGTTGAGGTTATTGCCCTTCCGAAGGATGTGGCGACGTCAAGCGGTATTAAGACTCAAGTGGTTAAATATCATGGTGATCTTAGGCATGAGCAAACATTAGTGCTGACCGAATCCTCGTATTAT
>Ga0316222_1003289_pt1 | contig 16057 bp, 16 predicted proteins | sample TBH18011metaG_FD_206008 | JGI IMG/M metagenome (GOLD analysis project Ga0316222, IMG submission 206008) | Freshwater microbial communities from Trout Bog Lake, Wisconsin, USA - TBH18011 | ecosystem: Environmental > Aquatic > Freshwater > Lake > Hypolimnion/Profundal zone | place: USA: Wisconsin...
TCGGCGGCACCGCTGACGACCACCGCCGCGTCAACGAGGCCGTTGCCGATTGGGAGCAGAGCCGTTCTTCGGCCCGTAGCGCGGCGAAGAAGGCGGCGTGAAGCGCGGATAAGGCGGTAGCGGCAGGCTGGCGTCAGCCACCCGCCGCTACTGTGGCCCGAAGTCACTGATCCGTCGGCTACCTTTTCGGCCCAGGCGGCGTAGTACCGTCTGGTGTCGGAGACATGCGCTGGCGCCGCCGAGCTGTCGCCTCCGCCACTTCGGCTTCGCGTAGGGCCGCTGCCACGTCCAGACCCAGACCCGGCACGGGCGAGGGCTTCAGGGCGACCATCTTGTCAGCGAGATAACTTCGCAATGCCCGCACGGTGTCGTCATCGGGGATCTCGCCGTCCTCGTCGACAAACTCGATGGCTACCAGGGCTTGGCGATCGACATCGTCGGCGCCCTGGAACGGCGGACAACCATCCCCATTCACGGCCATCAGGGACAGCTTGCCTCGCCTTTCGACCTCTGCCCAGGCGATGTTGTCGGTGACCGTCCACCGACGTTCGATGTCGATCGACGTGAACTCGATGGATGGCACCCTGAGACCGTGATCCGTATGATCGTCAGACCAGGCGACGCCATGCCCCATGGACTCCATGGCAAGGTAGTGGCCGAACAACCGGGCGGCCTCGCTATCGCTTGCCATCGCCTCCGCGTCATCGGCATCACCAGGATGTTCGGTGGTGCAAGCCCGGCTAAACAGGGTCTCGATAGGGGCACCATTGTCGCGCTCCAGATTTTCCAGCAACCGGGTGGCGGCGGAGATGGCTGCCGGGTGATTGTCGGGCGGCGCCGCATCCATGAGGTCGCAACCCGAATAGCAATTTCCGCGCTCTTCCTCGTACTCCGCCCAGGCGCTGACAAAGAACGCCCGTGCCGCCGCCACTTTGATGATGTCCCTCATCATGGTCGCCGCCCTGGGGCAAGGGCCTCGGGTGCCGAAGACTCGCGCTGTTGCCGTGCTACGTCCTCGGCAAATGCGGCCTCGGCCAGAGCGGCACCGACGTCCAATTGGCAGGAGGAATTCGTATCGTGTCGTGGGCGTGTAGTTGAGTGGTGCCGATCCGCGTCGGTCGGCGCCTGTAGATTCTGGGCACCAGCGAGGTGTCGATCATGACCGCGCATCTGCCGCCCGATGTCCCTAGCGATGACGAGGAAGTCGTCCCGCACCGCGACCAACGCCTTGATGCGCTCCCTATGCTCGCGCTGTGCCTGGTCGAAGGCACCGTCGCCCTGAACGTAGTAGTCGCGGGCGTGGAACTCGACCACTTGGATGGCCTTTACTGCCTCCTCAGCGGCCAGGGCGGCTATGTGATATTGGTCGCGTAGCCGCTGACCGGGGGTGCCATTGATGTGGATCGTCGGTAGTTGCATGGTGCCCTCGTATCGTCAGCGCCGTAAGCCACGCGGCTGGTCGAGCGGAAGTTCACCCTGGCGCACTGCAACGTCACGGCGCGCGGCGTCTTCTGTAGCCTGGGCCTCGTATAGGGCGGCTCTGATATTCAGGGCCACCGCAGGGGGCGGTGTGGCCGGCTCGAACAACGGGGTGTCGCCCGATTGCCAATGTCCGGGCGCCCATACACGACCGTTGAACGACACTTGGCCGACGGGCTGGCCGTCATGGTTGACCACTGCTCCGCCTGTCCACTGGCCGCTACCGAGGTCGTGGGCCTTGATATAGTCGCGGCACAGACGGGATGCCTCGGCGAGGTCGGCGGCACCAATCCACTCATCGGCAGGTTTGCCGGGCGCGCGGCACCGTGGATCCTCGCCGCGGTCGGGATTGCCCCGGCTGGCGAGATAGACGCCAAGCGGTTGCACCAGCGCCCGGTCGATGGCCTCGCGCAGTTCGGACGCCATGGCTCCGGCCTCGACGCGGGTGCAACACTGGATCTTGCCGACCGTGATGCCGCCGGTTCCCATGCGCAATGGGGCGCCATCCACGTCGCAGACCTTGACCCAGAACCAGCCGCCGCCGTCCGGAATGTGGCGATCCGGCAGGCCATCGCCCTCGACGCGGACTATCACGGGGAACCGCCCGGCGGTGTATCGCTTGACGATTCCGGCAATGCGCCTGCACTCCAGGCGGTCGCCATCGGTCAGTTCATACCGCTGGCCGACAGGTTGGCCAACCGGCGGCGGCCCCAAATCGACGGGCGGCAGGCCGCGAGCGGCTTGGATACGGTCAAGCGCGCCCTGGACGGCGTGGCAACGTCGGGTGACGAGCCAGTCAAATGGCTCGCCGTCCCTGGGTTTGATAGCGCGCTGCGCCTTGATGACTACGACCTCCTCGCTGGACGTCAGGCTGGCAAAAAGCCGGAGGTACGGCGTCGGGGTCATGCCGACCGCACGGTGCCAGCCCTCGGCGAGGGCACGCAAGGACGGGCGGGTGCCTACGAACAACTCGGCAAACGTTCGCCCCGTCGGCATGGGCATGCCGCCCGTTGCCGTATCGACGACCTGGGTCGTCGCGTCGAACGAGCATCCGCCATCGCGCAAATTTCGTGTCCCCATAGCCCCCTCCGAGTCCGGTGAAGGGGGTGCTCCCACCCCCTTGTCGGTGATCACATACGCGGTGCGGGAACCCCCGCTTCCGCTGACGGCTCCGATGCGGCAGCCAAGGCCACCGCTTCCTGGCGCGCGGCATCCCCCAGCGCGGCACTGACGTCCAGGTTCCCCAGGTTTGCGGTTGCCTTCCGTTGTCGCGGCTCCGTGGTCGTGATCGCGTGGTACCGACGTTCAGCCTCGGCGAGGACGGCGGCGGCCTCCGCAGAGACATCCTCCAGCTTACCGGGGCCGGGCGGCGGCAGAGCGCGGCCACCTTGGACAGCCTTGGCGTAGGCAACGGCGTCTGATGTCGCCTGCACAGCGATATGCTGGCGATCCGGGTCTGATGCCATTTCCTCCAGCGCGCCGGGGCTATCGCGCATAGCCGCGTAGCTGGCAGCCATTAGGATGCGACGGCTGGCCTCCCAAACCGGAGTGCTCCGTCGGTGTTCGGCGGCACACTGTTCCATCTGGCGGTAAGCCGTGTCGATGTCAGGCACCCGGTCGAATGATACTGGGGCCTTGGGGACAGCGTCGCGGTCGGCCTTGCGTGCCTCATAACCGGCCTCGCGTTCAGCATCACTGGCCTTGTCAGCGTTCATTTTCGCCGCATATCCGGGGTGCCATCCGAGAACCATGTCGGCGGCGGCCTGGGCTTCGCCGCAGGCCCGAAAGAACGCCTTCTTGTCCTTCAGCACTTCCAACCAGTCCTGGATGTAGGCGACCTGGTTTTCCAGAGAGGTGGAGACGCCAATCTCGCGCCCCACGAAGCACGAACACAATTCGGCCGTCAGCTCTTCGCGTGCCCTAGATTTAGAGCCGAAGCGCCCCGAGAAGTCGCGCCCCAGGCGACTGGCAGCTCCGGTCGCATGGCCAAGCTCATGAAGCAGGGTCTCGGCGTAGCCCTCCATTGACCCGAAGGCAACGCGGGGCGGCATTACCACCACGTCCTGGGATGGCGCATAGTAAGCCTTGTCGCCGGCATGCCGAACCTCGATGCCGCTACCAGCCACGATGGCCTCGACGGCCTCCGGAGTGCGCCACGGTGCCTCGGCGAGAGTTGGTGCCACGTATGGCGGCGGCGAAACGCACTGGCTGGCATGGAAAACTGGATACGAGCGCAGGCAAAATACCTGCTTTTCCTTGACCTCGCCCGTTTCAGCGTTGGCCTCATCAATGCCGACTTTCTTTGCGAAGACGACGTGGACGGCCTTTTCGCCCTTCTTGATACCGCCCCAACCCTTTTCCTTGGCTTGGTCGAATGAAACAAACCGGGGGTCGCCCGTCTCGACGACTTTGGGATGGACACCGAGAAGGAACGAGTTGATTCCCCGGTATTTATGGCCGCTGTTCCCGTTGAACGGTGCACTAGGCTCGCCGACATCTGGCCTCCAGGGCTTTCGCCAAGGGATGGCGCCCTTCTGCTGGGCGGCCAATTCCAGCTGGGCTACGATCTGGTCGGTGACCTCCTGATACAGATCCCGAGGAGTCCACTGCTTCTTTTCCGTCTCAGCCATGATAGTCCTCCCGGCCCCGGCGGGCGGCGAGGATGAGTTCGGCATCGCTCCGGTAGCTCGGCGGCGATTCATCGAGACCGAGGTCGATGACCTCCGATTCGGTGATCACGATGTCGCCGGGCAGTAGCCGGGACGGTCTTGGAGTTTCTGTCGCATTGGGCATGGGTTCCTCCGTGTTTCAGGTGCTTCACGGAGGATGGAGCATTTGCTTGCAAGAGAGAGCGGTTGCGAAAGTTGCTGGGGAATGGGGAATGGGGAATGGGGAATGGGGATGGCTGATGCTGCGGTCGCGCCAGTGCGCCGTCACCTGTCTATCGCGAGCGGTGAGCGGCCCCACCTTCGGCACAGTTCAAACAGGCTGTACGGACTGCCCCGCAAAGAAGAATGCCCGCCATTGCTGGCGGGCATTCAGGCCACCTACGCGGCGGCTAAGTTTGACCCCGTGCGAGCGGGGAACACTGGCACCTCGGCAAAAACTTGAGCTATTTGCCTTCGGTTCATCCCCGTACGAGCGGGGAAGCGACGGTGTCATGGGTAATAGATACAGACATTTCCCCATGGCGTCAATTAAAAAATTGAATTAAAACAACGCGCTATGCGTCACGCTTGTCAAAGCCGGGGGTCGCCGATTGCCAGCACCAAGACGCGTGGACAATCTGGGGCAAAAGGCATGGCCATTCCGCCGTGAGAATCCGGTTCGGCAAACCTAGGCATGGCGACGATGCGGGGAGCGTCGCCCTTGCGGCGGCGGGGATGTAGAGCCGCATATGTAGTCAGGAATCTCGCTGATGGTAAGGGGGTTCCTTCTCAGATAAGCGGTCACTATTTTAGTAGCGAGAAGGATGGTTTCTTTGTCACTTGTTTACGGCATCTTTCAGGCCCTTGCCGCTCGCGAACTTCGGGGCTTTGCTGGCCGGCAACGTAATCGTTTCGCCCGTGCGCGGATTGCGTCCTTGGCGGGCAACGCGTGACGTCACAGAAAACGTCCCGAAGCCCAGCAGGCGGACATCGTCACCGCTCTTGAGCGAGGCCGTGATAGCATCAAAAACAGCATCGGTTACCTTGTCGGCATCGGCCTTGGTCAGACCCGAGAGTTCGGCAACTTTGCTGACGAGATCGGACTTGTTCATAATCGTTTCCCCTTTGAAATTTACTATAGCGATGGCATGGGCGCCTGCCGCCGTCAAGGTTGTGTTCTGAGCAATGACGCTTGCTATTAAGAAGCCATCGTTCTCATTGAGCCAGGACAGAACCGTCGAGCCGCTCCCGTAGCTTCGACCAGCGCCGCCGATCCTTGACGCCGCGGACAGCCATGCCGACGGCCTTCCGCTGGCCGACCAGGACGACCAGCCGCTTGCCACGGGTGATCCCGGTGTAGAGCAGGTTGCGGTCGAGCATCATGTAGTGTTGCGTCATAATCGGGATGACGACAGCGGGGTACTCGGATCCCTGAGACTTATGGATGGTGGTGGCGTAGCAGAGAGACACCTCGTCGAGTTCGCCGAAGCCGTAGGTTACCTCGCGGCCATCGAAGTCGATGGTCATGTCGGTAGCGTCGGCGTCGATGGCCGCGACGAACCCGATGTCGCCGTTATAGACCTCCTTCTCATAGTCGTTGACGGTTTGCATCACCTTATCGCCGACGCGGTAGGTATAGCCAAATCGTTCGACGGCGGGGTCACCGGGCTTACCGGGATTCAGGGCTTTCTGGAGTTCGACGTTGAGCGAACGAGCACCGATGCCGCCGCGCTGCATCGGGCAAAGCACCTGGATGTCGCGGACAGCGCCCATGCCGAATCGCCGGGGAATGCGGTTGCGGACGACCTCGATGATTTTCGGCACAGCGTCCTCTGGCTCTGCGGCATCGACGAAGTAGAAATCGGTCTCGCCCTCCTGGGGCGGCGCCAACTCAGGCATCTGACCCTTGTTGATGCGATGCGCGTTGGTGATGATTCTGCTACTGGCGGCCTGACGGAAAATCTCGATGAGCCGGGCCACAGGAACCGCGCCAGAGGCGATGATGTCGGCCAGCACTTGGCCGGGGCCAACGGATGGCAACTGGTCGACGTCGCCGACGACGATAACGGCAGCATGGCTCGGCACGGCCCGCAACAACGAGGCCATCAGCGGGACGTCGACCATCGAGGTCTCGTCAATGACCAGCAGGTCGCACTCCAGTGCCATCTCGTCGCCGCGTTTGAAGCCGCCGCTGGTCGGGTCGAATTCCAGCAGTCGGTGGATGGTCTTGGCCTCCAGGCCCGTGCTCTCTGATAGCCGCTTGGCAGCCCGGCCGGTCGGCGCCGCCAGAGCTACGGCGCCACCCTTTGCTGACAGGATACGCAGGATGGAGTTGACCAGCGTCGTTTTCCCGACGCCCGGCCCACCCGTGATCACCATGACCTTGGCCGACAGGGCTACGCCGACGGCGGCGCGTTGGCTGTCGGCCAGCGCCACACCCAACTTGCCTTCGACCCACGGGATGGCCTTGGCTGGGTCGATGGCGGGCCAGGGTGGCGACCCCGCCGCCAAGGTCTTCAGGCGGGTGGCGATGGTCTGCTCGGCATGCCACAGGTGGGGCAAAAAGATGCAACGGCGTTCGCCAATGGTGTCGGCAGTGACGTTGCCATCCTGGAGTTCCAGACCCAAGGCATCGACCAGAAGTGGTCGGGGAATCTCTAGCAACTGCTCGGCCAGGACAAGAAGGTCGTCCTCTGGCAACGCGCAGTGGCCATCGCCTACGGCCTCCATCAGGGCATAAGACAATCCAGCACGGGCACGGATCATCGAGGTCTTTTCGATGCCCAGCTTCTCGGCGATTTGGTCGGCGGTGCGGAAGCCGATGCCTCGAATGTCGCGCGCCAGGCGGTATGGATTTTCGGTCACCAGCCGGACGGCGTCGGTGCCGTAAGTTTTGTAGATGCGGACGGCGCGGGCTGTGGAGACACCGTGGGATTGGAGGAACAACATGATTTCCCGGATGGCCTTTTGGTCAGCCCATCCGGCGGCGATGCGCTTCGCTCGCACCGGGCCGATGCCATCGACCTCGCGCAATTTGTCCGGCGACTGCTCAATGACGTCGAAGACCCGCTCGGCAAACGCCTTGACCAGCTTCTTGGCATAGACCGGGCCAATGCCCTTGATCATCCCCGACCCCAGATAACGCTCGATGCCGTCCAAGGACGTCGGCGGCATAACCTTCAAGAAGGCGGCTTTGAATTGGAGGCCGTGGTCGCGGTGATTGTCCCACCGTCCAGTACCGTGGACGTACTCGCCTGGTTGCACTGATGCCGCCGACCCGATGACGGTAACTAAGTCGCGCTGGCCACGCGCTTTTACCCTCAAGACACAGAAACCTGTCTCCGGGCTATGGAACGTTACCCGCTCCACCAGCCCGGCCAGGGTTTCCTTGTCATCACTCGCAGACTGCGTGCCGATTCTCAGGGCGCTCCAGATGGATGTTGTCGCCGGCATAGTAGCTGATGGCGAACTGGTAGTTGACCCCTGATGCTATGGCCGACTTATCGGAGGCCCATAGCCTCGACTCCGTCGTCCAGGGGGCTTCGATAGCCGCCGCCGAACTGTAGTCAAATATTGTGGATTTGCGTCGCCGTCCGGGGTATGTCATCCGTCCAATGTCATCCCAGTCCCCCGCCCCCTGCTGTCCGTCCTGTAGCGCTCCGAATCCATTGCGGCATGGAATCGTGTCGGGGAGCCAACGCTGGCGTTGCCGCGATTGTCGGCGCACCTATTCCGCGCGGACAAATACAGCAATGGCTGGCGTTCATCGGCGCGGTTCCGTGGCGCCATGGCATGATCTGACCCGGCGCGGACTTGGCGTCCGTCGTGTTGGCAGGGCAGTAGGCATTTCGGCATCGACGGCGTGGCGATGGCGGCGGCGGTTTGTCGATGTTGCCGTGCCGTCCGCCGAATCGTCGGCCATGCCCGGCGCACCGACCGTGATCGACCTCTTCGCAGGGGCGGGCGGAATGAGTGCAGGTTTTCAGGCGGCAGGATTTCGGGTGGTCGCCGCCGTTGAAATGTGGGACGTCGCCGCTAAGAGTTTTCAATCTGCACATCCTGCCGCCGCCGTTCTGGTTGCGCCAGTCGAGGCTGTGAGTGGCCGACGTCTGCTCCGTGCGGCGGGATTGGTGCGGGGCGAGTGCGCGGTAATGTGTGGTGGGCCACCGTGCCCCCCGTTCTCCTCGCTTTCCGCATCTCGCCTGACCGATGATGACCGGCATGGGCTGTGGCGCGAATATCTGCGCCTCGTCGATTGTGTATTACCGCAATGGGTGGTGATCGAAAACGTACCTGGATTGCTATCGAGCGCGGAGGCGATTGGTGGAATCAGGGATGCGTTCGCCACCCTCGGCTATTCCGTCGCCTATCGCATCCTCGACGCCGCCGACTTTGGTGTCCCACAATATAGGCGCCGCGCGGTGATTATTGCCAAACGGGGTGGTGGCGCCATCCCATTTCCAGCGCCGTCCCATGGGAGCGGACGACTACCGTACCGCACCGCTACCGAAGCATTGGCGCCGCCGACAAACGGGCTGACAGCCGCTGAAATCCCGCCATTATCGGCGTTGGCCACCGAACGGCTATCGTATATCGCGGCGGGGGAGTCAGTCTGGGATGCAATGCCACGCCTGCCGTTGCATCTCAAGATTAAGGGGTCTGGTTTCCCATCCTCAATCTACCGCCGACTGGATGAAAACGCTCCGTCCTACACGGTCGTTGGAAACGGTGGTGGCGGCACTCTGATTTACCATTGGGGAGAGAATCGGCCACTATCGAACAGGGAAAGGGCGAGACTCCAGGGGTTTGATGACGGTCATGCCTTCCACGGCTCGCACCGGGAAATCCGGGCACAAATCGGCAATGCCGTGCCGCCGCCATTGGCCAGGGCCGTGGCGGAAGCGCTGAAACTCGGCTGACGGCAACCTTCTATCCGCTTGGGGGAGCAATTAAATCCCTGACGCCGTCGGCAACAGGACGTGGACGTCCCGAGGCATCGCCGTCGCATAGCCGCGGTCTCGGAAAGGGGCGACAGACGGGCGGCAACAGGTCGACCACGACGAACTCGACCGTTTCGGGCGTGAGGTGGACTTGCGCGCCTTGGCGGTAAAATACGGTTGGAAGACCGCTTCGGCGCGGCGGGCCAGCGAGGTCGGTGCCGACCCGAGGGCTGGGTCGTGGCTGTACGAAAAGGGCGGCCAAGAGGTCATGATTGCGGCCCCAGGGGCGACAAAGCAGGGGGCGGCTCATTGGTCGTGGTGGCCCGTCGGTGGCGGCAAGGGTGAAGGCGGCGGATGCGTCACATTCGTTCAGCTCAACCACGGTTGGGGGCGTGGAACCCTCGGGCGGGTGCGCCAGGAACTTAGGGCTTTCCTTGGTGCCGTGGAGCCGAACGGACTCCGCCATCAGGCCAACATCATCCGGGCCAATCTTCAGGACGTGGCTGACCACGTCCCCAGGGTACGCGATTACGGCCCGGTGCGGGCGGCTTGGCATCGGCTGAAATCAGGGATTTCCAGCTATCTCCTCGGGCGCGGCATCGACGAGGAGACGCAACGCCATTTCGCGGGAGACATTCGGGTTGGTGAGAATGGTCATGGCAGGCCGTTCGTCGCATTTCCGGCGCGCGCTACCGATGGCGGAATCATTGGGGTCGAAATGAAGGGGCCGAAGATCCATCCCTTGGACGAGCGTAGCTGGTCGCGCGTCGAGAAGGGCGGCGACCGTGGCATCACGCGGATGGGCGAACGAACCAGACCGACACGGATTTATGTCGGCGAAGCGGCCATCGACCTCCTCACCGCTTGGCAACGGGATGGTCGCCCGGCAGGCGCATTGCTGTGCGCCACCGGCGGCACCTTCACCGAGCGGGCCGGTCGCGAATTAGCGGAATTGGCCGAACGCAACCCCGACGCCAGAATCCATGTCGTCATCGACAACGACGACCCAAAAATCCGCATCGACTGGCAAAAAGGGGCCATCACGCGCCAGGAGCCGCCCGGTGACCTATTTGCCACCGCCGTGGATCGGGCCGTCCGTTTCAGGGCACCGGATGCTTCCGTCGTGCGTCGGCGCCCGCTGAGGGAGTTCAAGGATTTCAACGACTGGCACCGCGGCATCACCAAGGCTGACGGCACCATCGCGCTACGGGAGACGCTGGCTCGTTGCGAAGCGCCCGACGCCAGTCCGGCAGATCGGAGCCGAGCGGCTGAGGTTCGGGGCCGGGACTGGCAACGGGAGCAGGCCCGTCTCCTCTATGACGAGGAACTGGCCGGCAACATGTCGGCGGCAGAAGTCAGAGCGAACATTGCGGTGATGGCCACGGCGAAGGAGAGCCGTGGGGGCGCAGAGCATCATCCCGTGACAGGTGACAACGTCCACGGGGAAGCTGAGCGCCTCGCCGCCAGGGCGGCATGGGAGGCGAAAAAGGAGTCGGCTGTCGTCGGCTGGAAGATGCAGGCGCCTCCGCCGTCAGAGCCGGACTGCGGGAGAGGGCCTCACAGGTGACCAGCCCTGCATCGCCGAGGGGAACACCGGGCATGGATGCGTTTCCAGCCGTTCCGGGCCTCGACGGCCTCGCCCAGGATATCAATGTATTCCAGAGGATCCACGCGGTCATCCGGCGGCGGCCTTTGTTCCGAGAGGTCGGCAAGCATTGCACGGCGTCCGGCCCTGTTGTGCGAAAGGTCGAGCAAGCGGCTGTAAGCCTCGCAGGCGTACGCGAATGTTTCCCGCTTGTTGAAGTCGATGTCGAGCAACCACTCGCGCGACCTCGACTCATGGAGGCCGATGGTCGATCGTTTGCAGTTGTGGAAGATGTGGGCATCCAATGCCCGCAGGCCGACAGTGATCGAAGCCAGCAGACGTGGATTATCAAAATTTGGGTCGTTGTCGTGTCAGTGCCCAGAGGGCCGACCAATAGCGATTTGATAGAGAGCGCTAGCCCATCGCATCGGCGTCGCCCTCCCTGGGGTATAGCAACCAAACGCCAGTACGACGAATAAGGTCGCGTGAGCGACTAATCGACCACTGGATAGAACGGCGCACCCCAGGCGATACCCGGATGATCCATCATCACGTCGATGAAGAGCGGCAATAGGAAACCCATGATCGCGGCACCGTCGGTTACTTGCGCCCGGTTAGCCGAGGCGGCGCAGTCAGCGCTCTTGCTCATAGGGCTTCGGCGGATCCATCAGATGATTCCCTTGGCTTGCGTTGCCGACCATTGATACGCATGGCACAGCGTATCGACCAGCCTCATGTCCCTGACGCTACCACAGGTAACCTCGAGTAGCCTGGGGCTGGCCACCACGATGGCGAGGCATTGAGCGCGGGAAATTGCCACATTCAGTCGATTCCGGCTGAACAAAAATTCGATGTCGCGCGGCAGGCCGTCGCCGCTGGAAGTGGTCATCGACACGATGGCGACGGCGGCTTCCTGGCCCTGGAACTTATCGACCGTGCCGACTCGAGCGCCATCGGGCAACGCGTCCCTGAGGGTGTTTACCTGGACATTGTAGGGCGCCACTCTTCGTACTCTGACCAGAGGTGAGCCCAAACCGTCTTGGGCTTCATGAGGCCACGGACGTCTTCAGGAGCTACATCCTTATTTGCCGCATGAAGTTTCCGGATTTTCCTGACCAGCAGCTTCCCTCGCACGAGGAAGAAAACACCGCGCAGGAAATAATGGATGATGAACCACGCAAACAGGGCCGCGACGATGGCGATGACAATGCGTGGCACCAATCCTATTTCAATGCCGAAGACAGCCATGTGGCCAGAGATAAGGTCGTTCAACGGCATCAACATCCCCTTGCAAGTCTCGACGCGCCACGACACCTATGGGTCGCCAGATGGTCGCGCGGCATACTACGATAAGATGCCTCCCCAGGCACCTGAATGGTGAAAGCTGTGGTTGAGCATCCCGCCACGAATGAATTGCACACCTAAGTGCCCGAATCGGACACCTATGGCAACGCTGGCCATGCAATTCGGTGAGGATTCACCATCTCGGCGAGTTTGGCTGGCTCCAGCACCTCGACACTGGCTCCCCAGCTGTACAAGTGCCACGCCATCTCCAAGTCCGATGCCGCCTCAAATTTCACGATGAGCGAGCCATCCGGCTGAAGCTCTTGGGTCTGACTTGGGTGGAAAAGGAACTCCGAAGCGTCGTCCGCTGCTTCAGGCGTGAATTTCCAGGTCGTCACGAATGGTTCGTCCTGAAACAAGCCGAAAGACCTGGCCGCGAACTGATCCAGCAGGAAATCCGGGTCCCGCGTGAACGGCTCCGATGTCAACTCTATGCCTTCGATATGGGGCAAGGCGAACAGGGCCACCCGGTTGGCTTTCGGGTTTTCATGCCAAGCAACCAGGTAATTTCGGTGGCCATGCAAGAAGCCGTAGGGGTGAACCAGCCGTTCATTGACTTGGCGGGAGCGCCGATTGCGATACCGCAAGCGAACCTTGGTGCATGCTTTGATGGCCTGCCGCAGGCACTCGACCACGGCGGTGTCGATCCGTGGCCGAGGCCCTGGCCGCATCGCCAAGCCCTCTGCCTCTAGGAGAGCCTCAAGGTCGGGTTCGACCTTCCTGGCAACATCCGGCTTCAGAAGCGCCTTCAGCTTGGCGGCGAGGGTGGCCAACTCAGCGGCTTCGTCTTCACGGTTGTCCCGCTCCAGCAGGTTGACGGCACTCTTCAGCGCAGCGAGTTCCTCTGCGGTGAAGGCAACCAGCCGATCCAGCGTGCCGCTAGGGATACGCCAGCGTTTAGTTCTGTCGCCGGTCTCGACCTCCTCGGTTTGCGGGAAGTTCCTCAAGACTGCGTCACGCATGCGCATGGCCGTCCGCCGGCCCACCTGAAATTTTTCCACAATGTCGGCCAGCGACAGGCCACTGCGGGCCGCCTGGAGTTCCAGAGCCAACTGGAGGAGATTGTCGGCTTTTTCGTATCTCATGGGGCCGTGCTTGCCTTTGTGACCAAATTGGTCATGGAGTGTGACTTAGGCCGACGGGACGCGCAAGTGTGGATCAAAAAGAACAGAAGGTGACCGCTTTTGACTCATTGCCTGTGATATGGTGCAGTTCATGAAGCGGACGACGGCATGGGAAATGGCTGAAATAGCAACTCGCTGGCGGTTAACGGACGACCACCTTATTGAAGAGGGGGCTGATGGCCTGCGCTTGTGGGGACGATGGGATCGTCAGTTTGGCCTGTGGGATGAGCGCGGACTGTCCTCCGTACCGGACATGCCGCTATTGGGGCGCCTGGGAACTTGGTTCGAGCCGGATGGCTCGCGGGATGACGATTGGTATGGTTCCCGTGCCGCCTTGGCTGCGTACTGGTCGCTGGTACCGACCACTGTCCGCCTGATCGCATCTAGGCTCCCTGTGGGACAGTGGTCGGCGCTTATCGAGATGTGGAGAGCGCTACGGACATGCACAGCATGATGCGGCTATGCTCCTGGCGTCCTAGGACGCCAGGATGCGGCGTGGGTGTAGTCTTCGGGTTGGCTTGCCAGCTCATCCGCCCACTCGAAGCGGGCTTTCAAGCCGTTGAGGTGGTCGTGGGGAAGGATGCCTGCGTGCTGGAGCATCCCCACCACGATTCCCGGATGGATGCCAGCCTGGTCAGCGAAACTCGTCACGGCGGTTGCCGAACGGGGCTGGGTCGCCTTGAACTGTGCGAAGCGCTGGCCCCCGACGAGCATCTCCTCCGCCCAACGGTCGGCTTCGTCCTCTAGGGCATCGCCGACGCCGTTCTGATCGTCGGCGAAATTGCGGCCCCGGTGCAACAGGATGTGGGCGGCCTCGTGGAAGAACGTCCACCAGAAATGGTCGTTAGACTTCATCCGCAGTGACATCTGGATGATGGCGTGATCCGCGTCCAACCAGCGCGCCGACCCGAAAAGGGCCGTCTTGCTGATTTGTTTTTCAAACACCAGGGCTACGCCGCAGGCCCGGCATAGCTCGACCATGCGCGGCTCGAACACCTCCGGCGGCTCTACCGTCATAGCCCGGATCTCGGCGACAGCTTGCTTGAAGCGTTCCTCATCGTAGTCGGGCACGTCCATCTCTCGGGCTTTTTGCTCGCCGAGCATGAGCCACGTGACGATGTGGTGAGGAGAAGCCGTCTTGGATTTCGACTGGCGGTGTAATACCGCCAGCGAGCCGACCTTGGCGTCGAAACTGTCGGGGCCGCCGATGCCCAGCAAGCTCATCAAGCAGTTGGCCAAGCCGGCTTCGTCGCCGCCGATCGGCAACGCCCCTCTCGCCCTCAGCTCTTTGACGGGAAACTGCGCGAGCCAGGACTTGCGCTCGGCGGAGGCCGACTTCTCAGCCTCTCGGGACTGCCAAATGTCCCAGGTGGACTGCAAGTTCGTCCACACGTACGCCTTCAGCCCAAGCACCCGCTCGAGCTTGATGGCGGTATCCGGGGTCACAGGGTTCGTGCCCTTGATGATGGTATTGACCAGCTTCGGCGTAAGATCGGCGATACGGGCGAATTCAGCCTGGTTCCATCCCCTGACTTCCAGGTATTCCGCCAGATGTTCGCCGGGGTGGGTCGCCCAGTCGGGTGACCATTCGCCGTGGCGTTGCGTTGCTTGTGCCATGTCTCTGCCTCCCGAGCCGTTTGTTTAGTCGTCGTGGTAGTCTTCAATCGCCACGAACTTGACCGCTGTAATGGCGTGGAGGTCAAAGCCCCCATCGGCTCGAAGCGGCACCGGGTCATGGTCGGGCTTGAATATCAGCCTGTAGTTCTTCGAGACCCAGACTGCGAAATGCCCTTTCCATTCCCCAACGAGTTCGTGCCTTCCCTCTGGCTTCGTATGTGGCACGTCGGCAAGACACGCCACACTGCTTAGCAAGGACAGGCGTCTCTTTAGGGTGGGCATGACATGGCCGAACGCCTTGTTCATCTCCTTTTCATTTGAAAGTTGCCGCTCGAATTTGTTCGACGAGAAGGAGAATTTCATGGCGTCCAGCGGCCCGCTTCGTTACCTGATAGGTAATTGATGTCGACGCATTACGCAAGAGGTAATCCGGCATGGGTGTCATCAGGCCAAGGAATCGCCCCCTTGGCGCGGAGGACTTTCGCTTCCTTTTTCAGCCCGCCCCCGCTGTCGCCTGCGCCCCGAACGCCCCGGCCCTCATCGCCCTATCAAAGAACAGGGCCGTCAAGGCCCGTTGAACGGCCTGGTCGTTCAGGAAGGTGCTCTCGAAGTTTCTGTCGCGCTCGAACGTGTCGGAGGCCGCGTCGATGAACCGCTCGGCGAACTCCCGCAAGGCGATGTCACGGGGGTTGTTGGCGACGATGTCTCGCATCGTCGGGTCGTTCCGCACCTCCTCGTTGGCGCGCTCCAGCACCAGGGCGTCCTCGGGGCGGATGTCGAGGCCGTGACGCTGGTTGAAGGCGGCGATGATCTCGGAGAGCGTCCGCTGGTCTTCCTCCGACCAACCGTTGGCCCCGAAATCGGTGATCGGCGGTAGTGCGGTGCCCTCGCCGGCCTTCAGGGTGGCATCGACCACGTCGTGGCCGGTCATCCTGAACGCCGTCATGCTGACCATGTCGGCGGTGATGTCCGGCCCAGGGTCTTCGCCGTCCGGGGCCTTCAGCAGGCGGTTGACCCAGTTCAGGTAGCCGTGCAGGCGTTCAAGGTCGGTGTCCCGGACTGGCCACACCTGGGCCAGGAAGGTGTAGAAGCGGCAGAAGCTACGGCTGAGTTGCCGGAACTCCTCCTGCACCTTCTCGTCCGCCTCGCCCTCGAACCGGGTCACCGCCCGGCGGGCCAACTCCTCCAGGACGGGGCGCTTTTCGACGTCCGTGCCGGCGCCGAACAGCACCTCGGCGAACTGCGCGACGTCGGCCTCGTCGATGAAGTTGAACCCGAGGAGGCGGGTGCGCAGGGCGTAGATCTGGTTGGGGTCGGTGA
>Ga0316222_1003298_pt1 | contig 16003 bp, 11 predicted proteins | sample TBH18011metaG_FD_206008 | JGI IMG/M metagenome (GOLD analysis project Ga0316222, IMG submission 206008) | Freshwater microbial communities from Trout Bog Lake, Wisconsin, USA - TBH18011 | ecosystem: Environmental > Aquatic > Freshwater > Lake > Hypolimnion/Profundal zone | place: USA: Wisconsin...
GGTACCAGCACCACCAGCCTGCCCGTGGCCACCGGCTCGACGACATTCGCCACCCAGGCCGGCAAGACCTTCGCTTCGGGCTGGATCACGGCGCAGAGCGCCGGCACCCCAAGCGCGTCCATGTCTGGCCTGGTGACGAGCTATACCGGGACAAACCTTGTCCTCAACGTGGTCGAGACCACCGGCGCCGGGACGCATGCCGATTGGAATCTGTCTGTCGCTGGCGGCATAGGCGCGACCGGCCCCACTGGTGCGTCCGGCTCGATCCCCATTGGTACAGCCGGCGGCACGGTCAATGCCATCACCGTCACCATTGCCGGGGCAACCGCCTCGGATCAGCAGGTTATCGAGGTTGTCTGCGGCGGGGCCAATACCTCGACCACACCGACCCTCAACCTCAACAGCGGCACGGCTTACACCATCACGGCCAGGGGCGGCCAGCCCCTGGTGTTGGGAGACATCGGTGCCGTCGGCTTCACCGGGTTGTTCGAATACAACGCGGCCCATACGCGGTGGGAACTGCAAAACCCCTGCGGCGGAACGGCGGCGCTGGCAAACACCGGAACGTCCGGCGCCACCGTCCCCTTGCTGAACGGCAATAATATCCACAGCGGTACCGAGACCTTTGCGGCGATGGCGAGCATGTCCGGGGCTGCCTTCAACGAGGCCCAGGGCACCAACATCGCCTCGGCGTCCACCACCGCCATCGGCGCCGCCACCGGCAATTACATCAACATCACCGGCACGACGACGATCACGGCGTTCGATACGGTTCAGGCCGGAACTCGCAGGAAGCTGAACTTCAACGGTGCGGTGCTCCTGACCTACAACGCCACCTCGCTGATCCTGCCGGGTGCGGCCAACTACACCACGGCCGCCGGGGACATGTTCGAGTTCACCTCGCTGGGCGGAGGCAACTGGGCCTGCACCGGCTACGCCCTCGCCAGCGGCAAATCCATCGTGGCTCCATCCGGCTCCATGACCCTGGTCGGGTCCTACAGCGTCGGCACCGGCGCGACCTTCGACGTTACCGGCTTGGCGGCGGGATACGACTACGTGTTCATGCTGGATGGCATCGGGCAGACGGGCGGCGATGGCTATCGCCTCTACATGAGGATGCAGACCGGTGGCAGTACATGGCAGACCTCTGGGTATCGCTACATCGCGGCTGCGGAAGATAGTACTTCCGGCGCCTGGAACAACGTCGTCGGCAGTAACAGCGATAACCAGATTATTTCACAGGTCAACACAGGCATTACCGCCGTAAGCGGTGCCGTGTGCGGAATGATCACCCTGATCAATCCGGCTAACACGTCAAGGTACCCTCAAATCCAGTGGGACTTGACCAGTAGTACCTCCGCTCGCGTCATGAGGGATGTGGGGACTGGTCAGTATGCTACGGGCGGCGTAGCCCTGACCGGCCTCCGTCTTTACTGGCAAGGCGGGTACAACTTCGCCTACGGCACCGTCAACGTCTACAAGATCGCAAAGGTTTGATCATGACCACCAGTACCGTTGTGGATGCCGGCACGGGCGAGGTTACGGTTGTCCCGCTGAGTGCCGCCGATATCGCCCAGCAGGCGGCGGACCTCGCGGCGGCGCAGGCGCTTGTACCGGCCGCCCAGATCGCCGCCTTGTCGGCCGCCTGCCAGGCGGCGATCACCGCCGGCTTTGCCTGCCCGGCGCTGGGCGTGGCCAACACCTACACCCTGTCGATCACCGACCAGACCAACATGCTGTCGGCCTTCACCGCCGCATCCACGGCGCTGACCGGCGCCAAGGCCTGGGCGGCCAATGCGGCGGCGGGGCAGTACGAGGTGGTGCTGGTCGGCGGGGCCTATTACCTCTGCCTGACCGCCGGCACCACCGGGGCGGCGGCGCCGGCGTGGCCGTCCGCCATGCAACAGGTGGTGACGGATGGTACCGCCACCTGGGCACTGGCCGGCTGGCTGTTGTCCACCGGGGCCGGCGCCCAATGGCACACCCCGGCCCAAGTGATCGCGGTGTGGCAGGCCTATCTTGCATATGTGAACGGCTGCCGCGCCACCTATGCCGGTCTGGTCGCGGCGGTCAACGCCGCCACGTCGGTGGCGGCGGTGCAAGCGGTGGTGTGGCCGTGATCCGGCTTCGCTTCTCGCGCGGCACCGGCCCGGCCGGCGCCCTGGTGCGGGCCGCGACCTGGTCATGGTGCGCCCATGTGGGCTTCGCCCTCGATGGCGGCTGGGTGCTGGACGCCACCCCGGCGGCCGGGGTGGCGCTGCGCCAGGCGGTCGACGATGCCTCGACCCGCTATTTCGCGGTGCCCGAACCCTCCCAGCGGGTGCTGACCCTGGCGCTGTCACAAGAGGGACGCCCCTATGACTGGCGCGGCGCCCTGGGCATCGGCTTGCACCGCGACTGGCAGGACGAGGGGCGGTGGTTTTGCTCCGAGCTTGTCGCCTGGGCCTTCGCCGCCGCCGGCAATCCGCTGCTGCGCACCGATCACCTTGACCGCATCACCCCCCGCGACCTGTTGCTGTCGCCGCTTTTGACCCCCATGGAGGTTTGACCGTGACTGACACCCAATGGATTCCCATCGTCCTGTCCATCCTGGCGGGGGTCGGCGGGCTGGTTTTCGCCTTGATGCGGCTGCAGCACGCCATCGGCTTGCAGTTCATGCAAACCCGCATGGAAAGCGAGACCCGCACCTCCGGCACCCATAAGCGCATCGAAGCCATGACCGAGGCCATCGACAGAACCTATGTGCGCAAGGATCTGCACGAGGCCCACATTGACCGCCTGGACGGGGAGCTGGCCCACCTCCGGACCCAAATCGGCTGTCCGGCCTCGGAGAAGGACTGATCATGACCACCGACGATATCATCAACGAAATCCTCGACCGGGAGGGCGGCACCTATACCAACGCCGCCAACGACCTGGGCGGCCCGACCAAGTGGGGCATCACCATGTCCACCCTGGCCGAGGTCCGGCGTGGCCCGGTGACGGCGGCCGATGTGGAAGCGCTGAGCCGTGACGACGCCTTTGCCATCTATGCCGTCCGCTTCGTCCATGGTCCCGGCTTCGATCAGGTGACCTGGATGCCGTTGCGCAGCGAGCTGGTGGACTGGGCGGTTAACAGTGGCCCGGCGGCGCCGATCAAGGCGCTGCAGCGTTCCGCCGGGGTCCCGGATGACGGCGTGCTCGGCCCCGCCACGGCGGGGGCCGTGAATCGCGGTGAGCCTGCGCGGCTGTATGGCCAGGTGCTGGCCGAACGTCTGCGCTTCCTCGGCCGCCTGATCACCGATAACCCCAGCCAGGCGAAATGGGCGGCCGGCTGGCTCAACCGTGTCGCTTCGTTCATCACCACCACCTGAAGGAGTAAAGCCTGTGAATACCATCGACTTCATCCGTGCCCTGGCGGATTGGCTGCTGGCCGATCCCACTCACCTGGTCGCCGCCGCCTCGGGGCTGGCGGCCGCCATTCCGACCCCGGCCGCCGGATCTCTGGGGGCCAAGCTGTTCAAGATCCTCGACATCCTGGCCATCAACATCATCCACGCCAAGGAGACCGGCGAACCCGGTTCGGCGGCTTCGACGACGGCGCCGCAGCCCCAGGGCCTCAAGCCGCTGGGCGCTCTGCTGCTGTGCCTGGCCCTTGGCATGGCCTCGGCCTGCACCTCGACCGGGCAACTGACCCCGCAGGCGCAGCAGATCATCACCGTGGCCTGCAACGTCGACGCCCTGGCCCAGCCGGTGGCGCAGACCATTGCCCCCGAGCTGGCGCCGGAACTCACCCCCGTTACCACGATCGATGCCGCCCTGGTCCACCCGGCCGTGGTGCAGGCCTGCAAGGCGGTCAACGGCACGCCCTCCAGCGTGACGGTGACCCCGGCCGCTGCGGCCCCCGTGACGGCTCCGATTGCCGCCAGCCCGGCGCCGGCGGTTGTTCCTGCCGCGCCGGCGGCCTCGGCGGGAGGGGCGTAATCAAGCATGAGATTTGGGCGGGAAAAAATGTCAGACATCGGCAGAAATCACACCAAAGTCTGACGGATTGCCATCTGCCAACCCGTTGAAATAAAACGATTAAGGCAGGACTTTTAATCGAGAGGTCCCGGGTTCGAGTCCCGGCGGGCCCACCAAAGCACCAAAACCAACGCCCCCTTGAGAAGGCCCGGACAGTATCCGGGTCTTTTGCTTTGGGGGCTCTCCCGGGAGATGCGGGCCCGGATCAGCCTGGATCAATCCCATGGCGGAGGAAAGGACGGTAAATTGCTTCCGATTTTGGGGCGGTGTTGATAGTGTGTTCCATGAGGAATCAACAGAAGATCCAGAATGGATCCTGCAGGCCATGAAAAATCGGTCGAAATTGTTGGTGGGGATGGTGGCGGTTTTGTTGGCGGGCTGCTCCGGTCCCGCCGATCTGTCCGATATTCATGACGACCTCACCCAGCATAGCCAGACTCTTCCTCCAGAGGTGCTGTCCCGGCCGTTGACGGTGGACGATGCCATCGCCCTGGCCATGCGCTATAACCTGGATTCCCGCGTCAAGGCGCTGGAAGAGGTCATCGCCGCCGGCAAGGCGGATCTGTCCATGTTCGCCATGCTGCCGCAATTGGCGGCCAGCGGCGGGATCAGCCGGCGTAACCCACGCAGCCTGACCACCTCCCAGGATTTGTCCACCGGCGCCATCACCACCGCGCCCTCCAGCAGCGAGGACGCCTTCCGCCGCACCGGCGACCTTACCGCGTCGTGGAATCTGATGGATTTCGGCATCGCCTTGCTGCGGTCCGATCAGGACGACGACCGGGTCGCCCTGGCCATCGAGAAGCGCCGCCGTGCCGTCCATCTGCTGGTCCAGGATGTCCAGGCCGCCTATTGGAAAGCGGTGATCAACGAGTTCGCCGAGAAGAAGTACAGCACGCTGGAACTGAAGCTGATGCGTTCGGTCCAGAGTGCCGAGAGCGCCGAGCGCACCAAGGTGGGCGATCCCATGCAGATGCTGGGGCACCAGCGGGCCATTGTGGAAACCATGCGCCAGATCGCCGAATTGCAGCGCCAGACCGCCTCGGCGCGGGCGGAACTGGCGGGGCTGATGGGGGTGACGTCGCCGGCCGCCTTTCATCTGGTGGAACTGGACGACGATTCCGACCTCAGCGCCGCCGACCCGCTTTATGCCCTGGACGCCATGGAGAAAATCGCCATCGACAATCGGCCGGAACTGAAGAGCGAGGAGGCCCAGTTCCGCATCGATGTGGGCGACGTCCATGCCGAGATGGTGAAATCGCTGCCCGGTATCGGCCCCTATATGGGCGGGCACTTCGATTCCAATTCATTCCTGGTCTACAATTCCTGGGCCGATGCCGGCCTCAAGGTGGCGTGGAACCTCGTCGATCTGCTGTCGGCGCCCAAGCGCATCGACCAGGCCAAGGCGGTGGCCGAGACCACCCGCGCCCGTCGTCTGGCGGTGGCCATGGCCGTATTGACCCAGGTCCATGTTTCCGAAATCCAATACCGCCATTCCCTCAAGGAATACCGGCTGACCGAGCAGATGGCGGCGATCGACCGGCGCATCACCAGCCTGTCGTCCAAGTCGCGCGAAGCCGGCAGCGGCAGCCCCATGGAGGAAATCAAGGCCGAGGCGGCGGCGATGCTGTCGACCCTGCGCCGCTTCATCATCTATTCCGATCTTCAGGCGGCCAAGGCCCGCATGAACGCCGCCATGGGGCTGGACCCCGATCCCAAGATCTTGCAGGGCGACCCCTCCGTCGGTGACGCCGATGGCCTCAACTGAACCCAGCCGCCAGGACCAGGAAGCGGCGGCGATCGCGGCGTGTCTGCGCTCGCTCGGCCATGCCGTCGCCGCCACCGCGCTCTCCGAATCCGCCCGCATGGTGGCGGGGGAGGGGAGCCGGACGGTATGGCCCGACGCCTTGGGGCGCTATGGCTTCGCCGGCCATGTGGAAGACGGGGTGGTCGCCGCCCGGCTGTCACCCGACCTGTTCCCCTGTGTCCGGCTGGGGCCGGGCGAGCCCGTGGTGCTGGCGCGGCCGCCGCGAGACGACGGTGCCGCGACGCTGCTGTTCGTGCGGCCCAAGCTGGACCGCGCCGCCAGCACCATGCCGGCCTCGTGGCCGGCGCTGCTGGCCTCGTGGCGGCCCATGGTGGTCCGGGCCGGCGTCGCCGGCCTGTTGGCCAATTCCCTGGCCCTGGCGGCACCGGTCTTTTCGGCCCAGGTCTATGACCGGGTCCTGCCGCACGGGGTGCTCGATTCCCTGCTGGTCATGGCGGCGATGTTCTTCGGCGCCACTCTGTTCGAGCAGGTTTTCCGCCGGCTGCGCGCCCTGTTCGTGGAGGACGCCCTGCACGAGGGCAATGTGAAGCTGGCGGTGGACATGCACCGGCGCATCCTGGAAACCCGCTTCGGGGGTGCCGTCGCCCCTTCCGGCCATCTCATGCGGCTGTTGCAGGACTACGATTCGGTGCGCGACGGCTTCGGCGCCGCCGCGGTCTCGGTGTTCGCCGACCTGCCGTTCATGGCGCTGTTCCTGTTCGGCCTGTTCCTGTGCGATCCGCTGGTCGCCCTGGCGATCATCGTCCTGAACGGCGCGGTGACGGTGGCGACCCTGCTGGCGATCCGCCGCCAGCGGCTGCTGCATCGCGAATTGTCGCGGGCCGCCACCATGCGCGCCCAGGCGGCGCAGGAGACCTTCCTCGATCCCGAAGGGGTGCGTCGGGTGGGGGCCTCGGCCTTCCTGCAGGCCAGATTCCGCCAAAGCACCATCCTTTACGCCGCCGCCACCCGCGCCATCCGCAGCGTGTCGGCCATGCGCGGCAACCTGTCCATGCTGGCCCAGAACATGTCGATCCTGCTGGCGGTGGGGATCGGGGCCTGGCATGCGGTCGACGGCGGCTCGACGGCGGGGGTGATCCTGGCGGCGACCATGCTGGCCACCCGTTTCACCGGCGCCACCATGCAACTGGTCTCGGTGGTGCCGCAGGCGCTGTCGGCCCTGTCCTCGCTCGAAGCCTTGCGCAGCGTGACCAACCGCCCTACCGAACGCCCCGATGGCGCCGCCTTGGTGCATCGGCCGATCACCCGCGGCGAGGTGGTGCTGGATTGCATCACCGCCCGCTATCCCGGCATGGCCCAGCCGGCGGTGACCGATGTCAGCCTGGCCATCCCCGCCGGCGGGCGTCTGGCGATCATCGGGCCGTCGGGATCGGGCAAGACCACGCTGGAAAAGGTGATCTCGGGGGTCATCCGCCCCGAATCCGGCCGGGTGATGCTGGACGGCGTCGATATCTCCGCCATCGAGCCGGCCGATCTGCGCCGCCATCTGGCCATCTGTCCGCAGGCACCGCCCCTTTATGCCGGCACGCTCCGCACCAACCTGTCCTTCGATGGTCTGGCGGATGACGAGTCCATGGTCAGGATGCTGGCGGCCCTGGGCGGCGACGCGATCCTGCCGGTCGGCATGGGTCTCGATTTCGAGGTGGCCGAGGGGGGCCGCAACCTGTCCGGCGGCCAGCGGCAGCTGGTGGCGCTGGCTCGCACCCTCCTGCGCGCGGCGCCGGTGACCATCCTCGACGAACCGACCGCCGGTCTTGACGAGGCCACGGAGAAACGGGTGATCGCCTGCATTCATCAGGCTTGCCAGCGCCGCAGCCTGGTGGTGATTTCCCATCGGTCGACGGTGCTCAGTCTGGCGCCGCGGATCGCCGTACTCAACCGGGGAAGGTTGCTGCGGGTGGCGACGCCCGGCGAACTGGCCCAACGGCCGGGAGGCGCCTGATGTCGGTTCGCGGCAAGACGCCTGCCCTCGAGGATTTCCGCAGCCCGATCCACGGCATCGCCCCCGCGTTGACGCCGCCTTCGGCCACCTCCCTGCTGGTGTGGTCGGCCCTGGCCTTCGTCACCCTGTTCAGCGCCTCGGCGCTGCTGGATCTGGATGAAGTGGTGACCGCCCCGGCGCGGATCGAGCCGTCCAGCCAGGTCCGCCATATTCAGCATTACGAGGGCGGTACCATCCGCGATGTCCTGGTGCGGGAGGGCGATCTGGTGGGCGAGGGCGATGTGCTGGTCCGGCTGGTCAATTCCCAGGGCGCCCAGGATCTGGCCGACCGCCAGTCCCGCTGGATGTCGACCCAGGCACGGGTGTTGCGTCTGAAAGCCGATCTGGTCGGTGCCGGCGACATTCCCTGGCCGGCGGGAAACATCATCGATGCCGAGACGCGCCGCCGGGAATCCGCCACCCATGCCGAGCGTCTGGCCTATCGCGCCCAGCAGATCACCACCATTCAGCGCGAGGAGGAGCGCCGCCAGAAGGAAGTGATCGAGGCCGAGACCAAATCGGCCGGCCTCGCCCGGACCCAGCTCAAGGCCGGCGAGGAGATGCGGGTCAAGAAGAAGGCCTATGATGCGGGGGTGATCGGCGACCAGGAACTGCTGCACCTGGAGCGGGAGCAGTCCATGCTGGACACCGAGGCCTCGACGGCGCGCGATTCCATCGCCCGCCTCAAGGCACAATTGCGCGAGGCCGAATCCAAGCTGGCGGAGTTCGAGCAGGGCTGGCGCGCCCAGGTGCTGGACGATATGGGCAAGGCCGAAGCCGAACTGGCGGCGCTGAAGGCCACCGTCGGCATCGCCAATGACCGCGAATCGCGGAGCGAGGTGCGCTCGCCGGTCCGAGGCGTGGTCAAGATGGCGGCCATTACCAGCGTCGGTCAGGTGGCCCGGCCGGGCGACACCTTGATGGATATCGTTCCCGTCGACGATGTCCTGGTGGTCGAGGCCAAGGTCTCTCCCCAGGATATCGGCCAGTTGCGCGACGGCCTGAAGGCCTCGGTGCGGCTTTCCGCCTATGACCAGTTCCGCTATGGCCATCTCGACGGCCATGTCACCATGGTCGGCGCCGACGCCATCGACGAAACCAGGGGCAATTCCGCTTCCACCTATTACCGGGTCCTCATCGCCGCCGACCGTTCATCCCTGGCCGATGCCAAGGGTCTGGACCACGCCATCCGTCCGGGGATGGCCGGCTCCGTCTCCATCGTGGTCGGCCGCAAATCCATTCTGCGGATGGTATTCGACCCGGTTTTGCGCAATGATATGGGGGCGTCGCTGCATGCGATGACCCTGGATCTTGGGGGGCTCTCCGGCCTTCACGAGTGGCTGGGCCGGGTGTTCCACCGGTTTTCGGGTAACGGGTAGGCCGCCATGTACCTTGCCAAACCGCCCATCGCCGTCCATTCCCCGCCCCACCTCCTGCAGGTGGCGGATGCCGCCAAGCCGGAAGTTATCGGCAAGGTCACCGCCACCCAGGGCGATGCCTTCATCGTGCGCAACGGCGAACGGATTCCCGCCACCGCCGAGGCGCCGCTTTTCCAGGGCGACGCGGTCGAGACCCAGGCCGGTGCCCAGATTTCCCTGGTCTTCGCCGATCGCGAGACCTTTGTCCTCAAGGACAAGGGCATGATGGCGCTGGACGAATTCAGCTTCGATCCCGTCCACAAAACCGGCTCGGCCACCTTCCTCATCGCCCAGGGGGCCTTTACCGCGGTGTCGGGCGATCTCGCCAAGACGTCGCCCGATGCCTTCCGCATCGCCACCCCGACCATGACCATCGGCGTCCGGGGCACCACCGTGTCCGGCGAGGTCACGTCGGATGGCACCACCTCGGTGGCGCTGCTGGCCGATCCGGGATCGAACTTCGTCGGTGAATTGGTGCTGGGCCGGTTGGGCGGCGGCGAGAGCATCGTGGTCAATACCGCCGGCTCCGGCATCGTCGGCGCCACCAGCACCTCAAGCTGGTCGGTAACCGCCACCGCCGCCGCCAGCGTCGCCGCCTTCGCCCCGGTCGCGGTGGCACCATCGGCGTCGCCGCCGGCCTTGCCTGCCCCTCCGGCCGCCCCCGCCGCGGCGCCGGGAGGCACTACCGGGCAGGCGCAGCCCGGGACCGGGGCGTCACAGGCTGCCGCTGCCGCCATTCCCGCCGGCGCCAAGGCGGCCGGTGCCGCCGCTCCAGCGGCCGCCCAGGGGGGGGATGCCGCCCAGGGGCCGGCGCAGCACGCCGCGACGGCTCCCGCCGCGGTGGCCGAGCCTGCCGCCGCGGTCGCCGAGGCCGTCGTCGCCCCCGTGGCGCCGCCCCCGCCGGCGGTGGCAACCGGGCCCAACTCAAATTCCATCCTGACAGCCTTGGCCGCAACCGCCGCGGCAGGCTCCTCCGGTGGCGCCCCGGTCAGCGGCAGCACCGCCACCGGCGGATCGGGAGCAGCGAACCCGGGACTGTTCGGCCCGGCTTCCTCGGGATCGACACCGCCGCCGCCGCAACAAACCGCGACAACCACTGCTACGGTTCCGGTTTCGACTGGAGTCAGCGGCGGCAGCGGCCATGAAGGGCATGTCGTCACCGGCACGATCACCGGCACCGACGTCCACAGCGACGCCATGAGCTATACTCTGGTCGGAACCAACGGCGGCGCCGCCAGTGGCACGGTGACCGTCAATCCCAATACCGGCGCCTATACCTACACCCCTTCCGGCCATGTCGTCGGCACCGACAGTTTCACCGTGCAGGTGGACAACGGCCATGGCACCGTCGTCAACCAGGCCGTGACCGTCACTCTCGCCGCCAATCCAGTTACCGCGACCGCAACGAATGCCACCGGCACCGCCGGCTCGACTTTGACCGGCACGGTCAGCGCCTCCGATCCGGCCGGCGACACCATGACCTATACTCTGGTCGGGGCCAATGGCGGCGCCGCCGGTGGTACGGTGACCATCAATGCCGCCAACGGCGCGTATACCTACACCCCATCCGGAAGCTCAGCTGAAACCGACAGCTTCCAGGTTTCCGTCAGCGATGGCCATGGTGATACCTCGACCGCTACCGTCACCATCACCGAAAACCCAGCGGGGGTATTCAATCAGGTGGGGGGCGTCCTCCACGTCACCGCCGCGACCGCCGTCGTCGACAACGATTTCAGCGGCTATTCCGGCGCCACCACCCTGACCTTCGACGTCGCCGCCGGACCCCAAGGGGTGGTGTTGGGTACTCACGCCCAAGCCACCGGCATCACCACCGTCGACGTCTCGGCGACCACCGGGACGGTCGTGGTCGACGCCTCGGCGACCACCGCCAATATGGGGGTGGTTGCCGGCAGCGGCACCGATACCTTCATCTCCGGAACCGGCGATGACACCGTCACCGTCGGCAGCCAGACCTGGCATTCCCATAATATCGGCGGCCAGGAATTCGTTTCACTGTCCACCGCCAGCCTGCCCACCACCACCATCACCGGGGTGGCCGATCACACCGCCATCTACCTGAACGACGGCGGCAATGTGGCCGATAGCGCCTTCGCCCATGTCAGTAACGGCGGCGATCTGATCCTGTCCAACACTGCCTCGCGCACCGTCACCCTGGGAGCACTGTCGGATGCGGCGGGCGTCTTCGGAGTCGACGCCTCGCGCACCACCGGGCCGGTCGTGGTGGACGCTTCGGCGCGGACCGACTCAACCGACTTCGTCGGGGGCAGTGGCAATGACACTTTCATCGGCGGGGCCGGTAACAACATTATCATGGGAGGTGTCGGGGCCGACACGCTGACCGGTGGCGCCGGCAGTAACGTGTTCGTCTACACCGATCCCTCCCAGTCCCTGAACGCGATGGCAAGCCGCGACACGATCACCGACTTCAAGACGGGCACCGATCATATCAGTATCGCCCTGAGCGGGACGCATGTGGATGTGTCGGGATTTACCGACGTGGCAAACTACAATGCCGGGCAGGCGACGCTGACCGGCGGCGGTGTGGTTGGTCAGGGCTTCTATGCCAGTTTCGATCAGGCCCTCTATGTCTATGTGACGGGAACGACGACCAATATCGGAACCGATGGCGGCTATGTCATCGGCAGCGCCAATACCATCGCCGCCGGAGACTTGCAGTTCGTCATTACCGGTACCAGCGGCAATGACACACTCATCGGAGGTGCCGGCAACGATACGTTCATGGGGGGGGGGGGCAACGACACCATCGACGGCGGCGGCGGCACCAACTCCCTTGTTCTTCCGGGGGCGGACACGGTGGCCGACACCGCCTTCGCCAATGTGCAACACATTCAGGATCTGGTTCTCGCCAACGGCGATTCGGTGACGCTGGGCACCGATTCCCATTTGGCCGGTATCGCCATGATCGATGCCTCGGCCACCACCGGGGCGGTGACGGTGGATGCCTCGGCCCGCACCGACGCGATCAGCTTCATCGCCGGCAGCGGCATCGATTCCTATACCGGCAGCAGCGGTAGTGACCACATATTTGTCACCACGGAGACATTGGCTAACGATACCTTCAACGGCGGTACCGGCTCGAGTTACGTTGTCCTGACCGACGCCGGGACGCTGACCGATACCGCCTTCGCCCATGTCAGCAACATGTACGGGGGGTTGGTGGTCCATGACGGCGACGTGGTGACGCTGGGGGCCGATTGGCAGAACAGCGGCATGGCCACCATCTACGCCGGCGCCACCACCGGGGCGGTGACGGTGGACGCCTCGGCGACCACCAGCTATGCTCAGTTCGACGCCGGCAGCGGCAGCGACGTGTTCATCGGTGGCAACAACGCCGGGGCCGTCAACAACATCGACGTGTTCACAGCGGCGCTGGCCAACGACACCTTCACCGGCGGAGCCGGCTTCAATTCTGTCAACCTGATCGATGCGGGGACGGTGGCCGATTCCGCCTTCGCCCACGTCACCAACATGCCGAACCTGCAACTGTATGATGGCGATTCGGTGACGCTGGGTCCCGATTCGCAGGCGGCCGGTATCAATTATGTCAGCGCCTACAACAGCACCGGAACCGAGGTGATCGACGCCTCGGCCCGGACGGATGTGGTCACCCTCCTGGCCGGCAGCGGCATCGACACCCTGATCGCCGGCACCGGCGCCGACCAGCTTTTCGGCGACATCAACAATATCGGCGCCACCACTTTCGTGCCCACCGCCACCGGCGGTGTCGCTACCATCAACGACTACCTGCCGAGCACCAGCAACATCGAACTGGACAATTCCAAATTCGGGTTAGGTTCGTCGGGAGTCCTGGCGGCCGCCAACTATGCCTCGGACGCCAATGTCGCCGACGCCATGTCCGCCACCGGCCACAACTTCGATGCCGGGGTTCACGCCGCGGGCGTCGTCGCCATCAGCGACGGCGGTAGTGGCGCCACCTTGTGGTACACCGCCGATATGGCCAATGCCTCGACCGCCAATTCCCACGAATTCGCTCATGTCACCAACGTCAACACCACGGCCCTGGATAATACCCAGTTCCATCTGCACGTTTGATCAGCTGAACGCCGCTTCCGCTTCGGATTCGCGGACGATGTCGATCAGCCGCAGCAGGATGTCGGATTCCTGGGCGCCGGCCAGGGCGTAATTGCCGTCGATGATCAGGCAGGGCACGCCGTTGACGCCCAGGCGATGGGCGCGGGCATTATCGTTCAGCACCGTCGCCGCATCGCTGTCCGAGAGCAGATAGTCCCGCAACGGTCCGGAGTCGAGGCCCAGACCGGCCCCGATTCCGGTGAGTACCGAAGTGTCGCCGATATCCAGTCCCTGGATGAAATAGGCGCGGTACAGCGCCTCGACCACGTCGCTCTCACGGCCCGAGGCGGTGGCGTAACGGATCAGGCGGTGCGACGCCAGGGTGTTGGGGGTGCGGGTGATCCGGTCGAAATCGAACACGATCCCCTCCGCCAGACCGGCGGCCGCCACGGCGGAATGGACCCGCTGAACCCGCGCCGCACCGCCGAACTTGCGATCGAGATAGGTCTGGCGGTCGATGCCCTCGGGCGGCAGATCGGGATTGAGCAGAAACGGCCGCCACTGAACCGTGACCCGCGTGCCGGGGCGCTGGGCGAGGGCGCGCTCGAACCGGCGCTTGCCGACATAGCACCAGGGACATACGGTATCGAAGACATATTCCATATGCACGATTGTTGCCACTTGTATTATCAATAAGCTAGTCCAGCTTGGCCTTGGCGCGGGCCAGAAGGCTATCCATGGAATCGTCGGGCCGGGCATCGGTACAGGCGACCTGGACCCAGACCTTGACCGGCTGATAGACCTCGCGCACCGCGAAATCCGTATAGGATAGCACACCGGCGATCCGGTGCATGACCACTTCGGCCTCCACCAGGGGGGTATCGGGGAGGATGACACAGAATTCATTGGCGGCGTAAAGGGCGGTAAGGTCTTCGGCGCGCAGCAAGCCGGTGATCCACTGGCCCAACTGCTGCGCCAGATGCTCGGCGGCATCGTCGCCGAAATGGTCGCGCACCCCTTCGATATTGGGGATGTAAAAGAACACCAGCGCCAGATGGCGATGGTGGGATTTGGCCACCGCCAACCGCTCCTCCAGGTATTTTTCCACGAAGGGCCGGCCATAGACCCCGGTCAGGGGATCGCGGGTGTTGTCCTTGAGGCTTTCGAACAGGGCGGCGCGAATGGCCCAGCGCAGTTGCTGGCGGCGCACCATGGCCAGGATCGCCGACCGCAGGATGCCGGAATCGATGGGGCGGGTCAGCACCCGGCTGATTCCGCGGCGGTAGGGGTCGCCGGGGGGGACGCCCTTGTCCACCACCATGATCATGGGGAGATTGAACAGTCGCGGGTTGTTGCGGACCTGCGACGAGAAGGCCAGGAACGGATCCAGATCCCCATCGGTGGTGACAATGGCGGCATCGAAATTGCGGCGTTCCAGCAGCGCCTCGGCATCGTAAAGATTGGCGCTGGTGATGATTTCGGCGGCGTCGCCTAGGATGGCGCCAACCCCGTCGCGATCGCGTCCAACCACCAGAATGCTGGGGCGGGTTCCTTGCGGCGCGCTGGCGCGGTGTCTGGCGACAACACCGAAGGCGGCGGCGGCGTCGGCACGGTGGCGCAGTTCGGCATGCATGGTGGCCAGGCGGATCAGGGGACGCAGGCGGGCGAACAGCTCGGTATCGTCATAATTCCACGACACCACGTCTTCCAGGCCGGCGGCGAAGGCCTCCGCCGTCAGATCGGCCAGCACCTTGTCGGCGATGACGACCATGGGTATCTCGGCGCATGCCTCATCCTGCTTCAGCGCGGCCCCCAGGGCGACCGGGGCCATATCGACCGTACCGATGAGAATAAGATCAGGATGCTCGGTCCGGGCATGGGCCACGGCCTGTTCCGCCGAGGTCGCGACGACGGCGTGATAGCCGTTATGGGACAGGCGTGCCAGCAATTCGTCCGATGCGGCCGGATCGGCGTGGACGACGAGTACGTTAGCCAGACGGATCATGCGGCGCGAACCTCGTTCATAAGTTGACGAGGCCAGCATAATACGGTTCCCCCCCTTTTCGTAAGGGGGAAGTCCGGGGGGATGTTCGTTACCGCACCGCAACGCCGAGAATCTGTTCCTTGTTCAGGGTCTCGACGGCGGCCTCGAGGCGGGCCATGACGTTCTTCGCATCCGGATAGGTCTTGGCTAGGACGAGGTAGACATCGAGGGCGGATAAGGGGGCGGAGCGGATGGCTGGAATGGGGTGCCCGCTCAAGACCTCGTGCGCCGGTCCGATATAGTCGAGCAGATAGTCACCCCGGCCGGCTTCCAGCATGGCGAAGGCCGCATCGTGTTTGATGGCGGGGTTGATGACGACCGCGTTGGCCGGATCGGACAGATAGGTCCGCAGATCGCCGTAACTGTAGCCGCGAATGGTGATGACGCGCTTGCCGATCAAATCCTCCTTGGTCTTGATCGGCGGCTTGTCGGCCAGATAGTAGACCCGCAACTCGCTTCCGACCACCGGCTGCCGGCTCACCAGACAGCAGGTCGAAAGGGAGGGAGCCTTCACCAGCATGGAGAACTCCGCCGTCCCGTCGTTCAGGTAATTGAACATCCGTTCCGCCGGATAGCGGCGGCTGTGCCAGGGAATGCCGGCCTTGTCGAAGATCGCCGCCGCCAGACGCAGCAACGGATTCTCCGGGTCGCCGTTT
>Ga0316222_1003299_pt1 | contig 15995 bp, 8 predicted proteins | sample TBH18011metaG_FD_206008 | JGI IMG/M metagenome (GOLD analysis project Ga0316222, IMG submission 206008) | Freshwater microbial communities from Trout Bog Lake, Wisconsin, USA - TBH18011 | ecosystem: Environmental > Aquatic > Freshwater > Lake > Hypolimnion/Profundal zone | place: USA: Wisconsin...
ATGCGCGATCAGTTTCATGTTGAGTGATTCGGGTTGCGCCATGACGGTTTTCCTCGCCTTATTTATAGAGCGATCACGCCGCGTGAGGGACGATGAGTCAAGAGCAACAGATTGTCCCGGTTACGATTCTCACCGGCTTTCTCGGCAGCGGCAAAACCACGCTGCTCAACGGCCTGCTGCGTCTGCCGGAACTGGCCGATACGGCGGTGATCGTGAATGAGTTTGGTGAGATCGGGTTGGATCATCTGCTGATCGAGCAGGCGATTGAGGATGCGGTGTTGCTGAAGAATGGCTGCATCTGCTGCACCGTGCGCGGCGATATCGCCGACACGTTGCGCGATCTGTTCGCGCGGCGGGCGAGCGGGGATTTGCCGTGGTTTTCGCGCATCGCCATTGAGACGACGGGATTGGCCGATCCGGCACCGGTGGCGCAGAGCATTTTGGAATCGGGTGAGGATTGCTGTCTGGATGCCATCGTGACCACGGCGGATGCGTTGAATCTGTGGCAGCAACTGGCCGCGCATGAGACGGCACGGCATCAAGTGGCCTTCGCGGACCGGCTGCTGCTGACCAAAGCCGATCTCGCGACAGCGGGGCAAATTGCCGAGACGGAGCGGTTGTTGCGCCTGCTCAACCCGCGTGCGGCCATCCGGCGGGTGGAGGAGATGACGGCGGAAGATGTGTTTGGCGTCGGGCGGTCGGTGGCGATGGATTTTCGCATTGTGGCGTCTGCACATGGCGAGATTTCGTCGGTGCTGCTGCGGGGCGGGGAGGTGGAGTGGGATGATGTGCGGCGCTGGTGTGAGTCGGTTTTGTCGCTGCGAGGTGCCGATATTCTGCGCATCAAGGGCGTGCTGCGCTTGCGCGCAGTGGGGCGGCCACTGGTGATGCAGGCGGTGCATCACGTGGTGCATCCGCTGCAATTCTTACCAGAGGCGGCTCAGATTGGTGAGGGCAGCTTTCTGGTGGTGATCGGCAAGAATGTGCCGGAGGCGGGGTTGAGGGAGAGCTTTACGGTGGCGGTTGGCGGTGAGTGAGCCGTCATTGCAAGGAGTGCCGCCTGGCTACGCTGCACGCAATGACGATAAAAAAATCATGGCTCGTCACACCCCCAACACCAATTCCCCTTTGGCACGTGAGCAGCACGCCATCATGCGGTCGCCGCAGCCGCGCTCGGCGGCACTCAGCACGCGGTCGCGATGATCCACCTCGCCTGCGACCACCCGAATCTCACAGGTGCCGCACAGCCCTTCGCCGCAATCGCTCGTCACGTCGATCCCGGCCGCCCAGAGCGCTTCGAGCAGGGTCTGATCCGGGGCGACATGCAATGTCAGCCCGGTGTCTTGCAGGCGCACATCGAAGCCGATCTCCTGCGATGGGGTGAGGTGTGAGCCGGTGGCGGCGAAATGTTCGATGTGCAGTTGGTCGGGCCGCTCGGCCATCTGCGCTGTCAGATCGTTGAGCAGTCGCTCCGGCCCGCAAGCATAGATCTGCGCGCCGCCTTTTGCCTGCGCCACAATCGCCGGAACCGACAGGCGTTCGCCGCGCTGTTTGATGTGGTGAGTGAGGTTTGCACCATGATCACGCGCCAGACGATCCAGCAACGCCATGCTGGCCTCCGAGCGTCCGGTGTAGTGGATGTGATAGCGCCGTCCGAGGAATTTCAGCCGGTCGGCCATCGCGATGATCGGCGTGATGCCGATGCCGCCCGCGATCAGGATGAAATCTTCTGCGTCCTCATTCAGGCGGAAATGGTTCTTCGGCCCCCGGATGCGGAGCACATCCCCCACCGCCACCGTATCGTGCAAATAGGCAGAGCCGCCCCGGCTGGCCGGGTCTTTCAGAATGGCGAGTTGATAGGAACCCGTCTGCGCCGGATCGCCGCACAGCGAATATTTGCGGACATAAGGGCCAGCGATCACATCCACATGCGCTCCGGGCGACCAGCCGGGCCGGGCACGGCCACCCTCGGAGTGCAAGGTCATCAGCATGATATCCTCGGCCACACTCTCAATGCCGGTGACGGTGACGCTGCGCGCCAGATCACGGTTCTTTGGCGCACCGATCGGGAAATCCATCCGAGGGCTGCGCCGCGCCGGGTCTTGCCGCTCTGGATTCAGCGCCGGGTTCCACCGCACCAACAGATGCTCCGGGCCACGGAAGGAGATGTTGGGCAGCGCGGCGAAGTTCTGATCGGGCACCAATTCCATATGCGGCAGACGACGGGTGAGTTCTTCGAGGAAGATGCGGATTTCCATCCGGGCGACGTTCTTGCCCATGCATTGATGGCTGCCATAGCCGAAGCTGAGATGGTCGGTGGTGTTGTCGCGGTAGATGTCCAGTTCATCGGGGTTTTCGAAATGCCGCTCATCATGATTGGCCGAATTCATCACGATCAGCAGACGCGCCCCTTGCGGGATCGTAACCCCGCCCACCACCGTCTCCATCAGCGCCACCCGCCGCCATGCCACGATGGAGCCGGACAGCCGCAGGCATTCCTCCACCGCATTGGGGATCAGCGACGCATCACGGCACAACTCGTTCCACACATCACGGCGCGAGAGCAGCAGGCGCAGGGCGTTGGCCGAGGCAAGGGCGGAGGTTTCATGGGCGGCGACGAGGCCCGCCATCATCATCGAATGCAGATAGGAATCCGTCACCACCTCGGGCAATTCGCGCTGCACGCGGATGGCGTATTCCATCCAGCCATGACCGGATGGGTTCTGCCGCATCCGCTCCAGCACGTCGCCCGCCAGTTGCCAGAATTTGCCCACCGATTCCGCCACCGCCATTTGCTGGTCGGGCGACGGACGGCCCCAGGTGTTGACCGAATGCGCCACCGAATAGCGCCGCAGGGTTTGCATGTCGCTTTCAGGTATGCCGAGGAAATGCAGCGCCACGGTGAGCGGAATTTCCCACAGCATCTCATTGACCAGATCGGCCTCACCCTTATCAACCAGCCGGTCCACATACTCGCGGGCGAGCTTGCGCACCATCGGCACATGGTGTTCGAGTTCGGTCGGGATGAAGGAATGCATCAGCGCGCGGCGACGTTCGAGATGCGCGGGCTCGTCCTCATTCACCAGCGTGCGGTTCATCGCGTAGTTGTAGCGCTCCAGCACCGCCTGCGCCTCGGGCACGAAAGGGGTGACTTTCTCCAGCGCGTTTTGTGGTGAGAAACTCACATTGTCGCGAAAGACCGCCTTCACATCGTCATAGCGCGCGACGACCCAATAGCCGGTCTTGGGGCTGTAAAACACCGGCTCCTGCGCGCGCGCCCAACGCAAAGCTTCGGCGGGGTCGGGTTGGAATTGGCTGTCAAACACATCGAATGAAGCTGCCTCAGCCGAGATCGGGCAACCGGTGGGGCCGAGAGCGGGCTTGGCCGCCGCCGCATGAAACGGGCAACCCTGCATGGCGCTGGGCGCTTCTGCTGCTTCAACCATCGGACAAACTCCCGTTTTGTTTTTATCGTTGTGAATTCGGCTGCAACCGACATCCCCCGTCATTGCGCGCGGAGTGCCGCAACCCAACGCGAGTGCCGCAACTCAGCGATGGATTGCAGCACTTCGCTTGCAATGACGATTGCGGGTATGCGGTTTAGGTCGCGCAGCTCGGCGTCATCGCCTGGAACGCTTCAGAGGCGGGCATCGTGCCTTGCAGTTGGTAGTAATCCCACGGCGCCTTGCTCTCCGCCTTGCTCTTCACCCGATAGAGCGAAACATCGTAGAGCGCGCGGCCATCGGCACGAATGATGGTCGGATTGCCGTGATAATCGGCAGGCAATGCCCGCATCGCCTTATTGACCGCCAGCGGATCCCGGCTGCCCGCATGGGCCATCGATTTGAGGAAATGCAGCGTGGTTGAATACACCGCCGCTTGGCTGCGCGTCGGCATTGCCTGATGCTCGGCAAAGAAGCGCTTTGACCATGCGCGCGCCTTGTCGTTCTGGTCCCAATAGAAGCCGGAGGGCAGGACGAAGCCGTTGGCGACGTCGAGGCCCAAGGCATGGATATCGGTCAGATAAATCAGGAAGCCCGCCAAGGTTGGCTTGCCACCGCGCGAAAGGCCGAATTCGCTGGCCTGTTTGATCAGGTTGACCAGTTCACCGCCCACTGCCGCCAGGCCGATCACATCTGCACCGGAATTCTGCGCCTGAAGGATCATCGATGAGAAATCGGTGGTGCCGAGGGGGAAGCGCGACGAGCCGAGGAATTTGCCGCCACCGGCTTCGATGATCGCCGTTGTTTCCTTCTCCAGAGCCGCGCCGAAGGCCATGTCCACCGTGATGAAATACCAGCTTTTGCCGCCATGCTGCACGATGGGGCGTGCCACACCGGTGGTCAGCGCGTGGGTGTCATCGGCCCAATGGATAGAGGTGGGCGCGCAGGCTTTGGAGGTAAATTCCGTCACCGCTGCCGCAGTGATCACCACAGTGCGGCCCTTCTGCACCGCCACCTGCTGGACAGCCGCTGCGATCGGCGTGACGGGCAGATCGGTGATCATGTCCACGTCCATTTCGTCGAACCAATGACGAGCGATGGTGGAGGCAACGTCTGGCTTGTTGAGCGTGTCGCCATGCACGACCTCAATCGACCGGCCCAGAACGGTCGGGCCGAAATCGGCAATTGCCATCCGGGCGGCCAGCAAGGAGCCACTGCCGGAGGATGCCGCATAAGGGCCGTTTTCATCGTTGAGAACGCCAATGCGTACAGGACCGGCCTCCGCCGCGCGCAGCCGTCGGAAAGGTGCCGCGGTGGCGAGGCCTGCGGTGCCAGCCAAGAGGGTGCGGCGACCGATTTGTAAGGAACTCATATTGTTCTCCTCCCTTTATTGTTTTGTGCCGGGAGGCTAGCGCGAGGAGGAGGTCTGTGAATAGGCAGCATGCAATTGAAATCGGCGTTTTCTCAGCGCCCTCATCGCCTGCCGCTTGGTTGGTCTAGGATGATAGCCGCATCTTGAGCCAACGCTGCGCCGGGCGTTCGAGGTGGTGGAACGACAGGGTGGACAGCGCCAGCACCACCGCCATGCAAGCCAGCCCCTGCGGCAGGCTGTCGATGACGTAATAATCGACCACCGGCACATCGGTGATCCACCCCGCCAGCAGTGCACGCAGCGGCAGGATCGGCAGATGCAGCAAATAGATCGAAAACGAAATCGCGCCCAACCAATGCGGCACCCGCCCGCCCAGCCAGCGCGCCACGCCGGATATTTCGAACGAACAGCCCACCATCAGCAGACCGGCCAGCAGAACGAACATCACGTCGAGCTGCGGCATCAGCAGCCCTGGCAGCATCGCCGCCAGCAGCATGATTTGCACGCGATTGCCCGACAACCACGCCAAGTGCGGTCGCACGCGCCACAAGAGCACGCCGAGGCCGAATTCGCTCGCACAGCGCAGCAGCGATTGCGGGGCGTAATACCAGTCGATGGCGCCCAGCATCGTTTGGTCGCTGCTGATTTGTCCATCGAACACCGCCTGAAGTGCCAACGCCACAACGCCCGCGCCTGCGATCAACATCGCCCAGCGCAGGCGGGCATGCAGCAACGCCACCACAAACAGCGGGAACAACAGGTTCAGCCCCCATTCAATGCTCAACGACCAACCGGTGCCGCTGATGCTGTCATCCGGCCACCACCAGGATTGCGCCATCACATAGTTCAGGATGATCGCGGGCAGGGTGCGGGTGGAGCAATTATCGCCGATCCCCAGGCTCATCATGATCAGGCAGAAGCTGGTGACAACCAGATAAAGCGGGAACAGTCGGGCGATGCGGTTCCACAGAAAACGGCCATAGGCGGGCAGGGTGATGTGGGGCGAGAAGCGGCCTTCATAGGTCAGCGCCAGCACGAAGCCGCTGAGCAACATGAAGAAATCCACCGCCAGATACATGTGTCCGCTGATCGCATGAAACAACTCTGGCCCCGGCTGCTCACCGAAATAATGCCCGATCATCACCCACACTGCGGCAATCCCGCGCAAGCCGGTGAGGGATCGGATTTCGGCGGGCGGGTTGGGGCGCGACATGGCAGGGTGATGACGGCAAATCCCGGCATCAGCAAGCGGTGAGGTCGGCAAAACAAACGTGGATGCAGGACCGGACGTGGCGGATTTCATCTGCTACAAGCTGAACCCCGTGATTCTGCCCACCCTTCCAGCCCCGAAAGCCGCGATGTTCTGATGCTGACTCTGTTCTCGTCCCAAGATCTCAACCGCATCTTCGACGCCAAGGCGCTGACGCGGGGACGCTCGCTGGCGCTGCTCGGCGCGGTGAAGGTGACATTGAACGAGGAGTCGATTGGGGTGTCGGTGGAAAGTGCCGGGCAGCACTTCACCGGCACGATCATCCCGCAATCGATGGGCCATCGCGTGGTGTTCAACAACACATGCAGCTGTGGCCAATCCGGCTGCGCGCATCTGGCGGCCGGGGCACTGGCCGCACTCGACCGCTTCCCCTCACTGCGCAAAGCCGCCCCCGCCGCCGCCTCGCCGATGGCGGGGCTGACGGAGGTGGCGAGCGAGGAGCGGCAGAATGTGGTGTTCGAGCTCTCCCCCGGTGAGCCGCCGCATGCCTGTTTCGTCACCTGCATTCTGATCGGTGAGCGCAGCGGCCGCGTCGAGCCCACCACGCCGTCGCGCGTGCTGGCGGCGCGCTCAAGCAGCGAAACCACCCGCATGATGGCCAAGCTGCTCGGCAGTGGAGAGGCCAGCCGCACGCCGGTCGCCCCCAACAATGTCACCTCGGTGCTCGGGCTGTTGGGGCGGATTGGTCGGGCGCGCTGGGCGGCGACGGGCAAGAAGCTGGTGTTGGGGGCCGAGCGGATTTTCCAGGCCAACACGCCGCCCGACCTGCCGCCCAAATCGGCGGTGATCCTGGGCGATGCCGGGCCGTGGTATGTCGATGCGGCGACCGGCGAAATCGGCCGCGTGCGGCTGCGTCAGGTGGCGGTGCGCGCGGCGGCACCGACTGCCTCGCCCGTCGCCCCGTTGCGTCCCCAGCGCGACAACGCCCCGCGCTCAAATCCCACTTTCCAACGCGCCGCACCCCCACCGCTGAAGCCCGCGAAATTCCGCCCCAGTGTTCGCCCGCCAGAGCCGAAAGCCCCGCCGGTGATCAATGCCGTCGCCCCGGTGATTCTGGAGCGTCCGCTGGAGGTGGTGCTGCGGCTGCGGCAGATGGAATATCCCGACCCGTTCGGCCACATGACGCAGATCGACGCGCTGATGCTCGATTTTGATTATGACGGCACCATCACCACGCCGGAGGATGAGCGGCAATTCATCGCCGCCCGGCAGGTGAGCGACGTGAAAGGCCAGCAGAGCTTCGTGCGGCGTGACCGTGCGGCGGAAGCGGCGGCGCTGGATCTGTTGCGCCAGGATGCTTTCGTCGAGATGCGGATTTCCGAGGAAGCCGGGGCCAAAGGTCGCATGGTGTTCGTCCATCGTGGCCGCGATGGCGCCGAGCGGTGGCAGAACTTCATCGCTGAGCGGGTGCCCACTTTGCAGGCTTTGGGCTGGCGCGCTGAGATCGATGCGGCGTTCGGCCCTGTCGCGGTGCAGAATGTCGGCGATTACGATGTGCGGGTGGCGGACGCGGAACGCGGCAGTTTCTCGCTGGATTTCGGCATCGATATCGACGGCAAGCGCACCGCCATGCTGCCGATCCTCTCCCGCCTGCTGGAACGCGGCGGCATGGATGCGGCGCAGATTGTCGATGGTGAGTTGATCACCAGCCTGGAGGATGGCCGCATTCTGAAGCTGCCTGCTGATCGCATTCGTCGGCTGCTGACGGTGATGGAGGATCTGCTCGCCACCGCCCAACGCCGCGATGACGGCACGTTGGTGCTGGAAGATGCGGAAGTGGCGAGCGTGCTGGATCTGGAGGATCTGCTCACCACACGCTGGGAAAACGCCGATGCCATCGCCGCCTATACTGCGCGGTTTCGCGACACTGTGGAGATTGCACCCGCAACCCTGCCGCCGAATTTCCAGGCGGTTTTGCGGCCCTATCAGCAGCAGGGCGTGGATTGGTTGCAGCATCTGCGCGCCCATAATCTCGGCGGCTTTCTGGCCGACGATATGGGCTTGGGCAAAACCGCACAGACCATCGCGCATATCGCCATCGAACAGGCGCAGGGCCGTCTGGATCGTCCGGTGCTGATCGTGCTGCCGACCAGTCTGGTGACGAATTGGCAGGGCGAGCTGAAGAAATTCGCCCCGCATCTGACCACCATCACCCTGCACGGCCAGGAACGCCACGCGCTGCGCGCCGAGTTGGAGGGCGTGCATGTGGTGCTGACCACCTACACCGTGCTGACGCGCGATATCGAGGAGATGCAGCTGATCCCGTGGCATTTGGTGGTGCTGGATGAGGCGCAGGTGATCAAAAGCCCGGAGTCCAAAGCAACCAAAGCCGTCTGCCAACTCAACACCCGCCATCGGATCTGCCTGTCCGGCACGCCGATTGAGAACCATTTGGGCGAGCTGTGGTCGGAATTCGCCTTCCTGATGCCGGGGCTGCTGGGGGATCGCAAAACCTTCACCAAGCGGTTCCGCACGCCGATTGAGAAGAACAATGACAATGTGCGCCGCGTGCATCTGGCGCGGCGGATTAAGCCGTTTCTGTTGCGTCGGACGAAGGCGGATGTGGCGACCGATCTGCCGCCCAAGCACACCATTCTGCGCCGCATCAATCTCGCCGCCGAGCAACGCGAGCTCTACGACACCATTCGCGGCACGCTGTATGAGAAGGTGCGCGAACACATCATCGGCCTCAGTGCCGCGCAGAGCCAGATTGTGGTGCTCGATGCGCTGCTGAAATTGCGGCAAGTGTGCTGTGATCCGCGTCTGGTCAAACTGGCCGCCGCGCGTGAGGTGGAGACCTCCAGCAAGCTCGATGATCTGATGGAGATGATCGAGGAGATGATCCCCGAGGGTCGCCGCATACTGCTGTTCAGCCAGTTCACCTCAATGCTCGATCTGATCAAGCCACGTTTGGCCGAGGCTGGGATCACCTTCGTCGAACTGCGCGGCGACACGCGGGATCGGGCCGAGCCGGTGCGGGCGTTTGAGGCGGGCGAAGTGCCGCTATTCCTGATCAGCCTCAAGGCGGGCGGGCGCGGGTTGAACCTGACGTCAGCCGATACGGTGATCCATTACGATCCGTGGTGGAACCCGGCGGTGGAGGATCAGGCATCGGATCGCGCGCATCGGATCGGTCAGACCAAATCCGTCTTCGTCTACAAGCTCATCGCCGCCGATACGGTGGAAGATCGCATTGTGGAATTGCAGCAGCGCAAGGCCGATTTGGCCAATGTCGCGCTGACCGAGGATGGCGACTTAGCCGCCATCGAATTGGACGATGTGGAGTTTCTGTTCGGCATGGGCGAGGAGCGGTTGGCCGCCTAGAGTACGGTCTGACCGATTGGAATCAATCGGTCAGACCGTGCTCTGGGAGCGACGCTGCTTTTGTTTCGTCGTGCCGTGACAACGCTGGAATGCCACACACCACGACGCCGCAGACGATCCCTGTTCAGCGCGCTGCGGTCGGGCGGACCTTTGCGCCGTTGACGACCTCATTGGGCACGTTCAGCACCACCTTGTCACCCGCCTGCAGGCCATCGAGGACGTTGATGACCGTGCCGTCTGTACTGCCGATTTTGATGTCGCGGAATTGCACCAAGGCGTTGTCGCCCAGCACAGCCACCTGTGATTTGCCGCCGCGCTGGCTGAGAGCGGCGACCGGAATTTGCGGGTAGCTCGGCACCGTCACCGTCACATTGGCATAGGTGAAGCTACCGGAGACCAGGAAATTGTCACGATTATCGACTTCGATCTCAATGAACATCGTGCGCGTGCGCGGGTCGAGTGTGCCGGCGGTGCGGGTGATCTTGGCCATTCGGCGGCGGTCGGAATCCGAGGCATCGACCACTTCAACCGAATCCCCGATATGAATCAGCGAGACGTCACGCTGCTCGACATAGGCACCGATGCGCAGGCGCGAATTATCGGCGATTTGTACCACCGGCAGTGAGGTTGATTGGTTGGACGTCGCCGCTTGCATCAGCGCGCCGGGATCGGCGAAGCGGGCGATGATGGTGCCGGCGAATGGCGCGGTGATCGACTGATAGGATCGCATTGTGTCGAGGCTGTGCACCAGTTCCTCGGCCACCCGCAGCCCTGAATCGTTCAGTTCAGCGGTTTGCTGAGACGTGGTGCCGCTGCGCAGCAATTCGCGCGAACGGCTTGCCAGCCTGCGCTTATAGTCGAGATCAGCCACGGCACCCTGATACTGACTTTCCAACTCTGGGCTTTCGATCTCGGCAATGGCTTGCCCGGCGGCGACGTTCTGGCCTTTGTCAACATCGACGGCTTTCAGATAGCCGCTCACCTTGGCAAACAGCATTGCGGTCAAATACGGCTTAGCGTCGCCGAGCAGGGTGATGGTCCGTGTTGCTGGACCTTTGGCAACGGTTGCCATCAGCACACGCGGGCCGAGAGCGGCGTCTGCCTCGATGGTTTTGCGTGCATCGGCGAGGTCGGTGGTGCTGGCGCGGACATAGTGATACGCCCCGCCGCCGGCTGCCAGCAGCGCCACGATTGCGAACACATAGAGCCCGAGCTTGCGCTTGGGCGAGGCGGTTTCGATTGGGTCAATCATACGTCGCTCCTTTGGCGGCGGCGTCAGCGTGGGGCACACCTGTCGGCGTGAATCCTGCGCCTTCGGCCCCTGCTGCTTCAGCAGCGAATTTCAGGTCGAGTTCGTGCAGCATCGGCGGCTTGCGGCGCAGCAGCGTGTAGAACACCGGCACGATAACAAGGGTGGCAATCGTCGCCGCGATCAGGCCGCCGATCACCGCGCGCCCGAGCGGGGCATTCTGCTCGCCGGCTTCACCGGCACCCAGCGCCATCGGGATCATGCCGAGCACCATCGCCAACGCCGTCATCATGATCGGCCGCAGGCGCGTCTGACCGGCGGCGATCACCGCCTCGAACGCGGAAATCCCGTGGCGGGCGCGGATGTCATTGGCAAAGCTGACCACCAGGATGGAGTTGGACACCGAGATGCCAACCGTCATGATCGTGCCCATCAGCGATTCCACGTTGATCGTCGTGCCGGTCAGCACCAGCATCCAGATAATGCCGATCAGCGCGCCGGGCACCGCCATCATGATGATGAACGGGTCGATCCAGGACTGGAACAGCACCACCAGCAGCGCGTAGACCAGGATGATCGAGATCACCAATCCCTGAGCGAGCTTGCTGAATGATGTGTCCATCACCTCAGGCTGGCCACGCAGGTTGATGTGGGTGGCCAGCGACAGACCAACGGAGACATCGGCAATCGCCTTGCGGATTTCGGCACTGACTGCGCCGAGATCCCGCCCGTCCACATTGGCCGCCACGTCGATGACACGCTGGACGGCATAATGGTTGATCGAGGCCATCGAGTTGCGCGGCCGCAGCGTTGCCACGTCCGACATCCGTGTCACCGGCGCATTCGGCATCAAGGCGACGGTGTTGAGGTTGAACTGGTTGGCAACTGTCGTCGCCAACGTCACCTGCGGCTGGCTGACCGGCAGATCCATCAGGTTCTGCACGTCTTTAACCGCCTCCATCGGCTCACGCACGGCGACGAAGTAGTTCACGTTGTTGACAGGATTGAGGAAGTAGGACGGCGCGACCAATGAACTGGACGACAAGGAGACCAGCAGGTTGTTCGAAATATCACGTTGCGCGATGCCAAGCTGGGCGGCGCGCAGGCGGTCAACGTCGATTTGCAGGGTTGGGTAGTCGAGCAACTGGACGATGTGCGGATCGGCGATGCCCGGAATCTTCTGCATCGCCACCAACAGCTTCTGCGCCAATTCATAGGATCGGTTGAAGTTCGGGTCGGTAATCTGCACGTCAATTGGAGCCGAGAGGCCGAAATTGAGCACCTGAGATACGATGTCGGCGGTCTGGAAATAGAACAACGCACCGGGGAACGCCTCCGGCAATGCGGCGCGCAGGGCGCGGATATAATCCTGGCTCGGCTTATGTCCTGGCTTGAGTTGGATCAGGATCTCGGCGTCAGCGCTGGAGATGTTGTCGGATGGAATCAGCGCCAGATTATAGGAGAACGGCACGCCGATATTGTCGTTGATCGTCTGCACCTCGGCATCGCCGATCACCGCACGAATCTTCTGCTCCACCGCCAACACGCGGGTCTCAGTGACTTCCAGCCGTGTGCCGGTAGGGGCGCGGTAATGCAGCTTGATGATGCCCACATCGGCCGTCGGGAAGAAATCTGTGCCCGCCACGGTTGCAACAAACACAGTCACGCCGAGCAGACCCACAAAACTGATCAGCACAAAGCCGCGGGTGCGCAGACAGGCAACCAGCATGCCCACATAGAGCCTTTTCACCCAATCGAAACCGCGTTCGAACTGTCGGATCGCCCAACCCGGCTTTGGCGGCTCAGCATGCCCATGATCAAGCAACAGCATGCGCGTCATCGTCGGCACAATGGTGAAGCTGAGCACATACGAGGCAAGCATCGCCAGCACCACGGTGATACCGAGCGGAATGAACAGGAATCGTGCGGGGCCGGTGAGCAGAAAGACTGGGAAGAAAACGATGCAGATAGCCAGTGTCGCCACCGTCAGCGGAGTCACCACTTCGCTGCAGCCATCCAAAATCGCCACCGTCAGCGGTTTTCCCAAACTCTGGTTGCGGTGAATATTCTCAATCGTCACCGTCGCATTATCGACCAGCAGACCAATGGCCAGCGCCAGCCCGCCCAATGTCATCAGGTTGATCGATTGGCCGGTGGCCAGCAGACCGGCAATAGCGGCGAAGATCGAGAGCGGGATCGAGGCCGAGACGATCAGCATGTTGCGCCACGAACCCAGGAAGACAAGGATCATCAGCGAGACCAGGATCGAGGAGATGATCGCCTCGCGCACCACGTTCTCGATGGCTGATCGCACAAACACCGACTGGTCGAAATCGAGCCCCATCTCCAGCCCGGCCGGGGCTGCGGCTTTGATCTCCGGCAGCACCGAGCGCAGCGCATCGACGACCACCAAGGTTGAGGCATCGGAATGCCTGAGCACGGTGACATAGGTGGCGCGCTCGCCATTCACATGGACCATATTGGTCTGGTTGGCGAAGCTGTCGCCCACCTTGGCCACGTCGCCCATCGTCACCGTGATGCCATTGCGCACGGCGAGCGGCAGGTTGGCGAACTGGTCTACTGCGGAGGGGCTGGAATTGATGGTGACGTTGTATTCACGCTCCCCCATGCGCGCGATACCGGCCGGCACGATCACGTTAGAGGTTTGCAGCGCTGCCACCACATCGTTTGGCGAGACACCCTTGGCGGCCATGCGGCTCGGATCGAGATCGATGATGATCTGGCGCGACTTGCCGCCATAGGGAGCCGTCAGTGCGATGCCGGGGATGGTGTAGAGTTTAAGGCGGATGAAGTTGAAGGTGTAATCGACGATTTCCTGCTCGGGCATCGTCTTGCTTGATGTCGTCATCTGCACGACACCGACGGACGAGGCGTTGAATGGCACCAGAATTGGCGGCGTCATGCCCGGCGGCATAACGCGCAGCACCTGATTGTTCACGGCATTGATCTGCGACAGCGCGCTACCAATCGAGGCGCCCGGCGAGAAGTAGATTTTGATAATGCCGGTACCGGCAATCGATTGGCTCTCAATGCGCTCAATACCATCCACGCTCTGTGAATAGGAGCGCTCAGCGACGAGCACCACGCGGCGCTCCATTTCCTCCGGAGCCAGCCCGTTATAGTTCCACGCCACCAGAACGACGGGGATGTCGATGATGGGGAAAATATCGACAATCATCCGTGTCATCGCCATCGCGCCGGAGAGCATGATGATGAAAGCCAAGATCGCCGAGGTATACGGGCGCCGCAATGCCTGGCGCACCAAACCCATCATGGACGTTGTTCCCCTGTCATTCGGGACACCAACGCTGGTGGCCGCCCCATTCCGCCGTCAGACATTTGTGGCCTGAACGAAATGCTTCGGCAAGCCATTCTTGTTTGTAATGTTGCCATTCTGAAGCAGATTCTATCCTTTGTTGCTGTGTTGATCTGCACAATGCCCGCCACGCACGGTCGTCGGTTGGCAGGAAAGTCGTATATTTTGAGAGCACGACCCTTCGGTCAGATGAGCCCGTTCGTGCCGTGGCATTGCATGATTGTCAGCGCTTTGGCGTTGTCGCTGACACTCATGCAAGCAGAGTGGCGGGGCGATTGCCTAAGGCAGGCGCTGGAAATGGCCGTTGATGACTTTGACCGGAGCCAAGGTCTTGGTACCTTGGTGATCGGTTGGGGTGAAGCTGCGCGGCAGACCGATGGCAGAGGCGTAGGTGAAGTGGTCGTCCTTGCCGCCGACGAAATCGTGGATGCTGTCGAGTTGTTTGGTGACGTTCTCACCGCTGATATTGTCACCAGCCCGCCGCAATGCTTCAGCGATGACATAGGCGTCGGCATAGGCGCGGATGGTGTATTGGTTCGGCATGCCCGCTGGCGCGTCAGGAAACGCCTTGGCGAAATGCGCACGAAACTCACCCATCGGACCGGTGTCGTCCGACAGGAACTGCGCACCGGCGATCCACATCGCATACATGCCTTCTGCCGCCGGTCCGGCAAGTTCAAGCACGGCCTGATCCGTCATTGCCGTGTCGCCCACAATCGGTGCCGTCACGCCCGCACGGCGCAACTGCGCCACGATGCGCCCGCCATCGGCCGGCAGCCCCCAAATTTGCACAACGTCAGCATGGGCGGCTTTGATCGCATTGACTTGGCCGGTGAAATCCGTGTCGCCAGAGTGAAAAGTCTGGTCTTCAGCCACCGTCACCGCTTTGGCCTGCAAGGCCTGCTTGAGCAACGGCACGGAGGATTTGCAGTTGGCCTGATCGCATGACAGCAGAGCCACTGTCTTGGCCTGCAGCTTGCCCGCCAAGAAATCGGCAATATTGCTGACCACGCTGGCCACCGGGATGGCAGCGCCGCTGAACACGTAGTCCGAGAATGGATTCAGCACACGCGGGTCTGAGGCAAAGCCGACATAATAGGGCATCGGGCCGGTCCGCATGCGCGGAACCACAGCCACTGTCGGGCTGCTGGAACTGCCATTCCACAGCAGCGCCAAATTCTGCCCGAGCGTCAGGCGTTGCACGGCCGTGATCGCGCCGTTGGGCGAAGACTGGTCGTCCGCTTCGATCAGCTTCAGTTCACGACCGTTGATGCCGCCATGGGCATTGATCTCCTGAAACGCCAGCTTGGCACCGTAGTCAAAACCCTGGCCAAGTTCGCTCGATGGACCGGAAAGCGGTACGTGCGCTCCGATCAGGATCGGCTCGCCTGCCTGCGCTGCGCCTGCAAGTGTCAGAATAGCCGCAACAATCAGCCCGCGCTGCGTTGCTCGCGAACGTGCTAAGTCCTGCCGATTCATGCTGCTTCCTCCAGCTTATTGCTTGTTGTCATGCCGATCAGGCGTGCCTTGACACGATAACAATGGCTAAGTTTAATTGTCCAACTAATTTGATAAGCAAGACCGGGAGGGGAGTGTGGGGCCATTGCCGACACGTGACATCTGTCACCGAGCCGCCCGGAAATTCCGATGCTGAGCAATCTGATCGGTGGCCTGGCGGTGGGCAGCCTTTATGGGCTGATCGCCGTGGGCGTGGCCCTCGTCTATCGAACCACCGGGTTGGTGAACTTCGCCCAAGGCGAACTCGTGGCCATCGGCGCTTATGCCTATATTTTTGCCACCGCCTGGGGTGGCTCTCCGCTGATGACGATGCTGGTGGCCCTTCTCAGCGGGATGGCGGCCGGGGCGGTGTTCTTTCTGATCATCGACGTGCTGCTGCGTCACCATCAGGAGCTGCGCAAGGTTGTCGCCACCATCGCGCTGATGACCTTCATTCAGGGGGGCGCGCGCCTGCTGGTGACAGACCGGCCGCAGCGGGCTGA
>Ga0316222_1003300_pt1 | contig 15991 bp, 12 predicted proteins | sample TBH18011metaG_FD_206008 | JGI IMG/M metagenome (GOLD analysis project Ga0316222, IMG submission 206008) | Freshwater microbial communities from Trout Bog Lake, Wisconsin, USA - TBH18011 | ecosystem: Environmental > Aquatic > Freshwater > Lake > Hypolimnion/Profundal zone | place: USA: Wisconsin...
CCCTTCTCGACAGCAAGACGAGGGATACCAGCGACACCGTTCAGTCGGTCCGGTTCGACCTCCTCCCCCATCAAAGACAAGCGCTTTGCAAATACAAGATGCACAGCCTCACCCAGGGCGTGCCGTCAGTTACCGCATGAGTCGCGTTGCTGGCAAAATTGGCGGAATGACAGGAGAAAGACGATGAGCGTAGCGGAGCTACGGTCGAGGTTTTCGACGTATCAGTCGGCCAGTTTTGCCGCAACCCGAAGGGACGCGGGTCTTTTCGCGCCCAGGTTCGTCGCATGTCGCTCGCGGACAACCAGTCCGCGTCGCTCCACGCTTCTGCCTGGACACAAAAATCCCTCGCGTCGCGGCCATGTGCTAACTGACGGCACGCCCTAAAGCCGGGATGGAGACCTCGATAATGGCCATAATATCCACGATCCCAACCATCTACGCCGTCGACGACGATAAATCGGTCCGCGATTCCATAAAGTGGCTGTTCAACTCCATTGCACTGCCGGTGAAGACGTTCGAAACCGCGCAGGAGTTTCTCGATACCAATCTCAAGGCAAAACATGGCTGCCTTATTCTCGATGTCAGGATGCCGAATATGAGTGGCCTGCAGTTGCAGAGCACTCTTTACGACTTGAAATTCTCGCTTCCCCTGATCTTCCTGTCGGGCTACGGCGACGCCCAGATGGGGGCGCAGGCGATCAAGAAGGGGGCGATCGATTTCCTGCAGAAGCCGTACCGGAACCAGGATCTGCTCGACGCCGTCAATATGGCGCTGCGCATCAACAAGGAAGCCATGGATGCGCAATCGGAGCGGGACAAATACCTCAACTGGCTCGACAGCCTGTCGCTCCGGGAAAAGGAAACCCTCGAACTGGTGGTCGTCGGCCAAAGCAGCAAGGAAATCGCCCGGACCTTGGGCATCAGCTACAAGACCGTCGAGGCCCACCGGGCGCGGGTAATGAAAAAACTGGGGGTCCGCACCTCGAGCGACCTGGTGCATTTGTCCATCATGAACAACACCCACTGTCGCGGCTGCCGCTGGCTTTCCCTGCCCAAGGGCAAGGGGAGCTGCGGCGATCTGGATGGCCACGACCTGATGGCGTGACGCCGCCGGGCGGCGCCCCTCCAATGCATGGACATCGATCATGTTCGAATACGAAAGCATTCTGGACAATGCCCCGGTCGGCATTTGTTTCCTGAAAAATCGTGTCCTGATTCGCTGCAACCGGCGTTTCGAGGAGATCTTCGGATACGACAACGGCGAGCTCGACAACGTATCCGTCAGAGTCCTCTATCCCAGCCGGGAAATGTTTCATCATATCGGCGAAGAATACGGGCATTTCTTCGAACGCAATTCCCACTACCGCGACGAACGCCCGATCATGCGCAAGGACGGTTCCATGATCTGGTGCGTCGTCACCGGCAAGGCGATCGATCCCGGCAATCCGCGCTTCGGCCAGATCTGGGTGGTCCAGGATATTTCCGAGCACAAGCGGACCGAGGAACACCTCAGGGAAAGCGTCGAGAAACTGGAACTGGTGGTTCAGCAAAGAACCATCGAGCTCCGCAAACACATCGACTCGCTCAATACGGAGGTCGCCACCCGGAAGCAGGCCGAGGATGCTGCCATCGAGAGCCAGCATAAATTCCAGACCGTTTTCCGCCTGATGCCGGTCGGCATCTCCGTCACCGACGCCGACGGCCACATCATCGAGGCCAACCACGTATTCGGTGACACCATCGGCACCGCCGCAAAGTGGGGCGAACTGCGCGCCCGCTTCTTCCTGCCGGACGGCACCGCCCTCCAAAGCCGCAACCTGCCGTGGCTGGTGAAGGATCTCACCGGTGGCGATGTCTGCAGCGTGGAAATCGGCATGAAGAAGAAACGCGGCGGCAAGATGGACTGGCTCAACGTCAGTTCATCCTGCCTGATGCTCAAGGGCAAGCCGGCGGTCCTCACCGTTTTCACCGATATCACCTATCGCCGGCGGATCGAGGAACTGGAACGGCTGCGCTACGCGGAACTGACCAGACTGGGCCGCATCAACTCCATGGCGGAAATGAGCGCCGCCCTCGCCCACCAGATGGGCCAGCCCCTGGTGTCGGCCCTGAACTATCTGCACGGCTGCCGCCTTCGCCTCGATCACCTGGACGGCGCCGAGGAAATCTCCGGCTCGGTCGGACTGGCCATCACCGCGCTCGAACAGGCCGGCGAAATCCTGCGGCGGGTGCGCGATTTCGTCTGTCGCCACGATCCGGAAAAAATCCCGGAAGACCTCAACGCCGTCATTCGCGATAGCATCGCCTTCCTTGATTTCGAAATCCATAAGGCCCGGGTCACCATCGATCTCCGGCTCGACCCCGGCATCCCTCCGGTTCCCCTGTGCACGATCGAGATCCAGCAGGTTCTGTTCAACCTGCTGAAAAACGGCATGGAGGCCATGAGCGGCCTTCCCGAGGCGGAACGGATTCTGGTGGTCGGCAGCGTCCTCAGACCGGGGGCCGCCGAAGTCTTCGTCATCGATAGCGGCCGAGGCGTGCAGCGCAGCCGGTCCCAGCAGGTGTTCGAGCCATTGTTCACCACCAAGCCCGATGGCATCGGCATCGGATTGACCATCTGCCGCTGCATCATCGAATCCCATGGCGGCAAGCTGTCCTTCGCCCAGACCGGCAAGAAAGGGGCGAAATTTCAATTCACCCTGCCGGTCTCCGCCACGGCCGCATCCCATCCCGACCCGGCTCAGATATCGTAAAGCAGAACCGGCTCGCCCCGGCCGCCCCGCGCCGCCATATCGGCCAGACTGGTATTGTCCAGAATGGCGGAGATGGCATCGCGCACATCCTGCATGACCGCGCGCACGGCACAGGCCGACTCGTCCTGGCAGTCGTCGCAGCGGCGATAGGCGGTGTGCGACACGCACTGCACCGGCGCCAGGGGGCCGTCGAGAATGCGGACAATCTCGCCCACCGTGATCCGCGCCGCCGGCCGCGCCATGGTATAGCCGCCGCCCTTGCCCTTCTTGGACGACAGCAGCCCTTGATTCTTGAGTTCCAGCATAATGGTGTCGAGGAATTTCTTGGGGATGTGCTCGGACTGGGCCACATCCGCGATCAGCACCGGCCCCCGGCCTTCGCTGCGGGCGAGAAAAACCATGGCTTTCAAGCCATATTTAGCCTTGCTGGAAAGCATCACCGAACCCTTTCTATAGATTTATAGAAAGGCATCCGGAACCAAACATTGTCAACGGTGAAGATGCGAAAAAACGGGGGTGGTACGGTCGCCCGTACCACCCCCGTCAGGTTGCGACCTCAGGGAGACTGGAGGGTCGCGGTAAACTCGGGAAGAGTCTTGAACAGATCGGCCACCAGACCGTAGTCGGCCACCTGGAAGATGGGGGCCTCCTCGTCCTTGTTGATGGCGACGATCACCTTGGAATCCTTCATGCCGGCCAGGTGCTGGATGGCGCCGGAAATGCCGACCGCGATATAGAGGTCGGGGGCGACGATCTTGCCGGTCTGGCCGACCTGGAAGTCGTTGGGCACGAAGCCGGCATCCACTGCGGCGCGGCTTGCCCCCACCGCGGCGTTGAGCTGGTCGGCCACCGCTTCCAGCAGGTGGAAGTTCTCGCCCGACTGCATGCCGCGGCCGCCGGAAATGATGATCCGGGCGCTGGTCAGCTCGGGACGCTCCGACTTGCTGAGCGCCTGCGACACGAAGGAGGACAGGCCGGCATCGGCACCGGCGGCGACGGCCGCGATGGCCGCCGACCCGCCGCTGGCGGCGGCAGCCTCGAACCCGGTGGTGCGCACCGTGATCACCTTGACCGCGTCGGAGGATTGCACCGTCGCCAGGGCATTGCCGGCATAGATCGGACGCACGAAGCTGTCGGGCGACACCACGGCGGTGATCTCGGAAATCTGCGCCACGTCCAGCAGGGCGGCGACCCGCGGCAGGGTGTTCTTGCCCACCGAGGTGGCCGGCGCCAGGATGTGGGAATAGGACCCGGCCAGCGAGACGATCAGGTCGGCCAGCGGCTCCGCCAGATGATGGGCGTAGAGGGCGGCATCGGCGCTCAGCACCTTGGCCACCCCCGCCACCTTGGACGCGGCCTCGGCGACGGCGGCGATCCCGGCCCCCGCCACCAGCACATGCACCTCGGCCCCGATCTTCGTCGCGGCGGCGACGGCGTTGAGGGTGGCGGGCTTCAACATCCCGCCGTCATGCTCGGCCAATACCAGAGTGGTCATATTAACTCCTTTTGTCCCTCAAGCGCCGGGCGGGCCACCTCCGCGGCCCTAGGCTTACGCGGCACGAACCGCGGCGCGCACTTGCGCTTGCCGGGGGGCAGGCCCCCGGAGATCAGATCACCTTCGCTTCGTTCTTCAACTTGTCCACCAGGGCGGCGACATCGGCCACCTTGATGCCGGCCTTGCGCTTGGCCGGCTCTTCCACCTTGACGGTGACGAGGCGCGGCGTCACGTCGACCCCCAGATCGGCGGCGGTCACCGTGTCGATGGGCTTCTTCTTGGCCTTCATGATGTTGGGCAGGCTGGCATAGCGCGGCTCGTTCAGGCGCAGATCGGTGGTCACCACCGCCGGCAGCTTGAGGCTGACCGTCTCCAGGCCGCCGTCGACCTCGCGGGTCACCGTCAGGGCGCCGTCGCCCACCTCCAGCTTGGAGGCGAAGGTACCCTGGGGGCGGCCCAGCAACGCCGCCAGCATCTGGCCGGTCTGGTTGCTGTCGTCGTCGATCGCCTGCTTGCCCAGGATGACCAGCCCCGGCTGTTCCTTGTCCACCAGCGCCTTCAGCAGCTTGGCGACCCCCAGCGGCTGAACCTCGGCATCGCTGCTGACCAGGATGCCGCGATCGGCCCCCATGGCCAGCGCCGTGCGCAGGGTCTCGGAGGCGGCGGCGGGACCCACCGACACCGCGACGATCTCCGTCACCGTGCCGGCTTCCTTGAGGCGAACCGCCTCCTCCACCGCGATCTCGTCGAACGGGTTCATGGAGAACTTCACGTTCTGGGTCTCGACACCGCTGTTATCGGCCTTGACCCGGATCTTGACGTTGTAATCAATGACCCGCTTGACGGCGACAAGGGCTTTCATTTTACGAGAACGCCTGAATGCCGGTCTGGGCGCGGCCCAGGATCAGGGCATGAACGTCATGGGCCCCCTCGTAGGTATTGACCGTCTCCAGGTTCACCATGTGGCGAATGACGTGGAACTCTTCCGAGATGCCATTGCCGCCGTGCATATCGCGCGCCATGCGGGCGATATCCAGGGACTTGCCGCAGTTGTTGCGCTTGATCAGCGATACCGCCTCGGGCGCCCAGGTGTCGTCATCCATCATGCGGCCGACCCGCAGGCAGGCCTGAAGACCCAGGGTGATTTCGGTCATCATATTGGCCAGCTTGAGCTGGATCAGCTGATTGGCGGCCAGCGGACGGCCGAACTGCTTGCGGTCCAGGGTATACTGACGCGCCGCATGCCAGCAGAACTCGGCGGCACCGATCACCCCCCAGGCGATGCCGTAGCGCGCCTTGTTGAGACAGCCGAACGGACCGGCCAGACCGGAGACGCCGGGCAGCAGATTCTCGTCGGGGACAAAGGCCTCGTCCAGCACGATCTCGCCGGTAATGGAGGCGCGCAGGCTGAGCTTGCCCTCGATCTTGGGGGTGGAGAAGCCCTTGGTGCCGCGTTCCACCAGGAAGCCCTTGATCTTGCCGTCATGGCCGTCGGACTTGGCCCACACCACGGCGATATCGGAGACCGGGCTGTTGGTGATCCACATCTTGGTGCCGGTCAGCAGATAGCCGCCATCCACCTTCTTGGCCCGCGTCCGCATGCCGCCCGGATCGGAACCGGCATCGGGTTCGGTCAGGCCGAAGCAGCCGATCAACTCGCCGGTGGCAAGCCGGGGCAGGAACTTCTTCTTCTGCGCTTCGGTGCCGTAGCTGAAGATGGGATGCATGACCAGCGAGGACTGCACGCTCATGGCCGAGCGATAGCCCGAATCCACCCGCTCGACCTCGCGCGAGATCAGGCCATAGGCCACATGGTTGACGCCGGGACCGCCGAATTCCTCGGGGATGGTGGGGCCAAGCAGGCCCATCTCGCCCATCTCGTTCATGATCTCACGATCGAAGGTCTCGTCCCGGAACGCCTTCATCACGCGCGGCTGGAGCTTTTCCTGGCAATAGGCATGCGCCGCGTCGCGAACCATCTTTTCGTCTTCGGAAAGCTCGTTCTCGATGAGGAAGGGGTCGTCCCACTTGATCTGCTGCACGGCGGAAAGCTCCTGGCTGAGAGACACAACTCCGTCACCATGGGCCATTCTCACCATCATTGGAAAAATATATTTAGTATGGATGCGATAAGAATTTATTATACTGCGATACTCACACCCTCACGTCGGCCATCCGCATCGCGGCCTCCGTCATCTTCTGGCTCTGATCAATACATTAGGTCAGTTCGAAAATCCCGTCGATCTCCACCGCCGCGTCCAGCGGCAGCGACGGCGCGCCCACCGCGACACGGGCGTGACGGCCGGCCTCGCCCAGCACCTGAACCATCAGGTCCGAGGCGCCGTTGGCGACCTTGGGCTGGTCGGTGAAGCCGGGGGCACCGGCGACGAAGGCGGTCAGGCGCACCACCCGGCGGACCCGATCGAGATCGCCGCCGGCGGCGGCCTGGGCCTGGGCCAGCAGATTGAGGGCGCAGAGGCGGGCGGCGCGGATGCCGTCCTCAATGGTCAAGGGGGCGCCCAGCTTGCCCTTCACCGCCAGGGCGCCGTTCTCCAGCGGCAGTTGGCCGGAGACGAACACCAGCGATCCACTGATCACGAACGGCACGTAATTGGCTACGGCCACGGCCGGCTGCGGCAGTTGGATGCCCAGATCCTTGAGGCGGGCGGCGATGGTTCCACTCATATGCCTATTCTCCATTCGAGCCGGGACGAAAGCTTTATGACCCAGGATCATTCCGTATCGGAAAGGTTGTTGATTATCAAGGCGATTGATCGGGTTTCCCCGGCATGCTTCAATCCCGCCTCAGGTCGAAGCCGATGGGAGGGGGAGGTGGTGAGATCTTTTGCCCGGGTGCTGGGGTTTTCGATCATGGCGGCGCTGGCGGCGCCGGTGGCGGAATCCTCGGCCCGTGATCTGGTGGTGGGGGTCGAGGCCATCGACTATTCGCCGGTCTACGGCTATCGCGACGACCGGTTCATCGGCGCCGCCCGCTCCATTCTCGATGCCTTCGCCGCCGCCAAGGGCCACCGGCTGATCTACAAGGCATTTCCGGTCAAGCGGTTGCTGGCCGAGTTGATTCACGGCGGCATCGACTTGAAATTCCCCGACAGTCCCGATTGGCAGGCGGCGTTCCGCCAGGGGCATGCCATCGCCTATTCCGGGCCGGTGATCGCCTATATCGACGGCACCCTGGTGCGGCGCGACCATGCCGGTCTGGGGGTGGATGGTGTCCACAGCCTGGGGATCATTGCCGGCTTCACCCCCTTTGCCTGGCAGGACCGGCTGCGGGCCGGACAGGTGGAGGTGAAGGAGAATCCGGGGTTCGAGCCGTTGCTGCGCCAGGTTCAGGCCGGCCGCATCGATGGCGTCTATGCCAATGTGGCGGTGGCCCTGACCACCGCCGAGGCGGTGCTGAACGATGCCAACGCCCTGGTGTTCGCCCCCGGCCTGCCCCATGTGTCGGATTCGTACCGGCTGTCCTCGGGCACGGCACCTGAGATCGTCGCCGAATTCGATGACTGGATGGCAAAGAATCCCAAGCTGGTGGCCGGGATCATCGCCGAGGCCGGGGCCGAGCGCGGAATTCGCTGATTCAATAATCTTGTGGGAAAATCAATTGGGCGGTGCCATGCAGCAGGGCGAGGCGAATGTGTTGTTCGCGGACGGCTTCGCCTCCCACCAGAAGGGGGATGTGGCCCGGGCGCAGGCCTTGTACCGGCAGGCCCTGGCCCTGCAGCCCGATCACGTCGACGCGCTGCATCTGCTCGGCCTGGTCGAGCTGGGGCGGAATAATTATGGCGAGGCGCTGGCGTTGATCGACCAGGCGATCGCCATCGAAGGCAACAACGCCGATCTGTATTATAATCGGGGGGTCGTCTGCGATAAGCTCCAGGATCATGCCGGAGCCATATCGTGTTACGCGGCGGCGATCCGCATCACCCCATCGTTCTTCAAGGCCTTCAACAACATGGCGTGTTCATTCCTGCGAATGAACGATTTCGACGCCGCCCTGCGGAACTTCGACAAGGCCATCGCCCTGCGGCCCGGATATGCCGAGGCCTATTATAATCGCGGGAATGCATTCCGGGGATTGAAGCAATACGATGCGGCGCTGCGAAGTTACGACAGTGCCATCGCCTTCAAGCGCGACCATATCGAGGCCCATGCCAACCGGGGCGCCGTGTTGATGGAGCTTGGGCGGCATGACGCGGCGCGGCAAAGCTTCGATCAGGTGATCGCGCTGCGGCCCGATCATGCCATGGCCCATTACAATCGGGGCGTCGTCCTCGGGGAATTGCGCCAATATGACGCGGCGCTGCAAAGTTACGACCGCTCCATCGCGCTGATGCCGGATAATCCGGAGGCCTATTACGGACGGGGCAACCTGCTCAAGGAACTGGACCGGGCCGAGGCCGCCCTGCAAAGCTATGGCCGGGCGCTGGCCCTGAAGCCGGACCATGCCGAGGCCAGCAATAACGCCGGCATCGTGCTGATCGGGCTGCGGCGCCATGACGAGGCGTTGCGCACTCTCGACCAGGCCATCGCCATCGACCCCGCCTATGCCGAGGCCTACCACAACCGCGCCTATGCCCTGGTGGAACTGGGGCGGCACGACGCGGCGATCAAGGACGACGAAGCGGCGATCGCCCTCAAGCCCGATTACGCCGATGCCCATATGGGACTGGCCTTGTGTCTGCTCCAGTTGGGGCGCTTCGCCGAGGGCTGGGCCAAGTATGAATGGCGCTGGCGGGCCCGGTTGTTTTCCTCGCCGAAACGGGACTTCGCCGCCCCCCTGTGGCTGGGCGATGCGCCGCTCGCGGGCAAGACCATCCTGCTGCATGCCGAACAGGGAATGGGCGATACCCTGCAATTCTGCCGCTATGCCAAGCTGGTGTCCGATCTGGGCGGCGCGGTGATCCTGGAGGTCGAGCGGCCGCTGGTGACGCTGCTGCGCCACCTCGACGGGGTGGCGCGGATCGTCGGCAAGGGCGATGACCTGCCGCCCTTCGACACCCATTGCCCCCTGCTCAGCCTGCCCCTGGCCTTCAAGACTACCGTCGCGACCATTCCCGGGTTCAGCCGCGCCATCACCAGCGATGCCGAGCGCCTGGCCAAATGGCGGCAGCGGCTGGGTCCCCGGACCAAGCCGAGGATCGGCGTGGTCTGGAGTGGGCGGGCGACCCATATGAATGACCACAACCGCAGTATCGCCATGAGCCGGTTCGTGAGCATCCTGTCCGATGATGTCGAATGGATCAGCCTGCAGACGGAAGTCCGCGACGCCGACCGGACCATCATGTCATCGCATCCATGGCTTCGTCACTTCGGCGACGAGATCCGTGATTTTTCCGACACTGCCGCCCTCTGCGATCTGGTCGACCGGGTGATTACAGTGGACACCAGCGTGGCCCATCTGGCCGGCGCCATGGGCAAGCCGGTCTGGATCTTGTTGCCGTACAACCCGGACTGGCGCTGGCTGCTGGAGCGAAGCGACAGCCCCTGGTACCCCAGCGCCACCTTGTATCGGCAAAACCGGGGAGAGGATTGGGGGGCGGTGATCGCCAGGGTGAGGGCGGATCTGTCCCGAATCGCCTGACCCCTGGAAACGGGCCGCAACTCCAATACGTTTGTGCCTGATCCATTGAAAATGATGGGCATCATTTTCAATGGATCAGGTCACTGGCCGGTGTTGGGTTGCGTTACCAAATTCCCCCTTTTCCGTCATGCTGCCGTTACAATCCGCTGTCAATGTCACCCTCCTTATGATCGGGACAGGTTTGAGACGGCGCCAGACCACATGAAGATACGATCCTTGCTTGCCATGACCGGGGTCATGGCCGTCGCCCTGGCGGCTTGCGCCGACCACGGCCATGGCCGGCGGCCGGGGGCGGCGGCCGCCAGCCGGCAGCAACCGGCATCCGCCTTGCTATTCAGTCCCAATGGTGAACCGCTGACCGGCGGACCGCTGGGAGCGCGGTCCTGCCCCGTCGTGATCGGCCAATGGTTCGCCCGGGTCGATGGCAACCACGACGGCAAGCTGGAGCGGACGGAATTCATGGCCGATGCCAAGATCCAGTTCGAGCGGATGGACCTTGACCATGACGGCTTCATCACCTCCGCCGAGCTTGCCACCTTCCGGGCTCAATTCACCGATGGAAGCGGGGGGGGCACCGACGGAGGCGGGGCGCAGGACCAGCCCCGACCCCGGCCCCAGCCTCAGTCGAGACCATCCGGCGACGGCAATGCCGGATCGACGCCACGCCACCATTCCCGTCACGACGATGGCGGCGGCTCGGGCGGCTCCGCTCCGCGGCCGCCATCCTCGGCACTGGGCGTCGGCGTGGCGGACCCGGTCATGTCGGCCGACACCAATCTCGACTTCGAGGTCAGTCTGGCCGAGTTCCTCAAGCAGGCCGGCGATACCTTCGAGCGGCTGGACCATGATCATGACGGCGCCCTCAGTCCCGACGAGGCCAAGTCGTCCTGCCCCGCCGGATCGTCGTGAGACGGAGGAGATGACCGTGAGTCAGGCAGGGAAGCACCGCGGCATGGCACCGGTCTACCTTCATTCCAATTGGCGGTCGTCGAGCACCTATGCCTGGGCTAAGTTCCGGGCCTTGCCGCAATGCTGCTGCCTGTTCGAACCGCTGGCCGAGCACCTGCGCACCGCCACCCCCGCCATCATCGAAGGCTTCCGCCCCTGGGCCTTCGCCCATCATCCTGCGCTGGACGCCCCCTATCAGCAGGAGTTCCTCCCCCTGCTGCGTCCCGGCGGGGGAGTCGAGAGCTTTCCCTCCGAATACGTCTACCATCCCTATCGTCTCGACGGCGGCGAACCGGTCCCGGCGCTGGCCGCCTATTTTGCCCATTTGACCGGGTTCGCCCGGCAGCGCGGCCAGATGCCGGTGTTCGGCCTGGTCCGGTCGAGCTTGCGGGTGCCCTGGTTCCGCCGCCATTGTCCCGGCACCCATATCGCGGTCCAGCGCAACCACCGGCGGCAGTTCCTGTCCTATCTGCACCAGTCGATCCGGGGGAACCGCTATTTCCTCGAACGTCTGATGGTGATCCTGGGCAGCAATCCGGGCGATCCGGCGCTGGCACCCTTGCGCCATCTGGTCGAGATCCCCCCGCCCGAGTTTCCGGCGCCCCTGCGCGAGGCCTTCCTCGCCCGTCAGGCCCATACCGCCGAGCCGATGGTTCTCTACACCATCTTCTATTTCCTGCACCGCCTGGCCATGATCACCATGGCCGGTCAGTGCGATCTGGTTCTGGACGTCGATCATCTGGCGGGCGATCCCGATTCCGTCCGTGATGCCGAGCGGCGGGTGGCCCAATTGACCGGCCTGGAGATCTCTTTCGCCGATTGCCGGCCGGAATTCTATGAGGCCGATCTGGCCCTTTCGACCGGTTTTCTCGCCGAAACCGAGACCGAGGTGGACGCGATGTTGGCGGCGCTTCCCCCCGGTTTGCCCGGCGCCGCCGAACCCGCCCCGCCATCGGCCCCGTCCCCGCCGATCGGCCCCGATCTGGCCGCCCGTCTGGAACGGGCGCAACGCCGGGCGCTGCGGTTCCAGACCACGGGCATGGAGTCGCGGGCGGAACGGCTGTATGGCCGCATCCTGCGGATCGATTCCGCTCATTTCGCCGCCTTGACCGGGCTTGGATTGCTGCGGGAAGGGCAAGGGCGGATCGACGAGGCCGAGGACCTGATCCGCCAGGCGGTGGCACGTCAGCCCCGGATGGTGCCGTTGCTGGTCCGCCATGCCCATCTGCTGACCCGGCGCCAAAGCTTCGCCGAGGCGGCGACGCGATTGCGGCAGGCCGTCGCCCTGGAGCCGGGAGACAGCACCATCCGCAACGATCTCGGCATGGCGCTGCATCGCCTCGGCCTGCTCGCGGAAGCGGTGTTCCAGTTCCGCGCCGCCCTCGACCTGTCGCCCGATTATGCCGACGCCCATAACAATCTCGGCACCACCCTGCGGCAGTTGAACCAGCATGACGAGGCGGTTTTCCATCTCCGGCGGGCGACGGAATTGAATCCCGCCTCATCGGCCGCCTGGGGCAATCTGGCCAAGGTGATGATGGAACTGGGACGGGTGGACGAGGTGGTCGAGGCCCTGGAGCGGGTCATCGCCATCGTGCCGGACAAAGCGCTGTACTACCGCAGCCTGTCCGAGGCCTGGCGCTTCACCCCCGGCGACCGTCACCTGACCGCCCTGGAGGCGATCGCGCGGGATGGGGAAGCGCTCCCGCCCGAAAGCCGGGTCGAAATCCACTTCGCCCTGGCCAAGGCCTTGGACGATATCGGAGACGTCAAGCGCTCCTTCGATCATCTGCTGCTGGGCAACCGGCTGAAGCGGGCCTCGATCTCCTACGACGAAGCCTTCCTGCTCGACCAGTTCGAGCGCGTCCGCGCCGCCTTCACCCCCGAACTGATGCAGCGGCTGGCCGGTCTCGGGCATGGTTCCGCCGAGCCGGTCTTCATCCTCGGCATGCCGCGCTCCGGCTCGACCCTGGTCGAGCAGATCCTGGCCAGTCACCCCGCCGTGGCGGCGGCCGGCGAACTGGACAGCTTCGCCCAGACGGTGACCGCCGTGCTGGGGCCGCACTTTCCCACCGGCATGGCCGACGTCGCCGCCGCCGATCTCCGGCAGATGGGGGCGGCCTATCTCGAAACGGTGCATCTCGGACCGCTGAGCGACGGGACCGGCAAGGCGGTCCGCTTCACCGACAAGATGCCGGTCAATTTCGTCTTTGCCGGCCTCATCCATCTCGCCTTGCCGCGAGCCCGCATCATCCATACCCGCCGCGACCCGGTCGAAACCTGCCTGTCGTGCTTTTCCAAGTTCTTCGTCAATTTCCAGCCCTTCACCTGGGATCTCGCCGAACTGGGCCGCTATTGGCGGGCCTATGACGCCATGATGGAACATTGGCGCCGGCTCCTGCCGCCCCATGTCCTGCTGGAGGTGGATCACCAGGCGGTGGTCGACGATCTCGAAGGCCAGGCCCGCCGGCTGGTGGCCCATTGCGGCCTCGACTGGGACCCCGCCTGCCTCGACTTTCATCGCGCCCCCAGTCCGGTGCGGACGGCGAGCTGGGCCCAGGTCCGCCGGCCGATCTATCGCAAGGCGGCCGAGCGCTGGCGCGTTTATGGCGACCGGCTGGCACCGCTGTTGGAGGCGCTGGCCGGGAAAGTTTGATGGATGTGGAGGAAATCATCTGTCACACTTTCCCGAGGGAGGATTGTCGGAGCCGTGACCCCGGAATTGCCCTATCCTTGAGACCCGCCACCGCATCCGGGAGAGACCGTCCTTGCCCGCCATCCCTCATCGCTTCGCCCTGGCGGCCATGCTGCTGGCCGGGTCGGCCGCGGCGGCCATGGCCGATCCGCCCGCCCGCGTCGGACGCGTCAGCCTGATCGAGGGGGCGCTGTCCCTGAGCACGCCGGACCAGCCGCAATGGAGTCCGGCCGGTCTCAATTATCCGGTGACCACGGGCGAAACCTTCTGGACCGAGCCGCAATCCCGGGGCGAGATCCAGATCGGCGCCACCGAACTGCGTCTGGACGAACAGACCGAACTGGGCATCCTGCGCCTGGACGAGACCGGGGCGGTGATCCGGGTCGACCAGGGCGTGGTCAACGTCCATGTGGTCGCCATGCCGCCCGGCGGAGTGCAGATCGTCACCCGCGCCGGTCAGGTCGATCTGGAGCGGCCGGGCAGCTATCACATCGACGCCGGCCGTCCCGGTCCCAACGGCGTCCTCGGCAATACCGAGATGAACGTGCTCGACGGCTCCGCCCGGCTGACCGGTCCCCGCACCTCGGTGGAAATCCTGCCCGGCGAAGGCGCCGTCATTACCGCCGATCTCGCCAGCCTGACCCTGATCGCCGGCAACGCCACCCCGTTCGACAACTGGGCACTGAGCCGGGAACGGCGGGAAGTCGCCCAGCAAAGCAGCCAATACCTCTCGCCGGAAACCACCGGCTACCAGGATCTCGACGTCTATGGCCAATGGGTGGCCGCCCCCGGCTATGGCACGGTCTGGTATCCCGCCGTCGGCCCCGACTGGGCACCCTACCGCGAGGGCCACTGGGCGCGGGTGGCGCCGTGGGGATGGACCTGGATCGACGACGCGCCGTGGGGCTTCGCCCCCTTCCACTATGGACGCTGGATCGATTTCGGCGACCGCTGGGCCTGGTTGCCCGACCCGCGGGGCGAGTTCCCTGTCTACGCCCCCGCTTTGGTGGTGTTCATCGGCGGCGGCTCCGGCGGCCCGGTCGGCTGGGTGCCGCTGGGGCCGCACGAGGCCTTCCATCCCTATTACCAGGCCAGCGAGGCTTATACCCGCCGCCTCGACGCCGCCCATTTCGGCAATCAGGCCGAATTCGACCGTCCCCGCGGCAATGGGGGGGACAGCGCCAACCGCCGCGGCATGACCATGGTGCCGCAGGCGGCCTTCACCGGCGCGGCGCCGGTCGGCCGCTCGCGCATCATGCCTTCCGAGCAGCCCCACTCCTTCGAATCTCCACGCCCCCAGGGCCGGAGCGAACCCGATCCGGAACACTGGCCGGCGCCTTCCCCGGCGGGCCGTCAGGCCCCCCCGGCGGCGGCCTCGCCCATTCCGGTCCACGCCCCCGATCCCCAGATCGGCCGCGCGCCGGAACCGTCCGCCCCCCGGGAGACGGGCGGCAACTCGACCCCCTGGCATCAGCCCCAGACCGAACGTCAGACGCCGGCACCGGCCGAACGGACCGCTCCCCCGGTGCTGGAGCATCCCGCCCAGCCGGCCCGGCTGATGCCGACCCAGCAGGGCTGGGTTCGTTCCCCCGCGCCGGAGGAGCGCCGCGAGGCCCCCCGGCGCGAGGAGCAGAAGCCCCAGCAGCAGCGCGAATCGCGGTCGCCGGAGGAACGGCGGTAACCTGATGCCGGAAACACTCCGTTACAATTTACCCCTGATCACGTCATATGCCGGACACACCGTGGTGATAGCTTCGCCGACCGCAGACCTCATGGACACAAGATGAACGCAGACCAGCACATGCCCGAACGCCGCGACCCTTCCGGCTCGGCAAGCCCCAGCCGGTTGCCGTCGTGGCGCAACCCCGAGCGGCCGCCGTCATGGCGGCGGCGGGGGATGTTCCTGGCCTTGGCGGTGGTTGCCCTGGCCGGGGTGGCATACCTGGCCTTCCGGCCCCACAGCGTCCCGCAGACGGGACGCCGTTTCGCCGGGGGCGGCGCCATGCCGGTGGTGGCGGCGACGGCGGTGAAGGGGAATATCGATATCGCCCTGACCGCCCTGGGCACGGTGACGCCGCTGGCGACGGTAACGGTGAAGACCCAGATCGCCGGCCAGTTGACCCAGATCGCCTTCCGCGAGGGCCAGACGGTGCATGCCGGCGAGTTTCTCGCCCAGATCGATCCCCGGCCATACGAAACCCAGTTGCAGCAGTATATGGGGCAGCTCGAGCGCGATCAGGCGCTGCTCAAGGATGCCGAGATCAATCTGGCGCGCTATGAGCGGCTGCTGGCCGAGGATTCCATCGCCCGCCAGCAGCGCGACACCCAGCTGTCGCTGGTCAAGCAGTACAAGGGCGCCATCACCACCGATCAGGGCCAGGTCAACAATGCCAAGCTGAACATCGCCTATTGCCATATCGTGGCGCCGGTGACCGGGCGGGTCGGGCTGCGGCAGGTGGATCAGGGCAATTACGCGCAGACCAGCGACGCCAACGGCATCG
>Ga0316222_1003302_pt1 | contig 15984 bp, 11 predicted proteins | sample TBH18011metaG_FD_206008 | JGI IMG/M metagenome (GOLD analysis project Ga0316222, IMG submission 206008) | Freshwater microbial communities from Trout Bog Lake, Wisconsin, USA - TBH18011 | ecosystem: Environmental > Aquatic > Freshwater > Lake > Hypolimnion/Profundal zone | place: USA: Wisconsin...
GGCGATGTATTTTTCCTCGAAGCCGAGGACGCATTTGCTGACGACGGTCTTCTGGTATTTGTTGAAGAGGGGCTGGCTGCCGGTGATGAGGCGGGATTCGATGAGGGAGGTCTTGGACTGCATGTCGGTGTTCGCGACTTTGACGCAGTCGGCGAGGTCACGGACGGAGTAGCCGACCTTGAGGCCGATGTCCCAGAGGGGATAGAGGACGCCATCGATGAGCCGGGCGAGGAGGGGCAGGGGTTTGCCGCCGGCCACCTGGCCGTCGTGCAGGAACATGAAATCGATGTCGCTATGGGGGTTGAGTTCGGCGCGGCCGTAGCCGCCGATGGCGACGAGGGCGACGGCGGGGAGTTCCTTGGGGGAGACTTCGCCGGCGCTGTCCCGGGCGGTGTCCCAGAGGTGGCGGATGAGGGCGTCGAGGATGGCGGCGCGGGCCTGGCAGATTTCGAGGCCCTCGGCGCCGGCGCGGTGGAGGAGCTTCAGCCGGTGGGATTCCACCTTGAGGAAGTTTTTGTAACGGGGCAGTTTTTCCGCGGCGGTGATGCCGGGGGAGAAGGCGAGGCGCGCGTCGGCGGCGGCCTGGATTTTTTTCAGCAGATCCTGCACGCGCGGAAATTAATGGTTAAAAGGCCGCGCCGCCAGCGAAACCTTGTGGGCAGGGCGGTGTTTAAAATAGACTTTACTGGCAATGCCGGAACAAACCGACCCTGATGCCGCCCTGATGCTGTGTGTGAAACGCGGCGACCGCGCGGCGTTTGGTGAATTGGTCGACAAGTACCGGCAGCCGCTGTTCAACTTCATTTTCCGGACGCTGCGGGACGAGGCGGAGTCGGAGGACGTGGCGCAAAACGTCTTTTTGCAGGTCTACAAGTCGCGGGACCGCTACCGGCGGACGGCGAAATTCTCCACGTGGCTGTTCACCATCGCCCGGAACCTGTGCCTGAACGAGATCCGGCGGCGGTCGCGGCATCCGGCGGAATCGCTGACGGAGACGCCGGGGGAGAACGAGGATCAGCCGGCGCGGCAGTATGAGGACAAGACGGTGCGGTTGCCCACGGAGAACGCTTTGCACGGGGAGTTGGCGGCGAAGGTGGAGCAGGCGCTGGCGGAGCTGCCGGAAAACCAGCGGACGGCCATTCTGCTGTGCCGGCAGGATGAACTGAGCTACGAGGAGATCGCGGAAGTGCTGGAATGTTCGCTGTCGGCCACGAAATCGCTCATCCACCGGGGGCGGGAGACGCTGAAGGAGAAGCTCAAGCCGTATCTGCAGACGGGGGAGTGGAAGTGAGGCCGGATTTTGACAGAATGACAGAATTGGCAGGAATCCAGCGGGGAAAATGTCTCCGTTTATCACATGGTGTTGAAAGCCAGCAATTTATTGATGTGAACGTTATCGGGTTCGCACAGTCAATTGATTTGAAGGTTTAACTGCAGTAAACTTTGCCCGCCTTTATATGAAATTATCTTTTCGTCCGGCCCGTGTTTGGCCGGTATTTGCCTTTCCCATCCTGTTGGCCGGCGGTCTGTGCCTGGCGCAAACTCCGCCGCCGGCGGTGCCGGTGCTGTCGCCGGCGGCGGGCGAGGTCTTGAAGCTGGCGCAGGCGGGGATTGATGCGAGCTTGATGAAGACATACGTCGCGAATGTGGCGGGGCCGTTTTCGTTGGATGCGGAGGGGATCATTTACCTGAAGGATTCGGGAGTGCCGTCGGAGGTGATCAATCTGATGCTGACCCGGGACGGGGCGGCGGCGGCCCCGGCGATGCCGGCGGCCGCACCGGCACCGATGGCGGCACCGATGGCGGCACCGGCACCAGCGCCGGAACCGCCGCCGGTGGAGACTCCGGCCCCGGATCCGACGCCGGGCGCGGATATGTCGGTGGACGAGCTGAGCCAGACACTCACGCCGTATGGGGCGTGGGTGGAGGTGGATGGCTACGGCCGGTGCTGGCGGCCGACGGTGGCGATGTATGATGCGAGCTGGCAGCCGTACAGCGAGCGCGGCCAGTGGGTCTACACGGATGCGGGATGGTATTGGAGCTCGGATTACGCGTGGGGGGTGGCGTTCCATTACGGGCGGTGGTTCCATCATCCGCAGTGGGGTTGGTGCTGGTGGCCGGACCGGGTGTGGGCGCCGTCGTGGGTGGTGTGGCGTTCGGATGACGACAATTGCGGGTGGGCACCGTTGCCGCCGTTCGCGATCTACCGGCCGGGCGCGGGTTTCTATTACCGGGGCGTGCTGGTGGGGGCGGATTATGATTTCGGCCTGAGCGTGAGTTTTTTCACGTTTGTGCCGGCGGGACGTTTTTGTGATCGGAACCCGGGGCATTTCCGGCTGGATGACCGGCGGCGCGAGGAGGTTTTTCATCATGCGGCGATTGTGGGCGGCTATGGCGAGCATGGGCACGGGATGGCGAACCGGGGTATTCCGGTGGAGCGCATCAGCGCGGCGGCGCACCGGCCGATCACCCCGGTGGCGGTGGAACGGGCGCCGGGCGCGGGGCGACCGGGCGGTTTTCAATCGGGCGGACAGTTTGCGGGACATCAGCCGGCGGTGAATCAACCGGCGGGGCATGAGTCAGTGCAAGGGGGCCAGCCGCAGCATTATCAAGGGGGGCAAACTGAACATTACAACGGGAATACAGCCGGGCGGCCGGTGGCATCGGTGCCGCAGGCGGAACCGGCGGTCCCGAACCGGCCGGTCCAGGCGGCCCCGAGCCAGCATGAGAACCTGCAGGGGCAATCGCGCTATGTGCCGAACAACAACGGGCAATCACAATCGCAACGGGAGATCACGCCGCAACGGCCGGAGGAGACGCATTCGTACCAGGCGCCGGCTCCGGTGCCGCAGCGGGAAGCGCCGCGGACTTATTCCCCGCCGGCTGCGCCGGCCGCGCCCGCCCAGTCGCATGAACCGAGCAATCCGGCTCCGAGCCAGGGGCACGGGCAGAACCTGGGCAACAACAAAAACAACCAGGGGCACTGAGTTTCACGTTCCCGACGCCGGCGGGCTGGAGACAGTCGGCCGGCGTTTTTGCTTTTGCCCATCCCTCCGCAATGGCAAATTCCGGTGTGGGCATTTCCTTGCAGCAATTCGAACAGATGAACCGCCGGTTGAGCGGCAAGGCGGCGCGGGCGGCGGACCCGGTGGCCGCGCCGGCGGGGAAGCGGGTGCCGCAGGTGATCCTGGGCGTGGATCCGTCGCTGCGCGGGACGGGTTACGGGGTGATCCGCACGGGGGCGCAGCCGGTGGCGCTGGCGCAGGGGATGATCGCCTGTCCGAAGGATTGGGAGCATTCGCGGTGTCTGGCGGCGATCGGCCGGACGTTGCGCGAGGTGATTTTACAGCATCAGCCGCAAGTTTGCGTGGTGGAGGGGTTGTTTTTCGCGCAGAATCTGAAGACGGCGATCATCATGGGCGAGGCGCGCGGGGCGGCGCTGGCGGTGATGGGCGAGGCGGGGCTGGAAGTGTATGAGATCGCGACGCGCAAGGTGAAGCAGGCGGTGGTGGGCTACGGCGCGGCGCAGAAGGTGGCGGTGGCGAAGATGGTGCAACGGATGTTGCACCTGGCGGAGTTGCCGGCGCCGGACGCGGCGGATGCGCTGGCCCTGGCGCTGACGCATGCGCAGGAATACAGCCGGTATAATCTGAATCCGCCGAAGCGAATTTGACGGGGAGAGGTTTAAGGTTAATGGGTTAAGGTTGAAGGAAAGCGGCGCGGAGTGGATACGGGAGCGCGGTTGGCAATGATAGGTTCAGTTTTGAATTTTGAGTGATGAGTTGAACGGAAAGTGGAGCTGCCCCTCTCCCCCTGCTAAGGTCGGGGGCGAGGGAGATGGAGCGGTGGATGGTACGGAAGCAATTGGTCTGGCGGGGGACGGCGGTCACAGACCGCCGCTACAGATGCGGCTGAGCCAGCCGCGTTCTCAGGGACGCCGCCGACTGCGGTGCGCGGTTTGGTTTTTTACGAGGCAACAATGTAACGGGGTAACGGTGCAACGAACGACATGATCACATTTTTAAACGGGAAGCTGGTGGAAGCGCTGCCGACGCAGGTGGTGGTGGACGTGCATGGGGTGGGCTATGAGGCGCTGATCCCGCTGTCGTCCTTCGACAAGCTGCCGGCGCCGGGGCAGGATGTGCGGTTGCTCACGCAATTGATTGTGCGGGAGGATGCGCATGTGCTGTACGGGTTCATGACGGTGGCGGAGCGGGAGCTGTTCCGCCTGCTGATCCACAGCGTGAGCGGCATCGGGCCGAAGACGGCGCTGAACATTTTAAGCGGAATGAATGTGACGGCGTTCCGCGGGGCGGTGGCGAACAGCGATGTGAAGTCGCTCTCGCAGATCTCGGGGGTGGGCAAAAAGACGGCGGAGCGCATCGTGGTGGAATTGCGGGACAAGATCGGCGCGGCGGCGGCACTGGAGGCGGCGGGGGCGAAGCACATGCTGAGCCCGGACGACCAGCGGACGAATGACGCGATTCTTGCGCTGATGGCGCTGGGCTTCAAGCAGAGCGACGCGTTCGACACGGTGCGCGCGGCGGTGGTGATGCTGGGGCCGACGGCTTCGGTCGAACAAATTGTGCGGGCGTGTCTCAAGAAGGGTTAAGGCGTGTTTTTGAAAATGAACGACATGGGCATAATTGGTTTGCGTGGCAGTCCTCACCGGATGCCGGATGCCGGATGCCGGATGCTGGAAGTTTGCCTGGGAACGCGTTGTTTGATTCGTAAACCGGTCCGATCCGGCCAGTCGCCTGTCGTTTGAAAAAACGCCATAACCCAGCGTATGTCTGACAACTTCAATCCTTCCAATTCGGAAACTGTTCCCGCGCGGAAACAGCGCAGCGGGGTGGTGGTGCCGAATGCGCCGAAGTGGCATCAGCGGCTGCTGGCCCGGGTCATCTGGCTGGCGGTCACGGCGGTGACGTGCACGATCCGGTTCCGGGTGCATGATCCGCATGGTTTTCTGAAGCGGAAAGGGTTCGGGCCGGCGATCTATTGCGTGTGGCACAACCGGCTGGCCCTGTGCATGGAGCTGTACTTCCTGTTTGTGCGGCCGCTGTTCCCGATGCCAGGGCTGGCGGGGCTGGTGAGCGCGAGCAAGGACGGGGCGCTGCTCGCGGCGATCTTCGAGCGGTTCGCGGTGCAGCCGGTGCGGGGATCGAGCAGCCGCCGGGGGGCGCAGGCCTTGCTGGAATTGAGCACTTGGGCGGAGCGGGGGTATGACCTGGCGATCACGCCGGACGGACCGCGCGGGCCGTGCTACCGGGTGGCGGACGGGGCGGTGGCGCTGGCGCAGATCACGGGTCGGCCGCTGGTGCCGGCGTCATATCAGCTCAACTGGAAAATCACGCTGAAGAGCTGGGACCGGTTCCAGATACCGCTGCCGTTCGCGCGGTGCGATGTGCATATCGGGCCGGTGATCGAGGTGCCGCGGGAATTGACGGCCGAGGCGCGCGAAGGTTTCCGGCAGCGGCTGGAGAACGAGTTGAACGCGATCACGCGGGATTGAATCATGATCGCCCGGGTGAGTCTGGAAATCGCGCTGCGGAAGGAATTCGATTATTCGATTCCGCCGGAATTCGCGGGCAAGGTGGATGTGGGCACGCGGGTGCAGGTGCCGTTCGGGGCGCGCAAGGTGCTGGGCATTGTGACGGCGGTGGCGGAGGAATCGGCGGTGGTGAAGCTGAAGCCGATCATCAAAGTCATCGGCGAGCAATCGCTGGTGACGCCCAAGGTGCTGCGGCTGGCGCGGTGGCTGGGGGAATACTATTGCTGCGCCCCGGAAGTGGCGCTGAAGAGCGTGCTGCCGGAATCGGTGCGGAAAGAGGATGCGGGCTGGCGGGAACGGCTGTTTGTGCGGGTGCTGCCGGTGGCCGGTGAGTTTCCGAAATTGCCGAAGCGCCAGCAGGACGTGTGGAATCTGGTGGAGGAGCGGCGGGAGATTTTGCTGGCGGAACTGGTGACGCTGGCGGGGACGACGGCGGGGACGGTCCGGAAGCTGGAGGACCGGGGGCTGATTCAAATCACCTCGGAAATCGCGGAGCGCGATCCGTACGGGCGCGAGGAGATTCTGCCCACGCTGCCGATCGTGCCGAATCCGGCGCAGGCGGCGGCGCTGGCGAAGATCAAGGCGGCGATGGATGCGGCGGGGCCGAAGGAAGCGGCGGCGGGGGAAGCGGCGGCGGGGGAAGCGGCGAAGGGTTCGGCGACATTTTTGCTCTACGGGGTGACGGGGTCGGGGAAGACGGAAGTTTATTTGCAGGCGATTGCGCATGCGCTGGAGCAGGGGAAAGGCGCGATCATTCTGGTGCCGGAGATTTCGCTGACGCCGCAGACGGTGGAGCGGTTCAAGGCGCGGTTCAGCTCGGGTCCGCTGCAGACGCTGGTGGCGGTGCTGCATTCGCATCTGAGCTCGGGCGAGCGGCATGACGAGTGGCACAAGATCCGGCAGGGGCGGGCGCGGATTGTGATCGGGGCGCGGTCGGCGATTTTCGCGCCGGTGGAGCCGCTGGGGCTGATCATCGTGGACGAGGAGCACGAGCACACTTACAAGCAGGAGGAAGCGCCGCGCTATCATGCGCGGGATGTGGCGATCATGCGGGGACAGATGGAAGGGGCGGTGACGGTGCTGGGGTCGGCGACGCCGTCGCTGGAGAGCTATTACAATTGCGAGCAGGGGAAGTTCACGCGGCTGGATCTGCCGGAGCGGGTGGACAACCAGAAGATGCCGTATGTGCGGGTGGTGGACATGCGGCAGGCGGCGCGGGACGGGCAGGGGCCGCCGATCTTTTCGCCGCAATTGAAGGAGGCGATCACGCAGCGGCTGGAGCGGGGCGAACAGACGATTTTGTTCCTGAACCGGCGGGGGTATTCCAATTCGTTGCAGTGTCCGAAGTGCGGGTTTGTGGCGAACTGCCCGAATTGCAGCGTGACGCTGACGTATCACCGGGCGGAGCAGAAGCTGGCGTGCCATATCTGCGGGCATGCGGAGAAGGTGCCGCCGGTGTGTCCGGAGCCGAAGTGCAAGAATCCGGCGATCCGGTTCGCGGGGACGGGAACGCAGAAGGTGGAGGCGGTGCTGGCGAAGCTGTTCCCGAAGGCGCGGGTGAGCCGGATGGATGCGGACACGATGAAGCGGAAGGATGATTACCGGCGGACGCTGGGGGATTTCCGCGCGGGTAAAATTGATATTCTGCTGGGGACGCAGATGATCGCGAAGGGACTGCACTTTCCGAACGTGACGCTGGTGGGGATCATCTACGCGGACATGGCGCTGCACCAGCCGGATTTCCGGGCGGGGGAGCGGACGTTCCAATTGCTGACCCAGGTGTCGGGCCGGGCCGGGCGCGGGGATGTGGAGGGGGAGGTGTTTGTGCAGGCATTCACGCCGTTCCATCCGGCCATCCAATATGCGCGGCGGCATGATTTCACGGGTTTTTACGAGCAGGAGATGGAGTTCCGGACGCCGCTGAAGTACCCGCCGGTGAGCCGGGTGGCGTTGCTGACGCTGAAGGGGCGGAACGAAGACAAGGTGGCCTTTTCGGCGGATCATTTGCGGCGGGAACTGGACAAGACCGGGGCGGGGTTCAAGGATCTGGTGATCGCGGGGCCGGCGCCGGCGCCGCTGCTGCGGGCGGAGAATTTCTACCGGTACCAGATCATGTTGCGGACGCGGGCGATGAGCCGGCTGAGCCGGGTGCTGGCGGACACGGTGCAGAAGTTGACGTTTCCAGATGATGTGACCTTGGCGATCGACATTGATCCGGTGAATCTGAGCTAGGCTGCGAGCGGGCGGGAAGACTCCCGTTGACGAAGGCGGGTTTTTCTCAAAAAGCTTGATTTTTTGCGGTTGATATTCTTATAGTCAATCACATTTGTATTCATTAGTTGGCAATGGTTTGAACGGCAAATCAGTAAGTGCGACATATTAAATCGGTTATGAATATCAAAAGAGCGGTCGTGGCGTTGGGGCTCGCGGTGACGGGCCTTTCGGTTCAGGCGCAGTCGGATCTGACGCAATACAAGCAGGCGGTGGCTGATGCCACCACGGCAGGCACGGACGCCGGCGCGGTGCCGGATGACAGTTCGGTCGTGACGGGCCTGTCCACTATCCTGTCGAATCTGTCCACGATGCATTCCGAGTATGTCGCCGGCTTCAGCGATTTACCGGGGCAGAGTCTGTTGATGAAAGAGCTGGCCAATGCGGCGGCGGGAAACGACCTCCTTTTTTCCGAATTGCTGACGACGTGCACCAACAGTGTCATCACGATAACCGGACAGGCGGGCAGTGACCAATCGGCCGCCGCCAAAAATCTGGCGAATGCCAACAACGTAGGTTCGGGTGACCCCGGTTACGCCGGTTATATTTCCAGCTATAATTATTACAACGGGCTATACCTGGCGGACAGCAACCTGCTGGTGTCGGCCCAGACGGTGAGTTTGGATGTCGCGACGGCGCAGAATTCCGCGGACAATTATGCGAATTTTCTGTCCGACGCGGTGAAGTCGGAGCCGACGCCGGAGCCGGGGACGCTGGCTTTGCTGGGCGCGGGATTGGCCGGCTTGGCGGCGGTGCGGTGCCGGCGGAATTGACGAAGAAAGATCAACCTGCGCCTTCGCCGAAGCCTCGCCCAAACCCAAAAATCCTCGCTCCGACGGCCACGCTATTATTTAATACGCTCTAAACGCAGAGGCATAGAGGGTCGCGAAGGAACGCAGAGAAGATGTCTTGGTAAAAGTGACGGCAGCTGTATTGATCTGCCGCCGTATTTAATTTCTCGGGGATGGGCGGGTTGTTTGGAGAAAATCAGATCGCCGGGTTGGTGGATGGGGGTGGATTCATTATGAGACTCGTCACCTACAGGGTAACGAGGTGGACGTTGCCGGCGGGGTTCATGGGGTGATGCCAACAGTATACGGCAGCATTGCCGGGGATCGCAGAGAACCTGTCACGGGCGGGTTTTTTCGGCGGCGCGGATGGCTTCCAGCCGGGCGGCCATTTCCTTCGTGCGTTCCGGCTGCCGCCGGGCGAGGTCGTGTTTTTCCGACAGATCGACGGACAAGTCGTAAAGCTGCCCGGCAATCCACTTCCAGTTGTCGACGCGCAGGGCGCAGACGGCGTCATAACGGTGTTCGACAAGTTCGTGGCGGCCGACGGCGGATTTTCCGAGCAGCGCGTCCAGCACGTCGATGCTGTCGGGGGCGGCCGCGGCGGGCAGTTTCACCTCCAGCAGGCGGGCAAAGGAAGCTTCCAAATCCGTCTGACTGACCAAGGCGGCGGAGGTCATTCCGGCGGGGACGTGTCCCGGCCAACGGACAATGAACGGCTCGCGGGTGCCGCCTTCATAGACATTGTATTTACCGCCGCGCAGGACGCCATTGGCGACGTGGGCATGGAGGTTGGCGCGTTCACCGTAACGGTAGGCCTGCATATCCCCGATGCCGCCGGCCTGGGGGGATCCGCCATTATCGGAGGTGAATACGACCAGGGTGTTTTCAGAAAGTTTCAGGTCCGCCAGTGTTTGCATGACCCGCCCCACGGAATCATCCAGTTCTTCGATCTGGTCGCCATACACACCGCAACCGCTTTTGCCGACGAACCGTCTGGCGGGCACCCGGGGTTCGTGGATGCCGTGGGTGGCGAAGTACAGGAAGAAAGGCTTATTCCTGTTTTTCGTGATAAAATCCACGGCTTCATCCGTCAGGCGGTCCATCAGTTGCTCATCGGTCCAGCGGGCGGTCTTTCCCCCTGTCATCCAGCCGATGCGGCTGACGCCTTTGGTGATGGTGCCTTCATGGCCATTCCCGGCGGTTCCCAGCAGGACGGATGCCTGCTCGGGGTCTTCCCGTCCGGTCGGTTCGTTGCCGATTTTCTTCGTGTAGCTCACGCTGATGGGGTCGGTCGGATCCAGATGATCCACCCGGTGGTTGCGGATGAAAACGGTCGGCACACGGTCGCCGGTGGCCGGCATGAAGAAGGCCGAGCCAAAGCCGACTTCCAACGGACCGGGTTTGATTTCGCCATTCCAATCAACGAGGCCGCCGTCGCCCAGCCCCAGATGCCATTTGCCGACAAATCCGGTGGCATAGCCGTTGGTCCGGAACATTTCCGGCAAGGTAAAAGATCCAGGCTGGATGCCCAAGGGGGCGTCGCCGGGCAAAATGCCCCATTCCTTTTTGTTCCGGAAAGCATACTCGCCCGTCAGCAGTGAATACCGGGATGGCGTGCAGACGGAGGCGGCGGCGTGTCCGTCCGTAAACCGGATCCCCTCCTTCGCCAGGCGGTCGATATTGGGGGTGAGCACGTGTTCCGGCCGCGCGCCGTAGCAGCCCGTGTCGCCATAGCCGAGGTCATCGGACAGGATGACCACGACGTTCGGTCTCGGTTCGGCCGCGCGGGAAATTTCCAAGGCGGGGAAGAATGCGACCACCCAAATTCCAAGGATGGAATACGCGAGCTGTTTCATGGGCGAATGATAGAAAAATTATCATTCAAGTGTCAGTTGGCAAATTTACCAAGCCGTTGCCCGATTCAGAGGGAAGCGGCGGCGGCCATGCCGGGAGCCGGCCTTTCCCGATGACATAGCGCCGGGTGGCATTGGTTTGCAGCCGGCGTCCATTCTAATTCGGAAGCGTCGGTGGCTGGCGACAGCGGCAGGGGACTGCCGCACTCCACAAGCTGGCGCGACCTTCCAGTTGGCCCGGGATAAATCAGGCGCCAGGTTTGCGGCGGGGGGCGGGGGTGACTTGGTAGAGGCCGTCGGCGCCGATGGTGTAGTCAAAGCGGGCCTGGCAGCGGCCGCCGACGCTCAGGTGCTGGCCGCTGGCGCACAGGAGCACGAGGCGGATTTCACCGGTTTTGACTTTGTGCGGGAGGTCGGTGAGGTCGAAGGTGAAGGTGTGGTCGGGCCCGAGGGTGCCGGCGTAACTGACGGCGTCGTAGTCATTGCCGCCGGCGGGGTCCACATACATCACCACACCGTAAACGGGCTGGCTGGAGGTGAAGCGGCCATCGACTTTCATGGTGCGGCCGGCGGGCGCGAAATGGCAGGCGGGGACGGAATTTCTCCAAGGCTCATTCAGGCCTTTGTCCACGTGGGAGAAGACGGGGTTGGAGGCGATGCGGAGGGCGTGGGCGAGGGTGATGAAGGAGCCTTTGCCATCGTCGCGCAGTTCTTCATGGAGGTGGCTGTTGCCGTCGCCCATAAGGGCGTGGCCGCGGATTTTATGATCGGTGGCGGTCTCGGCGTTATGGGGAAGGCCGAAGAGATGGCCGAGTTCGTGGGCGGTGCCACCGATGAAGATGGTGTTGTAACGGCCGTAGTTGATGTGGCCGTATTGCTTGTCGTCCACGAAGTCGGTCGTGTTGAGGAGAAGCTTGGTGTCGAGGAGGTCGGAATCGAACTGCCAGCAGAAGCCGCTATGGCTGTCGCCGGTGCCGCAGTAGGGGCTGTTGTGCCAGGTTTTGGCGCCTTCGTGGTTGCCGAGGCGGGTGAAGACGACGCAGTGGTTCACTTTCAGGTCGATGCCGGCGGCGGTCATGACTTTTTCGACGTCCTGATGGATTTCATTGGCGGACTTGGCTTCGGAGTAATCGGCGGCGGGGTGGGAGCCTTTGACCATGTGGATGACGACGAGGCCGTCCGGGCCGATATCGAGGGGGATGCCGTCGGAGGGGAGGCCGTAGTGATGCATCTGGTCGGCGTAGAACTTGGAGATGTCGGTAAGGACGCGGGTGAGGCGTGCTTGGTAATCGGGAGCCGGGGTGCGGTCGGCGGGGCAGTAGTAGGCGACGTGGAGGACGCGGTGGTTGCGGGGGGCATCGGCCTGATACGCGGCGAGCACCTGTCTGGCGGTGGTGACGCGGGGATCCTCGGGCGCGACCGGTTGGGCGCACAGTTTTCCGGCGGACAGCAACAGGGCCAGGGTGGCGATGAGGCGTAAAATCATTTCGCAGTCTAGCAAATGGCCGGGGCGATGAAAGTACCACGTATGGGGGAGCGTTGCCTTGTTGAATTGTCACACCGGTGCAGCGGGGGGAGGCGCGCGGTGGAGTTGGGAGGGCGCTGGCGAGGTGGGGAAAATTAACATCCAACATCGAGCAGCCAACGCCCAACATCCAATGTCAGGCGGCGGCGGGGGTCACGGAGGGGGTCGGGCTGCCGGATCAGGGGGTGAAGCCGGGGGAGTCGATGATGGGCGGCCCTTGGAGCCAGCCGAGGGAGACGAGGAATTTGTCGGCTTCGATGAGGGTTTTGGTCCGGTAGGGTTCCTGGTTGAAGAAGCCGTGGGCCTGGCCGGGGTAAAAAATGGTGGTGCAACGGACGCCGCAATGGTCCATGCCAGCCTGGAAGGCTTTGGCGGTGGCGACGGGGACGAATTTGTCTTCCGTGCCGAAGAAGACGATGGCGGGGGGCGCGTTGGAGGTGATGTTCTGGGCGGGGGAGAATTCCTTGAAGCGGGCGCCGATACGCTCGTGGCCGTAGTTGCCGGGGCTGTTGTCGAAGACGGGGTTGAAGAGCACGAGGGCATCAGGGCGGCAGGAGACGGTGAGGTCGTCCTTGGGGTCGTCGAGACCGGGAACGAGGGCGGTGACGGCGGCGAGATGACCGCCGGCGGAGCCGCCGGCGGCGGCAATGCGGTGGGGGTCGATGCCGAGTTCGGCGGCATGGGCGCGGACGTAGCGGACGGCGGACTTGGCATCGGCGCAGCAGACAGCGGGCGGACCGGAATCGCCCTTGGGAATGGTACGGTAGCCGACGCAGATGGCGACGAGGCCGCGGGCGGCGAAGTAGGTGCGTTCGGGGGCGAATTGGGCGGGGGAGCCGGCGACCCAGCCGCCGCCGAAGAAGAAGAGAATGGCGGGGCGACGGTCGGCAGCCTGCCAGCCGGGCGGTTTCTCGACGAAGAGGCGCAGATCGCGTTCGGCGGTGTGTTTGTACGGAATGATTTCACCCATTTTGAAATGACCGGGCTCGGGGAAAGTGAACGAATGGGACGGGGTGACAGAGGCGGGGGGATTGGGGGATGCAACGGGGTCGGCGGGCGCGGTGGCGGCCAGGCCAAGGAGGAGCAGCGTGGCGGGAATGAACCGGGTGGCGGCAATCATGCCGTTCAAAGTAGGCGCATCCGGCGGGGAAGAAAACATTATTTAACCACGAATGGGCCCGAAGCTGCGCGAATGGGGGGATGGATTAGGCAGGGGCATTTTGGTTCGCGAAATTGACCGGGGAAGAAATCGGTGGCCGCATGGGGTTCCCTGAACGTTTGTTCGATAGGGAGTCGGCGGGGAATCGGTTAAGGTCGGGTCGAACCAATCCCCGAGAACAGGCGACACCGTTGAAACCTGATCGGTCGGGCAGACATCCTTGTTACCATGAACATGAACCGTTTTTGGCTGAAACTGTCGGTCTTGCTGCTGACCCTGCCGTCCGTACGGATGGTGGCGGCGGAGGGGGCGAAACCGAACATCATCTACATATTGGCGGACGATCTGGGCTACGGGGATGTGAAGTGCCTGAACGCGCAGGGGAAGATCGCAACGCCGCACATGGACGGGCTGGCGGCGCAGGGGATGGTGTTCACGGATGCGCACGGGAGTTCGGCGGTGTGCACGCCGACGCGGTACGGGATTTTGACGGGCCGGTATAACTGGCGGTCGCGATTGCAGAGCGGGGTGTTGCAGGGATATTCGCCGGCGCTGATCAAGCCGGACCAACTGACGGTGCCGTTGCTGCTGAAGCAATATGGTTACCACACGGCGGGGATCGGCAAGTGGCATTTGGGGCTGGGGCTGGCGGGGGCGGACGGGGAGGCGGCGGGCGCGGGGCCGGGGAAGGTGGATTTCACGAAGCCGATCACAGACGGGCCGGTGGCGCACGGGTTTGATTATTACTTTGGCATCAGCGCTTCGCTGGACATGCCGCCGTTCGTGTATCTCGAGAACAACCGGTGGACGGAGGTGCCGACGGTGGAGAAGAAGTGGGGGCGGAAGGGGTTGGCGGCGGCGGATTTCGAGGCGGTGGATGTGTTGCCGACGCTGACGCGGAAGGCGACGGCGTACCTGGACGAACAGGCAAAGGCGGGCGGACCGTTTTTCCTGTATTTTCCGCTGAACTCGCCGCACACGCCGATCGTGCCCTCGCCGGAATGGAAGGGGAAGAGCGGGTTGAACGACTACGGGGATTTTGTGATGGAGACGGACTGGGCGATCGGGCAGGTGCTGGCGGCGGTGGACCGGGACGGGCTGGCGGGGAACACGCTGGTGATCGTGACGAGTGACAACGGGTGTTCGCCGAGCGCGGATTTTCCGACATTGCTGAGCAAGGGGCACAATCCGAGCTATGTCTTTCGCGGGATGAAGTCGGATATCTGGGATGGGGGACATCACATTCCGTTCATGGTGCGCTGGCCGGGCAAGGTGGCGGCGGGGGCGAGGAGCGAGGCGACGATTTCGCTAAACGATCTGCTGGCGACGTGCGCGGACATTTTGGGGGCGAAGCTGCCGGCGGGGGCGGGGCCGGACAGTGTGAGCATTCTGCCGGCGCTGCTGGGGAAGGCGGAACAGCCGTTGCGGGAGGCGATCGTGTATCATTCCATCGAGGGGCGGTTCGCGATCCGGCAGGGGAATTGGAAACTGGAGCTGTGCCCGGGTTCGGGAGGCTGGAGCAAGCCGGGTGATCCGGCGGCGAAGGCGCAGGGGTTGCCGCTGGTGCAGCTATATGACATGGCGGCGGACATCGGGGAAACGCACAATCTGCAGGCGGAGCATCCGGAGGTGGTGGCGCGGCTGACGGCGTTGCTGGAGCGGTATGTGGCGGACGGACGCAGCACGCCGGGGACGGCGCTGGCGAATGACCGGGCGGTGGATATCTGGAAGAAGCAGCTGAACGATCCGAAGAAACCGAAAGCGGGGAAGGCTGGAGAACCGATTCCGGACTGAGGGGGGTAAGTCTTGCCGGCGCGGGCAAAATCGCCGGCAGCGGCTGGAAGTTCCTTGCGGTGAACGGTCTTGGTCCGGCTATCACCACAAATGGCGATGGGCCGGGCGGGGGCGATGGATTAGAGTGAGGGGAATGAACCCCGTTTTGCGACAGCCATGGTGGTCGTGTGCCTATTTGCGCTCCTGCTGGAGGGCGATCTCGGGGGTGGGTTCGGGCCTGGGCCTGGCGTTGCTGTTGCTGGTCCCGATGACGGGATGGGCGCAAACATTGGCGTTTCCGGGGGCGCAGGGGTTCGGGGCGTATGCCACGGGCGGGCGGGGCGGGACGGTGTATCATGTGACGTCGCTGGCGGATGACGGGAGCGCGGGGACATTTCGCGTGGCGGTGAGCCAGCCGAACCGGATCATCGTGTTCGACGTGGGCGGGTACATCAACCTGGGCTCGGCGGTGTCGGCGAGCAGCAGCCTGACGATCGCGGGGCAGACGGCGCCGGGCGGAGGGATCGGGCTGATGGGGGCGGAACTTTCGTTCTACGGACGGACGAACATCATCTGCCGTCACCTGCGGGTGCGGCAGGGCGGGAGCAGCACAAGTCAAAGCGGCATCAGCATCGGCTCGGCTTCGGGGAACTCGGCCGGCAACATGATCTTCGACCATACGTCGGTGGCGTTCGGCCAGTGGGACAGCGTGGACGCAGTGGGCACGGCCAATTTCACCATCCAGAATTGCATCATTGCAGACCCGATCAACCAGCAGTTCGGGGCGCATGTGGAGGGCAGCAACGCCTGTTACGTCAACAATCTCTGGGTGAACGCGCACAACCGGCAGCCGCTGGCGAAGGCGAACACGGTGTTTGTGAACAATGTGGTGTACGACTACCAGGCCGGTTACACGGTGGGAGACACGGGGGGATATTTCAGCCATGACATCGTGAGCAACTACTTCATCGCGGGGCCATCGACGAGCAGCGCGGGGGACGATTTTTTCCAGTTCAATTCCAAGCAGACGGTTTACGCGGCGGGCAATCTGCTGGACA
>Ga0316222_1003304_pt1 | contig 15980 bp, 9 predicted proteins | sample TBH18011metaG_FD_206008 | JGI IMG/M metagenome (GOLD analysis project Ga0316222, IMG submission 206008) | Freshwater microbial communities from Trout Bog Lake, Wisconsin, USA - TBH18011 | ecosystem: Environmental > Aquatic > Freshwater > Lake > Hypolimnion/Profundal zone | place: USA: Wisconsin...
CCCCATCTTCGCCCCCCACAACGCCTACCCCTGCGATTTCGCCTCCAGCAACCTCGGCTTCTTCTCATGCAACGGCAGCCAGATGCGAAACGTCGTTCCCTGGCCCTCGTGACTCTCCAGCTCGATGCGCCCGTTATGCGCCCGTACGATGCGCTGCACGATCATCAGCCCCAGCCCCGTGCCCTTCTTCTTCGTCGTATAAAACGGCTCGAAAATCCGGTTGATCTGCTCCTCCGGAATCCCCCCGCCCGTGTCCGCCACGCTCACCCAGATGCCGTCGCTCGTCTCCCCCGTCTGCAACGTCAGGCTGCCCCCCGTCGTCATCGCCTGCACCGCGTTTTTCACCAGATTGACCAGCACCTGCTGCATCTGGGCCGCGTCAATCTGCGCGCCCGCCAGATTCCGCGCCAGCTTCAGCGTCACCGTCACCCCGCGATTATCGATCTCCGGCCGCAGCAATTCCACCGTCTTCTCCACGATCGCATTCAGCGAAACCACCTTCAACTGCACCGGCGAAGGCCGGATCGCCCCCAGAAATTGCGTCACAATGTAATCCAGCCGGTGGATCTCACCCTTCGCCACCTGCAAATACTGGTCCAGCTTCTTCGCCGCCTCCGCCGGGTCCACCTCCAGCACCGGTGCCGCCGAATGCCCCCGCCCGCCCCGCTTCCCGCTCCCCGGCCCCTGCTTCAATTTCTTCAGCTCCCGTTCCATCAACTGCAAATGGATGTGCAGCGCGTTCAGCGGATTCCCGATCTCATGGGCCACGCTCGCCGCCAGCAGCGTCAGCGCCTGCACCCGTTCGCTCTCGATCGCTTCGTACGTCTTTTGCCGCGCCTCCGTCGCGTCATGCAAAATCAGCGCCACGCCCGAACTCCCCTTCGCCTCCCCGTCCAGCGGTGCCGCGTACAACCGGATGAACCGCGGTTTCGGATAATGGATTTCAAATTCATGCCGCGACACCGTCCCGCCGCCCGCCCGGTCCAGCCGTGAAATCCGGTCCCAATCCACCTCCGGCAACAGATCCGTGACCAGGCGGTCCTCCGCCTCCGGCGGCAACCCCAGAATCCGCGTCACCGCCTGGTTGAAATAGATTACCCGACCCTGTTCATCCGCCACCAGCACCCCGTCCTCGATCGTATTGAACAACGTCTCCAGAAAACTCCGCTCCCGCGCCAGCCGTTGCACGACCGTCTGCAAGCCCTCGGCATCCAGCCGCCCAATGCGGCCCAACACCTTGTCGAGAAAACTGGATTTTACTGTCGCCACGTTGAAACCTTAATAATAGCGACAATATGGCACAACCTCAAAGTGTGTCAAATTGTCTTAGCCTGAAAACGGTTCAACTCGACGCAGCATCCCCTGTAGCGGCGGCGCCCTCGCCGCCGTAGGGTGGCTGCGGCGCCCCGCCGCAGAGGTCTAAGCCTCAGATGATAGCTTGGGGCAAGGACGCGCCGTAGCGGCCGCCGCGAAGGAGGATGGCCGGAGGCCGGATGGGGGCGGTACGCCCCCGCGCCCGCCTCTGTGTGAAACTGTCCCGCACTCCCGGAAATGGCTGGCATTGGCCGGGCGAACGGGCTAAACCTGAACCGGGTATGAAATGTGTGAAACTAAAGAACCCTTTTGGCCGTATCCGGAGTTTTGGTTGACGAATACCAGTCAGGCGGTCAAACCATATGCAAAATAAGAAAAACGATTTGCCGAAGATAGCGAAGGCTGGCGCGGTGTTTTTTCTTTGCTGGCTCGCTGGCTTTGGCGTGTCAGCTCTTTTGGCCTATTCCCGCTTTCGTTGGCCGGCCAGTCATGGGATTGTTTTTTTCCTCAACCAGATTTTCTTTTACGATCAGACTGCCTTGCCCCGTGGCATCCTGTCGACTGGTGGCAATCGTCAGGAGGTTCTGTCTGGTGCCGCTGCCATCCTCACAGGTGGCATATTTTGGCTGACGGTTGGTTTTGCTTTTGCGTGGCTTACGCGGCGGTTGCGAATATATTTTACTGTCCCGCTCGCGGTTATTTCAATATGTGCCGCCTTGTTTGCCGGGCAGGCCGGATTGTATTTTTTGGGCCTCCAGATTGCGGTCACTGCCCCATGACTTGGCCGCCTAAGCCAGCCGCCGTTGGCGCTTGCAGTTCCCCGGTCACGGTTTACGCTAAGAGCCGGCGGTGGCCCGGCTTTGCCCGTTAGCCGACAAGCCCCACAATTACTATTATGAAATGCTGGCATTGTGATTCCGAAGCCAAGGCGGTTTGTGTTTTTTGCGGGCGTGGCGTTTGCGCCACGCATCGCCAGGCAAAAGACTATTATGTGGGCTATGGCAAAAAGCACGCCGGCGGATTGCTCAGTTTTTCTTCAACAACTGCCGCCAACGTTCATGACGCATCCTGGTGCGGTGTCTGTGAGGTGGTGTATGCGGACACGTATTGATCTGCCGTGCCAGGACCACCCTGCCAACTATGAAACATATCAGCGCATCCATTATCGTTCTTGCTGGCGCCATTATTTTATTCGGTGCCTCCCGTTTCACGGGCGATACGGAGACGGCCATCATCGCCATCGGCTGCGGGGTTTGCGGCCTTGGCCTGCGGGGTTGGTTTAATTGTTCGAAAGAAAAATAAGCACGGTTAGCTGGCATGACAGTCCGTCCATCCTGTCCATCCTGTCCATCCTGTCCAATTCCCATTCTGTAAATTGTCAAAAAGTCCTCCCCCGCCAAGCATTGCGCCAATCCGGCGCAGTTTGAAATAGCGCCAATCTGACCCATTGTGCAAAAACCGAGGACAAACCGGTCTTGACCGTTTCCCGCGTTTGGTTCTTAATTAATTCTGTTAATTGGACTTGGGTTGAATCAGCCCGGGGAGAATTGCCCGGGCGGGCGCATTGCGGGAATGCCTTTTTGAAAAGGCTCCCCAATTTGACCGTCACCCGCTTTATCCCCCGAATGTGCGATACCAGCCGCCACCTTCGTTCGTTAGCTTTCGGGGATGGAAGTCATGGTTCCAAACCGAAAGGAACGTGGCCCAACCTGTCCCTTGATACCGAGCCGGCCCGGCTTTGTCGGCGCCGGTCCCGGGTTGATCGCTGGCTGGCAGACAATATGAAACAAGCGACCGGGTGCCCCGTCTTGGGAAGCCCCGGTTTTTTTGACGGTTTTTACGATTATGAAAGCACTGGTAAAAAGAGAACGGAAGCCGGGTTTGTGGCTCGAAGACGTCCCCGAGCCGGAAGTGGGCATTAACGACGTGCTGATCCGCGTGGATCGCACCGGCATTTGCGGCACCGACCTGCATATCTATAAATGGGATGCCTGGGCGCAGAAGACCATCCCCACCCCCATGGTCGTCGGCCATGAATTCGTCGGCGAAGTCCTCCGCGTGGGCGCCAATGTGAAAGACTTTTTCCCCGGGGAAATCGTCAGCGCCGAAGGCCATGTCGTGTGCGGTTCCTGCCGCAACTGTCTCGCCGGCCGCCGCCACCTCTGCAAAAACACTTTGGGCATCGGCGTGAACCGCCCCGGCGCCTTCGCCGAATTCGTCTCCGTGCCCATGACCAACGTCTGGCACCATCGCTCCGGCATCGACCGCGATGTCGCCTCCATCTTCGACCCGTTCGGCAACGCCGTGCATACCGCGCTGTCCTTCGACATGCTCGGCGAAGACGTCCTCATCACCGGCGCCGGCCCCATCGGCATCATGGCCGTGGCCATCGCCAAGCACGCCGGCGCCCGCCACGTCGTCATCACCGACGTGAATGATTACCGCCTCGACCTCGCCAAGAAAATGGGCGCGACCGTGGCTCTCAACGTGACCCGCGGCAACCTGCCCGCCACCCAGAAGGAACTCGGGATGAAGGAAGGCTTCGACGTCGGCCTCGAGATGTCCGGCAATCCCGCCGCCTTCCGCGACATGATCGAGAACATGGCCCACGGCGGCAAGATCTCCATGCTCGGCATTCCGTCCGAGCCCATGGCCATCGACTGGAACAAGGTCGTTTTCAACATGCTCACCATCAAGGGCATTTACGGCCGCGAAATGTATGAGACCTGGTACAAGATGACCGTCATGCTCGAGAGCGGTCTCGACATCCGGCCCGTCATCACCCACCGGTTTCATTTCACCGAGTTCGAGAAGGGTTTTGCCGCCATGCTCCAGGGCAATTGCGGCAAGGTCATCCTGAACTGGCGCGATCCGGCCTGAGCCTGACCGCCCAAGCCGACGGCCTAAAACCTAGCTGTAACGCCTATGCAAACCTCTCTCTCCAACGGTCACCGTTCCGAGGCCGTGTTGTCGCTCATCGGCCACACGCCCTTGGTCCCGCTGCATTTCCAGCCGGAAGGCCTCACCGTCTACGCCAAGTGCGAGTTCCTCAACCCCAGCGGCAGCATCAAGGACCGCCTGGCCAAGACCGTGCTCGTGGATGCCCGCGAACGCGGCCTGCTCCAGCCGGAATCCGTCATCCTTGAATGCACCAGCGGCAACACCGGCATCGCCCTCGCGATGGTCGGGGCCGCCATGGGCCACAAGGTCGTCATCCTCATGTCCGCCGGCGCCAGCGAGGAACGCCGCCGCCTCATCCGCCAGCTCGGCGGCGAACTCATCCTGTTCGATAGCGGCGGCCGCTACCAGACCGGCATCGACATGTCCCGCGAGATGGCCGCCAAGGACCCGCGCTACTTCCTCCCGCGCCAGTTCGAGAACCAGTTGAACATCGCGGATCATGAATTCGGCACCGGGCAGGAGATCATCCAGCAGGTGGCCGGGCCGATCGACGCGTTTGTGACCGGGTTCGGCACGGGCGGATCGCTGGCCGGCTGCGGCAAGGCGATCAAACATCGCTGGCCGAAGGCCCGCATCGTGGCCATGGAACCGGCCGAGCACGCGCTGCTCGCCGGGGAAATGCCGTGCTGCCATTACATCGAAGGCGTGGCGGACGGCTTCATCCCGCCGCTGTTGAAAAATGCGCCGATCGACGAACACGTCAAAGTCCGCAGTGCCGATGCCCAGACCATGGCCGTCCGCCTGCAACGCGAATTCGGTCTGCTCGTGGGCACCAGCTCCGGGGCGAATGTCGCCGCCGCCCTGGCGCTCGCCGCGAATCTCGGACCGTCCGCCCGCGTGGTCACGCTGTTGTGCGACCGGGCGGAACGGTACTTCAGCACCCGCCTGTTCGCCGGCGCGGCCTCGCCTGACTTGTCCGAACAGACCCGGGTTGCAGCGGCTGCTGTTTGCGTTGACAACTGAATGCCTATGGACCTCAAAACGGGAACCAATCGCCGTGATTTTCTCCGCGCCTCGTCCATCGCCGCCTTTCTGGCCGGGGTTGGCAGTGCTGCCGCCGTGGTTGTCCCAGCCGGACGGCCGCGTCCGGTGGGCTCATTTTTTCAAAGGCAGAGATTTTTTCAGGAACGCCAGCTGGTGTGGAGCGGCGCTGGTGCCGGGAAGTCTTTAAGTGAAGGATCGCCCGCTTCATCAGGAACCGTCTGATCAACTGTTATGTGCCGAATGATTGCCGCCATAGGTGATATCAAAACCGATGAGTTTGTCGACGCGGCAATCTCACTCAGCAACGGGGTGGGGGCCTGCCATGAGCTTTCCGACACCTGCCCGGAAAACAAAGGATCGGGCGTTAGGCATTATGACGGTTGGGGGGCAGTCTATCTGAAACAGGGACATCTCGAATGTGTTCGTGGCGCAATGCCAATCGGGAAAGACCCGACGGTGGCCAGCATGCGCGGCATTTCAACCAGTGCGCTGGTGATCCATGTGCGCAACGCCTCGATCAAAAGCAAAAAAGGGATTGATTTTGTGCACCCGGTAAAGCGTGAGCTTGACAGCGGGCCGGGATATTTTTTCCACAACGGATTTGTGCCGGAGGCTTATTCACTGATTAACCGGGACAGTTCCCGGTGGGATACGGAAGACTTGTGTGACTGGCTCTTGCCGGCATTGCGGATGAACGATAACAAGGCCGTCAAAAGCAGGCTGGCACAACTGCCGCCCTCCACTTCGTCGGCGAACTTCATTTTTTTACGACGGGGCTGCGTGGTCATTTGCAACTGGTTTCCAGAGCCGCATCGGCAGCCAAAGTATTATACCATGTGGCAATTGCAGACCGAACGGATGCAGATATATTCCTCTGAACCATTGCCGCAGTTTGCCCCGGTCGACCGTTGGCGCCAGGTTCAAAATCAGACGATAACAACGCTTGATTGCCAACAGATGGGCGACACTCCGACAGCCTCGGCACTGCGGGTGGAAAACGTGCGCCAAGCGGGCTGTTGACCGCCGAAATTTTAATAATCAGGATTACCATTGAAAAAACATCATATGCGGCAGAATCATTCAATCATGCAAAAACATCTCTGGTTGGGAGCGGCATTAATGGCTTTGGCAGTTATGGGAGCCCGGGCAGAAACGGTCTGGCTGGACAGTTTGAAGCTCAAGCTGGCCGCCCAGGAATGGGGCACGCCTCAGAAGAACAAGTCGGCGGACGGGCATCCGCTGATCATTGCCGGCAAAACATTCGAGCGCGGTTTTGGCACGCATGCAAAAAGCATCCTGCGCGTCCAGTTGAACGGCGGTTCCAAGAGTTTCACCGCCAGTGTGGGCGTGGATGATGACGTGAACAAGAATCTCGCCGCGAGCGTGGAGTTTTTGGTGCGAGGCGACGACAAACTGCTGTGGGACAGCGGGGTGATGCGGGCGGGAGATGCGGCGAAGAATCTGGCGGTGAATCTGACCGGCGTGAAGACGCTGGTGCTCGAGGTGGACGACGCCGGCGACGGTATTGATTGCGATCATGCGGACTGGGCCAACGCCAGTTTTGAAACGGTCGCGGGCAAGCCGGTGGCCCTGGATTCCGAGGACGAACCTGCGCCGGTAGCCCCTTATATTTTGACGCCGGCAGCCCCGGCAACGCCGCACATCAATGGCGCGGGTGTGTTTGGTGTACGCCCTGGCTCCCCGTTTCTCTATACCATTCCGGCAACGGGTGAACGGCCGATGACGTTTGCCGCCGAAGGGTTGCCGGCGGGGTTGCAATTGGATGAACAGACCGGACGTGTTATCGGTTCACTTAAGTTCAAGGGGGAGTTCAAGGTGACCTTCCGCGCAAAGAATTCCCTCGGCCAGAATGAGAAGTCTTTCCGCATAGTGTGCGGCGATCAGATTGCGCTGACGCCGCAGATGGGATGGAATAGCTGGAACTGTTTCGCCGGGGCGGTGTCCGCCGATCGGGTCAAACACGCCGCCGATGCCATGGTCAAAAGCGGACTGATCAACCACGGCTGGACGTACATCAACATCGACGACTTCTGGGAGAATCATGAAAGCTCCAAGGATCCGACCTTGCGCGGGCCGTTCCGTGACGCGCAAGGGAAAATCGTGCCGAACGCCCGCTTCCCGGACATGAAGGGGCTGGCTGATTACGTGCACGGTCTGGGCCTGAAGATCGGTCTGTATTCCTCACCCGGACCGTGGACCTGCGGCGGCTGCGCCGGAAGCTGGCAGCATGAGGAGCAGGATGCCAAGACTTATGCCGGTTGGGGGTTTGATTACTTGAAGTATGACTGGTGCAGCTATGATTCCATCGCGGATGGGATAGACCGGACTTCCACGGCTCCGCTCTGGGATAGAAATTCGAAGGATGACACCGGTGCCGTCTACCCGTATTCCCGCATGGGCAAGTTCTTGCGCGAGCAGAACCGGGACATCCTCTTCAGCCTCTGCCAGTATGGCATGGCGGATGTGTGGAAGTGGGGCGGGTCGGTCCAAGGTAGCAGTTGGCGGACCACCGGCGACATTGTCGATACGTGGAAGAGTATGACCCGCATCGGTTTCAACCAGGACATGGCCGCGCCTTATGCGAAACCCGGCAATTGGAATGACCCGGACATGCTTTTGGTGGGGCAGGTCGGCTGGGGCCATCTCCATCCCACGCGGCTTTTGCCAGACGAGCAGTACACGCATATCAGCCTGTGGTGCCTGCTTTCCGCGCCTTTGCTGATCGGTTGTGACATGGATCAGTTTGACGATTTCACGCTGAATCTTTTGAGCAATGACGAAGTTCTCGCCATCGATCAGGACACGCTGGGCCGACAGGCAACGACGGTGCTGACCATCGGCCAGGTCCGGGTTTATGAGAAGGAACTGGCGGACGGCGGCCATGCGCTTGGGTTTTTCAATCTCGGGTCCAAGCCGGTGACGCTCGACTTCAACCAACTGGCCAAGCTGGGCTTCACCGGCATGCTGCAGGTCCGCGATCTCTGGCGGCAGAAGGATGTCGCCGTAGTGAACGCTGCCACCGGCACGCTGCCGCTGACCATCCCCGGACACGGCGTGGTGTTGGACAAGTTGACGCCACTTATGTAAGATCCGCAGGTGTGGCAGATTCATTCTGCTGGTATCAAGAACCCCAATTAGGCAGGGTATTTTTATGCCCTGCCAAAATACTGATAAACGCTTTGCCTTAGCATGGTGTTTTCGGGGTTTTGGTATAATCAGATCCAACAAGCGCAAGCCATGAAGTTTTCATTCAATACTTTGAGGATGGCAATTTTCAGTGCCGGATTGGTTTGTACGGGTCATGGCAAAGCGGACGTGTTACCTGCCGCCAGCGGGGGGGCCGAAGATGAGCGCATCACAGATGCCAGACAAATTCTCGTCGATTTTCAGGCTGGGGCGCCGCATGAAAATCCGTTGCTGCATGTCGCCTATTTTTGTCCGGCAGATCGATTGCCGGCTCCGGATTATCCGGGGCGGTTGAGGCGTGTTTTGGAGGATATTTCGGAATTTTATACCACCCAGATGAATTATTACGGACTGCCGTTTGACGGCATTCCTTTTGACCGGGAGGCCGGGGGGCAAATTGTCATCCATCTGGTCAACAGTCAGCACCCGGCCGCTGAATTTGCCAAGAACAACAGGTCGGCCGACGACATTTATAATGAAGTAAAACAGGTGCTGCTGGCTTCCGGCATTCATCCGGAAACCAGTCACGTGGTGGTTTTTACCCGCCTTGGCTGGCACGAAGGCAATAAAACCTGGCATACCAGTCCTTATGCTGGAAGAGGCAACAGTCAGAACGGCTTTTGCTGGCAGTGTGATCAGGATATTCTTGACGCCCGGCTGCTGCAGGAAACCAACCAATGGGTGGATGACGGCGAATATGGCCATATCAGCGTTGGTCGCTATAACACGATTTTCATTGGCGGAGCAGCCCACGAACTTGGGCATCTTTTTGGCTTGCCGCATGACGCCGCGGACCCGGTGGAATTCAAGGCCCGTGGTTATGCCATCATGGGGGCGGGCAACCGGCATTATCGGGAGTATCTTCGGGGTGAAGGAAAAGGGGCATTCATCGACCTGGCCGAGGCCTTGGACATGGTCGCCAACCCGTTGTTTTCACACGTGAACAAGGGGCTGGAGACCCCATGGCATGGCTCAGTGACCAACTGTGGTTTTGAGTCGGCACCTGGCCATCTGAGAATCACCGGCAGGTTTCTGTCGGACAAACCGGTTTACGGAGTGGTGGCTTACTTGGATCCGGACGGGCACATTGCTTCCGACCGCGGGTATTCCGCCGCGAGTTATGTTGCCAACCTTGGCCCGGGAAATACTTTTTCGTTTGACATCACTTCTCTACCGGCCGGAAAGTCGGGAGAGATGCGCATCAGTCTGCTTTGTGCCAGCGGCCAGCATTTGGACAATGGCGAGAAGTACCAGGCGCACTTTGCCTATATGGTCGGTGCCGACGGGCGGCTGGCACTGGCCAAGAGGGCGCTGCGGTTTGTCCGGGCGGATAGTGAGGAAACGGCCGCGGCCAACCGGGGTGCGAATGCGGTTGACGGAGACGAAAATACTTTCTGGCACACGCAGTGGCATGATGCCAGTCCGCCTTGCCCCCACGAGATTGTCATTGAACTCACGCCGCCGTCGGTGATCAAAGGGCTTACCTATTTGCCGCGACAGGATGGCGATGTGAATGGTACCGTCAAAGACTATGAAATTTATGTGAGCAATGACGGGATAGACTTCAGCCGGTTGGTGGCCAAGGGAGAGTTTGACGATGGGATGGGGTTGAAAAAAGTGCTGATCGCTCCGCAGACGTGCCATTTCATTAAATTCAAGGCGCTGTCCGAAATCAACGGCGGACCTTGGACCTCCGCTGCGGAGGTCGGGGTGATCGCTCAATAAATCCGGCCGCAGGCAATAATGTGTCCTGCGGCTTCCGGGGTTTTGTAGTGATGGGCTGAGGGTCCTGCGGACTGCGTTTTTTTTGGTTTTGGGCGTCGCCGAAGCCTCGCTGCCCATCGCTCCATCATTTATCATGGCGGATTGCCGCCACCAGACTATTATGCGGCCCTTGAGCAATTTTCAACTGTCGGCATGGATGCACAAAGGGGCGCGGTTGTGCCGGGACAATGATGGCGTAACTGGCCGATTAAAAATCGGGTTGCTGCGTGATTCGGTTTTCCCGAAAGTGCAGGCACTGGGGGTGGTCAGGTTTGGTGTCCGGACTGCGGCTGGCGGCAGGATAGCCGGCACAGTGGGTTTCATCTTAAACCAGCAAGCCTGCCAATTCTACAGGGATTTGGTTTTGCCCGATTCCTGGGCGGCAACTTTCAGGCAGGCTGCGTGGAGTCCTGATAAACCTTGCGGTCGGAATTAAAATTATGTATCCAGTGTCAGCAATTAAAAAAGGAAATCGCGTCGCAATTGACGACTGCTTATTCCCAGCCCTGCCGCCGTATGATTGCCATGGCCCAGCCAATTTTTTTTGCCGGAATGCTGCTGTTTGGCGCCTTGAGTTTTCCGGTGTCCGGGCGGGTTCTGTGGCAGGATAAAGGCCCCTATGTGATCTGCCAGGTGACCAATGGCTTGGACGTTTTGCACGGAGCTGTCAAACCAAGAAATTCCAATTCCAGCGATGCGTTGTATTTTAAATTCGTGGTGAATCCGCTCTCGGATACGGGCACGAAACTGACCGATAATTATTATGAGGCGGGACTGGTACTGTATGACCATAATCAGAAGGGCTTGGGCATTGGGAGTGAATGGATAACCTTCGGTTACAGTGCGTTTGATACGGCAGATATCGATCCGAAAAACGGGGTCCGGGGACGGACCGATTTGAATTCATTGAATGGCGAAGCTTTGGCTCCGCGCCACCGTTTCGAGGCGCCGCGTAGCCGGGTCAGGCGGACAATTGTTTTTCGAGTCCAATATATTCCCGGATCTCCAGATATCGTCACCGTCTGGTTGGAGCCCGATTTGTCGCCGGGGGCGACGGAGGCGGCCCAGAATACCAATTTAATCACAATGTTTCGAGCGAATGCGTTTTTTGACGAATTGAGGCTCTGTCACCATGGCGGCGGAAACGGCTGGGAATTCAGCGATTTGGCGGTTGCAACCACTTTCGAAGATTTTGTCCGGCCTTACTATTGGGAAGAGCCGCAGCATTTCGGGATGGGCATCGCCCTCCTGTTGGTTTTGTCCGGCACCTCGGTCTGGTGGTGGCATCATGTCATCACGCGCAGACAGATTTTGCGGCTGGAGCGGTCGCAGGCGCTGGCAAATGAACGGGCGCGCATTGCCCAGGACCTGCACGATGATCTGGGGGGGACAATCACCCGGATACTATGGCTGAGCGAGTTGGCCAGGCTGGATAGAAACGCGGCGGAAAAGGTTGAAGAGCATGCTTCCAAGATCGCCGCACAAGCCCGGCACATGTCCTGCGGCCTGGAAGAAATTGTGTGGGCGGTAAATCCCCAAAATGACACCCTGCAAAGTCTGATCCAATATATCGCCTCGCATATCAATGAGACCTTTGCTTCCACGCAAATTCATTGCCGGCTGGAAGCGCCGGCGGTCGTTCCCGGCATCACGATGGAATCCAGCGTGCGGCACGACGTTTTTTTGGCGCTCAAAGAATCACTCAATAACGTCATCAAACACTCCGGCGCGGTTTTGGCCACCGTCCGGATTGAATTCGCCGGGAATCGACTGGTCATTCAGGTCGCGGACAATGGAACCGGTTTCGAGCCGGAGACGGCTGATGCCAGGCGAAACGGCCTCAAAAACATTAAAAAAAGAATCGAGCGAGTTGGCGGGGTTTATTCATGCATCAGCACAAAGGGCGCCGGGGTCCAGCTGACGTTTGCGATCAAGTTGCCGGATCCAGCCGAACCGGCTTCCGCTTGAAAGCACGTTTGTGCGCTTGACCCCCCCATATCCTGAGAAAGTTATCTGATGAGTCCGCAAAATAAGGTTATCGCCATTGCCATGGTTGATGATGATGATGAGTTGAGAGCGGATGTTATCAACTATCTTTCGCGGATCCAGGATTTCAGACTTGTTGGCGATTACTCCGAGGCTGAATCCGCAATCAAGAATCTGCCGCTCCGCCCGGCGGACGTGATCCTGATGGATATCAACCTGCCGGTAATGGATGGGGTCGCCTGTGTGGCCCGGCTGAAACCGCTGATGCCAAGCGCGTTGTTTTTGATGCTGACCGTCTATGATGACAACGACCGGCTGTTTCGCTCCCTGCAGGCTGGTGCTTCCGGTTATTTGCTGAAGCGTTCCTGTCCCGAGGAGATTGCGGATGCCATCCGGAGCCTGCATACGGGCGGATCCCCCATGACCCCCCAGATTGCCAGACGGGTTGTTCAGCACTACCAGCAGACGCCGGTGACCAGTGTGAACCTAGGGGGACTGACTGACCACCAGATGAAATTTCTGGACCAGCTGGCCCAGGGGTACCGCTACAAAGAAATCGCCGACAATCTGGGAATCAGTATGGACACGGTCCGCAGCTATATCCGGCGGATCTATGAGAAGTTGCAGGTGCATTCCCGAACCGAAGCGGTGTTGAAATACCTACAGCGGTAAGCGCGGCGAAGGCGCACTGGCCGCGGCAGTTTAAGATGCTCCCACCCTTTGCCTCCAAGGCGACAAATCATTTATTCCCTGTGACCTGGACGCCAGGGCGACACCCAAGGCGCATGAGCGCAATCTTACCACATCCGGCGTTACCGGATCGGGAAACGGGCACCCGCCAACCACGGCGGATGGGCCGCAGCACAAAGGACCGGATCCGGAGGCAGCAAGCCGAATTAACACGGCTGTATGGCTCATTATAACAAAATGATCAAAACAGATGCGCGCCTGGCGATATCAATGGGCGAAAAACATAAATAATAATGGGGTTTTAGGATAAGCGCACGCTTGAGAGCACAAAGATGCGCTTCTACAAAAATGAACGTGTGTTAGGGTTCTCGGCGGTAAATATGAATATCAAAAACACGCCGCTCTATATCTTCGCATTCATGTTAGTTTTGACTAATTCAATGCCGGCGGCACCAATCGCGAATGAAAGTTTCACTTATACCAATGGGTTGCTCGCGGGGGACGCCGGCGGAATTGGCTGGAGTTCGGCTTGGGCCAACGTTTCGGGGGCGGCCACGGAGACCAATGGGTACGCTCTCATCAATGCGGCCGGTAACCAGCAAATAGCCCGGCAATTGCCAGCCCAGAGCAAGGCGGCCGGCACCACGGTATGGCTGACCTTTGCGGCCCAGCAATTCACGACGGGAACCGGGGCGACCGCGACCTACGGCGGCTTGGATTTGTATAACGGGGGCACCGAAAAATTGTTGTTCGGCAAAGGGTGGAACGCAAATTATGTATGGGGGATGGGGGTTGGGAGCCTGGCGGCGAGTTCAAAGTCGACTTTGACGCAGGCAACGGTCTATGCATCCATCCGGTACAATCCAGCGGGCAATGACACGGTCAATTTTTGGATAAATCCGACCAATCCAGCCACCCTTCAGTATTCCAATCTGACCGCTGATGTCACGCAAACGTACGCCGACCTTTCCTTCAACGAAATCATGCTGCGGGGTGGCGCTTCCATTCCGGAATCCTGGCAGTTTGGCGGTATCATTTTGAGCACCAACCTGCTGGACGTCATCAGTTTCACGAATCCGGTTGGCCCGGTCATTGGGGTTCAGCCCCTTGGCACGGTCTATGCCCTCCAGGGCGGTGTCGCCAGCGTGTCGGTCCAGGCGGCGGCCGACCCGGCACCCCAGTATCAGTGGCTATTGAACGGGACGGCCCTCACCAACAACATCAACTTCTCCGGGGTCAACTCGAATGTTCTGACCATTAGCGGCGTCAGCTTGGGAAGCCAAGGACAATACACCTGCGCGATCTCCAACAGCATCGGTTCAATCACGACCACGCCGGCGTCGTTGATCGATCTCACCAACGGGTATTCCCTGATGATGGCGTATGATGGGTTTCAGAATTACTCGCCAGGAAATCTGGTGGGACAGGGGCAAAGAGGAGCAGGCTTTGCGAGCACCAATTGGAGCGGAACGGAGACAAACGCATCGGTGGTGACCAGTACCAATGGATTGGCCAACAGTCCGCTGGACACTTGGAAAACCAACCAATGGGGAGTGGGGCTGATCCAAACCGCCACCGGAATGGTGACGCTGGCGGGAGACGGGTCGGTGACGTATGGTTTGCTGGACCTTTCCTCCAATAGTATTTTCAGGACGGCCGGCTATTACGATCCGACCACCGCTGCGATTGGTGGCCCGAATGTCACCAATACTCTGTACCTTAGTTTTTTATTTCAGGCACTATCGGCGAATCGCAACAACGAATACGGCGGCATCCAGCTGGTTCACGGGCAGACCACCGCCAACGGCGTGCTGATCGGCAACAGCTTGGCGGCATGGGCCTACAGCCTCTACAATCAGGCGTCTGGCAGCAGCGTAAATCTCCTGAATACCAACGGTACCGGCAATTACTACCAAGTGGACAATACCATCAAACTATTTGTGGCCAAAATCGTATTCGCCGGGACCAACGACCTGATTACGGTCTGGATGGGACCGGATGCGACCAGGTCGGAGACCAATCAGAATTCGGCCAACACCTATATCGGCAGCACGCAGGGGGACTTTGTCTTTGACCGGCTGGCGTTGGTCGCCGGATATACCAACCAGTTTAATATCGACGAAATCCGGATCGGCACCACCTGGGCCAGTGTTTTGCCTCCGGGCGGGTCGCAGGTCCAATTGATTGGCACAAATATCGGCCTTGCCATCAATAATAACGGAACAATCAATTCGCTGGAAATTGGGCGGACGAACGGATGGAATCCGGTTTCATTCCGGACAGATGGATACGCCGGACCGGTTTGGAAATTAGTCGACAGCTACGGTACGCGCAGTAATTACCTGACGCTGGTCAATTCGAACACGGCCCTTTATCTGGGCAATGATTCGTTCAATACCAACATTCAAATGGGTTTGCAGTATCAAATTGTCAGCAATGAGCTTTGCATCACTGCCAGCATCACCAACAAGGGAAGCAGTCCGTGGAGTCCGGTGAGCGCCGGCATATTGATGGGGCTGGATACATACATGGCGAGCTATCCGTCCTGGGACTATTTGTATTTTCCGACCATGATGCGGTGTGAGCGGACGCATTTCTGGGGTTATGCGATGTCTCCCCTGGGGGCGACGTTGGGTTTTACCTGTACCAATCCGGTGGCCAGCTGGCACAACGAATATGAACCGGGCGGTCATCGCATCTATACATTCGGCTTTGATTTTCTGAACGAGCTTCCGCTGCCGTCCCGGCATCCCCAAAACCTGACCAATTTGCCGGCAGGGCAGGGCATGAGCTGGATGGTCAGCCTGTGCGACATCCCGAACAACGACCCCGTCAGTCTGAGCGCGGTGCAGCCGGCGATATCGGCCATGGGGAATGTACCCATGATCAGTGCCAGTCGATACACGGGGGAACCGGGTGATACGGTCAGTCTGACTTTCTGGGGTAACGTGGTTGGCGCCAACTGCACAATGGCCAATGGATATTCCCAGCTCTTGAGTCTGGCGGCGGGGACCAATGGTTCGCAGACCGGCAGCTTGCAGTTGCCCTCGTCCGGATACGGGGTGCTGACCGTG
>Ga0316222_1003306_pt1 | contig 15977 bp, 15 predicted proteins | sample TBH18011metaG_FD_206008 | JGI IMG/M metagenome (GOLD analysis project Ga0316222, IMG submission 206008) | Freshwater microbial communities from Trout Bog Lake, Wisconsin, USA - TBH18011 | ecosystem: Environmental > Aquatic > Freshwater > Lake > Hypolimnion/Profundal zone | place: USA: Wisconsin...
CCGGGCGGTACCTTGGTCGGTCTCGGGTGGGCGCTTAGCCCCTGCACTACGGCGCGTCATACCTTCTTCCCTTTGCGAGGTGCGGCAGCACGCGCCGCAGCTTTTTGCTCGGCGCGTGCCATGGCTTCCTTGAGCCGGTACGACTCGCCCTCAATGGGCACAATCTCGCAGCGGTGCACCAGTCGGTCTATCAGCGACACCACGCAGGCCGCATTGGGAAACACCTCGTGCCATTCCTTGAACGCCCGGTTGGTGGTGAAAACTGTGCTTTTTTGCTCATAGCGCCGGCTAATGAGCTCGAACAGCAAATCTGCGTGCCGGTTGGAATACGACAAGTACCCGACCTCGTCCACCAGCAACAAGTCCGGTGCCGCGTAATGCTTGAGTCGGCGGCGCAGTGCTGAGTCACTGTCCAGCGCGGCCAGGTCACCGAGCAATTGCCCGGCGGTGATGAACAACACGGTGTGCCCCTGAATCAAGGCTTGATGACCCAGGTTGCAAGCCAGCATGGACTTGCCTACCCCGTTGGGCCCCACTAGCATGACGTTGCTGGCGTCGGCCATGAAGGACAGGGTCATCAGCTCCTGGACGGCCTGGCGGTCACAGCGCGTTGGCCAGTCCCATTCAAAATCAGCCAGTGGTTTGAACTTGCCAATGTGCGCCGAGCGCAACCGGCGCTCAAGACTGCGCTGGTCGCGTTCCGTCTCTTCCCATCCCAGCAGTTCGGCGACCCAGGCCAGACGCGCCGAATCACAGACAACCTGGTCCCAGCGGGCCAGCAGTCCGCTCAGTCTCAGGGCGTGGGCGCGCGCCTGAAGTTGCGCCATGTTGCCCATGTCGCTGATTGCCGTCGTGGTGTTCGTCATTGGGTGTCCTCGTCGGTTTCTGTGGAATGGCCATCGCTGGATTCGTTTGCCTGGTGGGCATGTGCCTGTAATTCGTCATAGGTGTCCAGCCGGTGCGGCTTGACCGTCACATCCATGCGTTGCGCTCGTTCGGAGAGCTGGGGTACCACCAGCGGACTGTCCCGGCGTTCTTGACGCGCACGCTCAAGGGCCAGGCGCACTGCGTTGTGATGCGGCACATCCCGGCGCAGGGCTTCCACCACCGCCTCTTGCATGGCCTGTACCCCGTAGTGGTCCAGCATTTGGCCCAGCACCCGCGTCATGGAGGCCAGGTGGTGCCCCTTGGTCGCAGCATGGGCCAGAAAGTCAGCCATAGCGGGTATGGCCTGGGTCAGTTGGCTGATTCCCCGGTGCTGGCGGGCACCGCGTTTGCGCTCTATTAGCGCGTCTACATGGTCCGTAATCTCGACCTGTACGCCCTTGTCATAGCTGCGGAGATGCTCGGCCAGGACAGTGGCGCCATCGAGCACGCGCATCCGGTCTGCATTGGCCAGCACCGTGACAGTGCGTCGGACATGGGTGTGGGGAATGGAATAGTCATTGAGGTCAAACCGGACGTAGGGCGTCTTGGCAACCTGCACCTCGACACGCGCATCCACTGGGTAGGCATCCATGGGCAGGGTCATCAGGCTGGCCGCCTCGGCTTCAAAGGCCTGACGCACGGTGAGCTGCTCGCCTTCTGGCCATGGCCTGCTAAACGCAGGTCCATCAGTCCAGGCTTTGGCCTGGGCATTGAGGTCGGCCACATCCGTATAGGCACGTGCAGCAAAGAAGTTGTCGCGGATGTAGCGGATTGAGCGTTCTACGCGTCCCTTCTCGTTGCCGCGCGCCACCGCCACCGGGCGTGGCTCGAAACGGTAATGGGCGGCGAAAGCCAGATAGTCCGGGTTGAACCGGATGGCGCTGCCCAGCCGTTCCAGCACGGCGCTCTTGAGGTTGTCCGAGAGAATGACGCGGGGAACACCGCCCCAGGCCTCGAACGCCAGAACGTGGCCACGCAGGAAGTTGTCCATCTGGGCATTCAGGCTGAAGTGCAGAAAGATGCGCCGGGAATACGACAGCACCATCACGAAGGCCATCAGCGGCCGCTTGGCTAGGCCGACCACCACATGGCCCATATGGGCCCAGTCCACTTGTGCCTGTTCAGCGGGAAGGGTGCGCAGACGCAAGTAGGCCTCGGCCGCCGGCCGGGGGCGCAGGGGTGCAACCAGATGGCGGAAATGCGAGCCGCCGCCGCCATAGCCACGCTCTTGAACCATGGCATACAAGCGGCTGGCCGCCAGGGTCGGGAACTTGGCCAGCGTCTCCTTGATGAAGGGCACGAACGGGTCAATCAAACGTGGCGGCTCGGACGGTAGCGCACGCAACACGCTGGAGATGGCCAATACGCGGCGCACGGTGTCGCGATGAAGGTGCAATTGGCGAGCGATGGTGCCAACGCGCCAGTGCTCTGCCAGGTACAGACGCAGTATCTGGGCGCGAAGTTCAGGGGTAACGACCATCACACCACCACTTGCTGTGGCGCAGAAAGCCCTGGCGCACCAGCGCCGGACACGGTGACTGGCACCAATGGCAACGCCAGACCGGCGCAGACACGTCGCAGGGGGAATTGGCGGTGGCGCAAAGCACGATGGACTCCGAGGCGGTAGGGCTGCATGGCAATTGGGGTTGTGAATCGGGCGGGATTGCCGGTGGTGATTCGTTGCCTGGCAGTACAGCATCGGCGGGGGTGCCAAGGGAACTGTGATGCGTCACTATCTTTGCTGCGGCAGCCCGGCGCTTGCGCCACTGGTGCATGCGAGATGCGTGTTTGTGGCGCCCGGCGCGACCCTGTTGATAGCGCTTGCCAGCCTCGCGTTGCAGGCTCAATCGGGTGATGTCCGCGCACCCTGTGGCGCAGTAGCGCTGGCCACGGTCACATTGGCTGCACACCAGAACTTGCGTTTGGCAGCGTGCACACAGGAAAAGCCTGCCGGTCTGTTCGTGCATGACACCTCCGGCAGCACCCCAGTAATGGCCGGATTATGAAACGCACCCATCCTGGTGGCCCGCGGGCCACCAGGATGGAATCAGATGGCAGGCAGAAAAGACCGAAGGCAAAGAAAGCAAACCGCGTTCAAAAGCCAGAAAACCGCGCTTCCTGATAACCATTCACACCAAGGAAGACTGGCAAAAGAGTCGCGACATGCACTACTCCCAGCTCGGCCTGTCGCGGGACCCGAAGGAGACGCTGGAGCCATTGGCAGAACACCTCAAAAAGCGACTGCATGACTTTGCTGCAGCCGCATCTGCTGGACAAATTCAGGTTGACGCAGAAGGCATTCACCAAGAGCGCAAGGCGGCCAGCCCTGAAGAGGTGCGTGTGATTGCATTGCGCCGGGCCCTTATGGAGGGCAGGCCACCGGGCCAGTTACCAGAAATCGTATTGGAGATAGACAGTGCCGTGCGATTTAGCTGGATGCTGCTGGGCCGCGAACCCAACAGCCGGCGTGAACTGTTGATGGTCTACGCGGCAGTCTTCGCCCACGGCACATCGATGTCGGCATCTGACGTGTCGCGCATGGTTCCCGAATTACCGGTGGAGGCGATACGCCAAACCATGAAGCGCTTGAGCGACGAGCGTCGTTTGCGCCAGGCCAGCGATGCCGTGGTCCAGTATCTGCACCGCTTTGAAATTGCCAAGCACTGGGGGCGCTCCGATCTCGCGTCCGCCGACATGATGAGCCTGGAAACAGAACGTGCCATTTGGCAATCCCGTGCCGATCCAAGGCGCAAAACGGCATCGCTCGGCGTCTATACCCATGTGCGGGATGGTTGGGGCATCGTGTACGACCAGCCCATTGTGCTCAATGAGCGCCAGGCAGGAGTCGCCATTGAAGGCGTTGTTCGCCAAAGTGCCGTGGAGGACGTAGGGCAACTCGCCGTTGACACCCATGGCTACACGGACTTCGCGATGGCTGTGGCCAAGCTGCTTGGCTTTGATCTGTGTCCCCGTCTGGCGGATATCAAGCACCGCAAGTTGTATGCCCTCAAGGGATATGAGGTGCCGGGCGTCCTGGATCCAGTGATGGCCTGCAATTTGGAGCTATCGGTCATGGAGGGCGTGTTCGATGAGATGGTGCGCATTGCGGCCTCCATTCGCAGTGGCCAGTGCAGTGCCGTTCAGGCCTTGACCCGGTTCGGGTCTGCGGCACGGGGTCAATCCGTATATGACGGCGGCGTTCAGTTCGGGCAGATGCTGTGCACCATCTTCAAGGTGGACTATTTGCTTAATCCGGCATTCAGCTCAGAGATCCGCCATGCGCTAAACCGCGGAGAGTCGTCTCACACCCTGCAGCACGCCATCCATTCCGGAAAAATTCCTGCGGCTCTGTCCAAGCGAACAGAATCACTGGCAGCGGTGTCATCAGCACTAAGCCTGTTGTCCAACTGCGTGATGTCCTGGAATGCCGCGCACATGCAAACGGCGTTAGATGGGATCAAGCAAGCTGGTGGCGAGCCGGTTACGCACGACCTGCGTCGCATTGCGCCCACGAACATTGAGGGGGTTAACCTTCGCGGGACGTTTGATTTTCCCGTGGAGAGGTTCGCCCAGCGGATTCTGCCCAGCTCTGTGAATACTAAGGATTTGAGTAGGCGACGTATGGCTTGAAGGGATCCCATAGCCATTGGGTTGTCAGTCCTGATGGCGTGGGCTACAATGTAGCTCAGTCTAAGGAGAAAGTGCCATGTCTGCCAATGCAGTTGTACGCGCCCGTATCGACGAGCACATCAAAGATGAGGCCAGCGCAGTGCTGGCGGCAATGGGGCTGACCGTGTCCGATGCTTTTCGGATGATGCTGACCCGTATCGCCCGCGAAAAGGCGTTGCCCTTCGAGCCACTGGTGCCCAATGCAGTCACCATTGAGGCGATGATGGAAGCGCGCCGTGGGGGGCTAAAGTCGTTTGGCACTGTCGAGGACTTGATGGCAGACCTGAATGCGGACGATTGAACCAACCGGCCAATTCAAACGTGATTTCAAGCGCGAGGCAAAGGGCCCGCACCGTCAGACGCTGCAAGTTGACTTCACTGACATCATTACAGCGTTGGCCAATGATCTGCCACTTGCCGACAAGCACCGTGACCATGCTCTGACTGGTGAATGGAAAGACCATAGGGACTGCCACGTAAAACCTGACCTGGTGCTGATTTACCGGAAACCGGGTGCCGATGTTTTGCAGCTGGTGCGCATCGGATCGCATAGCGAACTCGGTCTGTGAGTCGGCACATGGTCAGCAAAAAGAAGATTGCAAACCAACTCGAAGACGCTTTGTATGGTCGCAAGCCGCTGAGCTTGGATGTCTATGTAGAAGTCCTGGCAAGTCATGAGACCAAGCTGAAGGAGTCCTTGGACGACGATGCGGATGATGCATTACTTTGCATGATCGCGGACGAAGGCGATGTCGCAATGCTAGTGATCGACTGGGATGGCAGCATCTACCGAAACGACAATGGTCTGAAGAAGCTCTGCGAAATGTGGGGCGTCAGCTTTGACCAGAATGTAAAGGTCATGGCCCCCATCTTTGCTGAGCACATCAGTCAACGCAACCTTGGCGTTGCAGGGATAAAGTGGACAGCACAAGAGTCAGACGGAGATTGACTGTGAGCGTTGAATCCATTCCCAATTTCACTCGTCCAGCCGCAGAGCTCTGGGCAGCCCTACCTGCGGACACAAAGAAATTGCAATTGGCCAATGTCTATTGCGGGCATTGCGGCCGAGCGGTCACCATCACAAACTTTTCCGGAGTGGTCAAGGGCGGTGACTTGCTGCTCGTCGGCAAATGTGCAGAGTGCCTTGGTGATGTCGCGAGAGTGATTGATATCGGCTAGGTCTACTCGCAACCAATTGGGGCCTGATGTTCTGTGGCGTCAACGGGCTGGTTCCTGTCATACAACTTTTCGATCTACCCGCTCTAAACCAGTCGTTCGTCTACGCGCCGGAATGTCGGCATATGGGCAACGCATTCGCCAAACATACCGACTGCCATCACGATTGTGGTATCGCCACGGTAAATGGCTACATGGGTGCTCAAGTAACCGGTGATTACCTGCTGGGCAATCTGTAGTGCAAATAGTAGATCGACAGCTAGGACGCCACATGAACATCAGACTCCAGTTGAGGTGCATCGCTTAGCGCGACGTGCACAGATTGCAGAGCGAGCTCGAAGTCGTAATCGCGAATCCGTTGCAACGCTACACCGTAGTCTTGGCCTAAAGCGGTTTTCAATATTTCGGCGTTGTGAACGCAAAATTCTTCGGCTTCTGCTGAGCCACTCTTAACGAGGTTGTACAAATGGTCTATTGCCTCTGAAATTTCCGCACTCGCTGCGGCTTTTGCCGGGGCACTTTCAAGCAGCGCCTTGGGCTCATTCGAAATGTGTTCGGCGCCCATTGCGTTGCGTATATCCCGCGCCAGATTCAGGAATACCGGCTCCAGTGCGATTGCTTGAGCTACCCAAGGCTGCGCGGTCGTTTCGCCACGCAATTTGTCTTCGACTTCTTTGCATTGCCGCGCACATTCAATCGCACCGAGATTGAGGCAGGTGCCCTTGATTGTGTGGATCAGGCGCTTGATCACCTGCATGTCAGCCGACTCTACGGCGGCGCGAAGTTCTTCTAACTTGGCAATCAGCGAAGGATGAAACTTCTTCAACAGGGACAGATACAAGGGAATGTTATTGGCACAGTTAGCAATGCCACTGGCACAGTCCACCCCGGGAATGAATGGGAGCCCTTGCGGAAGCGATGGCGTTGACGGTGGAGGTGTCATGGGTTGCGGCGCCAGCGTTGCGACGAAGTTGGAAACGGGAGACGGCTTACCCCAACGCCGCAGAGAGGCAATCAGGGCGTTTAGGTCAATCGGCTTTGTCAGGTGCTCATTCATCCCTTCATCCAGACACAGTTGACCCTCCTCCACCATTGCGTGCGCAGTCATTGCGACGATGGGCAGATCCTTGAAGCGCGGGTTCTTTCGTATGGCGATCGTGGCCTGGTGACCGTCCATAACCGGCATCTGTAGGTCCATAAACACCATAGACCACGGCAGCGGAAATTCACTGGACTGAAGCAAGCCGAGTGCCTCTGAGCCGTTGTTGGCAACCGTGGTTTCCACGCCCAGCGAGGCCAGCATTTCAGAGGCAATCTGCTGATTGATTTCATTGTCTTCAACCAGCAGCACCTTCATATTGAGCCAGGGTGCTGCCCTGTCCAAAAACGATTTCGCCTGACGTTCTCCAAGTGACGCCGGCAGCACCAATTCGGCTACCGTGTCCCACAGGCGCGATTGGCTGATAGGTTTGTCCAGAAAAGCCCGTGCACCGGCACGGGCACCCTCTTCGCGCACATCTTCGGCGCCAAAGGCCGTTGCTATCACGATGGCCGGCTTATTGCGCAATGAAGCGTCTTCAACAATGCGTCTGGTTGCCGCCACGCCATCCAAAACGGGCATTTTCCAGTCCATCAACACCAGTGCATACGGATCGCGCTCCTTTTCCTCATGCACCAGCGAAATGGCAGACTGGGCGTTGTCCACCGCGTCCACCCGGAAGTGCAGGCCACGCAATTGCTCTGTAAGAATTTGCCGCGCAGCCGCGTTGTCGTCCACCACCAGCGCACGCAAGTTGTGCTTAGAATTGGTAAACGTAAATGCCGTCCGTCCTTCCCCTGACTTTTGCAAGCGAAGCTTGAAGGTGAATGTAGTGCCGACGCCAAACTTCGATTGAACGTCAACTGAGCCATTCATGAGTTGCAGAATAAGTCTGGTGATGGTAAGCCCCAGACCGGTTCCACCATACTTGCGTGTGGTCGAACTGTCGGCTTGAGTAAAGGGGGCGAAAAGTTTGCCTTGCTGCTCCTCGGTCAATCCGATGCCGGTGTCTTCCACTGCCACGGTCAGTTCCACTTCTTCCTGCCCTACGGTCGTGGCACTGATGTTCACGTAAATCTGTCCGCGCTCGGTAAATTTGATGGCGTTGGTAATCAAATTCAGGAAGACCTGTCTCAGGCGGTGGGCGTCGCCAACAAGGCCCAAGGGAACGTCGGGCGCAATGCGCAGCAGATATTCCAGATTTTTTTGCTGGGCGCGCGGTGCCATCAAAGCGGAAATATTGTCAAGCAACTCATCGAGCCTGAACGGTGCGACTTCCAGATCAAGCTTTCCCGCCTCGATCTTGGACAAATCCAGAATGTCGTTGATGATGTTCAGCAATGCGCTGCCTTCTCCATGAATTTTGGCAAGATAGTCGCGCTGTTTGCTTGTCAAATCGGTCTTGAGCGCCAGATGAGAAAGCCCAATTACCGCGTTCAACGGAGTGCGGATTTCATGGCTCATGTTGGCCAGGAACATGCTCTTGGCCTGACTGGCCGACTCCGCCTCCATAGAGGCCGCCTTCAGTCGTTCTCCCAATTCATGGGCTTCAGTGATGCGGCGCATTTGCTGCTTCCACATCAAGGTCATGAGGATTCCAGCTACCACGATGCACGCTAGCGTCAGTAGTCCGCAGACCCAGGCCAGACGGTATATCGGCAAGTACAACTCGTCCTCTTGTATCTTGGCTGAAATCCACCACGGCGTGCCCGGCACCGGCCTGATGGCAGCAAGTACCGCCTTACCTTGGAAGTCAGTACCGCTATAAATTCCGGGTCCGTTGACGATTGCCTTCTGAATGGGTTGTGAGTTGTCGCTCAGCGGAAAGTGAACAAAGTCCCGCTCACGCGCATCCATTCGGTTGAGCAGACTTACCCGTTCGCCTTCTATCCGGTAGAGAAGCAGCTCTCCGGTCTTAGTCGGGTTACTCCATTGATTGAGCATGGGCAAAAAGCGGTCGGCAATGGCGATGGAATACACCAGTATCAAGGGTGCATCCTGGGCGGCATCGGGTATGTGTTTACCGAAGGCAATGTATGGTGCGGATTCGCTATCAATACGCATGTCCAGCAAAACAGCCTTTTCAGATGCCAGCGCCTGTGCAAGCAGAGGGCCGATTTCCCCGTCTGTATAGGGAGCCACGCCAGTGGTGATGATCGACGAGCCTTTATAGGTCAACACTTCAGCGCTGCGGTAGCCGTACATTGCACGTACTTCCTCCAGCCACGCACTTACCCGCTGGTCGGAATATAGCGCCGTGAATCGATCCTGCCATTGCTTGGAGCCCGTCACTTGCGAGGACATCAACAGTTCGCGGAACACATCGTTGTGCGCATTGGACTCGAGGTCTGCGCGGCGCTCGTCTATCCAGTCCGAGATTTGTGCGGCCTTGAGCTCCGAAAGGGAGTTGAGGCGTTGCTTTTCCAGCGAAATGGCGGCGGCCGAAAGGTAACCGAAAACGGCCATCCCGACGGCACCTACAAATCCAGCAAAGAGAACAAACGCCAGCACCAACTGACGTAGCGACAGTTGCGCCAGAAGCGCATCAATTTTGGTCCCCATACCGGCGACCACCGGCTACTGCTTCCGGGTAAAAAAGTCGGGGAAGTAGCGGCGAATGCCCGGGTAGTAGCTGTTTACCAGTTTGTCGTATGTTCCATCCGCACGAATGACACGCAGGTATGCATCAAAGGCCGCGCGCAGCTCCGGCGAGGATTGCGAAAATGCCGCCGCCAGATCCTGATGTTCCGATATCGGCCCGATCACTTTGATGCGTCCGGCCCAGCGTTGCAAATCGATCACCGCATCCGGCACATCCAGCAACGTGAAATCCACATCGCCTTTGAGCAGTTCGGGCACCATTTCATCGAGGTTGGTGCTGGCTGTGTAGGTGCGCAAGTCCAACCCCTTGCCTTTGAGGCCGTAATTGGCGGGGTCCAGGCAGGTGCGCTCCATGACCAGCAGGCTGCGCCTGCCCAACACGTCGCGTGTTTTGGCAATTTCGGCGGATAGGTCGCCTTGCGAGGTCACCGAGTTAAAGGGTGAGTCTTTTCGTGCTACCAGCAAGACTTGCGATGGGAACGTAGGTTCTGAATACAGCACTACTTTTTGTCGCCAAGGCAGCACGGTAAAGCCGGTAGCAATCATGTCGCCCCGCACCGGGTAGTCACCGACCAGCGTAACGCTATCGCCATTGCGCACCACTTCTTTGCCCAGCAGATCGCGAATGACATCGTAAAAGTTGGTGTACACCAACTCGTAGCGAACGCCGATGTACTTGGCAAAACCCTTTGCCAGTTCCACGTCAAACCCCGTGCCGTCTGCCTTCACAAAATTGGCATAGCGAATGCCGAGGTGGCGCAGCACGCCGCTGGCCTGAATCTCTTTTAAATCAACCGCTATTGCAGCGCTTGCCAGGCACACTGACATGAGCCCCAGTCCCAGTGAATGAAGCCAATTGCGACGGAGTTGGAAGGAGATTCTCATGATCCAGTATTTGCTTAGCGGACAGTTGGCACAGACCCGTTTCCCAACACTATTGCAAGGGGAAACTTAACGCGGCGCGCTGCACATAACAGTCCTAATTCGTTCATGAGAAATATTCTAGACCGATTCAGCCTGCAACACAAACCGCCCGTAGAAATGAAAGTAGAGTTTCATTTCTACATCTTTACTTTCAGCGTGATCTGGCTGAACTCAGCCTACAGACCACCGCGATGAAGACGTCCATGGCTGTTTTCTGAATTTAAACAAGCTGAAAACTCCACCACCCGCATATATGGTGGCACCGGACTGGGACTGTCCATCACCCGCCGATTGGCAAGGCTGATGGGCGGTGATGCTGGAGTGCGGAGCACGCCGGGTCATGGCAGTCATTTTTGGTTCACGGTGCGCTTGCGCAAGGGCGAGCAGCATTCGGTTACCGATCATCTTCAGTCTGCAGCGGTGTTACTCGCAACATTGCGTCAACGACATGGCGGCATGTGTGTATTGGTGGTCGAGGATGAGCCACTTAACCGCGAGATTGCATGCATCCTGCTCGAAGAAGCCGGATTTGTGGTGGAAGAAGCGGAAGATGGCGTCGTTGCGCTTGAGAAGGCCAGCCAGGCAGCATATGGTTTGATCTTGATGGATATGCACATGCCGCGCATGGATGGAATGGACGCCACGCGAAAGATTCGGCAACCACCCGGTTGTGCCGCAATCGCCATCGTGGCGATGACAGCAAACGCCTTTGCTGAAGACAAGACGCGCTGTCTGGCGTCGGGCATGAATGCCTTCATTACTAAACCGGTTCCGCGCGATGAACATTACCGGGCATTGTTGATGGCGCTGTCGTATTAACCTAATGCAGACACGTAGGAGAAGGTGAATCTGTCAATTTTGCGAGGGTAAATGTGTCAACGCCTCTTTGACCCGGATGCAAAACGCCCGCTAACCCGCATGGTTGCTGGTTTTTCAGGGTTTGTGACGGTAATTGTGTCACCGCAATCTGCCTCGGAGGGTAAATGTGTCACCGTCCCAGGCCTGCAAAACCCTTGTTTTCTGCGATTTTTCAGCCGATGAAGGTCCGAAAGATGGCGGCCCTATCTCGCGGCAGCCACGGAATGCGATGCACAAAGCTTGCCGACTTATTGCCGTAGTTGCGGCGGCAATTGGGACATCTGAAGGGCGCGTCGAGCACGCTTGCCTTGATGAAGTACTCGCTGACGGCACCGCAACTACGGCACTTGGTCTCCAGACAACAACCATGCACCGGGCAATAGGGCACGCTGCCAAACTGGTGAACCACGCTGTGATACCCACGGGACATGCAACGTGGACAGAAGCGCAACTGGGAACACCACCCGCGGCGCAGTAGCGGCCCCTGCATGGCAAACCGAATGGTCTTCTGAGTCAGTCCAAGAGAGCCGGCCGTCAGGCGGATGTCGAGCTCGGCCGCAGTAGCCGCAAAACCTTCATAGGGATCGATCTGGCGTTTGGCCACGTGAGCCACCACCATATGACCGGGCAGTCGATTCATCTGTGCGAATTTCCAAAGAATGGAAACCACGGACTCACAGGGATCAAGCCATTGGCGCTTGAACAGGTATCCCATGCTGGGACTGAGTTTTCCGTCCTCGAATGTCAAGATGGGGTAGAACGAAGTCGACACCGGTTGCTCTCACGGCGTCGTCGCGAGCAGCTCACTGCTGACAGCCTGGCGTGCCTGCACATACCCACAACTGCGTACCGCCAAATTCCACAGGGCTACCTCCGGTCGGAAGTTTGACGCATCCCGCTGCTCGCCTTCCTTGAGCACGATTTCAACGGCTCGGGCAAAGGAGTCCATCGGAATCTCCAACTCACCGGGCAGTCCGTGCTTGTGGTGCAGGGCCGCAAACGCGTTCCAAAGCAGAGCGGAGTCATCGCCCAGGTGATACCCGTTGGCCACTGCTTGCCGCAAATAGAAGCGCGTGAAGCTCCAATCGCTGGCGCGCGGAAAACAGGTCTTGTCATAGCCCGCCAGACAGGTTGCCACATCATTGACATTACGCACCCCGTGAAACGGCAGTTCTTCAACCATCAGCCGCGCCACGATCTGTGTCTTGCGCGCGTGCTGCAAGGCTGTTTTGACGGCCAGCAGCTCTTGCTGCCCCACCAAAAAGGTGAACAAGCGGATCTGTATCCGGTCCAGATGGTCATGCACATCACGTAGCCACTCGTATTCGTTTTCGTCATAACGTTGCGCCTCATCGCAAAAAAGGATGACGGTGCCGCTGCCATTGCGTGAGCAAGCCTCCCTGATCTTGGAGATCAGTCGCATGCGCTTGGTTGGATTGCCGCCAGTATCAGGTTCGGGATATCCCACGGCTTCCAACAGATTGGCGAGGAAAGGTCCCTCTGCGTGGCGCGGTTTATGTTCCGCCTGTGCGTGGTAGGTGGTGATCTTGGGGTGGGTCTCGCACAGGAGCAGCCGTAGGTATTCAATGGCGCGCGTCTTTCCGATTCGGGGTGGACCGTAGGCGAGGGCGCCGGTGATGCGATAGCGCAGGCACCGACAGATGAGTTCATAGAAAGACTGGATGGCGGGGGTGGCAATGCGGTAGTTGCCGGTCTCAATCGGATGCAGCGTTGGATCAATGGGACGCACGCTGTTGGGAACGGTGCCGCTTGGCACAGGGTTAGGAAGGCTGGCCGGCGTGGCCTTTTTGCTTGACATGATCAGGCTCCTCCAAAGAGTAGTGGCAAGAAGGGCGTCAGAATGTGTGGTGTGGCAATACTCGGAATGCACTTTGCTACGTTGGCCAGATCGACCCTGCGTAGCCCGTCCCAATGCTCAAGCGTTGGGGTTCTATGCGCAGTGGTGGCGGCGCTTGGTTGACGTCCGTCGTGTGCTGCGATGGTTCTGTTGCTGATGCAGCCGCCATCGTGCTGCTCAAGCTGGTCGGCGCTCCGGCGAGGGTTTGCAGCGTCTGCGCCAGGTTGCTGGCCGCGCGGCGAGTGCCTTTGGCCTTGGCGAACTTCTCGTCAATGAATTTCTGCATGAATTCATGGCTGATGGCGCTGGCGAGCTTCTTGCGTCCACGCAACTTGATGATCTCTTGGCGTAGTTTGAGGTCATGCGCGATGACACCCCATGCACCTTGTGCAGTCAGCACGCCCAACTCTGCCCCGGAGGCTGCAAACGCGCGTACCGTGCGCAGGTCTTGACTGTTGTAGTACAGGTGTAGCTCTTGGCCAAGGAAGGTGGCTGTGCTTGCCAGCGTCGCATTGGTGTAGCGCACGCCATAAAAGTTGATGTGTGGTCGCTGCCCCTGATGGAGATAGCCACGCACAATGACCCGCTTGGGAGTTTGCATCAGACACAGCGTGCGCCGCTTTGCATCTGGCAGCCAATTGAGCATGGCGCCGCGCGTGCGAATGGAATGCTCGACGGCTTCAAGCGGTGTGCGACCGTTCAGGCCGTCGTGAGGGGAGGCGTTGTAGACGGCCATGGTGGCCTCCAGCAACTCCTCGATTTCGCTCAGCGAGACATGCAGCCTGGCATTTCCCTTGGTGTCAGACAAGGCGCGCCGGATATCTTTGGGGTGGGAGCCGGTATGGCCCGGCAGGCGGCTTGACAGGTTAGCGGCAATGGAGCCGAAGAAGCGTTCGATGTAGGGCCTGTCGTCGGGCGTGTGTGGCGGTCCAGCATCAACCATGCAGCCAATGAATTCGCCCAGTGCATGACGTACATCCTTTGAGAGGTTGGCCTTGGCATTGTCGAGCTTGAACCATTGCCAGGTGGCGTAGCCCAGTTCGGGTAGCTTGCCCGAAGGAAATCCACCCAAGGCACCGTAGCCTACGCCTGGCAGGGTAAAAGTCATTGAGCGATGCGGCTCCAAAGCTGCCTCAATGGTGCGGATCACGTCGTAGCGGCTGTACTCGCGATTGAGCGAAACGTGGTAGCCCAAAACGGCACGGCTCCACACGTCGATGATGACCAACAGCCAGATCCGTTCGATCTCGAATTGCTGCTCAAAGCCCAATGGATCCTTGACGACGACCTTGAGACGAAGATCGAGGCGGTGACCATCAAATTCGACGACATCGAGGAATTGCGTCGCCGCCGGTGCCGCCAGTTGATCCGCATCGGCGGGCAGTCCTTTCAAATGACTGGCGCCTGCCAAATGCGCTGCGCGACCATAGCTGAGCAGGCTCTCGGCACGCAAGGCCGCTGACAGGGCGCGAATGGCTGTGCGCTCGGTGTTGAATGGGTACTCGCTGGCACCGATATGCAACTTGCGACACTCGCTAAGAAAGCCAGCGTGGACATGTTTGAGATTGCCAAGTCGGGTGCGTAGCTTTCCGTCCGTGCTGATCTGGTGGACAGTGATGCGTTTGCGCTTGACCTGCTCCTTGAGCCACAGGATCAATTCGGGATGGGCCTGCAGCAACAGCCCGAAGGCACCGGCCGCCGCGCCAAATCCACTTTCACTGACGGCCTTGAAGGGACGCACACGCTCATAGCCAGCCACCCGGGCGTAGCGAACCAGGGCACGAAATCCGAATGGCCGCCCATCAGCATGTGTATCCGTGCAGCGCTCCATCAGTCGGTACAATTGGCGGCGGTCGACCTGTGTTCGCGTTTCAATCTGTTTGATTGTCTCTCCGCCCGCGTAAAGTTCAATCGCTGTGCGGCGCTTGGTGAAGACCGTGCGATCACTGGGGGCCAATGCAGTCGAATTGAACTCGGGCCATGTGGCAAGGTCTGCCGTGGTGATCTCGTTGCGGTGTTGCTTCATTGGATCGGCTCCAACACGGTGTGCAGGCTCAACTTATGAGTATGCAGCAATGGCGCAGCGAGACCGCCGGTTCGCAGGAGATCAAAAACGGCGGCGCGAACCAGCATGGGTTGTGTGTTGGCCAATTCACGTTCCATGGCCAAAAGCGTGATGGACGTGTTGCAGAGCGCAAGGACTGACTTCTTCAACGCAGGGGTCAGCAGGCTGGAGGAGCAATTGATCACTGGGAGCATGCGTTGCCAGTTGTCGATCCACATGGAGGCCGCCGCCAATTCTGGTGATGTGACGACACGAAGCGGCATCCTATCGTGTTCATTGGGTAGATCGGCCGGCCTCTCGGCGGTGACCAGCATCACAAATTCTTGTGCCTGTTTACGCGACACCCAATAGCTGATGAGTGGGGACGTGGGGTCGGCGCCGATGCGAGCTGGCCGTTCGCAAAATGTCGAAACGCTGGGGTCTGTTTCGAGGCGTATCCACTGCTGAAAACTGGCTTGATCGTAGTGTTGAACCAATCTGCCAAGCTTTGGACTGCGCGCTTCGATCATCCGGGCGCCGCGCGGGCGGGTGATGGCCAGTGGGGTAGGGGCGTCAGAGAAATCTCTCATGATTTCAAAAGCTTAGGCACGCCAGCAGTTTTTAAAGCTGCGAAGTGACACATTTACCTGCCGCTAATACAAAGTGTCACATTTACCCTCGCAGACTTCGAGGGTAAATGTGTCACTGCCTATTGGTTGTAGCTGGGGAAAACGCAGATTGCTGCGGTGGCACAATTACCTTCTTCTACGACTGCAAACCACTCCGGCGCCGCGGCGCAAACCAGGGCGCCCCAAGGGGAGCAAGGGGCGGGTGCTACAAGAGGCCCGAGTCTTGGGCGTGCATCACTTTGCCTTTGTACG
>Ga0316222_1003310_pt1 | contig 15971 bp, 12 predicted proteins | sample TBH18011metaG_FD_206008 | JGI IMG/M metagenome (GOLD analysis project Ga0316222, IMG submission 206008) | Freshwater microbial communities from Trout Bog Lake, Wisconsin, USA - TBH18011 | ecosystem: Environmental > Aquatic > Freshwater > Lake > Hypolimnion/Profundal zone | place: USA: Wisconsin...
TCACGTTAGGTTGCGGGGTCTAGCCGCCAAAATATTGCGCGACCTCAACTTGCCACCTTCCGCCCGTAGTTTCTTTCATCATCTGGGGTGGCGGCAACTGCAATGACCGTTAGGAAGGCGATGAGTAGATGGTTAAGCCATTTTCCCAGAAAAATGGTCCAGGGATACAGTCCCCGGCTATTGTAACCTTAGATGAACTGCTCGCTCCCGACAATGCCGATCTTGGTTAGCCCATTACGCTGCAGAGCCGCCATAACGGCAGCTACAGTTTTGTAGGCAGCCTGTTTATTTGGGCGCAAATGCAGCTCAGGCTGCACAGCCTGACGTGCTGCTGCGGAGAGCTTTGTCTCCAGTGCGGTTTGCCCGCTGATCACATCTCCGTTCCAATGAATCGCATTGTCTGCTCCGATGTCAATTTGCACGACTTCCGGCTTGACGATTGGTGGCGGAGGATTACCTATAGGCATATTCAGATCAACGGAATGAAGCTGAATGGGAATGGTAATGATAAGCATAACGAGCAACACCAGCATCACATCAATCAATGGCGTGGTGTTCATTTCCGACATCACTTCGCCTTCTTCAGACGCATTTCCGAAAGTCATGGACATGGTAATTCCCTCTTATTAAGTTCGGTGTATCAGGTTTTGGCAGGAGGTTCGGTAATGAAGCCCAACTTTAGAATGCCGGCACGCTGACAAGACAACACGATTCTGCCAACCGGTTCGTAAACAGCATTGCCGTCGCCGCGAATTTGAACCGCAGGCTGAGGAACTACCACAGCAATTTTCTTCAGTTTCTCAAGCAGCGCGGCATCATTTTCCAGTTTTAGGTCGTTCCAATAAACTCCCCCGTTTCTGGCCACGGAAATAGTAATGTCTTCCGGTTTGGTGAGTTGCACATGGTTTCTTTCCTTGGGCAACTCGACTGCGACCGAGTGTCTGACGACTGGAATGGTGATCAGAAAAATAATCAGCAGCACCAACATCACGTCCACAAGGGGTGTGGTGTTGATGGCTGAGACGACGGTGTCATCGTCGTCAGTGGAATTAGCAAAGCTTATGGACATGACTTAGCTCGCGAATGAGGAATTGGCAACCTTGATCGAAGGAACCGCACTGAGTTTGACCGGCTCCGAAGCAACCGCCTCACCCAGCAATACGGCATGAAGATCTGATCCAAATGCGCGCACCGATTCAATCGCAGACTTGTTACGACGGATCAGCCAGTTATAACCAAGCACAGCAGGAACTGCAACGAAAAGTCCAACTGCCGTCATGATCAGAGCTTCTCCAACCGGTCCGGCGACTTTGTCAATGGAAGCCTGTCCGGCGATACCAATTGCAGTCAGCGCGTGGTAGATACCCCATACTGTACCGAACAGACCGATGAAGGGTGCCGTTGCGCCGACCGTTGCTAAAAACGCCAGACCATCTTGCAAGCGGCTTTGAACATTTTCAGTGGAACGCTGAATCGATTGCGAAATCCACGCGTTAAGGCCAATGTGGGCAAGCAATCCTTCATGATGTGCCAGAGAATCCTCGGCAGTTTTGGAAATAAAGTGGAACGGCGTCCCTACTTCAAGTGTTTCAATCGCTTGACGTACATTACCCGATGTCCAGAAGGTGGCATTGGCAGCTTTGCCTTGGCGCCCCAATTTGAATTGCTCGTAAAGCTTGGTGATGATGATGTACCAGCTTCCGGTAGACATAATAATTAGAATAACCAAGGTCGATTTGGTTATTACGTCTCCTTCTTTCCAGAGTGAATCAGGGCCGTAGGGGTTGGCCACTTCCACTGTTTCTTTAGCTGTTGCAGAGGCAACCGCAGGAGCGGGAGCTTCGGTGGTTTGAGCTGGCGCTGCTTGCGTTGTGGCCGGTGCAGCTGCTTGAGCGAATGCCGTACCTGTGGTGGCTACTCCCAGAAAAATAAGCGATGCGGCCAAAGCTGCACGAAGATAAGTAAATTTTTTCATACAATATTCTCCAAAAATTAATACAAATAATTAATACAAACTCAATTTAAAACAAGCCTAGCGTTCCGCCTCGAATACAAAGGGAACCTGTACACGAACATTTTGGCCTTGGCCAACGCAATGCAGTTGACCGACTGCCGTCGTAGCGAGATTGTTGAATACCCGGTTGCTCGACTTGACGATCGTTACCTCACTTATAGAACCGGATGCATTAACCAGAAATTCAACCAGTACCTTGCCGGATAGTCCCTGTGCCTGGGGAGGCACTTGAATCTTGCCGAGTACGGCCACATGATCCGGGCATACCACACCCACACTGGCTACACGAGGCGGTGCAGGAACCGGCGGAGCAGGCGGAGCTATAACCGGGGCCGGTGGTGGTGTTGGAGCTGTGACAGCGATCACCGGGGGAGGCGCTTGAATCTGAACTTCAGTTGGCGGTATAAAAGCCGGAGGAGGCTCTATCACTTTGGGGGGCGGCTCCACCACCTTGGGTGGCGGAGGGGGCGGGGTTTTCTTTAGTTCATCAATAATACTCACGTCCAACGGTTTTTTCAGAGCATCCACAACTTTATGTGCCAATCCATTGCTCAGCGCATAAATCGCCAGTGCATGGATCAGGATAACCGTGCTGATACCCGCCAGATGTCGTCTTGGGTCACGTTGTTCTTGCGCAAAATTCATCCGAGTTATTCCAGTAAAAATTGATCTAAAAAATACTTGCCAGCAGCTTGAAGCTGTCGTTTGCGAAATATTCTTTGCAGAATTCATGCCAGTGTCGTCATGAACTGGATTGAAAAATGTAACAGGCTGACTAAATAGATAAAAAATTACGGATCGATTTGATAAGACAGGGAAAATTAGCAGGTTTATTCTCCTTGCGGGCTGCTGCATTTTCAACACCCCTTGTGTTGTTTGCTGATATATCAGCAGGGTTATGGTTGAAGGTTTGTGCAGGGGGCATTCAACGGGCAACGGAGAATGTTAGTTTATCAGGCCATTTTGTCAGGCCATGTGTGAGCTTGGTCGGTTGCAACATTCGATATGAGTGCAGCAGCTTTTCATTTGGCACGCATATTGCAGGCTTGGTCAATTTCAGATAATCAACGATAGCCTACAAACATAGGCATGAATAATTATGAACTCGAATGTAATAAACACATTGTCTAAAACTTTTTCCATGATTACTTTAAAGCAGGCAATCTTTGGCGCGGTTGCCATCAGTCTGACTTTTCCTGCATTGGCCGGGCCGAGTGTATTTCCTACCGGAACGACTCGTTATGATCCGGCAAAGGCTTACAACTCCTATGTGCTGTTTACCGGCGGAGACAATATTGCTCACCTCATCGACCTGGATGGTAATTCAGTACACGAATGGAAAGATGCTAACAGTCACAGTACATTGATTAATCCAGCGTTGACCGATGGCAAGCGTGGTCATGTTTTTGTGACGCTCGATACAGTTGAGGGAAAAGGTACCGGTCTGGTTCCGGGGCAAATCAGCAGGAAGATTGCCAAGCGCATCGGTGAACTGGATTGGGATGGGAAAATCGTGTGGGAATTCGGCGACAAGGCACCGGGAGGTGCTGCTCAACAGCATCACGACTGGGCTCGTCTGCCGAATGGTAATACCGTCGTTCTGGCAAATTTAGTCCATTCATTAAAGGGGTTCAAGCAAGAGCAGGTGTTCGATGACGTTATCTATGAAGTGAATCCCGCTGGAGAGGTTGTCTGGAAGTGGCTCGCCTCGGATCATTTGGAAGAGTTCGGATTTACGTCGGATGAGCTCAAGCTGGTTCGCAACGCAGACAACCCCGATTTTCTGCATATCAACAATCTAAAAGTAGTCGGCCCAAATCACTGGTTTGAAGCAGGTGACAACCGATTTGATCCTGAAAACTTGCTGATCCACTCGCGTAGCGCCAACTTTATTATCATAATTGACAAGAAAACCGGAAAGGTCGTTTGGAATCTGGGGCCACACTATCCCGCGCTTGCCGAGGCTCAGAAGGCGAGGCTTATCCCGCGTCCGGTCGATCAGATCAGCGGTCAACACGATGCTCACATTATCCCGGAAGGATTGCCGGGAGCAGGCAATTTGCTGGTGTTTGACAATCAGGGCGAGGGCGGTTATCCCCCCGCGCCGCTGTCCTTTACCGGAGGCTCCCGCGTACTTGAAATTGACCCAATCAAGAAAGAGATTGTCTGGCAATACACGGGGGAAAGCTCTGGAGGTCCCGGTTGGTCGTTCCGTAGCACCCACATCAGCGCAGCGCGACGTTTGCCTAACGGCAATACCTTTATCGACGAAGGTCAGAGTGGTCGTCTGTTCCAGGTTACCAAAGAGGGCGAAATTGTTTGGGAATACGTGAATGCATATCCGCGCGTTGCCAAAGATCCGGCCACTGGTCGGACGACGACCAACTTCCAGCTTTATCGCGGCCAGCCGGTGCCGTATGAATGGGTACCGGCTGGCACACCCCATTCTGAAAAGGCGGTGAACGCGCCGGAGTTGGGCCAATACCGCGTTCAGTCTTCGCGTTGATTTAAGCGCTTTCCATGAAGACAAAATGGCTCAATGTGATCGCACTGGTTCTGGCTGTCGTGGCCGTTGCCTTGGTGGGATTCAAAAATATCAAGCGCGACAAGGGGCATCCGATTCTCAACGTTTCCTATGATCCGACCCGCGAACTTTACAACGAAATTAATCCTAAGTTTATTGCAAAATATGAAGAGGATACCGGTTCGTGGGTGGGCGTCGTGCAATCTCACGGGGGATCGACGCGGCAGGCCAAGGCGGTAGTGGAGGGCTTGTCGGCTGATGTGGTGACGTTGGCGCTGCCCTCGGATATTGAAACGCTGGTCAGACATGATCTGGTCAATAAGGATTGGCAAAGCCGGTTTCCGAACCACGCTCAACCCTACTTCTCCACCATCGTTTTCGTGGTAAGAAAGTCCAATCCCAAACACATCAAGGATTGGTCCGATTTGATCCGGCAAGATGTTTCTGTCATCACGCCGGATCCCAGAACTTCGGGCAATGGCAAGCTGAGTCTTTTGGCTGCTTGGGGATCGGTGCTCTATCGCGGCGGGAGCGAAGATCAGGCGCGCAACTTTATCAAACAATTTTATGAGCATGTGCCGGTATTGGGGCAAGGCGCGCGTGACTCGACCACTACGTTTGCTCTTGAAGGTGTAGGTGATGTTCACCTGACCTGGGAGAACGAGGCAATACGCGAAGTGAATGCAGCAAAAGGAGAGCTGGATCTCGTTTATCCGCCCATCAGTATCAGGGCGGAACCCAGCGTTGCCTTGGTCGATGCCAATGTGCAACTGCACCACTCGGAGGCTGCATCCAAGGCTTATCTGGATTACCTTTTCACGGATCAGGCTCAGGAAGTTCTGGCCAAAAATGGTTACCGGCCCTACAACGAAGCCATTCTGAAGAAGCATCAAGCTCAACTTCCTGAGATCACGCTGTTCCCGGTAACGCTCCTCGCTAAAGACTGGAGCGACGCACAGATCAAGTTTTTTGGCGATAACGGGGTCTTCGACACGATACGCAAATCTGAAAACCAAGCTCATTCAGCGAATAATCAATTTCATCCCAACCTCGACCAATGACACCCTTATTAAATTTTCAGTTTAATTACACTTGGGACACGGCCCGGCGTGATCTGGTTGCCGGCTTAACCGTTGCCGCCATTGCTATTCCGCAAGCCATGGCCTACGCGTTGATTGCCGGTGTCGATCCCCGTTTTGGCCTTTACTCCGCCATTGTGGTGACCATCATTGCCTCCGTTTTTGGTTCGTCCTCCCAATTGATCAATGGCCCGACCAATGCCATTTCGCTGCTGGTTTTTGGCGCACTGGTCGCTTTCGATGAACGCTTCGACAGCTATCAAGCGATGTTTCTTCTGGCAATCATCGTCGGCATTATTCAGATATTGATTTCGGTGTTCAAACTGGGAGACTTGACGCGCTACGTCTCCGAGTCGGTCATTCTCGGCTTCATGGCGGGCGCAGGGGTACTGGTCGCACTGGGGCAGGTGGGAAATTTTCTGGGCGTGTCCAAGAAGGGAACCGGCGACCAGTCCGTGCTGGTGCAATTGTGGGAAACGCTGACCAATGGAGGAGCTTATAATTTGTACGCTATGGGTCTGGGCGTTGGCACCATTGTTCTTGCATTGTTGTTACGCAGGCTCATCAACCAATACAAACTGCCTCAAATGGACATGCTGTTAGCTCTGATCACGGTCACTCTGATCGCTGCATTATTCCACTGGTCGGTGCCGGGGGCAGACAGCAAGACCATCGTCTCCGTGGTGGGCAAAGTACCTGCAGCACTGCCGTCGTTCCATATTCCGGAAATCCAGTTCGAATGGATTTCGAAATTATTGAGTGGCGCCATCGCGATTTCGCTGCTGGGATTACTGGAAGCGCTCGCGGTTGCGAAATCGATTGCCACCTACACGCGGCAGCCTCTGGACTATAACCGCCAGTGTTTGGCCGAAGGTATCGCCAATCTCGGCGGGGGATTTTTTCAGAGCCTGCCGGGTTCAGGCTCACTGACGCGCTCGTCGATCAACTATCAAGCGGGGGCAATTACGCGCATGTCCGGCATCTATTCGGGCTTGATTGTCGCCCTCGTGGTTTTGCTATTCGGCCCATATGCGCGGTTTATTCCCAAGGCCGCACTGGCCGGTTTGTTGTTTATCACCGCAGCCCGCCTGATTGACTGGAAGCGCCTCGGCTACGCGGTGCGAGCTTCAAGGTTTGATGCGGCACTGGTACTGGTGACCTCGTTATCAGCAATATTCATCAGCGTCGACGAGTCCATCATCATTGGCGTGGGGCTCTCAATCATTATGTTTGTTCCTCGTGCCTCCAGGTTGAATATCCGTGAATTGGTTGTCACCTCCGAACGTATCGTCCGCGAAATTCTGCCTGATGATCGCCCCGCAAATTCCGTGCGTATCTACGATTTGGAGGGGGAGCTTTTCTTCGGCGCAGCACCGGAGTTGGATCGGTATCTAGAGGACATCAAGGAGCAATCCATTCATTCGGGTGACAAGTATCTGGTTCTGCGCTTCAGGCGTACGCGCAATCCCGATGTGGTTGCAATCGAGCACCTTGAACGCTTTCTGCGCGGCACCGAAAAAATTGGCATTACCGTACTTTTGGCTGGTGTGCGCCCCGATTTGGCGAGAATACTGAAAAACACGGGTGTGTTGAACTGGTTGTCCTCAGATTGCATCTATCTGGAAGAAGACGAGCAATATTCCGCTACCATCAGCGCAGTCAGGCACGCCTACAAGTTGTTAGGTCACCGAGATGCGGAAAGTTCTAACAGTAATGAGCACAATGAAAAGCTCTACTATCTGGTGTAAAGAAATCACGGAATGCGTTTGGACTGACTATGCCAAGACCTCAATTTAACGATGGGTTTTATAATAAAGGAGTAGCTATTGACCTCTGATATTCAGAAGATTTTTGATTTCATCATTGAGCTTGACAAATTGAAGTCGGTCCTGCGTAAAACAAAACCCTTGGGCTGTGACCGTTACGAAAATTCGGCTGAGCACAGTTGGCAGGTTTGTTTGCTCGCAGTCCTTCTCGCAAAGGAATCGCCAAAACCAATCGATGTTGTTTACGCCGTCGAAATGCTTCTGGTGCATGACATCCCGGAAATTGATACAGGGGATCAAATTGTTTACCAAGGCAAAGACGCGGCAGCAATTCAGACGGAAAGAAGAGCCGCTGAGCGTATCTTTGGTTTATTACCTGAATCGCACCGCAATTGGTGCCTTGTCCGGTGGAAGGAATACGAAGCACGCGAAACCGACGAAGCTATTTTTGCCTATGCCGTTGACCGCCTGATGCCCTTGTTACAAAACCTGAACAATTCAGGACAAAGCTGGATTGAAAATCGTGTTCCACTGGAGAAAATTCTTAGTGTCAACGCGGCTATTGGTGACTCACTGCCTTCGGTCTGGGAATATGTTCAGTCACTCATCGAGAAATTTGATGGCACTAAACAGTTTCTGCCTTCGGTAGTTGATACCCAGCACGATTTTGTTTAGAACACTATTGTAGATGGGAAAAGCGTAGCATACCCATCAATGCCGAAACCATTCGAAGATAAAACGATGGGTTATCACCCATCCTAGTGAAAACCATTCAAAGGCATATTATTTTATGAATAACATTTCCCACCTCCGCACAACAGTTTTCCTAAATATCAGGAAAACATCCCTCTCCATGCTTTGTGGCATTGTTCTTGTATGGGCGACTCCGGACGCTTTAGCCACAACTTTGCCTGACTCGAACGGCGTAGTTCGCGCGACTCTGGATAATGGAATGCGCGTTATTCTGGTTCGCAATACGCTGGCACCGGTCGTATCAACTTCACTCAATTACCACGTTGGAGCCGACGAGACTCCGCCGGGATTTCCCGGCACGGCTCATGCTCAGGAGCACATGATGTTTCGGGGTAGTCCGGGTCTTTCTACGGATCAGCTTGCCAACATAGGCAGCATCATCGGGGGGAATTTTAATGCGGAAACTCGCCAGACAGTGACGCAGTATCTCTACACTGCGCCTTCGGATGTGCTGGATCTCGTCTTGAAAATCGAGGCGCTGCGTATGCGCGACGTGCTGGATACCAAGAAGGATTGGGCTCAGGAGCGCGGAGCGATTGAGCAGGAGGTGGCACAGGATTTATCCAATCCACAATATATTTTATTTTCCAAGTTACGCGCTGCCATGTTTGCCGGTACGAGTTACGCGCACGATGGCTTGGGTACAAAAGCCTCGTTCGACAAAACCACGGCAGCGCAACTGAAATCATTCCACGACAAATGGTATGTTCCCAATAATGCAACGCTGGTTGTGGCTGGAGATATTGAGTTGTCAGTAACCCTTGCCAAGATTCGCGAGTTGTTTGGCAGCATTCCAGCCAGAAAACTGCCGACACGTGCGCCGCTGACGTTTCAGCCGGTCAAGCCCCAGTCGTTCACATTGAAGAGCGATTTACCCTATGGTATGGAGTCGATTGGCATACGCATGCCGGGCTTGGATAGCCCTGATTATCCTGCGCTTGAAATTCTCTCCGATGTGCTTGGCAGTGAACGGGGTGCTCTGTTTGAATTGGTTCCGCAAGGCAAGGCGCTGTCTGCCGGATTTTCCTTTGACCCCTTGCCGAAGGCAGGAATAGCTATGGCTACGGTGGCATTTCCAGCAGGGGGAGATGCGACGGTGCTTGAGCATGAAATACGCTCGATCCTGTCTGAAATTAAAAAAAATGGCGTGCCACCGGATCTCGTTGAAGCAGCCAAATTGCAGGAACGCCGTGCGGCAGAATTCGAAAAAAATTCGATTGGGGGATTGGCAGGCGTTTGGTCTGAGGCCGTGGTGGTGAATGGTTTGGATTCTCCGGAAGAGGATCTGGCGCGCATTGAAAAAGTGACCCTGGAAGATGTCAATCGGGTGGCACGCCAGTATCTCGATCTCGATCATGCGATCGTTTCCGTACTGACCCCGCATGAGTCAGGCAAGCCGGTATCTTCCTCCGGATTTGGCGGACATGAAAACATTGCGCTTGGCGAAACAACACCCACCCCTCTGCCGGGTTGGGCGAGTGCTGCGCTGGAACGATTGAGCGTACCGCGATCTTCGGTGCAGCCAACCGTAAGCCGGCTAGCCAACGGCATTACCCTGATTGTGCAACCGGAGACCGTCAGCAAGACCGTCACTGTGACAGGACACATCAAAAATCGTCCGGAACTTGAAGTCCCCGCAGGGCAAGAAGGTCTGGATAAAGTCCTCGACCAATTGTTCTCTTACGGCAGCGAACACTTGGATCGCATCGCATTTCAGCGTGCTCTTGACCAAATTGGTGCCGACGAGAGTGGAGGAACGAATTTCCAGGTCAGCGTACTGAAAGATAATTTCGAACACGGTGTCGAGTTGTTGGCAGATAATGAACTGCATCCGGCACTACCCAAGCCAGCCTTCGAAGTGGTCAGAAAGCAAGTGGGGGACACCCTCGCCGGACGTCTGCAAAGTCCTGGCTACCTGTCAGGAAGGGCTTTGCGCGTGGCTCTCTTACCCAAGGGTGATCCGGATTTGCGGGAAGAGCAACCAGCTATCCTATCGCAGCTTACGCTGGAACAGGTTCGAGATTACTACCAGTTGGCCTATCGTCCTGATCTTACTGTGATCGTGGTGATGGGTGATGTGACTCCGGAAGCAGCCAAGAGCGTCATCGAAAAGTATTTTGGCGCCTGGCATTCGACAGGTCCCAAGCCGGACACCATTCTTCCGGCAGTTCCATCGAATCAATCCAGTGCCACTGCTGTGCCTGACTCCAGTCGCGTACAGGATGAAGTGACACTCGGAGAGACGGTTGGCATCACCCGTTACGACCCGGATTTTTACGCGCTTCAACTGGGAAACAACGTGCTGGGTGGTGGATTCTATTCAACACGTCTCAGTCGCGACTTGCGGAAGCGCGCGGGACTGGTGTATTCCGTCGATTCCTATTTCGAGATCGGTAGAAGTCGCAGCATGTATTTGGTCCAATACGCCTGTGATCCAAAAAACGTATCTACTGTCCAAGCTACTATCGTTCGCGAATTTAATGATATGCAAAAAACGCCGGTGACGCCGGATGAATTGCAACGCAGCAAGGCGATGCTGTTGCGCAATATTGCGATAGCGGAAGGCAGTACGGACGGTATTGCCCAAGGTTTGATTCGACGCTGGGATCTCGACTTGCCACTGGATGAGCCGACGATTGCTGCACAGAAATATATTCAACTCAATGCCGAAGAAGTCAGGGCAGCGTTTGCCAAATGGATACGGCCAAATGATTTGGTGAGAGTGACACAAGGGCCCCAACCCCAATAGCCGCTCATAATATTAAATTTATTAAAATACATAATGTCACACAATTCATGCCGCAATTCGGGATACTTCTTTGCGCTCGTGCTAGTTACACAGGCGATACCTGCCTTAGCCGTGACGGAAGTAGCCCAAACCAGTGAGACTGCCACGTCTAGTGTTCCAGCATCTTCAAGCGAGTCAGCCCCAATTATGCTGGAAGAAGTGGTCGTCACAAGTACGAGTGAGCGAGATGATCGGCGTGAGTCGACGGTGGCAAAAATTGTGGTCACCCGCGAGGACCTGGATCGTTTTGGTGACCCCACCGTGGCGGATGTGCTCAAGCGCATTCCCGGTATTACCGTGAGCGGCTCAGCCGGGCGTGGCGGAGAAATACGCATGCGCGGTTTGGGCAGCGGCTACACTTTGATTCTGCTCAACGGTGATCCGGTTGCGCCGGGTTTTTCAATCGATTCAATCTCGCCTGACATGATCGAACGCATTGAAGTCATGCGTGCGCCCACCGCAGACAAGAGTAATCAGGCCATTGCGGGAACGATCAATATCATCCTGAAAAAAGTAGTACATGAAAGGCAAAAAAATATCAAAACCTATGTGGCGAACGAATATGGCAAACCTTCCGAATCGCTATCCGGCCAGCTTTCTGACCGGGCTGGTACAACTTCTTATACCCTGGCGGCAGAGATAAGGCACGAGGAGTATTTTTCTGTAGAAGACGACCTTCGTTTGGGAAGTAATCCCCAAGGTCAAAACATTACCGGAAGCCTGTCTCATCTTTTATATGACTACACCGTTAATACGGTTAGCCTGACACCCCGTTTAAACTGGAATGCCAATGATCGCGATGCTTTCACTCTGGATGGCTTTATCACTTATCAGCAGACTCACACCGTATGGCCCCAAACGGTGAATACTTTTTTAGGGCCTCAGCCCCTGATTGACAAAACGGATGCGTTGACCCGGCGGGAAACCAGCACCGTACGCGGCAAGCTTACATGGGAACGCTCATTGGAAGATTCCGCACAACTCGAATTAAAATTGGGACTGAATGAGAGCCTTAAACGACAAATCGTTTTATACAACAATTTTGATGCAACGCAAACCCTTCAACTTTTGCGCAGTATTGACGGCCCGGCTACCGACAAATCGTTCACACTCAGCGGAAAGTATCATGCGCCATTCATGCCGAAACATGCGTTTTCCGTAGGCGGGGATGCGGAGCATTCTCTACGCTCGGAGAGCCGCATTCAAAATGATCTTACTCCTACCGGACTGGTGACTCCGGACAATCTTGATGAGCTTTTCGATGCAAAAGTGGATCGTCTGGCCTTGTTTGCACAGGATGAATGGGAAATCAGCCCGCACTGGTCGATCTACGAAGGGCTGAGGTGGGAAGAGTTGGACACGCACAGCTCAGGCAACGATTTCACGTCGGCTACTAACCGTTCCAGTGTACTCAGCCCGATATTTCAGAGCCTGTGGAAAGTGCCCGACACCAAGGATGATCAGGTACGTATTTCCTTGTCCCGCACCTATAAGCCGCCGACTACGCGCGATCTTTCGCCGAGGCGCTATGTGGGTAGCCTCACCAATTCGCAGACCTCGCCGGACACGGAAGGGAATCCCGATTTGCGTCCGGAAATCGCATGGGGGCTGGATGTTGCCTATGAGCACTACCTCGGCGAAGCGGGCATGCTGAGTGCAAGTACCTTTGTGCGCAAGATCCACGATGTCACTCTTGAACAACTATTTTACTCCCAGGGAATTTGGATCTCACGGCCCTTCAATGATGGCAATGCTCAAAGCTATGGTATTGAATTGGAGGCAAAGGCTGATCTGCGAAAATTGAAGGAGACAGCTCCCGCAGTCGAACTGCGTTTTAATTTCGCCCAAAATTGGTCCACTGTAGACGCGGTACCAGGGCCGAACAACCGCCTAAGCCAGCAGACTCCCTTAAGCGTCAATATGGGTGCCGATTGGAAACCGGATCACACGCCGCTCACTTTGGGCGGCAATTTTGGTTTTATGGGGGGCGGGCCGGTCACGTTGTCAGCAAGCCAGACGGCTTCGACCTCAGTGAATCGTCAGCTTGATGCTTACGGGCTATGGAAGTTGGACCCAAAAACGCAACTGCGACTCGGGTTATCCAATCTTCTGCACCAGACTCATTCCGAGAGCGGCACCTATACCGACGCGAGCGGCTCGCAGAATCAAATTTCGTCATCTCCCAGCGTGGTGGCAGCGCGTCTGACATTAGAGCTAAAATTGTAAGGTAACCCAAAATGTTTAACACACTATCAATTCGTCATACGATACGGTTCGCACTTATGCTGGGCATTACGGCAGTGGCCGGTTCTTTCGCCGTTGCTGCCGAGCTTGATCCCAAAGCTATCTCCATTACCTTGCCTGAAAATATCAAATGGGTTGCCAATAGCAACGGTGCAGAAACCGCCGTACTGGTGGGGGATCCTTCCAAGCCGGGTTTATATGTTGTGCTGACCAAATGGAAAGCGCACCACAACAGCCGGCCACATTTTCATCCCAATGACCGGTTTATCACAGTCTTGTCGGGAACCTGGTGGGTTAATACCGGCCCTAATTATGACCCGGATGGAATGAAACCGGTACCTGCTGGAAGCTTCGTAACGCACTACGGTAAAGAAATTCACTACGACGGCGCGAAAGACGGTGACGCGATTTTGCAGATTGTTGGCATAGGGCCGGCGACGTCGACATCGGCTGAAACCAAATAGGCGTACCGTGCAGAAAATTTAACCGAGGTTCTCTTTATTCTTGCAGCAGTGTTACAGGTAAAACAAAGCCGTCTAAATTAAATATATGCCCGGTTCAAGGACACCGACAAAAATCAAAAAGCTATGATGTCTGTCTCTTTAAAGCACCAGTGCCACGGCTCATATTGGTAACCACTGTCATTGTCCCGCGGAAATGACAGATAGAAACCGAAGTTATTTGCATTGGTTTCAAGCCAGCGGAAGGCTGCGGACTTTTCAAATTCGATTTCTAGCAACGGGCTTCCCGGTGAAGCAATATCGACCGCACAACCGGTGTGGTGTTCGCTGAAACCGGGAGGCGAACTGACCGCAAGAATTTCCTCTACCGTTTTACCGGAAAAAAGCTTGTTGCGCACAATTTCAGCTTGGCGTTCGACACTGCGAAAAGCGGACACAATATACAGCGAAATATTGTCACGATTCGCCGAGATCTTGAGCTTGCGCCAAGCTTTGGCGGCAGGGGACGTGAGTAGATATTCTCTACCGTCCGAACCCATTTCGGCCACTTCGAGACAGACCGCCTCAGTATATTCGCGCAGATTGCGAGTTGCCAGCAGTTCATTGGCAATCCCCAGTTCGATACAGAAATTTTCACTATTTGAATTCATATCGATTTTCTCCTTCAGGTTAGCGAGATAGCGCCGGTTGTTTTTTGTACGCTTGATCAGCGCATTATAGTAGTTTCTGAAAAGTGCATACATGGATGCGACCACCATTCCCCATTTCAGCGCGGAATTGCTGCCGGAGGTGATCACGTTAGCTTAGCGAGCCGATAAATTAGTCGCAAGAAATTTCTCCAAAGCCTTTAATGTAGCCAGGCGATCATTGGCGCGACTGAGGTAATGGTCGGCTTCATCCAGATAGAGCACTTCGGCGTGTTTTCCGGCTTTGCGCAAGGCTTCGTCCATTTTCTCGGTATGGGCAACCGGTACGGTGTAGTCCTTGCGTCCATGCACCAGCAACAGGGGAATCCGGATGCGCTCTGCATTGTGTGCAGGTGACGTTTTTTCCAATACATCTGAATCGGTGCCGATAGGGGGAATGTTCACATCTGAAAAAGTAAAATACGCCAGCCGGTCTCTGAGAAGAACCAGATCGGTGACAGGCGCAATCGCAACTGCACATCGATATAGTTCCGGCTCTTTCACGGCTCCCATGAGTGCTGAATACCCCCCATAGCTGGTGCCCAAAATTGCAATGCGGGCCGGGTCGGCCAGTTTCTGTTTTACTAGCCACAATGTACCATCGGTCACATCGTCTTGCATCGCAAGTCCCCATTGTCTTTGACCGGCGACTTCAAATGCAGCACCATGACCTGTGGAGCCGCGAAATTGGGGTTGCAACACACCGTAGCCACGCGTGGCGAGAAACTGAACCTGATAATCGAAGCCGGCATTGTCGTGTGCGGTTGGGCCGCCATGCGGCAACACAACAAAGGGGAGCGGGGCGTTACCGGATCCGTAAATATAGCCGGGCGGCAAGGTCAGCAGCGCGGGAATTTCCAGTCCATCGCGTGCCTTGTAACTCACCAGTTGAGTTGGGGCTATTTGGTTGGGTTCCAGATCGGGGTAAGTTTCAGTCACGGGGGTAAGCTCGGGCCTGCCTTTGCTGCGATCCATCAACCAGAAGGCGGGTGGTTCATTTCCTTTGGTAACCATGACTAGAACACGCTTGCCATCGGTGCTTATATCTGTAATATCGTTTCGGGAGTCTGGCAGCGCTGTGTTAATTACTTTGGCCTCTCTGGCGTACGCGGCATCGAGGTAGACAGGTGAGCTATTATTGAATAGACGATAACCGATCAAGTGTCCATCCTTAACCAGTGCCTCGACCGAGCCATGCGGATTGGCCGCAACAGTACGAATAAACGTATCAGTGGTCACATCAAATTCATATAACGCCGTAAATCCCTTGTCGTGATTCGACAAGACATATAGCCGATTGGGATCGCCATCGACAAAGGCAACGGGTCTGAAAACGCGACCCTTGTTTATTTCAAAGGATTGAATGGTGTGCCAAGAATCTTCAGCGAGACCACGCACCTGAAAATCAATTTGCTTGCCGTTAATTTCACGACCCAAGCGCACATTACCCGCCGCATCGGCATTCCAGCTTACGACCTTACCATGCTGGTGGGCAATGGTTTCCAAATGTCCGGTATTGACATCTACACGAACGACTTCCGGATATTTTATTTCCGAATCAAGTCTGCCGTATTGGGTTGTGCCTGAGGTTTCTGTATGAAATTGTAAATTGCGTTGAATTGCGGGTAATTCCATCAGAATATGATTTTCGTCGCT
>Ga0316222_1003312_pt1 | contig 15966 bp, 10 predicted proteins | sample TBH18011metaG_FD_206008 | JGI IMG/M metagenome (GOLD analysis project Ga0316222, IMG submission 206008) | Freshwater microbial communities from Trout Bog Lake, Wisconsin, USA - TBH18011 | ecosystem: Environmental > Aquatic > Freshwater > Lake > Hypolimnion/Profundal zone | place: USA: Wisconsin...
AAGCGGACATGAGAATGAGGCATTCATGAAAATACCAACGAGCAAGGCCGCCTGTATGAGCCACCTGTTGATGTTGGTCTCAACAGGGTATCGTCATTGGATTAGAGGCGAGATGCATTACAGCAAGGCCGTTGGCTTCGCTAAAAAAATGGCCGAGTTGTACCCGATTGATGCGACCTCCGATATGCGCAGCTGGGCCAAACAGACTGGTCGTTACTCTGCATTCCTTGTCATGTTTCAACATGACAAAGATCCAACCAAGGTTATGTACTGGTTGCTGGCCACAAATGGTGGTGCGCCCAAAGGCTATCTTGATATACACACGCGGGAAAAGTTGTCGGATGCCATTATTGTCGCACCGGCGTGGCGCGATCAATACGAACTTGTCCGGATCGAACGCAAGGGAAAAAAGCCGACCTGGACTTGGGCGATGCGCCATGATTACTTTTTGCGATTAGAGGCGAGTGCCAAACAGGCGGCTGATGCAGGACGTGATGCACTCAACACACTGTTCGGCATGTTGTGTCACATGCCCATGTTTTCCGGTATCCGTGGCCAAGTTATCCAGTTGGATGCGACCGCAAAAACAACATGGATTAAACAGCGCAAGTCCACTTCGTATCCTTCACCATTGAGGCCTGAAGGCTCTACAACAGACGGCCCCGCCAGTTATTTGCCGGTGATGCCAAAAATCAAGGTATGGGGTGATTTAACGCTCAATGGTCTTATCGCAAAAATGATCGAAGATGAAAAAAGGAAAACTGAAGCAGGTGTCGCCGAAGCGGATTTCATAGCCAAAGCGTCCAAGCTTGAACTTGAAGCCAATACTTCGTTTTAAATCAAACTCGCCTCAACAACATCCACACCATAGCGACAGGCGCTAATCGCGCCTGATCCATTTAGCCAGTACGCACAGTCCACAGTATATGAACCGCACACCGGCATGCCGCTGGCGTCCCGTATCGGCCTGCTGCGCAGGCGCGGACGGGTGTCGCTATCGCTCCATTCATTAGAACGTGCCAGGTACGCATAGTTTTTTTAAAAACGTCTACCAGAGAATTATGGGGCAAACCGGCAGGTGGCAGCGCTGAAAACGGCTCAAGTCGAGTTTTATTTGCGCAAGAAAACCACCCAGGACAAAATCCTGGGTGGTTTGTGCCGGTTTTCACGGCGCTTATATTTCCAGAGGAAACTTTCGCATTGTGCCGATTTTTTTATACGGCGCTAAAATCCTCATAGAGGATTCTCGCATTTTGCTGTCAAAAACAGCTGTCTAGCCAGGACGATTGCTACGTATTTCTTCCCGCTTTCGTGCGTGCGGTACAGTGTGATCCAGGGTCGCGGCAAAACTTAGCCAGACTCACACTAAGGAACAATAAATAAACCTGGAAAATTCTCCAGGACCAATTTCACGCAACCTGCCCGACAAATACCTCCTTTCTAAAAAATACCGGGAAGCTGCCCGGACAGATTGCGTCTTGCGCGAATGTCTCCGGGCCGCCAAGCCTTTTCTCATTCCACGTTACAAATTACATCGCCCCGACACGGCCAAGTGCCGGGACTTCATTTTCCCGCCAAGGAAAATGCGATTTTTTTATTGCTTTCGTTTTCGTGATCCAACACAACTGCTTTTCAACCCCCTCTGTTAACCCCACTGCGATATTCTGCAATCACCACGGCTTTCGGCCATGTCACCTTCACCTTTCGGATCGGGCTACGCCCTTGCGGACTAGCGACTCACTTTCATGAATGGTTCAACAGCCTTACACCCGCCTGTGCTAGCTGCGCATTTGCCAATGCGCCCAGGGTAGGGCTTCAACCTGTGAGACAAAACGATCTAACTATGGATTGCTGGTACCCAACTCAGTCACACCCGCGTTGTTGTCAACGCTCCCATTTCTGGTTTCAACGGTCCGAAGTTCCTTAAGCGACTCGTTTATATTGCTGCATGTGATTCTTTCCATTGGTTCGCAGGCACTTAAGGCCCTAGATACCCGTACATCCTTCCTCTTCGCGGTTTCCCGCTTATCTTCCCGATTTACATTCCTCCGTGGATCCCGGCTGCTTGCGCAACCTGGTATCCGCGACACGCACCTCGACTAAAGGTGTTGCCGCATGTGATCGTTTCGATCACTTTCGCTACGGTCCTCGGGAGAGGCAAAAGCCAGACAGCACTAAATTTCCACATCCTTAGCTGCCTAACAGTGGTGGGAGTTACACCCACTTTCCGTTTTGTCAGGGATTACGCATCGCTGCGATCCCCGCTTCTAGGTGTATACAACTACTTGGTTCCGTGACGAGATAGAACGGGAAGTTTAGCCAGGCAAAAGCTGCCTGGTGTTACCTCCCCATCCCCCTCGATACACCCACTGTGCGAGTTTCCCGGCGGTGGGCGTTAAGGGTCTTCCTGGCTGGCTGGCCAGGTATTGCAGCAAAACGAAAGGAGTTGGCGCTCCTCAAAATTGACTCGATCGAATTAATTTTGAGGAGCGCCAAACTACCAACGCATGATGACGATAAAGCCTCGCAAAAAGATTTGCAATGCTTTTTCTAAAGGAACTTCTATTGTTCATATTTACAATTCCACGTATCAATTTATAACTTGCCAGCTGCCGCGCTAATGTCGCAAATTATTAAAATACGGGTACGTGGTTTAATTTATTCAAAGAGCCTGTGCAATGAAAATTCCAACCTAAAAAGCATCCTGTATAGCCATTAGCACTAAGCACTAAACGGTTATCTATTACCCATTTCGGAATTGGCCTGTTTAATTCAGCAGGAACAGAAAATTCACCCGGTTTAAAAAAGTCCCGGCAACAAAACATATAAAGCGCGGTAGTGAGACACGCTATGTCAGGAGATTTCATGGCAAGCAGGCAATGTCCATTCTGCAAAAAACAGTTCGAGCCACGTCCACAGGTTAAGCAACAAAAAATCTGTTCATCTGATGAATGTCAACGCGAACGCAAACGGCGCTGGCATCAGGCCAAACGTAAAACTGATCCTACCTACAATGCCGACCAGAGAGAGCACGCCAAAAAGTGGGCCGATCTGCACCCCAATTACTCGCGCGAATACCGAGCTAAAAATCCTGATTCTGCCGAGCGAAATCGAGCCAAGCAGAGAAACCGCAACGAAAAGCGTCGAGTTGCTGTGATTGCAAAGATGGACGTGTCAAAGCCTGAAAGCCTTGCGCCATCTGGCATTTACCGGCTTACACCCATCGACGCGTCCAGAATTGCAAAGATGGACGCGTGGATAGTGGAAATCAGTTTGATTTCATGCTGTAGCGATCAGTCTGAGAGCAAAACGGGCTGATTGAAAAGAGTAGACGCTATAGACCGTGACGATTTACGCTGCTAACGTCTTGACTGAAATGCTCTCGACACGACCATATCGATGTCCTGCGTTATTCCTTGGCTACCTCTGCCAGGCACGATGACGCGTCCTCATCCGTAAAGCTGGGAGCCAAGAATTGAATCCATAGAGGATGGTTCTGAGGTATGGAAAACGATGATGTAAATAACGGCGCAGCGATACAGGCACCCATATTTCGTGCCGCCGAATATGTGCGGATGTCCACCGAGCACCAGCAATATTCCACTGCGAATCAGGCTGAAAAGATCCGCGAATATGCTGCCCATCGTGGTATCGAAATCGTCAAAACTTATACCGACGATGGAAAGAGCGGATTGTCTATCGGAGGGCGGGCATCACTTCAGCGGTTGATTGACGAAGTCGAATCGGGTGAAACGGACTTCAGCGTTATATTAGTCTACGACGTCAGCCGATGGGGGCGGTTTCAGGACGCGGATGAATCTGCGTATTACGAATACATCTGCCGCCGTGCAGGTGTCCAGGTCGCCTACTGTGCAGAACAGTTTGAAAACGATGGATCTCAAGCATCCACTATTATTAAAAATGTTAAGCGTGTTATGGCTGGTGAATATAGTCGGGAATTATCCGTCAAAGTGTTCGCTGGCCAGTGCAGACTGATTGAGCTTGGCTACCGCCAGGGTGGGCCTGCCGGATATGGTTTACGTCGTGTGCTAATAGACCAGAGAGGGTCTGTAAAAGCTGAACTGTCGCGCGGTGAGCACAAGAGCCTGCAAACTGACCGCGTCATCCTAATGCCTGGCCCCGATGAGGAAGTCAGGATCGTCAATTTGATCTACCGCTGGTTTATTGTCGAGGGACAGGTTGAGACGGCCATCGCCGCTCGACTGAACGACATGAAAGTGCGCACCGACCTTGATCGGGAATGGACACGAGCTACCGTTCACGAGGTACTGACCAACGAGAAATATATCGGCAACAATGTTTTCAACCGTACCTCCTTCAAGCTCAAGAAAATCCATGTCGTAAATCCCCAGGATATGTGGATCAAGAAAGAAGGCGCGTTCGAGGCAATCGTGCCACCCGAGGTATTCTATGCTGCTCAGGGCATCGTTCACGCTCGTGCATATCACTACACCGACGATAATCTGATCGAACGCTTGCGCCAACTTTATCAGAGCCGGGGTGTTCTTTCAGGCCTGATCATCAATGAGACCGAAGGGATGCCATCGGCCGCCGTCTACTCCCACCGCTTTGGCAGCTTGTTTCGAGCCTATCAAAAGGTTGGTTTTGATCCAGGACGGGATTATAGCTATCTTGAAATCAATCGCTTCCTGCGGAAGTTATACCCCAACATCGTCGCCGAGGTCGAGGCACAGATCGTCGCATTGGGAGGCGTGGTCATACGCGATCCTGCCTCCGATTTGCTGCATGTGAATCACGAATTCAGCATTTCATTGGTGTTGGCTCGTTGCCATACACTTGATACTGGCAGGCACCGCTGGAAATTCCGTTTCGATACGAGTCTGCTCCCTGACATTACGGTAGCAGTCCGGCTTGATCCAGCAAACCAGGCACCGCTCGACTACTACCTGTTACCACGACTCGATTTTGGTTTGCCGCGCATCAGTCTGGCCGAGCAAAACGCCATCGAATTTGAGTGCTACCGTTTTGACACCCTCGAATACCTTTACTACATGACAGCGCGCACACGAATACGGAGAGCAGCATGACAACCAAGCACTCAATCGGCGAGATACAGATGATTCCGGTAGATCTGATCGATGTCCTCAACCCACGAGAACGAAATGCCAAGACATTTGGCGAAATCGTTGCCAACATCGAAGCGATTGGCATAAAAAAACCGATCAAGGTCACTCCCCGCGATACTGAGCATGGCAAACGCTATCTGCTGGTTTGTGGTGAGGGACGCCTTGCGGCGCATAAAACTCTTCACATAACTGAAATACCATCGCTCGTAGTAGATGTCAGCGATGAAGATGCTTTTCTCATGAGTCTTGCGGAAAATATCGCCCGTCGCCAGAGCCGACCGCTGGAAATCCTGGCTGGCATCGGACAGCTCAAGGAAAAAGGCTACACACCCAAGAACATCGCAGCCAAGACCGGTCTGACCATGCAATATGTGCAGGGCATCCTCACTCTCCTTGAGCAGGGTGAGGAAAGACTGCTAATTGCCGTTGAGAAAGGCAATATTCCGCTTAACGCAGCTCTCACTATTGTCGGCGTGGGTGATGACGACAAAGCTATGCAATCCGCGATGCAGGATGCCTACGAATCCGGCGAACTTCGCGGCAAACAGTTGATGGATGTACGGCGCATCATCGAGAAGCGGAAAGTTCTAGGGAGATCAGTCTCGAAGAGTCTCCCTCGCAAGCAGGCGGAACCATCGGCTTCAAGCTTGGTTCGCACCTATCGGCGCGAAGTCGAGCGTCAAAAATTGATGGTCAAGAAGGCAGCGTTTGTTGAGCAATGCCTTCTATTCGTCATTGAAGCGATGCGACAACTGCTGGCCGACGAGAATTTTGTAAATCTGCTGCGAGCAGAAGGGCTCGATACCCTGCCAAAATATCTCTCCGAGCAGGTCTGGAGTAAAGGGAGCATGACATGAGTAAGGTGACACTGGGTTTTATACCTGAGGTTATTGTCGTTGCTCTGGACAATCTGCTGCCTTCGCGAAAAACGCCTGCTGGCCTGATTACATCCCGCAAATATCGGCAGATAGTCGCATCCATTGCAGAAATCGGTTTGATTGAGCCGCTTTCGGTCGCACCTGCAAGCGCCGGAACCGAGCAACATCTGTTGCTTGATGGACTTATTCGCCTGATAGCGCTACGCGAACTGGGTCATACCGAAGCGCCGTGCCTGATTGCAAAAGATGATGAGAGCTACACCTACAATGCACGGATCAATCGGATATCGACGATCCAGGAGCATTACATGATTCGCCGTGCCATAGATCGTGGGGTCTCGCCAAACCGATTGGCGATAGCACTTGGCATTGACGTCAGCACGATTCACAGGAAGGCTACCCTACTGGAGGGTGTTTGCAAGGAAGCCGCCGAATTACTCAAGGATCGTGAATTCACCACCAAGGTCTCCAGTGTGCTGCGGCAGATGAAACCTCTACGGCAGGTTGAATGTGTGGAACTCATGATTGGAGCAAACAACATGACGATGTCCTATGCCGATGCGCTGCTGGCGGCCACGTCGGCGGATATGCTGGTCGAGGGTAAAAAACCGAAGAAACGGGTCGGTCTCACTCAGGAAGAGATGTCTCGCATGGAGCGGGAAATGGCCAACGTGCAGGGGCAATACAAGCTGGCAGTGGAAGATTACGGGCAGGACGTGCTCAATCAGCAATTGGCTCGGGCCTACTTGGCTAAATTGTTGGAGAACAAGGCTGTTATCCGGTATTTGAAGCAACAATATTCAGAGGTGCTGGAACAGTTCAAGAGTATCGTCGAGACGACCTCGCTGGAACAATAGATGTTTCCAACAATGCTACGCGCAAATCCAAGGATAATTGGACATCCAACAGATTCACTCGTCATCGTCCAGAGCGAAGAAACCGCTTGGATCTTGGCCTTTGTGGATACGATCCATGGATTTCAGAAACGTTCGAGCGGCGATGCTTTGTTCTTGTGGCAGATCATTCCTCTGTGCCACACAACGCACGCGCTCCTCCATCGCGGCTAGGTCCAAGAACGGCTCGAATGACATGGGGTTCAGCGACGGTACCCTGCGTGCTACTCGATCAGTTAATCCCTGTCTCGTTCCATATTGTAGGTGGTGCTCCAAGAGCATCAGCAACGTATCGTCCGCAGCAATCAATGGTTGGAGCCAGCCTCCAACTTCATTAACAGAAGCCCAATCTTTCCACCTATATAAAATGAAAGGCAAATTTTCATTGTTCAACAACTTACCATTCTGAGCCGCATTCCGGATTTGTTCGAGGGCAATGGCCTTGAGGTTATCAACGGTCGTCTGCGACAAGCTCGCAAATGTTTTTTTCCCACCGGGTTGAACCCCATTTTTGATTGATTCATCGATAATGTGCGCCACGTCGACCGATACGCAAAGGGCATTGGCACCATTAAACAGTTCGATTAGTGTCGATTCGCGCTCCTCTGTGGCTAGCCGATCCAGCAGATGCTGTATCAGCCACATAACACGCCAGATGCTGTGGATAGAAAGGAAACCGCCAGTTTCGTCTCCAGGCTGCAGCAGGTTTTCTCCCACACGAAAAAGAGCGGCGAGCATAGATTTGGCAAATATTGGTGTGAGCGTTTCCTCCAGATCGAGCAGCCGTGACAGGTATTCACGCGCTTTAGATGAACCATCTGGACGACGCACCTCAATGGCTGCGAGCAACTCAGCACAAATCGCATCGACATCACCACCGAGCGTAACGAGAGCGTCAATTTCTTGCTGACTCAGGCTATCGGCAGAGACGCCAAATTGAAAATAGATTGGAAACACAGTGGGGCTGCACACCCGCAACTCACGCCGCCAGCGTTTCTCCCAATCGCCGGAATAATTCATGTTTCCCCATACAGCTTCCAGCTTGGGGAACAGGCGCTCCACCATCGCCTTGACACCCTCACGATAAGATTCAGGAACCGTAGTCAACCACCCGTCGTGAAATGCTTGGGCACCAGCCCGATCATCACGAAAATTCTCACCGGCGCGTCCGGCGAACCGGTCGCGATGATCGCGTACCGTGCCATAAACCTGGGGCAGGAAAACTCGAATGAATTCCAATGCGATGAAATCAACCGGATTAACCTCGCCACGAACGGCTGGGTACGTCACCGACAACACGTTCATCACCCGAACAATGTCGCGGGGCTTTTGGATGAACTGATCCAGTCCGTCATGGTAAACGTTGCCCCAATGGTTAGCGTCAAACAAAAATTCGTCGGCACCGGACAGTACCCGATCAAGATCTGCAAATAACTTCTGCTGTAACTTTTGCCTATCGACCGACGGCAGCACAAAGGGTGCCTGAACGATCTTTTCAAGATAGGCCTCGCCGTCCACGCCCAGCGACGTATTGAGAGATGCTGCGACTACATCACGGTCAAAGGCCAAGAGATAGATCACATTTGGGAAGTCGGCAAGCGCTTTGACCACTTTGAATAACTCGCGGATCTCGTCAGGAGCCAACCGGTCAATGTCGTCCACGACGAACACGAAGCGTTGCCCGGCATCGCTCAGGGCTTTAGCTACTCCCGCTTTCAGGGCTGGAACGTCCTTCACATGCTGCTTAAACAATTTCAGGAGCCAGGCGACTGTCTTGTCGAGATAGGGAATCGGGTAGGCAGCCATGATTACCGTGCCAATAGCGCCTGAGTATTCGGCCATCGCATCGCCAATTGCCCGCAGAGCCACCGACTCATGGGGTAGTTTAGCTGCGAACTGGGCCAGAAACTGGCCAGCCAGTTGATCATGGCCCTTGAACCACCATGGGTTGAAGTCAACGACGATCGGCCTGTCAGATTCTGGAAATGCCCCCAGATTGTATTTTACGTAATTAAGCAGCGACGATTTACCTGACCCCCACGGCCCGTGAATCGCCATCACGAGGCCTTGAGGACTCGGTGCCTTACAGATAGCGTCTGCAATCCGTTGAGCAAACGGGGCATAGCCGAACGCGTCGTCGGCAGGGTTGGTCTGCGGCGCATCAGATCCAATCAGAGCATTCGAGTCATGCAGTTCTGGCATTGAGTATCCCATCAGTGCGAGTAAGAGTTTAATGTAGAATCAATTCATTTGGATTATGCCGGACATTACAGTACATTACCGGAGTTTCGCAGTTCAAGCGCCGATATGAAGGCCGCATAACAAAAACCAAAAATGGGGGCGTAATGCCACGGATATTCGACAATATCGAAATGTCGCTTTTGCCTGCTTTGCAGGAGACGCTGAAATCCGCTGAGCGGGCGGACTTCTGTGTCGGCTATTTCAATCTGCGCGGATGGCGACACCTTGCGGATTATGTGGATCGGTGGGTGGGTGGTGACGGCCAGTGTTGTCGATTGCTGGTGGGGATGCACATCACGCCAACCGATGAGTTACGCCGTGGCCTGCGCACTCAGGTTGATCTGGACACCCTGGATAATCTGACGGCCATTCGCGAAAAGCAGCGTATTGCCGAGGAGTTTCGCCAGCAACTTGTTTTTGGCGTACCAACCAACCAAGACGAAGCTGCACTACGTCACCTTGCAGCGCAGATTCGCAGTAAAAAACTAATCGTTAAGGTGCATCTGCGACACCAGCTTCATGCCAAGCTTTACCTGCTCCACCGGAAAGACGCCAACAATCCTGTCACAGGTTTTCTGGGTAGCAGCAATCTCACGCTTGCCGGTTTGGCAAAGCAAGGTGAGCTGAACGTGGATGTGCTGGAGCACGATGCCTGCAACAAGTTGATAAGCTGGTTCGAGGATCGCTGGAGCGATCGCTGGTGTATCGACATATCAAAAGAACTTGCTGAAATCATTGAGCAGAGCTGGGCTGGTGAAAAGCTTGTTCCACCTTATCATGTATACCTGAAAATGGCATACCATCTGGCACAAGAAGCGCGCGCCGGTCTTTCTGAATTTCATATTCCTTCCGTCTTCGGTAATACCTTGTTCGACTTTCAGGTCGCAGCGGTCAAGATCGCGGCGCATCACCTCAACAAGCGTGGAGGGGTGTTAATTGGTGACGTTGTTGGCCTCGGCAAATCCATGATGGCTACGGCACTTGCCAAGGTCTTCGAGGACGACTACCACACCGAAACGCTCATCATCTGCCCGAAAAACCTCGTGTCGATGTGGGAAGACTACGCCCACCGCTACCGGCTACACGCCAAGGTCTTGCCACTGTCCAAGGTTATGAGTGAGTTGCCCGAGAAGACCCGCCGCTACCGCGTAGTGCTCATTGATGAATCGCATAACCTGCGCAACAAAGAGGGCAAGCGCTGGAAAGTGATTCGCGAATACATTGAGCGCAATGAAAGCAATTGCATTCTTCTATCGGCCACGCCTTACAACAAGACCTACATTGATCTCTCGGCGCAACTCGCGCTGTTCTTGCGCGATGATGCCGACATCGGCGTCCGCCCCGAAAAACTGCTGGCTGAGCTTGGTGGGGAGCATGAGTTTATCCGCCGCCACCAGTGCCCGGTGCGCTCGCTGGCAGCCTTTGAAAAAAGCAACGACCCGGACGATTGGCGCGACCTCATGCGGCTTTACATGGTGCGCCGCACACGCGGCTTCATCATGCAGCATTACTCCCAAGAGGATGAGCGCGGCAAGTATCTCCAGTTCGCGGATGGCACAAAATCGTATTTTCCCAAGCGCGTGCCAAAGAACCTCACTTTCACTATCAACGATGCCGATCCCGCCGATCCCTATGCCCGATTTTACTCGGACAAGGTTGTCGGAGCGATTAACGCGCTGGTGTTGCCCCGCTATGGCTTGGGTGAATATCTGGACGACAAACGCCAGAGGACGCCACAGCAGGACAGGATTGCTGAAGGGCTGTCGCGGGCTGGTGTACGGCTGATGGGCTTCTGCCGCACCAACCTGTTCAAGCGTTTGGAAAGCGCTGGCCCGGCCTTTCTGTTTTCCATCGAACGGCACATCCTGCGCAACTTCATCGTCCTGCACGCCATCGAGCAAGGCCTCGACATCCCGTTAGGCACTCAAGGCGCGGAACTATTGGATACCCGCTATCACGATGAAGACCCGGAAGATGCGATGGCCGCCGACGGGGGCGACAACGGCGATGAGGAGGAAATTACCGACGACCCGGAAATCGTTGCCGCCACGACCAATGGCATGCGCACCGAAGCCGACTATCGCGAGCGTGCAGCCAAAGCCTACACCGCCTACAGCAGCACCTTCAAAAATCGCTTCAAATGGTTACCAAGCACGCTGTTTATCAAAGCGTTGGGCAATGATTTGCAGGCAGACGCACTGGCATTGCTCGATGTGCTCAAACAATGTGGCGACTGGAACCCGGAACACGATGCCAAGCTCGCCGAATTGGCAAGGCTCATTTCTAAAAAACATGGCAACGAAAAGGTGCTCGTCTTTACTCAGTTCGCGGACACGGCGCGCTATTTAAAGGATCAACTCGTAGCACGCGGTATTAAACAAATCGAACAAGCTACCGGCGATAGCTTAGACCCCACTGAACTTGCATGGCGTTTCTCACCCGTGTCCAACGGCAAGCGCGACAAAGTTCGGGTTGCAGATGAGTTGCGCGTAATGATTGCCACCGACGTTCTTTCCGAAGGCCAAAATCTTCAGGATGCTCATATTGTGGTTAATTACGATTTACCTTGGGCGATCATCCGGCTGATTCAGCGTGCGGGCCGCGTTGACCGTATCGGCCAGCAGTCAGACAAAATCCTTTGTTATTCCTTCGTCCCGGCAGATGGTGTGGAAAGGCTCATCAACCTTCGCGCCAAAGTTCGCCAACGTCTTATCGAAAATGCCGAGGTTGTCGGCTCGGACGAAACATTTTTCGACGATGACAAGGACAATGATCTTATCAGCGAGTTGTATACCGAGAAAAATGGCATTCTCGACGACGATGGAGATACCGAGGTTGACCTTGCCTCTTACGCATACCAGATATGGAAAAACGCCACGGATGCCGACTCATCACTGGCAGCGAAGATAGAGTCGATGCCCAATGTGGTTTATGCCACCAAGGCGCATCAACCCCAGCCTGCCGCGCCGAAGGGGGTGCTGGTCTATATGCGCACCGCGCATGGCAACGATGCTTTGGCGTGGGTGGATGAGTCGGGCAATCCCGTCACGCAATCCCAGCTGACTATTTTGAAAGCGGCTGCGTGTTCATCACAAACCATCCCATTGCCGCGTATGGAAAATCACCACGAGATTACCCACAAGGGACTCGCTCACATCATCGAAGAAGAAAAATCATTCGGTGGCGCATTGGGCCGACCATCGGGCGCGCGCTTCAAGACCTACGAACGGATCAAGCGCTACCGCGACAGTCTGGGCGACAAGCGCGATCTCTTCATCACCGACGAGCACGTCCGCCGCATCGACCGGGCGCAAGAAGAAATTTTGCGTTATCCGCTCTATCAATCAGCCACCGACACATTAAATCGCCAGCTAAAAGCGGGTATTGGGGATCACCAGCTTGCCGATCTGATACTCAATCTGCGTGAAGATGGTCGGCTATGCGTGATTGATGAACAAGAAAATCAGTCAGAACCAAAGTTGATTTGCTCGATGGGACTGGCATAATCTATCGTCACTCGAAAGGAGAAAAACCATGAGCATGAACTTCAAGCCCTATATCACCCGTGACCCCTCGATCTGTGGCGGTGAGCCTGTTATCACCGGCACACGAATAACGGTGCGTACCATCCTCGCAAGCCTGGCGGAAGGGATGGGCACGGATGAACTCTTGCTGGATTTTCCAACGCTCAGCCGTGATGCTGTGCGCGCTGTTGTTGCCTTTGCAGCCGTATCGGCAGAAGAAGACCTCCCGTTGCCGGCAACTCCGGTGCTGGCATGAAAATCAAGCTCGACGAAAACTTGCCCGCGAGGTTGGTGCCCATTCTGCAAAAACACGGGCACGATGTTGACACCGTACCAGAGGAACACTTGAGCGGCAGACCGGATTCAGAAATCTGGCAGGCAGTGAGTGCGGAAGGCCGTTTTCTTATCACTCAGGATCTGGATTTCTCCGATACCCGCCAATTCGCGCCCGGCACTCACGCCGGTTTGTTGCTTGTCCGTTTGCACGAGCCGGGCGCTCATGCGCTGATGGAAGCCATCAACGCTGTTGCCGCCGAGATCGCCGATTGGGCTGGCTGCTTTGTCGTCCTCACCGAAAACAAAATACGAATCAAACGCCCATGACGATTGATGCCGCACGCTTCCAGCAGTTGCTCAATGACTTCAAACTGGAACAGCTTTTCAACGAATTTGGCTGGGATCGTGCCAGCCTCAAACCGCAGGAGGTTCCGGTCAGCGGCGAGATGTTCACCCTCACCGCCATTGCTCAGAAGCGTGGCGTCGCGGTGTTGCGCTGCACATCCGACGGCGCGGGCAACATCCCGCCCCGCCCTATGCTTTTGAAAATCGAGAAAGAAGCCACCAAGCTTGCCCACGAGCATTTGCTGGTATTCACCGATGCCGCTCAAATCACGCTCACCTGGCTTTGGGTCGCCCGCGTACCCGGCCAACCCAACACCACGCGCACGCACACCTGGCACAAAGGCACCAGCGGCGAGTCGCTGCGGCAAAAACTCAACCAGATTGTCTGGGCGCTGGAAGAAGAAGAGGCCATCACCCTCACCGATGTCATCACCGGTTTGCGTAAAGCCTTTGATCGTGACCGCGTTTCCAAGAAGTTCTATGAACATTTCAAGGCCGAGCATCAAGCCTTTGCCGACTTCATCGCGGGCATCGCAGCGGCCACCGACCAAGCCTGGTATGCCTCGCTGATGCTTAACCGCCTGATGTTCGTTTACTTCATCCAGCAAAAAGGCTTTCTTGACGGCAACCAGAACTATCTGGCCGACCGCATGCGGCGTGTCCGCAGTGAGGCGGGCGAGGGACACTTCCATTCCTTCTATCGCCTGTTTCTGCGCCGCCTGTTTCACGAAGGGCTGGGGCAACACAAAGGGTCACGCGGCGCTGATCTTTCCACCCTGATCGGCGAAGTGCCCTACCTCAACGGCGGCCTGTTTGCCGTACATGAGCTGGAAGAAGCCCACCCCGACATTGATATTCCCGACGAAGCCTTCGAACGCCTGTTCGCCTTCTTCGACGCCTATGACTGGCATCTCGACGACCGCCCGCTGAGCAAAGGCAGCGAGATCAACCCGGACGTGCTCGGCTACATATTCGAGAAGTACATCAACCAGAAGCAGATGGGGGCGTACTACACCAAGGAAGACATCACCGAGTACATCAGCAAGAACACTGTTATCCCTCATCTGCTGGAACAAGCGCGGGAGCGCTGCAAGGTTGCCTTTGACGGCGATGCCTCGGTGTGGAACCTGCTCAAGGCCGACCCCGACCGTTATCTCTATCCGGCCATGAAAACCGGTGTCGTTGATGCCATCGGTAACGCGGTACCCGAAACAGCGTTGCCGGATTTCGTGCAAGCCGGAATGCACGATCCCAAGGCGCGCATGTTCGAGCGCCGCTACAACCTCGGCGAAGCGGCATTCCACACCGCCACCGGCGAACGCGGTTCTCTGCCTACTGAAACCTGGCGTGAATACGTTGAGCGGCGCACCCGTTGCCTGTCCGTGCGCGAGAAACTGACCAGCGGCATGGTAAAAAGCGCCGACGACCTCATTACCCTCAACCTCGACATCCGCCAGTTCATGCAGGATGTGATCGACACCTGCACCGGCCCCGACCTGCTGCGCGCCATCTGGCAGGCCATCGTCGGGCGCGTGCCGGAAAAGTCCCACGAGAAGTTCCGCCACGGCATCACCATCCTCGACCCCACCTGCGGCTCGGGTGCTTTTCTGTTCGCCGCGCTCAACGTGCTGGAACCTTTGTATGAAGCCTGCCTCGACCGCATGGAAGGTTTTGTCGAGGATGCGAGGAAACTTGGCAAACCCATTGAAACTGATTTCAGCAAGGTGCTGGAAGAAGTTGGCCGCCATCCTTCACGCCGCTACTTCAATATATAAGAGCATCATCCTGCACAACCTTTTCGGCGTGGACATCATGGCCGAAGCGGTGGAAATCTGTAAGCTGCGCCTCTTCCTCAAGCTTGTATCGCAGGTAGACGGCGGGCGCGATCTGGAACCGCTGCCGGACATTGACTTCAACATCCGCGCAGGTAACACGCTGGTGGGCTATGCCACCGAGGCGCAATTCGATGCCGCCAACACACTTGCCAGCGACCAGACCCACCGCGCCGAAATCAAGGCCAGCACCGCCGACCTGGCCGATTCGTTTGAATTCTTTCGCACCCAGCAAACCGTGCATGGCGGCAAAGTCACGGCGGACGACAAGCGCAAGTTGCGCGACAAGCTGAATGGACTGAGCCTGGAACTGGATCGCTATCTTGCTCACGACTACGGCATTGATCCTGACAACGCCAGCACCTTTGCTGATTGGCGAGCCAGCCACCAGCCCTTTCACTGGTTCGCGGAGTTCTACGGCGTGATGCGCGAGGGTGGGTTCGACGTGGTGATTGGAAATCCGCCTTATGTCGAATCCTCTAAAATTGACTCCTACGAACTAATGGGTTTTCGCACGCAGAAGTCCGGAAATTTGTACGCACTTTGTGTCGAACGAAGTGCAGATATTCTTTCCAAACGTGGCCGCTTCGGGGTGATTGTTCCTCTGAGCGGATTCTCAACTTCAAGGATGGATTCCTATCAAGAGTTAATTCTGAATCGTTTCTCTTTTAACGCCATTTCGTTTTACAGTGGTGATGCGCATCCGTCAGTGCTGTTTGATGGCGTTAAATATAGGTTGTCAATCATTCCCGTCCTAAACAGACTATGACGTTGGATCATCCGAAGGTGTAAGGTATAGGTGAATCGCCAAACCCACCTACCCCTAGCCGAAGGAGACCCAACGTGAACGCATCATGCAGCATGTTTAG